>WBZO01002998.1_pt1 | contig 20600 bp, 22 predicted proteins | sample 5204261 | NCBI WGS metagenome assembly WBZO01 (sample SAMN12412400, study PRJNA552823) | activated sludge metagenome | isolation source: activated sludge from anammox sidestream of wastewater treatment plant... | place: USA: North Carolina | collected 2017-09 | reverse complement strand
ATATACTTTTGATAATTTTATTAAAGGCGAAGGAAATCAGCTTGCGCGGGCTGCTGCAGGAGCTATAAGTGATAATCCTGGTGGAACATCATTCAATCCGCTTTTTTTGTACGGCGGTGTTGGTCTCGGTAAAACTCACCTCATTCAGGCAATTGGAAACCAAATTGTTAAGAACTTCCCTGAAAAAAAAGTTATATATCTTTCTTCAGATATATTTACTGTTGAGTTTGTAGAATCAATTCAGACAAATAAAGTAAATGAGTTTTCCAATTTTTACAGAAGTATGGATGTGCTTATTATAGATGACATACAGTTTTTAATTGGAAAAGAAAAAACTCAGGATCTTTTCTTCCACATCTTTAACACACTTCACCAATCCAGAAAGCAAATTATTTTATCCAGTGATAAACCGCCAAAAGATCTGAAAGGTCTTGATGAAAGATTAATCTCGAGATTTCAGTGGGGTTTGACGGCAGATATTCAACCACCGGAACTGGAAACAAGAATAGCAATCCTCAAACGAAAAGCTGAAACATACGGGATGGGAGTTTCAAATGAAATTTTGGAATATATCGCATCTAACATTACTTCAAATATCCGGGAACTCGAAGGTTGTCTTATAAAACTTTTAGCCAGCGTTTCCCTTAGTTCCAAAGAAATAACATTTGAGCTTGCTAAAAAGACAGTGAAAGAAATTGCAACAGACCGAAAAACAAACACCCTGACTATTGAGACTATAACAAAAGTTGTTTGTGAACAACTTGGTGTTGCCGATAATAAAATCAGGGATAAAACAAGAAAAAAGGAAATTGTTCTTGCAAGACAAATTGCAATGTATCTTGTTAAGGAGCTTACTTTGTCTTCACTTAAAACTATTGGACTTCATTTTGGGGGGCGAGATCATTCTACTGTAATACACGCATGTAATACCATTGAAGATATGAAAAGCAAGGACGCAACTTTTAATAATATTTTGGAAGATATAAGAAACAAGGTTGAACTTGCTTCTTAATCTGTTAGCAACATGTTAGTTTCTGAGCCTTGCTTTGTTGAAAACTTTACGATATACACCATTGTATTTATATTTTGATCTTTTCAATAAATTATTAACATTATTTTTACTTCGGTCTTTCTATAAGTATTTACAAAAACAACATTTATTGTATAATTAACATACTAACACGGTAATATTTACTATTAATAAGTAATAAATTATCTATTAATATATTAATTGTGTGTTCATATCTGATAAATTGAGAAGAAACATTTTAAGATTTCTAAAGCATTTTGGTCTATTTTTTGATTTTACAAGCCAATATAATTAATAACAATCCATAGAGAAATTATGAAACATAAAGCTATTTTCATTGCTGCGGTTCTTTTATCACTCAGCTTATTAAGCTGCTCAGATGGACCGATCAATAAAATTACCTTACAAAACAAGGCTGCTGGTGATGTGTATCTGAGTTTTAGAGGCACTGAGATAAGTGTTCCAAGTGGTCAAACAGTTGAGTTACAAGATATAGACAAAGGCGAATACGAATATGAAACGGTATTTTCTATTCCTGCCGGATCAACGAGTTTTAGTTCTGAAGGTGAGCTGACAGGAACCTTGATTCTAAACGCAGGCACAAAGATTTTGATTATATACTCAAGTGTTATTAGTGAAGAAGGTGCATATACAATCTATGCAAGCGTTACCACCTCTGATGATTTAACAGAGGGCGGTCTTCCTAATCCGATTCCTTAGATCAGACAAAAATAATTATTATTCTCCTCTAAGTTTTTAACTTTCTTTTAGATTACAAGCACACTTTGGTGTGCTTGTAATTATTGTTATTACCTTCCTTTTTTAGTATTTTTCTGTGCTTTAATAGGAGAGCAATTAATGGAATTAAAAGTAAACAGTAAAATACTCGATAAGATACTTTCCAAAATTATTCCGGCCGTTCCAGCAAGAACTCCAATGCCGATATTGGAGAATTTTTTGTTTGAAATAAAAGGTGGATTGCTGGTTATTTATGCAACTGACCTTGAAATTTCTCTCAAATCGTCAATAAACGTCACTGCTACTGAGAATTTAAGCTTAGTTATACCGGCAAGATTGATTTACGACGTTATACGGTCAATGGAAGATGTTCAAATAAATTTTAGTACAAACGGAAACAACAAACTAAAATTGACAACAGAAAATGGTGTTTACAATATATCCTATTCTTCTTCAGAAGATTTTCCTGAGTTGCCAACAATATCAAAGAGCAAAGAAATAATATTGAGCGGGAAAGATTTAAAAAAAGCAATTGATCAAACGTCATTTGCTATGAGTAAAGAAGATATGCGACCAGCTATGACAGGAACGTTGCTCGAATTTACTTCGGAGGGGCTTAGGTTTGTTACAACAGACGGACACCGGCTGGTAAAATTAATATATAAAAATATTAAATCTGGTTCTGAAGAACAGTACATCGTTCCCGAAAGAGCGATTTCAGTTCTGTCTAAACTTCTTGGTGAAACCGATGTAAAAATTTATCCCGGCAAATCTCATATTTCATTTATTATTGGAGATGTTGAATTCAGCTCAAGACTTATCGCAGAAAAATATCCAGCATACAGCAGTGTCATTCCGCTAGAAAACGAAAACATATTGAAAATGAAAAGACACGAATTGCAATCTACTATAAAAAGAATGATGTTGTTTTCTTCTTCGAGCTCCAAACAGGTGAAGTTTTCAATAAGCAAAAATCTTGTTGTAGTATCTGCCGAGGATATAGATTTAGGTTCAAATGCAGTTGAAAAAATTCCCTGCGAGTATAATGGAGAGCAAATGGACATTGGGTTCAACACACAATATGTGAGCGATATTTTATCTCATGTAGAAAATGAAGAGGTAATATTTAAACTACATTCTCCAACTAAAGCCTGCATTATTGAACCAGGTAAAAAACAGGAAGGAGAAGACCTGATGTTATTATTGATGCCGGTGCGACTAAACACTTAAAATGTCTTTATCCTCTGTTAGCCTGAGAAACATTAGAAAACACACCGAAGCCCGGATAGATTTTTCTGATAAGCTGAACTATATTGTTGGTGGAAATGGTGTTGGAAAGACAACAATCCTGGAAGCAATTCATTATTTAAGCACAACAAAAAGCTGTGTAACATCCACGGACTCGGAGGCGGTAAAATTTGGAGCTCCAGGATTTTCAATTGAAGGACATTTTGCAGGAAGAACAGAAGACGAAACAAAGCTTACTTATTCTGTTAGTGATAATAAAAAACAATATTTATTGAACGGAAAACTAATTAATAGATTTTCAGAAATTATAGGAAAATTCCCTGTTGTGTTGATTTCTCCTTCTGACCATTCGATCACGCAAGGTTACTCAGCAGAAAGAAGAAAGTTTGTTGATTCTGTAATATCTCAAGCCAGCAGAACATATCTAAATCTGTTGATAGATTACAACAGAACTCTTAAACAACGCAACTTTCTCTTAAATAGAATTAGAGAAAGTAATAGAAATGATTTACAAGAGCTTAAGGCATGGAACGAGAAGTTGGTTGAGTCCGGCGTTGAAATAATTAGACACAGAGAAAATTTTGTGACAAATTTTGATTCATATATAAAAAACTCTTATTTGAGAATTCTTCATAAAAAGGAAGAACCAGCGATTCATTACTACTTTCTTGAAGGAAAAAGTTCAGAAGGCAAGGAATTAGATTTTTATGATTTACTGGAGAAACGAAGAGACGAAGAGATACGTCGGGGCACAAGTTTAGTTGGTCCGCACAAAGATGAGTTCATATTCAGTATTAATGGAATAAGTATTAAGAACTATGGCTCACAAGGACAGAACAAAACCTTTCAGGCAATATTAAGATTTGCAGAATATTTTTATTTGAAAGACAGAACAGGAAAATCACCTTTGTTTCTTCTTGATGATGTTTTTGGAGAACTGGACGCTGAACGTGCATCAGCAATAAGCTACTACTTAGAAGAAGTAGAACAAGCTTTTATAACATTAACAGATTTTGGAAATTTTTCTTTTTTGAGCATGGGAAAGGACAGCAGAATTATAAAACTATTCGACACAGGAGACATATCGTATGCGTAATAGTTTTAGAAGCTTAAAGGATGTTTTTATGAAGGAAATATCTCTTGCTGGTATGAGAGAGTTGGTAGAATCTTCGGATGTAATTGTGCAATTCTATGAAATATTTCCCAACCTGGAAAAGATAGCGGTTCCATTATCATGCGAGAAAAAGATTTTAAAACTAAAAGTTGAAAATCCGGCATGGAGAAACGAACTTAAATTTAAAGAATTTGAAATAATAGAAAACATTAATAAACATTTTAATGAACAAAGAATTAATCAAATAAGATTTATTGGATAACAGATGACAAAAAAAAGCAAACAAGAAGAATATAGTGCTAAAAATATTAATGTTCTTAAAGGACTCGAAGCTGTACGAAAAAGACCAGCAATGTACATCGGAGACGTAAGCAGCCGGGGTCTTCATCATCTGGTTAACGAAGTGGTTGACAACAGTATTGATGAAGCATTGGCGGGATATTGTGATATGATAGAGGTCAAAATTAATAAAGATGGCTCTGTTTCGGTAGCAGACAACGGCAGAGGAATTCCGGTAGATATGCATCCGGTTGAAAAACGATCTGCTCTGGAAGTGGTAATGACCGTTCTGCATGCCGGCGGAAAATTTGATAAAAGCTCATATAAGGTTTCCGGTGGTTTACACGGCGTGGGTGTTTCAGTGGTTAATGCTCTTTCCGAATGGCTGAAAGTGGAAGTTAAAAGAGATGGGCAGATATATTTTCAGGAATATAAAAGAGGAATTCCTGTTAAACCTGTCAAAGAAATAGGCAAAACTAAACGCGGTGAACGAGGCACAACAACAACTTTCTTTCCCGATCCGGAAATATTTAAAGCAACAGAATTCCGTTTTGATATTCTTGCTGAAAGAATGAGAGAGCTTGCATACCTCAACAAAACCATTACAATTAAAATCAGAGACGATAGAAACGGGGGCGAAGAGGAAACTTTTCACTTTAAGGGAGGTCTGATTGAGTTTGTTAAGTATCTTGACTCATCAAGACAGGCGCTGCACAAAACAGTTTATATTGAAGGCGAAAAAGACAACACCCCTGTTGAAATTGCTTTTCAATATACTGATGGCTATTCAGAAAACATTTTTTCATACGTAAACAACATTAATACGCACGAAGGAGGAACTCACCTGGTTGGTTTTAAAACTGCTCTTACCAGGACGCTCAATAATTATGCATATAAAAACGGGCTTGTTAAAGAAGGAAAAATTACCCTGACCGGAGATGATTTTAGGGAGGGATTAACAGGAGTAATTTCCGTTAAGGTTGCAGAACCCCAATTTGAAGGACAAACTAAAACCAAGCTTGGTAACAGCGAAACAAAGTCAGCAGTTGAAACACTCGTTGGTGAAAAGCTTGCGGAATTTCTTGAAGAGAACCCACCTGTTGGGAAAAAAATTATTGAAAAGTGTATGCGCGCTGCAGAAGCAAGAGAAGCAGCAAGAAAAGCTCGCGACCTTGCCAGAAGAAAAAATGCGCTGGACAATATGAATCTCCCGGGGAAACTCGCAGACTGCAGTATTACCGATCCGGAACATTGTGAAATATATGTTGTTGAAGGAGACTCTGCGGGCGGATCAGCAAAACAGGGAAGAGATAGAAAGTTTCAGGCGATACTTCCATTGAGAGGAAAGATTCTGAATGTAGAAAAAGCCAAGATGAATAAGATTCTCGAGAATAATGAAATCAGGGCAATCATTTCAGCAATAGGGGCAGGACTTGGCGCCGAGTTCGACCATTCTCAATCCAGGTATGGAAAAGTAATTTTAATGACTGATGCCGATGTTGATGGAAGCCACATCAGAACGCTGCTTCTCACTTTTCTTTACAGGCACATGAAAGACCTGATTACTTCTGGTAAAGTTTATATTGCACAACCACCTCTTTATAAAGTTAAAAAAGGGAAAGAAGAATTTTATGCATACGACGAGAAAGAGAGAGATCAGATAATAAAAAGACTGAAGGTTGATGGAAAGGAAAAAGACAAAAAGAAAGTCGAAGAAAAAACAGAAGAAACTGCTGGAGAAGAAATAACAGAAGAAAAAGAAATTAAGGGAATTGTTATTTCCAGATACAAGGGCTTGGGGGAAATGAACCCGGAACAACTTTGGGAAACGACAATGAATCCGGAAACCAGAACAATACTTCAGGTGACACTTGAAAGTGCAGCAAGCGCGGATAAAATTTTTGAAACTCTTATGGGCGACGATGTTGAACCCAGAAAAGAATTCATTGAAAAACATGCTAAGTACGCTAATCTGGATGTTTAATTAAATATGAAAAGAAGAAAAATATATATCCTGCAGCTTGACAAGGACGATCCAAAGCGAGAGCTGGAGTTTGAAGTTGCGTTTAATTTAAGCCTAACAGAAAAGCAGCGATACAAAAGAATGATGATGCTTATAAAGCGAACAATGGAAACAGTTAAAAAATATGACTATCCAAAAACTCCTTCGATCATTAAAAGATCATAGAGTAAAATTTATGGTCATTGGTGCACTGGCTTTTCCTGCACATGGTTATGCACGATCAACGTATGACATAGATATTTTTTATGAACCAACGAATACAAATATTAAAAGACTATTAAAAGCATTATAGTGTCGGTTATCAAGGACTTGAAGATTTAACTTTAGACGACCTGACAAAAAAGAAAACATTATTTCGTCAATATGTTTTAGATACAGATATTCACCCATTCGTAGCAGGTGTAAATTTTAATAAAGTATGGAAAACCAAGGTGAATGTAGAAATAGAAAAAGTTCAGGTGTTTGTTCCATCTCTTGATAATCTTATAGCTATGAAAAAAGCAGCAGGACGTAAAAAAGATTTAGCAGATTTAGCAGATTTAGCAGATTTAGAATTTTTAGAAGAAATCAGAAAGCAAATAAAAAAGAAGAAATAAAGTTTTATGGCAACAATATTTGAAAAAATAGTACCCGTTACTCTTGAAGAGGAAATGAAATCCTCTTACATAGATTATGCAATGTCAGTGATCGTTGCACGTGCATTACCAGACGTAAGAGACGGATTAAAACCAGTTCATCGGAGAGTGCTTTATGGAATGCACGAACTCGGAATGTTTCATAACAAAGCATATAAAAAATCTGCAAGAATCGTTGGAGAAGTTCTTGGTAAATATCATCCACATGGAGACACAGCAGTTTATGATTCTATGGTAAGAATGGTACAAGAGTTTTCGTTGCGCTATCCGCTTGTTGATGGACAGGGTAACTTTGGTTCCGTTGATGGCGATTCACCAGCAGCAATGAGATATACAGAGGCAAGGCTTGCACGTATTTCAGAAGAAATGTATCGTGACCTTGACAAAAATACGGTTGATTTTGTTCCTAACTTTGATGATTCCCTGCAGGAGCCAACCGTATTACCATCATATCTTCCAAATTTATTAATAAACGGGTCCAGCGGAATCGCTGTTGGAATGGCAACGAATATTCCTCCTCATAACCTTGGCGAGGTAGTTGATGGTTTAGTCGCGCTGATAAAAAATCCCGGCATAACAATAGAAAAACTGATGAAGAACATCATCGCCCCGGATTTTCCAACGGCAGGAATAATTTATGGTTATGCAGGAGTCAAAGAAGCATTTCTAACAGGTCGGGGAAGACTCATTGTACGCGCAAAAGCAAATATTGAAACACAGAAAAATGGTCGCGAACATATTATTATTACTGAGCTTCCATATCAGGTAAACAAAGCCAACCTCATTGAAAAGATGGCTGAGCTTGTTCGCGCGGGAAAGCTTGACGACATTAGTAATATAAGAGACGAATCAGACAGAGACGGATTACGTGTTGTAATCGAATTAAAAAAAGACGCCCAGCCGCCGATAGTTCTCAACCAGCTATTCGTTCACACACAAATGCAGACAACATTTGGTGTTATCATGCTTGCGCTGGTTAAAGGTGTTCCAAAAGTTCTCAATCTAAAAGAAATGCTTCAGCATTTTCTTGAACACAGAATGGACGTGCTGATTCGCCGAACAAAATTCGAGCTTGACGCCGCAGAAAAAAGAGCACACATACTTGAAGGATACATCATTGCGCTGGATAACATTGATGCCGTAATTCAGACCATCAAAAAATCCAAAGATGTTGAGACTGCAAAACAAAATCTGATGAAGAAATTCAAGCTGAGCGAAATTCAGGCAAAAGCGATACTTGATATGAGATTGCAGCGTCTGACCGGACTTGAAAGACAAAAGATAGAAGATGAATATAAAGAAACCATAAAGCTCATCGAAAAATTAAAAGGCATATTAAAAAGCGAAGAACGAAGAAATATTATCATCACCGAAGAACTTCTTGAGCTAAAGAAAAAATATGCGGACAAAAGAAGAACAGAAATCGTTTACGATTATGAAGACTTTTCACTCGAAGATATAATAGCAGAAGAAGATGTTGTTGTTACAATTTCTCATAGCGGTTTTATTAAACGTTTCCCTGTTAGTGGATACAGAAAACAAGGAAGAGGCGGCAAAGGTGTTACTGGTGCCGGAACTAAAGAAGACGATTTCATAGAACATATGTTCATCGCATCAACTCACCAATATATTCTTTTCTTCACAGACAAAGGAAGAGTTTACTGGTTAAAGGTGCATGAAATTCCGGAAGGCGGAAGAGCAGCGCGTGGAAGATCCATCCTGAATATTCTTCAAAAAGAAAAAGAAGAAATGATAACGGCATTTGTTGCCGTTAAGGAATTCAGCGATGACAAATTTCTTATTATGGCAACTGAGCACGGAACGATAAAGAAAACAGTTCTCTCTGCATACGGAAATGTTCGCAAGGGCGGAATAAATGCGATTAACCTGAAGAAGAATGACAGACTAATTGAAGTAAAGATGACAGATGGAACTAACGATATTATGATTGGAACAAGAAACGGTTTTGCTGTAAGATTCCATGAAAAAGATGCGCGTAATATGGGCAGAACAGCCACAGGCGTAAGAGGAGTTCGTCTTGGAAAAGGTGACAAAGCTGTTGGATTACTTGTTATTAAACGCCAGGGCATGAGCGTACTTGTTGTTACTGAAAAGGGATATGGCAAACGATCTGATGTAAACGATTACAGGCTGACTCACCGCGGCGGTAAAGGAGTAATAACAGTAAAAACGAGTGACAAGATTGGGAAATTGATTGCGATGATGGAAGCAAATGACAACGATGAGCTGGTAATTATTTCAACAAAAGGAATGGTTATCAGACAAAGTATGAAAGATATTCGTGTGATGGGAAGAGCTACCCAGGGGGTTAGAGTAATAAGACTGAAAGACGGAGATTCTATAGCTGATATCGCCAAAGTTGTGCCCGAAGACGAAAACGGAGAAGAACAATAATAGCAAACAATTATTATTGAAAAAGGGACCCGGCGAAGTCCCTTTTTTATTATTCATCTGAAAAATTATGAAATCATCATACGTATCAAGCTTTATAATTTCAACTGGAAAAAGCAGTTTAACTTTTTTCATAATACTTTTCCTTATTAACAAAAACGGGTATAGTCAAATTACGGATACTGGATATGAAAGTATTCAAGCGGATAAACTTATCTCAACAGTTAGAATACTTTGTTCAGAAGAATTTGACGGGCGACTTCCCGGAAGTGAAGGATACAACAAAGCAGCAAAGTTTGCAGCGGAAATGTTTGAACAAGAAGGAATAATCCCCGCGGGAGATGAAAAATATTTTCAGTATTTAAATGTAGAATATAACCAGATTGATACGCCGGTTGTTTTTAAAGCGGTTGTAGCAAAGGAACTTTATTTTTTTCAGCATGGAAAAGATTATGTCTTCAGAGGATTTACCGGATCGGGAAATCTAAACCTGCCGGTTGTATTTTGTGGATATGGTATATCAAGACCGGATCTTGGTTATGACGATTATCATGATATAGACGTAACAAACAAAGTAGTTTTAGTTTTCAAACAAAATCCTTCCTGGAAAATAAACGATCAACAATGGGGAAATGAAAATCCAAGAGAAAAGTCACAGGTTGCTTTTAAACATGGAGCAAAAGGAATTTTATTTGTTTCTCGTCCAAACGACTCCAAACCGCAACCGCTTATAGGAAGCGTACTGCACGGAGACGGAGATCAGCTCGAAGATTTTCCGCAGTTACATGTTTCAATTGATCTTGCAAATGATTTGTTGATTGGCACAGGCGTATCAATAAATGAATGTCAAAGTAAGATTGATAGTAATAAAGCACAATTTTCTTTTCACACCGAAAGCAAAGTGGATATTAAAGTTAAAGCAAATTATGAGAAGAATGCAAAAACTATGAATGTAGTCGGACTCATTGAGGGAACGGATCCGGAACTAAAAGAAGAGTATCTGATAATAGGCGCACATCTTGACCATGTCGGTTCGCAGGCGGGGCTTTTATTTCCAGGTGCAAACGACAACGCTTCCGGATCAGCGGGTGTTTTGCAGCTTGCTGAAGCTTTTATGAGAAGCGAATTGAAACCCAAAAGAAATATTTTGTTTGTTCTTTTTGCATCAGAAGAACAAGGTCTTTTAGGGTCAAAGTTTTTTGTTGAGAATTTAAACCTGCCTGCCGGACAGGCAGGGATTGATACCAGCAAAATAATTGCAATGTTGAACCTCGATTGTATTGGATATGGAGACAGCATTCAGGTTGGCAACGGAAAAAGTTCTCCGGAATTATGGAAACTAGCGGATGAAATTGACCGGACAAATTCAAATCTTATGGTTAACGATACCTGGAGCGGCGGTGGAGCCGATCTCACTCCGTTTTATGAAAAGAATATTCCAGGATTATATTTCGTTTCCCGATACAGCTATGATCACCTACATCTCCTTTCCGACCTGCCAGAAACATTTAATCTGTCTTTATATGAAAGCATAGTTAAGCTTGTATATTTAACAGCGAGAAAAATAGCAGACGGCAATTACCTGCGGGAAAAATAATAAATTAGATTAAAGCAAAATGCTTAAAGATCATTTTATACATCAGTTTAAATACAACGATTGGGCAACAAAAAAAGCAGCAGAATCATTTATAGGTTTTGAAGAAAAAGATGAAAGATTAAACGAGCTTCTTTCGCATATTATTTCATCGCAAAAAGTTTGGTTAAGCAGAACTCTGTTAAGAGACATTTATCTTAATCCGTGGGAAAAATATTCAACACAGAAATGTATTGAGCTATCAACAGAAATTACGGCTGAATGGATTAATCTTCTTGAAGGATTCAGTGACATTGATTTTGAAAAAAGAATCGATTATAAAAACACAAAGGGAGAAAAATTTGTAAACACCGTTTTAGATATTGCTGCTCACATAATAAATCATTCAACATATCATCGCGGGCAAATTGCTCAGAAAGTAAGAGCACTTGGTGGAACGCCAGCAGTTACGGATTATATTTTTTATCAGAGAGAATTTTATTAATGACAGTTAAGACAATAATGAAGGTGTGCCCTATCGGCAATAACGTTTAATATATCTGCCAATGTCGATAGTTAAAGAAATATTAGCTGTTTAGCAGCTTCTATATTGCTGCTATTTTTTTCGGGGCTTAATTTTTTACTTGCAGTTTTGGACTCTTAAAAGAAATAAAACCGAAGGCTACAGCAAATACAATATAAAACACAGTTAAAACCCAAATAAAAACACTTGTTGGATTTCCATCCATAGCCATCTTAATCAAAGTTAGTCCACCAATAAAGAAATGTGTAAAGTTCCCAAGACTTAATGGCTTTGCATAAATTCCACCAATAAGTATAGTTTTCGCCATCCAATTTAAAATTGCAAAACCGAGATATAACGATCCTGCTAATTGCATGAAAGGCAACAATGCGTCAATAGTTGGTTGACCGAGCAATATGAACGTTTCGCCAGGCATAAACAGCAATAGTAAACCAATAATTCCCATAACAATTGCACTTGCTATCATTAAATATTTTCTATTCATCCTGTTAATTCTATTTTGTTTAACATAAAACTTGAAAAAGGAAAATTAATTGGCAGACGCACGTTTCGCGGCTTGGCGTAGTGGCGGATTTTGGAGTAATTCACTGTCAGCCAAGCACAAACTTTGATAGGAGCACAAAACTTGACTTTACCACCGAACCGCCACTTGTGTGTAGGTGCTGTTATGCACCGTTCTTTTATTCATTCTTTGTGTCAATAAGTTCAAAAATCAATTCTTTCAAGATTTCTACGTCACTCTCAATAGTTCCCTTCATATATCTTTTGTAAATACTTTCGTTGTCTGGCGGGTTGAGATTTAAAGTCAACCCTTTTTCCAATGACAACAGTCTTAAAAACTCTCTTTGTGTTCGTCCGTTTCCTTCTCTGAATGGGTGTAAATAGTTGACGTTATCTAGAATTTCTGCCAATTTTTCGGCCAACTGTTTATTGTTGTTTTTCGGAATTTTCTTGAACTCTGCAATCAACTGGTCAATGTATCTAAGGGCGTTGTCAAAATGTGAAGTAGGGAAAAACTGTTTACCGTCTTTGCTTATTTCAACAATTCGCTTTTTTCCTGCCCAAACGTAAATGTCTTGAAACAAATGTCTATGAATTTCAAAAAGACTGTCAATTCCTTTGATTTTTATCGGATTCTCGTCAAGTTCTTGAAGTCGTTTTGTTACCGCACCACTCTCAACAAAGAGCAATACATCAGGGTCTTCAATGTCTTGTAAATTCCGTAAAATTCCTGTCTTCGGGTTTGTGTAGGTGTAGTCAGGGTCTATGTATTTGTAGGAATTAGACATAGGCTTTTTGTTTGGCAAATACCACAAGTTCAGTTAGTGATATTTTTCCTGTAACATAGTCCCGAATGATTTCAATTCCTTTTGGAGTTGGGTTAAAACCTTCAAACATATTGCTTCCTAAAGCATTTGCAGTGCTTTCTAAAGTTTTCAAGTCTGAAAATTTCACACCCATTATTGTCAGGTTATTTCTGTCTATTTCTATTGTGTTAAACATACTTTTTAGTCTTAAATTGTTTTTAAATTTACAAAATTTCCGGATTAAATCGTTAGTTTTCTGTCGTTTTAGAATGGTGCTTAACGTTTTGGCGCTTGGCGCAATGGCGGATTTCGGAGTACAAAACTGTCAATAACCACTGAACTTAAATAGAAGCACAAAGCTCCAAGTTTGCACGTCAACCCGCCTGACGCAAAGCCCGTGTTAGCACCAGTTTTTTTTTCATTCTTTGTTAATTAAATTATATTCTTCAAGTGCGTCAGTCCAAATATTTTTTTCATTAAGTCGAATTAGTTCCAAAACAAATTTCGTGATTTTTTCTTGGTCTAAATTGTCTTTGCCAATTTCATAAATGAAGTCTTGTGATAATTGGTCGTCTAAGCATTTCGCATTGTTGTCAATGTTGCAACAGCCATATCCGTCAAAGGAAATTCTGCATAAATTAATACGTTTGTCTGTCGTGTAATTGAAGTCAAGAAATACAGAGCCGTCCAAACAACCTAAATAAAAGTCTGCTTTCCTACTTTCAGGCATTGTTGTTTTAAAAAAGCCAAAGTCTTGTCCCATATTGTTAAGTTCTACTTCCAAACAAATTCTTTTGCTTTTTGACTTTCTGGGTCAAACCACTCTTCGGCAATTTCTTGAAAAATTGGCTGTCCATTTTTGTCAGTTCTTGTTTGAATCAAGTCGCCAACAGGTGCACCGTGTAAATATCTCAGTCGTCCGCTTGAGTCAAACTTAATTTTCTCGTCATTAAGTAACGCTTCAAATTTTGGAAAATTCTTGATATTGTCTTTCGTTATTCTGATTCTTTCCATTGTTTGTGGGGTCGTCCGTTACAATGACCGCTAACGGTTTGGGTATTGCCGAAGGCGGGGCGTTTCAGCACTACTGTTCATTTGAAAAACTACTGTTCGGTTTAGCACAAATGTTTCATCGAAGTTCGTCACCCCCGCTTTTGGCAATACCTTGTTAGCGGTAGGTTTTATTGACCTTTTTAAAATCTGTCTTTTGATTCTCCCAGATTCCATATTTTGTCATTGAGTTCATATTCTGCAAATATTTTTTTAGCATCGTCTATTGTCCACTTTGTCCATTCAGGATTGAGGTGATTGCCATACCATTTTTTAGAAAAGTTCCATATTTTTTCAATGGGTTGGATGTCGCCCTTTGGTATGTTGTGTTTTTTTGTCCAAGTGTCAACCTGTTCTGGGTTTTCAAAAACCAACATATTGCTACAAGTATAAATTACATTATCCCAAGCGTTGGTCATAGGAATTGGGAAATGTATATACAAGTTCTTTTCTTGTATTTCTCCGTCAATAATGTTGATTTCAACTTGTTTTGTTTCTGCTCCAATCGTTGTCGTTATTTTTACATTGTCATTTAGTAACGCTGCCACGCCCAAGGAACACCAAGCACAATTTCCCCACCATTCTCCTTTATCGGTTTTTACATAAAAGTTTGTTGGTGCTAATGAAAATGGATGTATTACCCAAACTTTTGGTTCATTAGGGTGTAATACCACTCCGTGATATTCTTGCAAGTCATACAAACCTTTAATTACGGATTGTCTGTCAGTTTTCAACAATGTTGCAAGTTCGTCAGCATTCGGTGCAAAACTCTTGTCTATTATGTGTCGTAGTAATGCGTAATGTAAATTTGAATTTGTTACCATAATTTTCGCAAATGTGAGGTTCTGTATAAACCTACCACCAAGCCTTTATTAGTATTAAATTTATTCATTTGAAGCCAAGTCCTTGAACATTATGTAAGTGTCAACAAATCCCAGGTCTTTGTGTCGAAACCCCTTTGGTGTTGTCCCGATAATGTCAAATCCGAATTTCTGCCACAGTTTAACAGCACCTTCGTTTGTGCTCACTACGATGTTGAATTGAATGCCTAAATAGCCTTTGTCTTTTGCGAAACGGATTGAATGTTCGCAAAGTAATTTTCCTGTTCCTCGACCGTGATGTTTTGGGTTTACCATATAACTGCAATTAGCAATGTGGCTACCCAAGTCAATTTGGTTTGGTTTGATAATGTATGTTCCTAAAATTTCGTCATTGTCCACCGCAACAAATGTGTCCATATAGTCAGCAAACCAATGTTTATGTAAATTGTCTTTTGGTGTATTTGGGTCAAAAACATAAGTGTCGCCTGTTGCGATAACATTTTTAAAAATGTCCCACACTTTATCGTAGTCCTTCTGTATGTCTGCTCGCCTTATTTCCATTTTAAATTTTATCTTCTTCTTCAATTTCTTGATACGTAACGGTTTGGCTAAACTTACCGCTAACGTCCGGCAGCTTGGCGATGTGGCGGCAATTTAGCACAAAAGTTGAATAGAATTACAACTGTTTAACCTTGTACTTCTGCTCAATAGTAGCACTTCACCCGCCATATTGCCAAACTGCTTGTTGGCGGTAGTATTTATTTCCATTCGCTATTGTTTTTGTTATACTTTCTTCGTTTTCCGAACAGCATATCTGCTTCTAATACATAGTCGTTTTCAATAGGCCTGTATTCAATTTTGTCTGCGAAATAGCGTTCAAAGAAATTTAGTTCTAATTTGTCAGTGATTGATTTAATATCAGTCGGGAACGTTGCATTTTGTGTTTTGAATTCTTCAATTTCAATTGCCAATTGTTCTCCCACGTCTTGGGCAATGTTGTCGTATATTTTGATTGTCCCTAAACATAAAACCATATTTACAAGTCCAAGCCAAGTTGCAATTCCTGCATACTTTCTAACAGTTGAATTTTCTGGTCGCCAACGTGCAGTTACAGCGGAAACTCCCATCATAATCATAATTGTCATAAGCGCTGTAAAACTTGATAATGACAAAAATAGAAGCAAGATTGATGTTAAAACGTAAACAAGTATTTTCTGTAAATCTGTAACGGAAAAATTGGTTCCTTTTACTTTAAATGTCTTAATTGTTTTTCTCCGTTCGTCAATGGTTTGTTGCTTTAGTTGATTTATGAAATTGGTAAACTCAATTTCGTCAATGTTTATTTGTCCTAAATGGAGGTTGAGATTTTGTGCTCCTACGAACTCATTAATTTTTACAGCCCACTTGTATGGTTTCTTCGTAAAAACGAAAGTGTCGTCAGTTACTAATGAGATAAACTTTTGCCCGTGAATGTCGAGTGGATATGCTTCAATTATTTGCTCCCATTTTACTTCGTCTTGATTTGTAGTTCTGTCCCAAATACCGTTTTCTGTGATTAAAATCTGTGGTCTTTTGTCAAAGGTTTGAAATAGTCCAACAGGTAAACCAAGTCCAAAAAAGCAAGTGCCAACCCAGCCCATAATGTATTCGGAGGTTCCATAAGGATTGTCTGTTATCATCCATATTCCAATTGCTACAAATGGCAAACACATACCAATAATTTTCAGCCCTTTAGTTGTTGTCTTGTAAAGTTTTATTTCTGTCATTAATTATTTCTCTGTCGTTATGGTCGGGTCTGTTAATATTACCGCCAACGGTTTACGGCTTGGCGAAAGCAGAGAATTTGAAAACTGTCTGCCGAAGTTAAGCACAAATGTTGATAGAAGTACAAATGATCAATTACTTCCATCAGCCCTGCTTTTGCCAAACCGATGTTGGCAGTAGTTATTTGTATTTGTTCTTTAATATTTCTAAAAGTTTTTCTGTGTCTGTAACCGTATCGTCAAGTGTTATTAAAGAATGTCTAACTTTGGGATATTCGTCTATGAATTCTAAATCATCAATTTTTTTTAAGCCAAAGTTATTCAATGTGTCTTCAAATGTCTTTCTGTCTGAACCCCAAAACTTAATATATTTTGTTTCGTCAACAAACACTTCAGTAAGTTGATTTTCTGAATGAAATAGCAAACCGAATTTCAAGAATGTGTCACTTGTCAACTCTTTCTCATAATTGTTTAAAAAATCAATAATGTTTGTCTTGTTTGAATAAGTTCCATAATTAATTTCTTCATCGTCTATGTGTCCTGAAAGTAATGTCACTTCGTTCGGCAAAAAGTAGGTCAGTTCATTAAACAGTTTCCATAATCTAGAATTGTCAATATTAATTTCTGAATAAAATTCAAACTCTAAATTTGAGTGTTCTGGATTGTTCTCTTTAATTTTAATAGTATAACCTTCTACAATTTTTGCAGTTTCACTTTTCTTAATTTTTGCCAAAACAGTTTCGTCCATTGGAACTTCGTTTGGTAAAGGCACTCGTAAAGTTATAGGTAATTCTAATGCCCTATAATTGGTTTTTTGTCCAAATAATTGCTCTGTAATTTTTTTAAACATTTGTCATTTTGGTATTGGTCTGTATAATTACTGCCAACGGTCGGCGGCTTTGCGTTCGGGCGGGTTTCGGAGCACAAAGTTTCAATTTATTACTAAAGTTTATTAGAAGCACAAAGCTTAAAGTTTGCACGTCAGCCCGCCTGACGCAAAACCCGTGTTATGCACAGTACTTCATTGTTTCAAGTCGATTATTAATTTTTCAATTTCTTTTAATATGTCCGATTGTGATAAATTATTTCCAATTCCCAATGAATAAATATTGTCACAAATCTTTACAAGTCTTCCGAGCAAAGATTTCTCGGCAGGAGACCAAGTCTCACCAATTTTTATCTCACCATTTTTATCGATTGATGCAAAATAGTATGTTACTCCGTCAAGTCCCATTAAATCATTTTCTGGCTTCTTTGTTTGTTCTTCTAATAGTTTGAATAAGTCAACAATTTTAAGATACAAGTCGTTGTTTATTTCCGTCTTGTTTGAGATTAGTTTAACCTTCTTTTTGCTTTTTGAATACCAATAACTTTCCGATAGTCTATTGCTTACTACATAATTATTACCTTCTATTGTCTCAACAGAAAAAGAGTATTCATTAGAGAATGATGGCATTGATGTGTATCTCGCAATAGGTTTTTCAGAATATCCTTTATACAACAATGGGAAAACATTGTCGTAATATTCTTTTAAAACTCCTTCGTATTGTTTAAAGTCCTTTGCAGGTTCCAAATGTGGTTTTTGTCCGAAACATAAAAATGTCGTCAAAACAAAAATCAATATTAAAATCGTCTGTTTCATTGTCGTTATAGTATTGTGCATAACGTTTTGGGTATTGCCGAAGTGGCGGATTATTAGCACTAAAGTTCAATAGAAATACTGCTGTTGAATTTAGCACAAATGTTTCATAGTAGCACTTCTGCCGCCATTTTGGCAATACCGTGTTATCGGCTGTGCCTCTCGTCTGTCCTATATTCTGTTTCAGCTTTTCCAACCTCTCAATTTGTTCGCTTCTCTAATAAAGTTCAAATGTGGTCTGTCGGTTACTGCTGGCGGAACGTTTATGATTGGTCGTAAGTCTTTAATGAACTTGTCTATACCACCGTCAAAACCAATTTCTCTGAATTTTTTCATTTCGTTGGTGTTTACGATGATTTGATATTGCTCGTTGAAAGTTACAAGTCCTTTGTCATAAGCTCGGTGATAAAGTGCGGAAAGTGCAATTCCGTTTGCTGTGTCGTCTGTTGAACTGTCGTGGCTGACGGGAAGAATATGTGCAGCGTCAACCAATTTCAGTTGCATACCGCTAAATGCACATTTGTTTCCATATGCTGTCAAAACCCTTGCTTTGAAACTCGTGTCCCGAAGTTTTTTGCTAAGCTGAATTACTGCGGTTTGTCGCTGTTTACTTATTTGTTCAATCAGTTCCGTATTTAATTCAAGCGGTTGGTCGGAGACCGTTTCCAAAACTTTGAAATCTTTTTTAGAAGTTCCGAAACCGTGAAGTTGTTCTAACGACTGAACATAGCTAACAAAAAAGTCGGGGCGAAATGCAATAGCAATTTCGTTATTGCCTTTATCGCAAGGTGAAAAACCGTTTATTAACGCTTTGCGTAAGTATTCTTCACGAATTTGCATTGAAGGTGAAAAGCCAAGCTTGCCTGTGTGTTTTGTGTAGTCAAAACCTGCAAACACACCAACTTCGCCCCACCAACCAAGAATTAAGGTTTTTTCGCCTTTATGTTGTTCAAAATGGTCTGCACCTGTAATTTGAATACGATACTCGTCTTTTGGTCTTGCAGCACCGCCACCGTGTGTTAAATTCCAAATGTAAAGCCGTAGTAAATAACTTTCTTCGTTGTTGTAAATTTTGAGTAAAAAAGGGTGGTCAGAAATGTTGCCAACATAGAGAACATTCCAACCGCTATCGTTTATTGATTGAACGATAATATCAAGTAAGTCATATTTTCTGTGTTTTGCCATTTACTGCTTTCAATTCTGGATAAAATAAATTTGGTTCTTCGTTAAATCGGATTTTGCTACCGTCCAAATACGGCTCGTTAATTTCTATAGCAATCCATTTTCGGTTTAACTGTTCTGCTGCAAAACCTGTTGTGTTGCTGCCTGCAAATGGGTCAAGAACCAAATCGTCTTCGCTTGTTGTAAATTTTATAAAGAAATCCGCAAAGTCTTTTGGAAACCTTGCAGGATGGGGTCTAATGCCAAGTTCTTTACAACGTTTCATATAAAAACTGTTGCTTTCTGTGTTAGCAAGTTCAAGCAAGTTTGGTGGAATTGCACCGCCATTGTCGTTGCTAAATTTATCAGAAATATCGTGTCCGCTTGGCCGCAACTGTGCCTTGTAACCATTTTTCAAAAGAGCTTTCATACTGTCGCTATATGGTTTCAAAACTTTTTTGTTGTCTGATTTTGGGTTTTCGGTTTTTGAAAGCCACCAAACAATATTTACGCTGTCTTTTACTCGTATTCTGCGAACAGTTACCCATTCGGCAGGGGTAGGAAGCCGTGCAGGGTTGTAATGAAAAAATTCTTGTGCCAAGAAAAAATTTTGCTCTCTGCAAAGTCGCACGAGAAGTTCGTATTGATAAATGCTTCGTGTAGGATGTCCTGGCAAGTATGCCCCACCTAAGTCAATAACAAGAGAGCCGTCAGGTGTCAGCAAACGGTAAAATTCTTTTGAGAACTGCATAAACCAATCAATGTAGTCCTGTTCCTGTTTGTTGCCGTATTCCTTTTGTCTTGTCAAGGCAAAAGGCGGTGAAGTCAAGATAAGATTTATTGAACTGTCAGGCAGTTCCCGCATTATTTCTAGGCTGTCACCAAGAAACGCCTGTCCGTGGTCCGTTTCATAGTATGGTAATGTTGCTGCTGATTTTTTTGCTTTTACTGCCATTATTTGTTATAAATCCGTAAGATGTCAAAGTTAAAAATAAATGTTGTTAGTCGGTTAAAAGTTAGTCCGTTTTTGTTCACAACTGTTGAGTTTTCTGTCAGAAAGTTGATAGTAGTGCTGTCGCTAATGGCATAGCCTATAACGGTTTACGGCTTGGCGAAAGCAGAGAATTTGAAAACTGTCTGCCGAAGTTAAGCACAAAAGTTGATAGTAGTACAACTGCTCAATTACTTCCGTCAGCCGTGCTTTCGCAAATATGTTTGTTGGGCGTAGTTTTTCCATTCAAGGAAATTATCTAAATGCCTCCC
>WBZO01002997.1_pt1 | contig 20606 bp, 13 predicted proteins | sample 5204261 | NCBI WGS metagenome assembly WBZO01 (sample SAMN12412400, study PRJNA552823) | activated sludge metagenome | isolation source: activated sludge from anammox sidestream of wastewater treatment plant... | place: USA: North Carolina | collected 2017-09 | reverse complement strand
TGTAGGACGCGTCCTTCTCGACAAAGGATGCGCCCGGCAGCACGAAATCGGCCGCTCGCGCGAGGTCGTTCAGCAGCACGCCCTGCACCACGAGCAGCGGCAGCTTCCCGGAGGTGCGCGCCTCGATGATCCACCGCGTGTCGCCGATGGTCCCGTCCGGACCGGGGTCGAACACGTAGAGCGCCGCGACGCGCCCGGCGTCGACAGCGGCGCGCAGCGCGGAGATGTCGGCTGCGCCCTGCGCGTCGCCGACTGCGCCAGGGACGAACCCGAAGATGCGCGCGCCGTTGACGTTCGGCGCGTCGACCGCCGGCACCTTGAACTGTGTCTTCTCGGGCTGCTGCTTCGGCGTGACGCGCCAGGTGACCGAGACCGAGCCTGGTCCTTCGGGACCGGCGAGCTCCTCGGTGAGCCGGCGGAACAGGAAGAGCTCTTCATGGCAGGCGTGCGCCGACACCAGGAATCGCACGTCGCCGTTGCCAGACGTCCCGGCCGCGGACAGCCGGTCGGCGACCTTGCCGATGATGTCGCGCCACGACATCGGCTCGAGCGCACCGGTGGCCGTACGCGCGAGCGGTTTCTGCAGCCGATCGTCCCCCTCGATCCAGTGGTACTCGAAGCGGCCGATGTCGCACATCCAGTAGCCGTTCACCTCGGGGTTGAACCGCGGCGTGAACCGGATCAGGCGCGCCCCCTTCGCCCACTCCGGCTTCGCCTTCAGCCAGGCGTTCGTGCTGCACCCCTTCGAGCAGAAGGTGCAGATCGTGTCGGCCACGTTCGGGTTGTCCCAGGGTCGCGCCCTGAAGCGGTAGTCGCGCGTCGTGATCGCGCCGACGGGACAGACGTCCATCAGGTTGCCGGACAGGAGCGAGTGCACCCCCTCGTCGCGGAACGTCACGATCTCGCTGCCGTAGCCGCGGTTGGCGACGCCGATCTGCGCATCGCCGTCGATCTCCTCCATGAAGCGGATGCAGCGCGTGCAGAGGATGCAGCGCTGGCGGTTCAGCATCAGCCGCGGGCCGAAGTCGACGTCCCCCCGCACCCCTTCGCCGTCGAACACGCGCCGCGGAAACTCCATGCGGCTCTGGTCCGGTCCGAACGTGTAGGAGTAGTCCTGCAGCGGGCACTCGCCCCCCTTGTCGCAGACCGGGCAGTCGAGCGGGTGATTGATCAGCAGCAGCTCGAACACGCCCGAGCGCGCGGCGATCACTTCCTCGCTGCGCGTCGACACCACCATCCCCTCGGTCGCCACGGTCGAACACGACGTCTGCAGCTTCGGCATCTTCTCGATCTTGACGATGCAGACGCGGCAGGAGCCGTCGATGCCGATGCCCGGGTGATAGCAGTAGAACGGGACCGAGATGCCCGCCTCGATCGCGGCCTGCAGGACGGTTTTGCCCTTTTCAACGGTGACCTGACGGCCGTCGATCGTGAGGGTGACAAGTTCCATAACAGACAATGATATACCCCGTGGGTTTGGCGATGAGACGAGTTGATGCGGGCGGGTCTGAAGACCCGAGATGCGAAGGGGCGGCCGGGTCTGAAGACCCGGCCCTACGTACGAGCGACACGGCCCATAAGTACGAGACCCGGCCCCTACATACGAGAAAGCCGCGGCGCGTCAATCCCGAATCGTTCAATCGTCAGTCGTCAAGCCGTTCAATCGTCCAATCGTTCAATCGTTCAATCGTCCAATTTCATTTGTAGTCGACCAGGCTCACGTCGCGCCTGCTGATGCTCGCGCGGCGGAGCGCCCCGTCCAGCGCGATCGCCCGTTCGACCACCTTGTCGTCGATCCGCACGAGCACGTCGGCGCTGCGGCCGTCGACGTAGGACAACGTCACGAGCGCCGGCATGTCGAAGATCTCGCCCGCCTGCTCGAACCGCAGCACCGCGACCTGCCCGGTGCCGCGCGTCTCGACCCGCCACGTGAAGGTCGCGCGCGGCAGCGTCGATCCGTAAATCCACCGCTCGAAGAACCGCGACAGATCGAGCCCCGACTCCGCTTCCATCGCCGCGCGGAAGTCCTCCGTGCCGACCTTGCGGAAGCGCGCGCTCACGTAGAACCGTCTGATGCCGCGGAAGAAGACGTCGTCGCCGACCATCTGACGCAGCATGTGCAGCACCATCGCGCCCTTGTTGTAGACGATGGCGCGGAAGGCGCGGCCGTCGCTCTTGATGTGACCCACCCGGTAGCCGAGATACACCGGCCCCTGGTCCGACTCGTTCATCGCCGAGCGGCGCATCCGCTTCAGCACGTTCTGGAAGACCTCGTCGCCGCGGTGCTGGTTCGCGTAGAGCGCCGCGAAGTACTGGGAGAACCCTTCGCTCAGCCACTGCTCGTGGTAGTTCTGCCAGCCGACCCCCTGTCCCCACCACTGGTGCGCGATCTCGTGCGCCATGAAGAACTCGGGGTAGTTCTCGAACGCCGCCGGATCGTTGCGCCAGACGAGCGGGCTGTTGGGAAGCGGCTGATTGAGCTGGGCGAAGTACGCCGGGCTGTGGCCGCCCGGCGTGAGGTTCTCGACGAGCGCGATCGTGAAGCTCGGATACGGGCTGTCGCCGACGGTGCGCTGGTAGAACCTGACGATGTCGCCCGCCTGCGACAGGAGCTGCTTGCTGCGCCGGGTCTGCCGCGGGTTGGCCTGCACGAGCAGCCGCATCCCCGGCAGCGCCGCCGCGCCGTCGACGTCGGGCTCGCCACCCTGTCCCGCGAGCGGGAGGCGATCGTCGAACGCCAGCTCCGACTGCTCGGACGGGATGAAGCGGCTGACGATGAACGAGAGATAGCGCGCCGGCCGCGTCGCCTTGAACTCGTAGACATGGCGCGCCTCGCTCGCGGAGCGTCCGACCTGGACCTGCGGCGGTCCGATCGGCTCGCCTGACGCGACCGCCCCGTACAGGACCGGCACGGTCAGCCGGATCGTCGCGGTCGCGTAGTCGGTCACGGTGGACTGCGGGTACCAGAAGCTGCGATTGCTGTAGAGGAAGCTCGGCTCCGGGCGCGGGATGGAGAAGTCCTCGGGAAACTGCGGCGGGATGCTGGGTGGCGGCTCGTCCTGCAGCGCGATCGTCTCCCGGTCCGGCGCCTGCGGCTGGAGCCGTCCGCCGTAGGCGACCGTCAGCGTCAGCTCGTCGCCTGTGTCGAGGAACGACGGCAGGTTCACGAGCAGCGTGTTCTGGCCCGTCACCCGCAGGTTGAACATGCGGCCGAACCGGTCGGTGACGATCGATCGCACGATCAGCGTGTCCGCGAGCTTGATCGTCAGCTGCCCGATCCCGGCCGTGCGGACCTTCATGCGCATCTTCGCGCGCCCTTCGATCCACTCGCGATCGGGGAGCGCCGTGACGTCGATGTCGTAGTCGAGGACGTCGATCGGCGCGAGGTCGTCTTCGTTGTAGAACCGGCCGCGCGACGCGAGCTTCTCCTTCGACGCGTAGAGCGCGATGTTCTTGTGCCGCCCCCGTTCGAACACCGAGACGTCCTCGGGCTCGGCCGCGCTGCGCGCGTACGTGAGCGTCTTGAAGCGCCGCGTCCGGATCTCGGCCAGGAAGTCGTCGGGTCCCGGCAGCAGCGTCCACGCTTCGCGCGTGAGATCGGCGAGGTCGACGGCGAACGACTTCGGCGATTCGTCCTTGAAGATCTGCTGCGCGCGCTTCAGATCGCGCTCGTTGACCGGCCGCTCGACGAGCACCGCCGGGTCGACGTGGCCTTCGGCTGCGCCGAACCTCACGAACGTCGCGTCGAAGGCGGTGTCGAGCACGTCGGCGCCGCTGAAGATCCGGACCTGCCCCTTCTCGGTCTCCGGGGCGGGCGAGAAGCGCATGTTGCCGCGTCCCATCAACACGAGACCGGTCATTCCCGCTTCGGTGTCGATGGTGAAAGCCGTTCCGCTGGAGACCGTCAGCTGCAGGTCTTCGGCCGCGATGGCGAGATTGCGCACGTCGTACTGCTTCGTCGTGTTCAGCGTCAGCCGGTACAGGTTGTCCACCGACGAGACCATCTGCTGGCGGATCATGTTCCACGAATCGCCGGAGCGGCGCAGGAACAGCTGCCAGGTCGCGACGCGCGCGCGGTTGCCGTACTCGATGAAGGCGTCGACGGTCAGCGCGTAGGCGCCGCCCGGGATGCCGACGAGCGTCACATCCTGCCGCTCGCGCTCCTGGACGACGACGCGGGTGACGCCCGGGCTGAATTCCGCGCGGGCGAACTCGAGCGCATCCTCGCGGCTGCCGAGCGGACCCTCCAGCGCGGCGAAGGCCTCCGCGTCGGCGGCCTGGACGATCGGCTCGAGCTGCTGCAGGAACGCCGCGATCGTGACGTCGTCATCGGGCTGAGCGCCGGCGTCGTCCGGGCGTTGTGACGGCTGCGCCTGCGAGACGGCGGCGGCGTCGAGCGCGACGGCGCAGATCGGGCTGCCGGCGACGGCAAGCGACGCCGCGAGCCAGGCGCCGAGCATCGCACGGTTCGCCATCAGTGGATGATTCCGAGCTCCCGGCCGACCTTGCTGAAGGTGTCGAGCGCGAACTGCAGCTCGTCGCGCGTGTGCGTGGCGGTCACGATCGTGCGCACGCGTGCGCGGTCGCGCGCGACGGTGGGAAAGGCGATGCCCTGCGCGAACACCCCTTCCGCAAAGAGACGATCCGACAGCTTCATCGCGAGCGCGCCGTCGCCGGTGACGACCGGCGTGATCGGGCTCTCGCTCAGTCCCGTGTCGAAGCCGAGCGCCTGCAGACCCGCCTTGAAGAAGCGCGTGTTCTCCCAGAGACGTTCGATGATCTGCGGCTCCTCGAGCAGCACGTCGAGCGCGGCGATGCAGGTCGCGGCCACCGCCGGCGGGTGCGACGTGGAGAAGAGAAACGGCCGGGCGCGATGGTAGAGGAACTCGACGAGCGCACGGCTGCCGGCCACGTATCCGCCGAGCGCGCCGATGGCTTTCGACAGCGTGCCGACCTGGATGTCGACGCGGCCGTGCATGCCGAAGTGATCGATGGTGCCGCGTCCGTTGGCGCCGAACACGCCGCTGGCGTGCGCGTCGTCGACCATCATGATGCAGCCGAACTCCTCCGCCAGATCGCACAGCGCCGGCAGCGCTCCGAGGTCGCCGTCCATGCTGAAGACGCCGTCGGTGATGAGCAGCCTGCGCTGGGCGGCCGGCAGCGACTCCAGGATCCGGCGCGCCGCGTCGACGTCCTTGTGCGGGAACACCTTGATGGTCGCGCGGCTCAGGCGACAGCCGTCGATGATGCTGGCGTGGTTCAGCTCGTCGGAGATCACGACGTCGTCGCGCGTGAGCACGGCGGCGACGGTGCCGGCGTTCGCGGTGAAGCCGCTCTGGAAGACGACGGCCGCTTCGGTCTGCTTGAACCGCGCCAGCCGCTCTTCGAGCTCCATGTGCACCGCCATCGTGCCGGCGATCGTCCGCACCGATCCCGAGCCGACGCCAAGCTGTTCGACCGCGCGCATGGCCGCGGCGCGCAGCCGCGGATGCGTCGTGAGCCCGAGGTAGTTGTTCGACGACAGGTTGACGACAGTGCGGTGATCGAAGGTCGCTTCGGCGCGCTGCTCTCCCTCGAGCACGCGCAGCCGGCGGTAGAGCCCCTGTGATTCGAGCGCCTGGAGTTCGGCCGTGAGGTACAGGAGCGGGTCGGCGCGCATACCGACAGTATCGTTCAATTTGGCGGTCCGCCGATTCGCCGAGCTGACGAATTGCCGGCAGTGACGGTGGCGACGCGATCAGATCGCGACGACTGGTGGAGGAGCTGCCGTCAGGTGGTCGATCTCATCCGCGCGACATCAGGAAGAGGAGGGTCCAGGGAAGGATTGCCGCGGCGACATAGAAGGCCGAGAGCGCGGCGACGACGACGTGAACGCGGCGGAGGTGGAGCATGATCCCGAGCGCGACCGCCAGCGCCTTGGTCGCCGCCAGGCCGGTCCCGATGCCGGCGTACGACACCGCCGAGCTGACGATCGGGTTGGCTTCGATCGAGAGGCCCCAGGTGTGCACGCCGAGGTAGGTCAGTGCACCGTCGAGACACTGCACGACGATGAAGGTCAACACCGCGAGATCCCCGAAGAGACCGTGCGGGGAGCCCAATCGGCTACATAGACTTGTCCGGACAGAGGCGGTCGATGCAGACATTTTTCAACCGGTCGAGGGAATTGTGAGGCAGATTCTGCCGATTCCTCGCCTGTTTTCCGATCGTAGTCAAAAGTCAGGCCGCCGCGGGACTTGCGAAATTGTCGGAGGAGGGGTGGCTGGGAAACGTCCAGCCGCCGGACGCCACGTCGGGGCACTTGTGGTGTCCGGCTTTAGAGCGAATTCGGGTTCGGTATAACACGTAGTGTCCGGCTTTAGCCGGACTTCACCGCAGCCCGCCTGAAGGCGGGCACTACATCGAATCGAAAACCGCAATAGCCGGACGAGCGCTCAGCTCTCGAGCGGCTCTTCGCGCCGGTCGCGCTCGTTGAGCAGCTCTTCGACGACCACCTGGATGATGGCCGCGGTGGGAACGGCCAGGATCGCGCCGAGGATGCCGAGCAGCGAGCCGCCGATGAGCAGCGCCACGATGACGAACACGGCGCTGACGCCGACCTGCCGTTCCATGACCTTCGGCACGAGCAGGTGGTTCTCGAACTGCTGCTGCAGGACGAAGAAGATCGTCGTGAAGAGCGCCGTCTGCGTCGAGACGGTGAACGCCACGAGCACGGCGGGGACCGCGGCGAAGATCGGTCCGACGACCGGAATCATCTCGCCGAATGCCGAGAGCAGCGCGAGCACGTAGAAGTACGGCACGCCGAGCAGGTACAGGCCGACCGCGGCGGTCAGGCCGATCGTTCCGCCGAGAATCAGCTGTCCGCTCAGCCAGGCGCTCACCTTCGTCGAGATCTTGATCGCCGCGTCCTGCACGCGCGGCCGATCGGTCCGCGGGAAGAGCCGTGCGAAGCCGGCGAAGAGCGCGTCGCTCTCGACGAGCAGATAGAACGTGAGGATCAGGATCGTGAGCAGCGCCAGCAATCCCGAGAACGCCGTCGTCACGGCGTTGGCCACGGTGCCGACCGCCTGGCCGGGCGCCGGCGCGCTCTGCATCGCCTCTTCGAGCGTGATCCGGTGATCGAGCAGGCCGCGATCGACGAGCACGCCCTGTGCGCGATCGAGCAGCTCGGGCAGCCGCGTCCAGAGTTGCTGCGCCTGCTCGATGAGCGGCGGCACGACGAGGAGCCCCACGATCGTGAGCGTGCCGACAATCGTGAGGTAGATGAGCAGGATCGCCAGCCAGCGCGGGGCGCGCTGCGTCCCCGGCGCCGCCGCGTGCTCGATGTAGCGCACGAGCGGCCCCAGCCCGATCGCCAGCAGGACGCTGACGTAGATCACCAGCAGCGCGCTGCGGGCGATGTACAAGGCGGCGAGCGCCGCGGCGACGAACGCCGTGGTCAGGACCGCGCGGGCGACCGCGCCCGCTTTCACCGGAGGAAGTCCGCGGTGTACTCCGCCATCAGGCGGTACACCTCTTTCAGCTCCTCAGGCGATGCGAGAAAGACGATACGGAGGTAGCCCTCGGAGGCGGGTAGCCCGAAACCCGATCCGTAGACGACGAGCACGCCGGTGGCACGCAGGAGACCGAGGACGTACTCCTCGTCTGTCCGGCCCGGCGGCAGCGGAATGCGCGGCATCGCGTAGAAGCCGGCGGTCGGCGTCATGCACGCGACGCCCGGGATCGCGCGCATGGCGTCGGCGGTCAGCGTGCCGCGCAGCTTCAGCTCGGAGCGGAAGCGCACCTGGTGCGACTTGTCGCCTGTGAGCGCCGCCGTCACCGCGTACTGCATCGGCACCGTGCTGCAGAGACGTCCGTCGGCCAGCTTCCGGATCGCGGTCGCCACATCGTCGAGGCGCGGAGAGCGTCCGATCGACAGCCAGCCGGTCCGCCATCCCGGCGCGAGGTAGGCCTTCGAGAGGCTGGAGAACGAGATGATCGGCGCGTCGGAATCGAGGCGGCCGATTGGCGGCAGCGGTCCGTCGTAGCCGAGATCGGCGTACACCTCGTCGGCCAGGATCGCGAGGCCGTGGCGCTCGGCGAACTCGATGAGGCCGCGCCGCGCTTCGGTCGGGTAGGTCGCGCCGGTCGGGTTGTTCGGATCGATGACGACGATCGCGCGCGTTCGCGGCGTGACGAGCGACGCGAGGTGCTCGAGATCGGGGAGCCATCCGCTGGCCGGATCGGTCCGGTAATACAGCGCGTGCGCGCCGAGCTTCGCGATGATCGCGGTGTACAGCGGATAGGTCGGCATCGGGACGAGCACTTCGCCGTCCTCGTCGAGCAGCGCCGTGAGCGCCAGCTCGATCCCCTCCGACGTGCCGGCGGTGATGAAGACACGGTCCGGCGTAATCGGCCAGCCGTTGGCGGTGTGCTCGGCGGCGACCGCCGCGCGTGCCGACGCGAGACCGGCCGACGGCCCGTAGCCGTTGTGACCGTCGCGGATCGCCTTCTCGACCGCCTCGACGAGGTGCGCCGGCGGCGCGAAGCCGAAGGCCACCGGATCGCCGATGTTCAGATAGCGCACCTTCTTGCCGGCAGCCTCGACCCGCTGCGCCTCCACGACGATATTGCGGATCGCATAGGAGAACTGGCTGACCCGGCGCGACACGGGAATGGCGGTATGGGTGGGGCTCACGCGCCCGATTATGACAGGTCCGGCGCCCGCCGGCGGAGCCTCTGCGCCACCGGCGTCGATCGAGCGGCTATGTAACTTCTACATCCGGCCGCTCCCGTCGATCGCCACAAACAGTGTAGAAATTGCACTCATTTGGCACTGGCGGCGTTGGCGCCGGTATGGCACAACAAACGTAAGCCTTTGTTTTTCAGCCATTTGACATGTTGGCAGCACCTTTGGAGAAGGGAATGGCGATGAAGCCGGTAAAGCTCATCAGTTTGGCGATGGCGGTATTGAGTGCGGGAGCCTGGTCAGGGACCGCGATGGCCCAGCCGTCCGCGCCTGCCGAACCGCCGGTGGCGACGTTTCGATCGAGCGTCGACCTCGTGCGGGTCAGCGCCGTCGTGCGGGACAAGAGGGGGCGTTTCGTGCGCGATATGTCGGTTCGCGACTTCGAAGTGCTCGACGGCGGCGAGCCGCGCCGGATTCAGGAGTTCCGTCAGGACGAATCGGGCGTCAGCATCGCGCTGCTGTTCGACGTGAGCGGCAGCATGGAGCCGCGGATGCGTCATGCGCGCGAGACCGCGGAGCAGATCCTGAGCTGGCTGAACGTTCAGGGCGACGAGGTGGCGATCTACACGTTCGACACGCAGCTGGACGAGGTCGCGCCGTTCACGCCGGGGCTGAAGACGCTGCCGGAACGGCTGCACGCGCTGACGCCTTTCGGGGCGACCTCGCTGCACGACGCCGTCGCGCAGACGGCACGGAAGACGGCGACGCGCGAAGGGCTTCGCCGCGCCGTGGTGGTGCTGACCGACGGGCGCGACAACGCCAGCCGGTTGAGCCCCGGAGAAGTATCCGGCATCGCCAGCTCGATCGACGTGCCGGTCTACATCGTCGGCATCGTGCCGGCGATCGACAACCCGTCGGCCGACATCTCGGCGACGACCTACGAGCGCTCGGCCCTGACCGGCCCGCTGAGCGATCTCGCCTACTGGACCGGTGGACGCGCGTTCGTGGCGAGCAGCATCGCCGATCGCAGCCAGACGGCGCGTCAGATCGTCGACGAGCTGCGGCACCAGTATCTGATTGCGTTCGAGTCGAGCGGCAAGCCGGGGTGGCACCCGCTCGTGGTCCGCGCCAAGGACAAGGACCTGACCGTGCGTGCCCGGAGTGGCTACATTGCGGGGCAATCTCGCCCGAATTCGGATTAGGAGGATCGACACATGTTCCGGAATCTCTTTCTCGCTGTCCCGGTTGCCGTGATCGCGATCGGCGGGTCGACGGCCTGCGCGACCAAGAAGTTCGTCCGCACGAGCGTCGGCGAAGTCAACGAAAAGGTCGACTCGCTCGGCCGCTCAGTCGAAGAGACCCAGGAGCGGACGCGCCAGAACGAAGCGAAGATCAGCGACGTCGATCAGCGCGCCCAGGCTGCGGCCGGTCAGGCCAAGCAGGCGGCCGATCAGGCGCAGAACGCGGCGAGCGCCGCGGCCAACACCGCCACCGCCGCGAATGCCAAGGCCGAGGAGGTCGACAAGGCGTCCAAGCGGCTCGTCTACGAAGTGGTGCTGAACGAGGATCAGGGCAACTTCAAGTTCGGCAAGACCGATCTGCCGGACGAGGCCAAGAGCAAGCTGGATGAGATGATCACGCAGCTCAAGGCCGATCCGCAGGGCGCCTTCTTCGAGATCGAAGGCCACACCGACAACGTCGGTTCGAAGGACCTGAACCAGAAGCTCGGTCTCGAGCGGGCGGAAGCGGTGAAGATGTACCTCTACGAACATCACCAGATTCCGCTGCACAAGATGAACGTGATCAGCTACGGCGAGGACAAGCCGGTCGCGCCGAACAAGACCCGCGCCGGCCGCGCGCAGAACCGCCGCGTCGTGATCAAGGTGCTCGCTTAACGAGCAAACCTCGTCAAGGTGTAAAGGTTGAAAGGTGTAAAGGTAAAAAGGGGAAGGTGTAAAGGAGGCCTCCCCTTACACCTTTCCACCTTTATCCCTTTACACCTTGTCAGTGTTTTTCCTTCCGTATTTCCCCGTCCACCCCTTTAGCGTCCGCTGCCGTTCGACCGCCTCGGGCTGATCGTCCAGGCGATCGATCGGCCACGGCAGCTTCCAGCTCCAGTTGCTGTCGTCGACCGTCGCCGGCTCGTTGATCCGATCGCGCCAGCCGAAGAGATCCTGAAACGGGAACAGCACGATCTCCGATCCGGACGCCACGAGCGTTTCGATCAGCACGTCGCGGACGACAGGGACGAACGGGAGGTTCACGAGGTCGGCATCGCCGGCGATCCGCTGGACCGACGGGATCGCGGCGATCGCGGCGCGCTCTTCCGCGTCGGCCGCCTCCCACCAGACCACCAGCGGCTCGGTGTCGTGCGTGCCGGTCGTCGCGACCGATACGGCCGGATAGCCGGCCGGATCGCGGAACGGCTGCCCGGGCACGTTCCACTCGCGCTCCCAGCGAAAGACCCGAAAGCCCGGCACGCCAAGCCGCACGAGCGACGCGCGCACGAAATCGGGGACCGTGCCGAGGTCCTCCGCGACGATTTCCGCTCCAGGCTCGCGGAAGATCGTGAGCACCCGCTCGCCGAGCTCCAGCTGCTCCTCCTCGTCCCGCGGAGAGAACGACGGTTCGCCCTGCCCATCGCGCGGACGTGAGTAGGTGCGATAGAAGCCGACCAGATGGTCGACGCGGTAGCCGTCGAACAGCGCGGCATGACGTCGCGCGCGGTCGCGCAGCCACGAAAATCCGCCGGCACGGATCGCATCCCAGTCGTAGGCCGGCATCCCCCAGTCCTGCCCTGTCGCGCTGAAGGCGTCTGGCGGCACGCCGACGGATCGATCGAGCCGGAAGCGATCCTGATATCTCCACACGTCGGCGCTGTGCTGATCGACCATGAACGGAAGATCGCCGAAGAGCGCGACGCCGCTGGCCCGCGCCGCCGCGTGCGCCTCCTGCCACTGCGTGCCGGCAATCCACTGGAGGTACTCGTAGAAGAGGATGTTCCGCCCGAGCGCGGCGCGCGCGCTCGCGAGCGCGTCAGGCGTGCGGCGCTGTTCCTCTTCGGGCCATTCGGTCCATGTCCGCCCACGCTCGCGGTCGTGAATCGCGCGGAAGAGGGCGTAGTCCTCCAGCCACCAGGCCTCGGCGTCGACGTACGACTGGAGCTCGCGCGCGCGTACGGTGCCGGGCGTCCACTCGCGATCGAAGAACCGATCGAACGCGTCGCAGAGCGCGCGATGCTTGACCGCGCGCACCTCGCGGTACTCGATACGCGACGAGGCCCGCGCGGCGTCGAGCCGGCGCCGATCGTCCGCGTCGAGCGACGGCACGCCGCCGTTGGCGACGAACTCGGCCACGCGCGTCACGTCGATGTAGATCGGGTCGATCGCCATCGCGCTCATCGCCGAGTACGGCGACTGGTTCCCCGAGGCCATCTCGTTCAGCGGCAGCAGCTGCAGGACGTGCTGTCCGGCGCCCGCGAGCCAGCGCGCGGCCGGCGCGATGTCCGAGATGTCGCCGATCCCCCAGCTGCCCGACGACGGGATCGAGAACAGCGGGATGAGGATGCCCGAACGACGTGACGGGGCGATCATGAACGGCGGTCCGGCGAGACGTGCGCCAGCACGCGCGAGAGCCCGTCGGCGAAGATCGGCGATGGTGTGAGGAGGCTCACGATCAGGAACGACTCTCGTGGGAAATCGAAGAAGTACCCCGGGTGGACGAGCACGGACGACTCCTGCAGCAACGCGAGCATCAGCTCCTCTTCAGGCGCCAGCGTCGGCACCTGGATGACGGCATACCAGCCGCCCTCTGCGTGGAGCAGCGTGCAGGCGGGCGAACCGGCGACCAGCGTGGCGCACGTCGCGAAGTTCGCGCGCACCCGCGACCGGATCTGACGCCGGACGTCGGCGCCCCGTTCCAGGATAGCTGCGGCGGCAAGCTGGATCGGCGTCGACACGGAGAGGTAGGCGTCGCATGCGAACTCGAGGCGCGGGAGCGCCGCAGCGAGAATCGTATCGTCGCCGCTCACCGCAATCCAGCCGAGCTTCGCCTGCGGCAACCCGATCGACTTCGACAGGCCGCCCAGCGTGAAGCCGAGCACCTCGTCGCGATCGAACAGCGCAGGACGCGGGACGCTCGCCGTCTGCAGCGCGTAGTCGGCGAACACCTCATCCGAGATCACCGCGACATCGTGCGTGGCGCAGATCCGGACGAGCATGTCGAGCTCGTCGGCGCCGAGATAGTTGCCGGTCGGGTTGTTGGGATTGACGACGAGCACCGCCCGGGTCCGCGGTGTGAGCGCCCGTTCGACGCTGCCGAAATCGATCGACCATCGTCCGTGGTACTCGAGCTGATACGGACGCGGCGTGACGCTGTCGAGCCGCGTCAGGTGCTCGAACAGCGGATAGCTCGGTTGCGGCACCAGCACCTCGTCGCCAGGCTCGCACAGCACCTTGAAGAGCAGCGAGTAGGCTTCGCTGGTGCTCGCGGTGAGCGCGACGCGGGACGGCGGGACCGCGATTCCCCTGCGTGCGAAGTCGGCGGCAACCGCTTCGCGCGCGGCGAGCAGGCCGAGCGGCTGCGGGCGATAGAGGAGCCCTCGCGGATCGGCCAGCGGCGCGAGCAGATCCGCCGGGTACTCGAATCCGGCGCGCGTCGGGTTCGATTCCGTGAGATCCAGAATCGGCGCGTTGCGCGCGCGCAGCTGCGCCAGCGCGCGCGCCAGCTGGTTCTCGCGCAGGTCGAGCGGCACGCGCGACGAGAACGTCATGGCAGGATCTCGACGCGATCGATCACGTCCCCCTCGAGGATCCGATCGATGACGTCGAGGCCGTTGAGCACCTGCGCGAACACCGTGTAGGTGTGGTCGTAGCGCGGGTTGTCGACGAGGTCGACGAAGATCTGGCCGTCGCCCGTGTCGCGCCCGCGCGTGGAGATCCCGAGCGCGCCGCGCACGTGCGGCCAGCGGCCGACTTCGTCGCGCATGATCGGCGCGTCGCTGCTGTACTCGTTGGCATCGGGGCTTCCGCCCTGGATGACGCCGTTCGGCACCACCCGGTGGAACGTCAGCCCGTCGTAGTAGCCAGACGCGGCGAGCTGCGCGAAGCGCAGGACCGTCGCCGGCGCCTCCATCGTGAACAGCGCGACGTCGAACACGCCGACGTCGCGGATCGTGAAGCGCGCACGCGGTGCCGCGAGCCGGCGCAGGTCGGCGTCGTTCAGCGGCGCAGCCGGTTGCGGCGGCGCCTTCGCCGGGCGGACCTCGACGCCGGCTGACGCGAGCGCCCTGCGCAGCGCGCTGCGCGCATCGGCGGCACCGGGCCGCGCATCGCTCTCGACGCGTGCCAGCGCGATCTTCAGCGCGTCGATCGCCGGCGGCCTCGTCGTGCCGGCGAGCGCCAGCGACGCGGCGCGCACGACGCCGAACGATCGGCGCGACAGCGCCGGAACGTATATGCCGTCGGCGTCATGGCCGGCCAGCGTGGTCAGCGCCGAGATCGCCGCCTCGGCGACGTTGTCGTCGGGATCCGCGGCGAGCGGCTCCAGCAGGTCGCGCCGCCGCAGGGCCGCCGACGCCCGGGCTCCATAGAGGCGCAGCTGCCATACACGGCTCGACAGGATCGGAGGCAGTGCGGCCGCGGCGCGCTCCGGGGCGGCCGCCGCCAGCGCGACGATGGCGTGCGCGGCGCGGTGCCAGTTTCGCGGCGCCTCGGCGTCGTCGACATCCGAGACGAGCTGCACGAGATGAGCCACCGCGTCGTCTGCGTCGCCGCAGATCGCGAGCTGGTCGATCGCGACGAGCGCGACGCTCATCTCCTGGTCGGACGCGGCCGCCGTCAACGATGCACGGCACGACTGCGGATCCTTCGTCGCGCGCAGCCCGCGAAGCGCCTCGATGCGGACGGAAGACGACGTGTCGTTCACGCCGGCCGCGAGGATCTGCGTTGCCGTTCCGCCCGACGCCGCGCGCATCGCCAGGCGGCGCACCTGTGCGTCGGGGTCGCCGGCCGCGGCGGCAACCAGGCTTGCGTCGGCGGCGCCGCTGGCGATCAGGCTCTCGAGCGCCAGGCGGCGGACGCGCGCCTCGCGCGCGAGCTCCTGTTCGGCGCGCCCCTCGGTGCGGGCAAGCGCCGTCAACACGGCAATCGCCTGCGGCGAAGGTGGACGTATCGTCCGGTGCAGACGCGTCAACGCCTCGAACCCTCGTGCCACGCCGAGGCGGTCGCTGTTGGACTGTGCGCGCGAGGCGAATTCGAGCAGCGCGCCCTCCGCCCGCGCGACGTCGCCGGACGACGTGTACGGCAGGCGCCCGAGCGCTTCGGCGATCGCCGCGCGGACGTCGGCATCGGCTTCGACCGAGAGACGGGCGGCGAGCGCGTTCTGCGCCGAGGTCAGCGTCGCCGCCGCGCCGGCGGCGACCCGATCGGACCGAAGCCCCTGGGCGGCCTGCGCGATCGCATTCGCCGCTTCGGCGCGCACCTCCGGCAGCCGATGCCTCAGCGCCGGCAGGATGTCGGCGACGAGAGGCGGACGTTCGAGCCGGCCGAGCGCGCGCACGCCGATTTGCGCGGTCAGCGGATCGGCGCTGCGCGCCGCCGCGCGGATCGTGGCGAGGTCCTGCGCCGTCGGCGCACGACGATCTTCCGCCTGCAGCACCGCCAGGCGCGTGCTGCGCTGCGCCAGCGCCGGCGCGGTCGCGGCCAGGATCAGCAGCGCCGCCAGGGCGGTCGATCCGCGTGCGCGCCGCTTCACCAGATTCACCACGTCACCAATGGAGTGCGACCCGCTCCTGGTACTGCGCGATGTGCACCGGCCACTTCAGCGTCGTCTCGATGCGGCGCCGCAACCCGTCGAGCGCGTTCGGTTCGCCGTGCACGAGATAGGTCATCGCCGGCGGCCTGGTGAAGCCCGAGAGCCAGCGCAGGATCTCGCCGGCGTCGGCGTGGGCCGACATCGAGTTGAGATGTTCGATCGTCGCGGCGACCGGGATGTCGCGCCCCTTCATGCGGACCGACGTCGCCCCTTCGAGCAGCGTGCGCCCGCGCGTGCCCGCCGCCTGGAAGCCGACGAACAACACCGTGTTGCGGGGCGACGGGAGCGTCGCTTCGAGATGATGGATGACGCGGCCGCCGGTCGCCATGCCGCTCGCCGCGATGACGATGGCCGGCTGCCTCGACGCGACGAGCTCGATCGACTGCTGCGGCGAAGCGATCGTCGTCATGCGGTTCGTGCAGAAGGTGCAGACCCCGCGGGACGCGGGGCGCATGTCGGGATCCAGTTCGTCCGCGCGCTGCGCGTAGAACTGGAGCGCGCGTGCGGCCATCGGGCTGTCGACGTACACCGGCATCGTCGGGATGCGCTGGGCGTCCTCGAGACGTTTGAGCCAGTAGATCACCTCTTCGACCCGTCCGATCGCGAAGGCCGGGATGATCAGCTTGCCCTTCTGCTCGGCGACCTTGTTGATGATCGCGGCGAGGCGCGCGCCGTCGTCGTCCGGTTCGTGCAGGCGATCGCCGTAGGTCGACTCGACCAGCAGGATGTCGGCGGACGCGACCGGCTTGGGATCCGGCAGCACCGGGCGGTCGTAGCGGCCAAGGTCTCCTCCGAACAGGATCACGTGATCGTCGACCGTCACGCGCGCGTAGGCCGAGCCGAGCAGGTGTCCGGCGTTGATGAACTCGACCTCGACGCCGGGCGCGACCGGCACCGGGCGCTCGTAGCCGACCGGCTGCAGCTGCGTCAGCGCGCGTTCGGCGTCCTCGCTCGTGTAGAGCGGCAGCGCCGGATGGTGCTTCGTGTAGTGGAAGCGGTTGGCGTTGGCGGCATCCTCTTCCTGGATGCGGGCGGAGTCGGGGAGCACAAGGGTGCAGAGGTCGCGCGTCCCCGGCGTGCAGAAGATCCGTCCGCGGAAGCCCTGCGCCACGAGCCGCGGCAGGTAGCCGCTGTGGTCGAGGTGCGCGTGCGTCAGCACGACCGCGTCGAGCGAGCTCGGCTGGATCGGCAGCGCCTGCCAGTTGCGCAGGCGCAGTTCCTTGAGCCCCTGGAACAGCCCGCAGTCGACCAGGATCCGGCGGGAGCCGACCTCGAGGAGGTATTTCGAACCGGTCACGGTGCCGGCGGCACCAAGAAAGGTGAGCGATGCCATCACGGCAATACTAAGTCCTCAATGTGCTATCTTTTAACGCTGGAGGCACCGGCTCGTTCGAACGATGCCGGAAATCCGGCCGTCCGGCGGGCGCGACGAACGCCTTCAGGCGCAGCGTTGAACCGCAAGGCGTTTCAGTTTATCTTTTCGCTTCGCCGCGCACGAGCCGCTTCGCTCTTATAGTCTCAGTCAGCCTGGATCGAGCCAGTCAGCCCTGAGAGGTGATCCTGCAATGGAAGAAGTCAAGATGACGGACGACACGCCGAACAACCCCTCGCGCCGCAATTTCATCAAGGGTGTCATTGCCGCGGGCGCAGCCGTCTCGTCGGCAAGCTATCTGTTCCGGACGAACGCGGCGGGCCAGCAGACGTCGGCGCCCGGGAGCGTCGAACGGCTCATCACGCTGAACGTGAACGGCCAGGAGCGCCGCGTCGACGTGATGAAGCAGGAGACCCTGGCGCAGACGCTGCGGTACAAGCTGGGGCTGACCGGCACCAAGCTCGGATGCGACCGGGCGGAATGCGGCGCGTGCACCGTGCTGATCGACGATGTGCCGCACTATGCGTGCTCGGTGCTGACGCACACGGTGCGCACGAAGCAGATCGTGACGATCGAAGGGCTGGCGTCGGCCGACGGCACGCTGCACCCGATGCAGCAGGGCGTGGTCGACGAGCAGGGGTTCCAGTGCGCGTTCTGCATGCCGGGGTTCGTGATGGCGGCGGTTGGCTACGTGAAGACCAACCCGACGCCGACGCGCGAGCAGCTGGCGCACGGCGTGTCGGGCAACCTGTGCCGCTGCCAGGACTACGACAAGATTCTCACCGCGCTGATGCGCGGTGCTGATCACATGCGGGGAGCGTAACCGTGGCTGAGAACACGAACAAGCTGATCGGGCAGGACTACACGACCCCCGACCTGGTCGCGAAGATCACGGGCAAGGCGAAGTATGCCGAGGACTACAAGGTCGACGGCATGCTGTGGACGAAGTTGATGCTGAGCCCGATGCCGCACGCGCGCATCACGAGGCTCGATCTGAGCGCGGCGCTCGCGATGCCGGGGGTCAAGGCGATCATCACCGCTGACGATCTGCCGGAAGCGCAGGGCGGCGGCACCCTCGGCGAAGGCGTGCAGGCGAGCTCGCAGGGCGAGAAGATCCTGACCAAGGAACCGGCCTACGAAGGCGAGCCGATTCTCGCCGTCGCGGCGGTCGACGAGCTGACGGCCGCCGAAGCGATCGAGAAGATCGTCGTCGAGTACGAGCCGCTGCCGTTCGTGGTCGATCCGTTCGTGAGCCTGCGTCCCGGCGGCCCGAGCGCACGCACGCAGGGGAGCACGTGGGTCCGACCGCAGGCTCCGCCGCCTGCTCCCGCGGCCCAGGGTCGTGCGGGGGCGCCAGCGGGTGCTGCCGCCGGCGCGGCAGCCAGCCCGGCGGCCGGTGCCGCAGGCACCGCGCCCGGAGCGGTCGCGCCGCCTCCAGGAGCTGCCGCGGCAGCCGCGGCCACGCCGCAGGCTGGTGCCGCCGCCGGCGCGAGCAACGCGCCGCAGGCGGGGACGCCGGGTGCCGGTCCCGCGGCGGGGGCTGCCGCAGGCGCCGCGGCCGGTCAGGCCGCCGGTGGCCGTCAGGGTGGCGCAGGCCGTGCGGGCGGACCGCCGGCGGGCCCGCCGGCGCGGCCCGAAATCCAGGAGTGGAAGTGGGAGCAGGCCGACTTCGATGAGGGCGCCAAGAGCGGCCAGATGCCGATGGGCAAGCCCACCGACGAGTGGACGTGGGGCAACATCGAGGAAGGCTTCAAGCAGGCCGACCTCGTGCTCGAGGAGACCTTCGTCAGCCAGTCGACCGGCCACCAGCCGCTCGAGACCCGCACGGCGATGGCGTACTGGCAGAACGGCAAGCTGTTCCTGCACGGCTCCACGCAGAGCACGGTGCAGACCGTCGGCTCGGTCGCGCGCTGGGTCAACATCAAGCCGACCGACCTCGTGCTGATCAGCGAGTACACCGGCGGCGGCTTCGGCAGCAAGATTCCGGGCGCGATTTCGATGGCGATCCCGGCGCTCCTCTCGAAGAAGGCCAATGCGCCGGTGATGATGCGCATCAGCCGCGAAGACGAGCATTACATCGGCCGCGCGCGCTCCGGCATCACGTCGCGCATCAAGGTCGGCTTCCGCAAGGATGGCCGCATCACGGCCGTCGACCTCTACGCGGTCGGCGACAACGGTCCGTACGAGGCGCAGGGCGATTACCGGTCGGTCGGCAACACCGTGTCGCTCTGCTACCAGCCGATGAACATGCGCTACCGCGGCATCACGGTGCTGACCAACACGCCGCCGCGTACGTCGCAGCGCGCGCCCGGCGGCATGCAGGGCAACGGCCTCATGGAGCCGGTGATGGCGAAGGCCGCGCGCATGCTCGGCATCGACGAGGTCGAGCTCCACAAGATCAACGCGCCGCGCGGCAAGGCGCCGTTCGGGCCCGCCGCGGCCCGCGGACGCCAGGCTTACGTGACGAGCTGCTTCATTCCGGAAGCGCTCGACCGGGGCGTCGAGCTCTTCAACTGGGAAGAGAAAAAGGCCCGCAGCGGCAAGCGTGTCGGCACGAAGGTGCGCGGCTCCGGCGTGGCCGTCAGCGCCTACTCGGGCGGCTCGACCGGCTTCGACGGCCTGTTCATCATCAAGCCGGATGGGCGCGTGCAGTTCCAGTCGGGCATCGGCAACCACGGCACCCACTCGGTGATCGACGTGCACCGCGTCGCCGCCGAGATGATCGGCGCCCCGTGGGAGCAGTGCGACGTCGTCTGGGGCAACACGGGGAAGAACCTGCCGTGGACGTCCATCTCCGCCGGCAGCCAGACGACGCACGCGATGACGCGCGCGGCGCACGCGGCGGCCACCGACGCGATCAAGAAGCTCCAGGAGATTGCCGCGAAGATGAAGGGCGGCAACCCGGACGCCTACAAGGTCGCGGGCGGCAAGGTGAGCGGCCCGGGCGGCAGCATCACGCTCGCGCAGGCGGCACAGAAGGCGATCGAGCTGGGCGGCAAGTACGACGGCCACGAGCTGCCGCCTGACATCAACAACTTCACGAAGACGTCGGCCGCGAACCTCGTGGGGCTCGGGCTCATGGGCGTCGCCAAGGATACCTACCCGCGCGACGGCCAGACGCAGTCCTACGCGGTCGCGTTTGCCGAGGTCGAAGTCGACGTCGAAACGGGCAAGTACGACATCGTCGAGTTCGCCCTGGTCGCCGACGTCGGCACCGTCATCAACCCGCGCAGCCTGAAGGGACAGGCGTTCGGCGGCGCGATGCTCGGCATCGGCCACGCGATCACGCAGAAGTGGGTGTACGACCAGCATTACGGCGTGCCGCTGGCCAAGCGCTTCCACTACAACAAGCCGCCGACGATCCTCGACAAGCCGATCGAGATGAAGTTCGCGGCGCTCGACATCCCCGACCCGGAGACGCCGGTCGGCGCGCGCGGGGTCGGCGAACCGCCGGTCGGCGCCGGTTACGGCGCGGTCATGAACGCGCTCGCGGCCGCCGTAGGCGACGAGGTCTTCCGGCGCACGCCGGTCACGCCCGACGTGATCCTCACCGCGCTGGAGAACGGCGGGAAGAGAACACACGAGGCCCTCACGGCCCACATCTAACAACGAGGAGTGAAGCAATGGCCGTGATTCGCGACATGATGCCGGCGTTCGAGCTGTTCCAGCCGGCGAGCATCGATGAAGCGCTCTCGCTGCTGGACGAGCATGGCGCCGCCGCGTGGGTGCTGGGCGGCGGGATGGACTCGTTCGACT
>WBZO01001849.1_pt1 | contig 20610 bp, 14 predicted proteins | sample 5204261 | NCBI WGS metagenome assembly WBZO01 (sample SAMN12412400, study PRJNA552823) | activated sludge metagenome | isolation source: activated sludge from anammox sidestream of wastewater treatment plant... | place: USA: North Carolina | collected 2017-09 | reverse complement strand
GATTTTAATAAAGGTATGGCAATGTTCCGCCAGGTGATACCGGCTGTGTACGGCGAATGCAGCGCTGAAAAAGCTATCGCCACGAAAAGGATGGAAGTGAAACAGGGAAAAGGCGGTCAGCTCTTTGAGCTATCATCTGAACTAAACATAGCGGGCCCTGATTATTATCTTTTTCTTGCTTCGGATAATCCTGCCCTGGATCACGTCACGCTGAAAATGGAATATGCCGATGGCGACGGGGAGTGGTTCCGCATCGATCAGCGCCAGAATTTCAACCATGCGGGCCGCTTTTTTATGGAACTCAGTGATGAAGTGAAAACGCCGCTGACCAAGATCAGAATTGAGGATCTATCCGATATCAATGCAACCATCGAAGCCAGGCTTTGTAAATCCGCGGGAGGAGAGATATGAGGAAAAAACTGATAGCGATGCTGATGCTGTTACCGGTTTCCGCAATGGCCGATGATGCTGAGTTATATGAACCCGCGCCCCCGGCAGACTCCGCTTTTGTTCGCGTTATTAACGCGGATGTCAGCAGTGCCGTAATTAAGCTGGCAGATATAAATTATGAACACAGCAACCCTCCTTTTATTTCAAGCTACCGTGTGGTGCCAGCAGGCAAGCAGGATTTCTCTTTAGGGGAGAAGGAAAGTGCCTTCAGCTTCAGCGCAGGAAATTTTTACAGTCTGTTGCTGAGAGAAGGAAAAATGCCGGCACTGGTGCAGGACGAGCTGCTCGAAAATCCGGCAAAGGGACGACTCTACTTCTACAATCTCTCCGAGGCAAAGGATGCAGAGGTTATTTCACCCGATCATCAGAATGCGATGATTGTAGAGAAAGTCCTCCCCGGCACAGGAGTCTCGCGGGAAATTAATGCTGTGACGCTCTCCTTACAGGTGAAAGCGGAAGGAAAAGAGGTCAGCACATTTGATAAAGTGCAGCTTAAAAGGCGCGCAGGAGAAACCATAGTGCTGACAGGAAAGGAACCGCCCTATCGGGTGATTATCAAGCCTAATGCAGTGGCTCGCTAGAATAGCTCTTGGTTTGATTTTGCTGCCTGCTACCGTGCAGGCAGAGGAGGTTATGCGGCCGCCGGCCGTGGATTTTAAAAAGATATGCATTATAAAAAATCTGACAGATCCCGCACCGGGTAAAGCTGATGCGGCATTGTCGTTAAAGCAAAAATTAAAGCGTGCAAAATGGCTGGCAATGCGGTCGCCGAAATACCACAGGCAGGCCACACAATTGCTGGAAGGTATTCTCAAAAGTAGTGCCGATGCATCCACGCAGGCTCAGGCAAAGATACAATTGGCCAGGTTGCTGCTGCGCGGTCAGGGAGTTAGCCGGGATGAGATCAGGGCGGTAAGAATTTTAGGCGAGGCGCTGCCCCATTCCCCGGTTGTGGCAGGCATGGCATTAGGGAATTATCATTTTAAGCGTAACCAGTTCCACCAGGCCGAGTCGTATTACCGCCATGCAGCCGCGGCTGGCAGCAGCAGGGCCTATATTATGCTCTCCCGATTGTACCACGAAGGTGATATACCTGTGCCTTCTTCTTCCGCGGCCAGTGAAATGCTGGCGCTGGCCCAGAATATGCTGCTGCGGGAAGTTGCAAACGGGCATTGCGGCGCGTTGCGGAGCATGGGCATGCTGTTTCTGGCTCCCGATAACGGCATACGAAACGAAGAAACAGCAATGCTTTGGCTGAAAGCGGCGGCAAAAGCAGAAGATATACCGGCCATGCTGCAACTGGCGACAATGTATAATAACCGCGCTGAAAAAGATGAGGCGCAGGCTTTATGGAAGCGTGCAGCAGAGGCAGGGAATGCCGAAGCGATGTATCAGCTTGGAAAAACAACGGGTGCACAGAAATGGTTGCAGAGCGCAGCGGCATTAGGGCATGCTCCTGCACGTTCTCTGTTGATTTCACGCCTGCTCGAATCTGATCCGGCCAAGGCTACACCTTGGCTGCAGCAAGCGAAGGAAGAAGGCAGTGCAACAGCAGAACAGCTTTATCAACTGGCAAAGCTGACCAGCAAGGAAACGGAAGCGCTAAGCCTGTTTCGCATGGCGGCAAGGGCAGGGAGCCCTGAAGCGCTGGTAAAACTCGGCGATGCTTATAAATACGGCAAAGGCGTGCCTCTTCAGCCCATCAAATCCTATCAGTATTACCGTCTTGCAGCCAGTGAAGGCAGCCGAGATGCGATGCTGGCGCTGTATGAAAATTATAGCTGCGGCATTGCCCGGCAGGCTGATCCAGAATTAGCCGATCGATGGCTACACTATGCCATGGCCGAGGGTGCCGGCTGGGCAATGAAGCAACAAATTAGCAGGCTTATGGGCAGCCCGAATGAAAAAGATAAAAAATCCGCATTTTTGTTATTGCAGCGCTGGGTCAGGCAGGAGGCGCTGCAGCAGCGAAAAGGAAATGCACAGCGAATGGATAGCAGAGATGCCATGATCCTGCTTGCGGTTGCGTATGCGCAGGGGGTGGGAGTCACAAGGGATCTGCAGCAGTCCCAATACTGGCAGAAAAAGGCGGTGGCGGCAGGAAACGGCAAAGCGCAGGGATTAGTGGCGCTGGCTAAGGCAAAGCTTGATCCGAAAGAGTTAGGGCTGCATACGCAAGAGGCGGTGGAGCTGCTGCACCAGGCAACAGCACTTGGCAGCGATGAGGCATTAAAAATGCTGGGCAGGATGTATGAGAAAGGTGTGGCGGGAGTCAAACCTGACTGGGCGAAGGCAGAAAATTATTACCGCCGGGCGCATGCCGCAGCACCGCTCGGTGCGCTGCTTTTAAAATTAAACCACACGCAGGAAGGATTGCAATCATTGCAGCAGGCGGCTGCAGGAGGAGAAGTTGAAGCGATGCTTGCCCTGGCGCGTTACCAGGCCGCTAAGCGAAAGCCGGAAGCAATTGCCTGGCTGAAAAAAGCAGAAAAATTTCCTAATTGCAGTGCCGATACCAAAGAGGATTTGGAAAGATTGAGCATGCAGCTGCTACCGCAAAAAACACCGGAGGAATTAAAGGTATCGGCCGCTATGGGTGATACGACAGCCATGCGGCAGTTAGGGAAGTATTACCTTTTTCATGATCAGCCTAAGCAGGCAATGAAGTGGTATGAAAAAGCAGCGAACGCAGGAGATGTTCAGGCTATGCGGGAGCTGGGAAATGCTTATTTCATCGGCGCCGGCATAAAAATTTCCCCGGAAGCGGCGAAGAAATGGTGGCAGCTGGCGGCAGTAAAAGGTGACAGGCAAGCCGCCGCATTACTGAATATAAGAACTCAGAATTGAAAATAAAGAAAAGGCGTATGCGCCTGAGATACGAGTTTACACAGGGCCAAAGCGAAAACCGCAGGCCAAAGCAGCTGCAGGCGAAAAATATTGATACGAGGCGCCAGTGCTATAATAACCCAGGCTGCCATTAATCCGGCTAGCATGAGTGGCGTAATCTGCCACAGAAGGCTGCTGGAAACTGCCGTGCCATACTGGCCGAACATGCCGGCATAATAATGCAATGCGCTATCCAGATCCGCCGCGCGAAAAAGAACCCATCCGAAAAGAACAAGCAAAAGTGTCACAGGCCAGGCCAGCAGGCGAGGGTAGGGTGTTTGCCTTTTACTGCCAAGGGCACGCTCTGCAGCCAGAAGTGCCCCGTGCCACGCACCCCATAATAGAAAAGTAAAACTGGCACCATGCCAGAGCCCGCCGAGGAGCATGGTTAAAAGCAGGTTGATATAAGTGCGCAGCTTGCCCTTACGGTTGCCGCCAAGTGGAATATAGAGGTAATCACGCAGCCAAGTGGAAAGGGAAATATGCCAGCGTGACCAGAATTCAGTGATGCTGCGGCTTAAGTAGGGATGATTAAAATTCTCGATAAATCTGAAGCCCAGCATGAGAGCAAGCCCAACCGCCATGTCGCTGTAGCCCGAAAAATCAAAATAAAGCTGTGCGGCATAAGCCAGCAGCCCCAGCCATGATTCTGCCATAGTGGGGTGAGGCTGCGCAAAAGCCATATCCGCCAGAGGTGCAATCGTATCGGCGATGAGAACTTTTTTACTGAACCCAATCATGAAGCGCAGCACGCCTTCATTGAATTTCTCCCAGCTATGGGTTCGATGCGCGAATTGCCAGGCCAGATCTTTATAACGCAGTACCGGCCCGGCAATGAGATGCGGAAAAAGAGCGGTAAAAGCGGCAAAATCCCAATAGCGCGAGGCAGGCGGCGTATCTTTGCGCCAGACATCGATAAGATAGCTCAGGCAATGAAAGATATAAAAAGAGATGCCAATAGGAAGAACCACTTTCCAGCCGTGCCAATGGCTGCCGGTAAGAGTGTTCCAGGCCTCAAGACCAAAATTGAAATATTTGAAATAGGCAAGGGTCAGCAGGTTGAAAGCAAGGCCGGCAATGAGCCAGCCCCGGGCACCAGTAGCTGCAAGGCGAAGAGAAATAAGATAAGTGATAAAAGTAACTGCCGCGAAAAGCAGGGTGAAATCCACGCGCCACCAAGCATAGAAGCAATAACTGCCAAAAAGAATAAAAGCCGAGCGCCAGCGCTCCGGCATCATATAGTAAACACCCAGGAAAAGCGGCAGGAAGACACTGAGAAAGAAAAGCGACGAGAAAACCATCAGCGCGATTCCTGCGGTTTAAGGGGAAGAAATCGTTCGGGGAATTCCCACACTACCAGGCGTATATCGGGTGGAATATGCTTGATAAAATCCCGCATGGGCGCGATAGCGCCTTTTCCCTGCTGTGCATAATTCACTGCGTCTGCATGCAGGGCTTCTTTGAGGAAGCCAATAAAGTTCCATCGTTCATCAGCGCTGTAAGACGTACCCACCAGAGCTACGGGGATTTTCTCGTTGCTAAATAAATCGTCAGCGTCTGTAATTGTCTCCCACGCCGTGTAGGATTCTGCCTTTACGACGCCTTCTGGCAGAAATTTATGCAGGTCGCTGTAAAATGTTTTTTTCCCGACAGGACGGCTATGGAAGGAAGCAGTAAAATCTTTTGCCAAAACGGGGTAATATTTTTTTACATGATCAGCGACAGCGTTAGCCATGGCCTGCGCGCCAACAGGCGTCCAATGGGTATCGGTGCGAAAAAAAGGTTGGCTGAGGGAAGAAAAGGCGCCTCTGCCATCCACAAAAAGCTGCGGGGGAAGATTTATGCGATCGTATAGCAATTGTCTTATTCTGGGCAGGGGCTGCAACAAGAATTGCGAGGCAATTCGTGCTTTGGCAGGAATAACAGCGACAACCAGGCGAATATTTTTCTTTCGCAGTAGTTTTTCTATCCGGTTTATCTCAGTAATATTTTCCGTGAAATTGGTTTCGGAATCAGGTGCGGCGATGAATTCTTCATCCGTGAACAGCCAGCCTTGAGCCCCAATGACAACGCCTTTGCTGCCTGTTTTAAACAAATGGTAGCGAAGTATTTCCCAAAGAGCGGCGAAAAACTCCTTATTGGGCAGGGTATCGAGATAGTCTTTTTCCCACCGCGAAGTAATCTGACCATTAAGCCATTTACCGCGTAGATTATTGCCGCAATGCAGGTGGCATTGCCAGAGAGAGGCACTGAAAAGTGCCACCAGCAGCACGAGGAAAAACAGTGCGGGAATAAGACCGGTAAGGATACGCAGCCGCATCAGTAATCAGCCCCCAGTTGCATTAAGATAATATTCGCATCGTAAATCGCGGTTGGATCATCTGAGTCACGGTTCACATGAAAATACTGAATCCCGATATTGGTTTCCTCAGACAATGCATAATGAAGAAAGATTCCGGTATCCAGAATCGTATCTGTGCGCGGCGGAAGGTTGCGTCCCGACGCTATCTGGAAATCATTCTCAGTGATGCGTAATGTGCCACCAATTCGCCAGAGGGGATTCAGCAGGTGCTCAGCCCGCAGACGCAGTCGCGATTGTACATAAGAAGAAGTAGCGAACAGCACAGCTTCCCGAATCTCACGTGCAGCATCTGCTCGCAATATCCACTGATCCGAGGGGAGCCACTGCAGCATGGCGCGCAACGCTGGCACTGAAACATCTTCAAGGGAATGGCTGTAATTTTGATTTATGTAACCAATAGCCGCATCGCCACTGAAAGGATCATGCTTCGTATTCCAGACCAGGCCTGAAAAAAATTCATAACCGTTGGAATCATGCGATTCGTTAAGCGTGATATCAATACGCTTATCATAATTACGGCGGTTGAGGGAGGACTCAAGATATAAGGCTGTCTGTGGCAGGATTTTGTATCCTCCGCGGGCGGTCAGCTCCAGTTGCGCATAATCTCGATCATCATTGATATAACTCAGGCCCCCAATACGCTGCGTATTGTCAAAGTTATAGAGAAAGCTTCGCGCATCCAGCCAGCCAAGCCAGTATGAATCATCATGCCTCCAGCCAGCGCCTGCTTCGGCATAACGATAGGGCGTAGGCTCCGCAGCTTGATTTTGCGGGTCATCCGTGAAAGCGCCGATATCAACATGATCGTAACGAAAGCTGCCGTCGAGATAATAAAGGTCTGCATTGTGGCGCTGGTGGCTTAGCTGCCAGTGAAGGCTTCCATCCGTATAGTTGTTATTAGTTTCGGATGCATACTGGCCGCGTTCGATTTCACCATCCAGCCTTAATTCATAGGGTTTTAAATCGCCTTTCAGGCTGAATCCCGGCTTGAGAATAGCAGTCAAATCGCCTTGCCGGCCAGAGGGCGAGCGATACAGATTATCATGATAGCGGATGCCCATATTGCCGCCGATTCCGGCTGTCAGTGCAGGCTCAGGCTTATATATTTTCTGCACAGGCAAGCGTCTGGAAAGAATGGGCACACTGTCTTCACTGTAAGCGCTAGTTGCTGTGAACAGACAAAGCAGGGAGAGGAAGAAAAAAGACTTCATTCTTCTTCCCCCAGATTTTCAAGTAAATAGCCAGCGAGTCTATTGCCTTTTTCATGTGCGAGTTGCAGCCAGTGGCGCGCAGTTTTGATATTCTTTCCAATTCCTGCCCCGCGCGCATAACTGAGGCCGAGCTGATATTGAGCTTCGGCATCTCCGGCTTCTGCAGCCCTGGTGAACCAGTGATAAGCCGTGGCCATGTTGTAATCAATGCCTTCGCCCGAGCTGGCCGCGTAAGCCAGCGAAAGCATCGCAGGTGTATCACCTGCCTCCGCTGCACGGGTAAGCCAGCTAATGGCTTTTTCAGGTGCAGGGGTTATGCCGAGCCCACGCATCAGGCAAAGCCCCAGCTGGCGCATGGCTTCCGGGTTTCCCTTCGCGGCTGCTTCTTTCCAGAATGCGTAATCGCGAACAGGAGAAGGTGCCTGTTGTTGATGAAACTGCGCTTCCTGTTGTTGCCACCATTTGCGCTCAGCTGCTTCGAGGCGGGTTAACTCCAGAGAGGCCTTAGGTGCTCCGGCGGCTGCAGCTTGCTGATAAAGATTGCGTGCGCGCTGTATATCCATGCCGACACCTTCGCCTTTACGGTAAAAGCGCGCCAGCTTCATCAGCGCTTTTGGATTCTTTAATTCTGCGGCACGCCGGAACCAGTAAAGCGCCTGTGACATATCCCGTTTTTCATAATAGCGGGCGGTTCTGTAATTTTCATCAGGGTCCGCTATAGCCGCTAATTCAAAATAGTGACGTGCCTGTTCTGGATCATGAGTAAGTTTGCCTTCTTCATAGGCATAAGCCAGTGAAAGGGTTGCTTCCTGGCTTCCGGCAGTGGAAGCCTGCTGCCAGAGCTTCAGGATATCAGAAGAAGGTTGATGATTTTCCTGCCGCCATAAGGCCGCCAGTTCCAGTACAGCGGGTAAACTGCCGGCTTCTATCGCCAGTCTGTACCATGATTCTGCTTCCGCGAACGAGGCGGCAACAAAACTTCCATCCCTGAATGCACGCGCGATACGCAGCAGATCGCTTGCAGAAAGTTGCTGTGAATCTGAACGCGCGAGGTAGTTGCGGAAATAATCTCCCGCTTCGGCCGTGCCTTTATGCAGTTCAGCAAGCTCGAGCAGTGCCTGTGGATACGCTTCCTTTGCCAGTTGGTAATGCCTGATAGCTGCAAGGTTATCCGCTTCAACACCGAGGCCATACTGATAGGCATTACCCAGAAGAAGGTCGGCCTTTTTACTGCCAAGCACTTTTGCCTGCTTCAGCAGCGCGATTCCTTCTGAAGGAGTAGTGTCGCTTAATTGCGAAGTAGTGATGAGGCCCCCAAGTTCAGCAAGGATACGCCCCCTGGTTTCATCATCACGCGCCTGCACCAGGGCGTAACGCAAAAGCGCACCCGCCTGAACGGGATTGTTTTGATCCCGGGCGGAAAGAGCCTGCGTGAATTTGAGACTACCTGGTTTATCGGCGAGGGTAAAACTCCATCCGCCGCATAGCAGAGCGACGGCAATCATCCCGCCTGATTGCAACAGCAGCTTTCCCCTCATCCCTATGCCTGTACCGGAGATGCAATACGAACTCAAGTTTCAGAAAAGAAAGAATTATTAATCATTTATCTTTGCCATGGGAAAGACTAGCAATAGGAGTGGAGGCTGCATGAATCTGCTTATGGGGCATATCCTATACCTTTTAGTGCTGATGGCATTCGGTTTGTCGGTGCCCGTATTGCTGTGGGATCCGCAGGCTGAGATATTTCTTTTTACTATCGGAGTGCTGGCAAGCTGGCGATATAGCTGGGCGATATTGAACTGGGCACGTTTTATCATTTATCGCTATGCCGTATTCCCACGCTGGCGCAGAACTGCAGATGCGTACGCAGAGGCTGCCGCTCCTACCCAGGTTTTCATGCTGGTTACCAGTTTCCGCATCGGCGCGGAAACCACGCGAAGAGTATATCAAAGCGTATTTCAGGAGGCGATTCACTGTGGAATCCCCTGTATAGTCGTTGCTTCTATCGTGGAACGCGCCGATCAGTTCCTTATCCGGCAGATTTTTGAATCTTTGGGGCCACCGGACAGGGTCCAGCTTTCTTTTGTGCGTATCGCCGGTACGGGCAAGCGTGACGCGATGGCATGCGGATTTCGTGCGATTTCCCGCTATGCACCGCAGGAGAACTCCATCACCACGGTGATAGATGGTGACACTATGTTATCACCAGGCATGCTTCGGCGCTGCGCGCCGTTCTTTTATTCCATGCCCGAACTGGGGGCGCTGACGACCGATGAAAGTTGCGAGGTTGAAGGCAACTGGCTGTTCCGCGAGTGGTATAACATGCGCTTTGCCCAGCGTAATATTTACATGGGATCGGTCAGCTTATCGCGCCGTGTGCTGACGCTGACGGGCAGAATGTCGATTTTCCGTACCTCGCTGGTAACTGACCCTGGATTCATCGAACGCGTGGAAATGGACTGGATCGATCACTGGCGTTTAGGGAGATTCCGGTTTTTGACAGGAGATGATAAATCCACCTGGTATCATTTGCTGCAAAGTGGCGCGGAAATGATTTACGTGCCCGATGTGACGGTGATGACGGTCGAAACTCCGCCAGCGCCGGGATTTTACCGCAGTTCTGTAATGCTGATGCAGCGCTGGTTTGGTAATATGCTGCGCACCAATCAGCGGGCGCTGAAGCTCGGTCCGGGCAGGATTGGCTGGTTTCCCTGGCTGGCGATACTGGATCAGCGCCTGTCCATGTGGACATCGCTTGCCAGCCCGGTAATCGCGCTGCTCGCCGGAACATTAATTACACCGCTGGCAATAATCTATTACCTGCTGTGGATTATGATTTCGCGTTATATCATCACGCTGAGCCTGCTTGTGTCGCGCCCCAGGGTATCTGCTTTTTACCCATTCCTGCTTTATTATAATCAGGTTGTGGGAGCATTGGTTAAAACCACAGTGCTATTCAGGCCCGATCGTCAGCAATGGACCAGGCAGAAAACCAGTCTGTCTTCCGGAAAAACAGCCAGCATGGAGCGCCGTTTGCGCTGGGCCTCGGCCTCTATGTGCACACTGGCCTATTCCTGCTTTTTACTTGCGCTGGCGAGTTTGACCGGCATGCTGCCAATGCCGACTTTTGAATTCTGGTGGCATGTAGCGACAGGATATTACTGAAGGGGGATGAAATGAGCGGAGCAAATCCGAATATTGTTCACGAGGCAGAAGCGCAACGGCAGCATATACGCATTCCGTTGCCGGTGCGTGTGATGATTGCCGGGCAGACGTATATGGCGAGCGACTGGTCCAATGGCGGAGTAGGCCTGCAGGTGGCGGAAGGCACAAGTTTTCCCATGGCACTGGCGCTGGGCAGTAAATGTGATGCCGTGATTCATTTTCCTTTCGAGGGGTTCGGCATGACCTTACCGGTGCAATTGCGCATTACCCATGCAGGAAGAGACAGCGGCAAGGTTGGCTGCGCATTTGAGAATCTCAACCGGCAGCAGCAATCGGTGATCCAGTATTTCGTTACAGCCTATGTCAGTGGTGAAATTATTCGCGTGCAGGATATGCTGGATGTGGTTTCACGTAATAACTTCACCACGGCGCGCACCTTGCCGGACCCTGATGCAGGGCTTACTGCCGCTCAGATTTCCAGGCGCAGGATGGAATACCGTCTGCGCATGGGCGCCTTGCTTTGCCTGGCAGCAATACTTGCCTTTTACAGCACAATCAGCCTCTATGAGCGCCTATTTATTATCAAAGCGAGCACTGCGCGGGTAACCTCTGAAATGCTGACAGTGGATGCGCCAGCAGGTGGTAAAGTATATTTCCAGCCTGTAGCACCCGATGCATTGATTGAGAAAGGCCGCCCATTGCTAAATGTGGCGACCGGCGCAGGAAATATTCTTAGTATCGACAGCCCCTGCGACTGTATTATTAAGCAAAGGCTGACAGAGAATAACAGACTTGTCCGCAAGGGTGAGCCATTGCTGGAGCTTGTGAGCCGCAGTGCTACACCATACATTGAGGCCGCCCTGCCGCCAGCGCAAGCCGTGAAACTCGCCAAGGGGCAGGAAGCACTGATCGCGTTGCCGGGCAGCAAAGATCACCTGCGTGGGAAAGTGGTGGCAATTCACGCCGGGAGAGGGTTACAGGAAAACTCTCTGGTGATAATTGAAGCCAAGAAGGCGTTACCGGTGGAGACGGTGAATGACCCGGTGGAAGTGCGTTTCGACACGCTTAATTGGCTTTAGGGCAAAAGTGGTCCGCCGCCAAATTTTGCTGATGGCTCTCTTGCTGGCAACGCTGGCGGGCGGAAGCGGATTAATTTTCCCACAGGGCAGGGCAGCAGAAAATCAGTCACTGCAGGAAAAATGGTTGCAGGCTGAAACTGAATCTGAACGAAGCCGGTCTATAGCTCTGTTGGAAAATCTGTATGCTGAAACCGCAGGCAAGGAAATTGCGATTGCCGACGGCATTTCGGCAGGCGATGTATCCCGCCGCCTGTGGACTGCCTATATTGAAAGCGGCGATCTGGCAAAGGCGCAGAAGTTGTGCGGGCAATGGCCGCCACGGGAAAGAATATATGCATTAATCCTATTGGCGCGGTACGCAGCGGATCAGAATCGCTCCCAGGCATGGGAATGGATCACGCAGGCTGCAACAGAGGCAATGGGGCTGGAAGACCGCCGCCAGAAAAGCTATGCGCTGCACACGCTGGTGCTGACGGCACTTCTGCAAAAGGAAAAGCAGTTGGTGTTCCCCTGGCAGGGGCCACAACTGGCTGAAACACTGATAACGCAGATGGATACACCACGCCAACGCGCCAGCGCTATGCATTGGCTGGCTGCCTCCACGCCACAACCGCAGGAAAGGTGGCTGGCCCGACTGCATAATGCCCTGCAGGTGCCATTGGAAAAGAAAGCGGAGCGTAACAAGGCGCTTATCGCATTGTATGAGCAGGCAACCGCTGAAGGAATTTTTACGGTGGCGCTGGATGCCGCCGCAGGTATTGAGGATGAGAGCCTGCAGCAGAAGTTGCTGTATCAACGTTATAAAAATGAATTGGCTGCGGCTGAATATTCGCATGCACTGGCGATTGCGCAGCGGCTGGTGAATCAGCCCGCGGTGAGCGCCTGGGGCAAGCTAGCGCGCTACTATGCCGATGCAGGTGAGGAGCGTAGAGCGCAGTCGGCACGCAGTTCGTGCTATGAAGCGGCGGTTACAACGCGCTTTAATGAGCAGCCGGAGGCGCTACTTGCGGCGGCTAAATATATCGCTGATAGCATGGATGCGGATCTTGCGCGCAAGGCGCTGGATAAAATTCCGGCAAACACCCTCAAAAATTTCGCGGGCAAATATGCCAAGGTCGAAGCATCAGTTGCAAAAGCGCTGGCAAAGCAGGCGCGCTTTGAGGAAGCTGAAAAGACGCTGGAGAAAATTGAAGACTCGAAATTGAAAGGCCAGATCCAGGATTTCATTCGCCACAAGCGCGATCAAAAGCAAAAGAAAAAGTCTCAGGAAAATGCCAAACAGGCTTTGCAAGGTACAACAAAGGGGAGTCTTGAGGAATCAGTTGAGCAGATAATAAAAACAAGTGAAGCACGCCTGCGCAGCCAGCAGTTCCGCAAGCTTGCCGAAGATGAGGCGAAACGCAAAGATGTATATGGCCTATTGAAAGGTAAAAGCAGCCATACAGCCCCCGCATTGCCGGATAAGAAACAGTTAAGAATTTCTGCGCAATCCTTACGCTCAATGATGCCGCTGCCTGGCCCTTTCCAGATGCATCGTGTGTATTATGAAAACAGTTATTTCATTAATAATAAATTCCTGCCTGTTATTGAAAAATCCCAGGCGGTTTTGCAGGGGGAACTGAAAGCGCCGGAAGTGATTTTTCTAGAACGCGGCACGGCAACCCTCAGCCAGATTCATGACGGATTGCTTGCGCAAGACAGTGAGGATTATCTCAAGCGACAGGGCAAGCAGTATACTTTGAGGCGGCCGATAGTCATCGGGCCGGATGCCACATTGATAATAGATGGCAGGGAAACGGAAGAATTGCACCTATCGAAGCGGTATGGAGTCATAATCGTCAATGCAGGAGCGCTGCATATTCTTGATGCACGGGTGAAGGGCTGGGACGATGAAAAAGGACGGCCAGCATTGGCCGAATATAAAGACCGTCATGATTTTCGGCCATTCATCGCTTCCTGGGGCGGGTCCAGAACGTATCTGGGCGGAAGTGAGTTTACAGCTTTAGGTTATAGCGGGCCAAAAGCTTATGGCATTAGTTTTACTTCCGGTCCGAGGCAGAGAGAGGAGGAAGCTCTGTATATGCCTGAACCTGCTACAGGCGTGATTACGGATAACAGCTTTGAAAATATGTATTACGGTTTTTATTCCTACGAAGCGGCCAAAGTTGCGATTATCGGGAATGAATATCGCGACAGCATCGTTTATGGCATTGATCCGCATGACAGGTCCAGGAACCTGACAATTGCTTATAATACCGTGCATGGCAGCAAACAAAAGCACGGCATTATTATTTCACGGGAGGTTAATGATTCCTCTTACATAGGCAACCTCTGCTTCGGGAACCACGGTTCCGGCTTTATGATTGACCGGCAAAGTCAGGGAACTTACGTCTATGCCAATACGGCATTTAATAATCGTCAGGATGGGCTGACACTTTTCGAAAGTAACTGCAATCTCATCGCGGCAAATGAATTTTTCAATAACGGATTAACGGGCATTCGTCTGCGTAACAGCCGGGATAACCAGATTTTATCCAACCAGCTGGCCCGCAATAAGCAGGCCGGTATTTATGGTTACACCTCTGAGTTGCGTAAAATAGTGCAGCATATCCACCGCGACTTCCTGCGCGATCCTTATGTCCGGATAGCCTCTGCCAGCCTTACAAAAAATAGGATAGAAGAAAACGGTGTGGGCGTGAAGGCAGAAGCGATGGATGCGGTGTACCTGCATGAGAACCAGTTCGTTAATCAGGCACCCAAACTTTTCCAGGGAGAATTATTCAGCGAAGATCCGTATCTTGCAGTTCAGGCACAGCAGAGCAAGGGCGTGTGGCTTGAAAGATTATGTGCCTACGAGATTACATCTGCATATGATTGTCGCTTCAACGGCAAGCAAGTGCAGAAGAAGCCAGTATCCAAACCTGCATGCCATGAACAGGGAAGGAGCTGATGAGAAAAATTATCATTCTCTGTAGCATTCTGATGATGGCAGGCGGTGAAAACGCCTCCGCTCAGTCGATTTCATTCGATATTGCCGCACGCCGTGCCGAGCTGCAAAAGCCTGAATACGCGCAAGCGAGGGAATACTGCCTTGCCGCAGGCGAGAAATGGAGTCCTGCAATGCCGCAGCCTATCGCGGCACTACATAGTACTGAAGGATATGGTACCGATAACGGGCCTGAAGCTTTCACCTGGTATATCATGGTGCTGGGTGGACGCGCGCTGGCGGGCGATGCCCAATCCGAAAGCGATTTGCGCAAAGCGCTGCTGACCTGGGCCAGTGCTGATGCGCTGGCAGCAACAAAAACCTCTCATGATACTTTCTATGCGCTCAAACGCTATATGCTTCCGGTTGTCGTGAATTATGCCATCGCAGCCGCTGGCATGACTTCCGCAGAAAGGCAAAAGGTCGAGCGATGGATCGATGGCATCGTAAGACGGCTTGATAGGAAGTTTAACGGCGATGTTGATCATAACAATCACCGCGCATTGGCGGACTCCGTGCTGATGGCCTGGGGGAGTTTTACCGGTGATGAAAAATTATATAAAAAAGGGATAGAAGGTTATTCGCGCATGCTAACAGAAGCCAGACCTGACGGGGCTTTGCCGCTTGAAACGCGGCGCGGCGCGAGGGCAATCTGGTATTTGCGCCATGCCATTACCAGTATGGTGCTGATGGCTGAGATTGCGCATATGCATGGAGACGATTTATACGCAACCAAACAGCAAGGTGTTTCATTGGAAACGCTGATGAATTATTTGCTTACGGTGCATTACGCACCGATAAAAATACTTCCGGATGCTGCCGAAAATTATATTCCCGGCCCTGACGCAAATTACATTGAACAGGATCAGGCCTTTCTGCAAAGGCGCGGACATGGGCGCCATTATATGTCCTTTGCCGAGGCCTATGTGCATCAGCCCGGCTTTGCAGCCCGCCGTCTGCAGGCGCTTATGCGCAAGACGGGCTTCAATGAAAGACCGCTGATTGACGAATATTTTGGCGGCAACGCTACCTGCTTTTTCTGGCGGCCACGGGGAGAATAATGAAAGAATTACTGGCATTGCTTTTCTTGCTGACTGCATACCCTGTATGGGCGGAGTCGCTCCAGTTGCGGGCGCAGCAAGGGGATGCGGAAGCTGCGTATCTTTATGGCAAGCAGCTTACCCGGCATGAGGCGGGCCTGAAGAATGCTGTTTTATGGTTGCAGCGTTCCGCCCAGCAGGGAAATGCTGAGGCGGCATTTTACCTCGCCCGGCTTTACGAAGAGAAGAAAGCAAAACTGCCACCCGGCCAGTCAGTGAATAGTCTTTATGCATATGCATTGCAGACGACACAGGCCGGGGCAGAAGATGGAGATGTGCAGGCAATGATCCGCCTGGGGCGTTTCTACGCAATGGGAAGTCATGGAAAAAAGGAGTCTGATAAAGCAGTGTTCTGGCTTGAGAAGGCAGTCGCTGCAGGGGATATACAAGCCAAAATACTGCTGGGAAAAATGACACTCTGGGGTGGCGCTCCGGGATATACGCAGACGCGTTCACTGGCGCTGCTGCATGAAGCAGCCGATAGCGGATCATCCGAAGCGCTGCTGCAGATTGGTTTAGCGTATGCGGGTGCTTTTGGCGGCCCAGTCAATCACGCCCGAGCTTTTAGCAGTTTCAGTAAAGCGGCTGAACTGGGTGATAATGAGGCAAAACGTCAAATGGCGATTGCCTATCTTTCCGGTTTAGGGGTGAGGAAGGATGAGGAAAAGGCTATTGAACTGCTGCAAGAAGCGGCAGCAGGGAATAACGCTGCGGCTAAACGGATGCTGAGCCAGTTAGCAATAAAGTGATGTGATTAGGCGCCCATGCCCTGCGGGCTGGAATCTTTATAATAACGCTGCAGCTTATCTGCATCCCTGACCCCGCCTTTATAAGCGACAAGCACGGTCATGCCTTCATGCAGAAAGCCCATAACCAGTGGTCCCAGATCTACCCCGAACCATTGCTTGATTTTATCTGTGAAGAAATGCAGACCCACGAGAAAAGACATCCATCCTGCGCTGATTCCTACATTGGTTTTAACAGTTTTATCCAGTTTTTCCGAAAGCTTGATCAGGCGATAGGAAGAATCTACGTCATCTACCATAATGCCGGCGGCGTGCTGAATTGTACCGACTGCCTTGCTTTTAACGCCAATGGCAACGCCGGGCAGGGTTTTATGCGATGTGACGAGGTTCATGGCGCCTGCGTCATTGACGGCGTCGCCAGTCATCATCAGCCGCTTTTTCTGCTGATGATAGTAATTAATCACGTCGGTTTTGCTCGAGATATCCGACAATTTTAAATGCGACTTTGATTCTTCGCTGGTGGGTTTCAGATCATAGAAAACGGCAATTTCCTGCTTTGCATCGTTCATATATTTCTGATGGTGATCCGAAATTGCTTTTTCCTTCGGCCGGAAGCCCAGCTGCGCTAGTACTTCCTGTGTTTTTTCGCTGCCTGAACCGGTCGCAATGACGACCTCTTTTTTCTCTTTGATCAGTGACTCGAGTGTTGCCCGCGCACTGGCCCGAGGTTTGTCGTTTAAGCCTATGACAGCCCATTCAGGCCCTTTTTCGCCTTCTTTCAGCACTATAACGGCATCACCATTGGTCGCCAGATTGGCATTGCGATATTTGATAACCTCTTTTTCCATTTTATCGAACACTGTTTTCGGCAGCGCATGGCCAAGGTGTTCGCGATGTTCGCGGAAATATTCTATATTACCTACATAAGCACGCTGCCCGCCAATAATACCGCTGCGGCCACGATTGTCTGAAGTGATTTCAGGGTGAATCCCCTTGGAAGATTTCGCATCCGCATCATTTGCATTGCGCAGGGCCACAAGTTCTTTTTCCGTGGTTGCATCCTTACTGGCTGCAAGCAGAATGGCGTTGGCGATAGAGTGTGGCACACCTTCTTCCAGTCGGGCAGCGACGGCCAGAAGCTTTTTCTTGTCACCGGCCCCCTGAATCAGATCGCTGTTCAGGTTGATCGTGTAATCACCTTCTGTGAGTGTGCCTACCAGATCGAAAATGGCAACCTGGGTATCCTTGGCATTGATGAGCTCTTCCCGGCTTTGAATGACAGTGCCATTGTCTTTCAACTCTGTCTCCAAACCGCGGTAAACAAGCATGGAAGCCGCCAGCGGGCAAGGTGCGGCTGCTACAAAGAATTGAAATGTTTTTTTAATATTGTCTTTGGAAAGCAGGGATTTCGAGTCAAAATACATACCCTTTTCAGATTTTTTTACGGCATCGCGGAAAAACAGTAACCCACCCGCGCTGAGCATGAGTTTCATGTAATTTTCGATGACTTTTTTAAGCCAGATCTGATTTTTTGATTCGTTCTTTTTGTCTTTAAAACCATCAAGCATCGCCACGCCGGTGGAGTTGCTGTAATCATGGATAACTTTAAGCGTTAGCGCGGGAGAGTGGGCACCGTTTCGGCCTGTCTGGAAGATTTGCATGCCAATGGCGACATCGGGCGAAGTATCGCCGGTATAAGCGGTCGTATCGATAGCGATCGTACCCTGCTGCTTGCCGCCAATGTGAGTGAGTTTACCATCAGCCGGAATAAACTGGCCCGGTCGTACGCGTATGACATCGTCTTTCTTAATCTCGCGCGCGAGCACTTCCTGGATCTTGCCTTTCGGCAACTCACGCACATAGATTGAGTTGGAAAGCTTGTCGCGAAAGCCCTGTTCGTTCTTGAAAAGCAGTTCGTATTGATGGAAAGGGGCCGAAGCTGCATCATGCTTATGATCGTGTTCGTGACCTTCTTTATGTGATTCCTCGTGGTGGTGAAATTCGAACTCAAAGGGCTTGTCGCCTTTTTTCATGATCAGAAAGCCGTATTCTTCCTCAAAGTGGAGAAGGTCATGCGAAACATCCTGATTCTTAATGGCCTTCGCTATAATTTTCTCCCATTCGCGGTAGCCTTTTTTGATGGTTTCAAAGCTGTAGTCATCGTGATGTGACAGCAGCTCCGTCAGACGAGCTTGTTCCACAGCATTTAATTTCAAGTCAAAGGCATCAATACTTTCATTTTCTCGGTAAGTGGGGCCATGGTCGTGATCATGGCTGTGTCCTTCTTCTTCTCCTTCCGCTCCATGCTTAAGCAAGGGCAGGCCGGGTATATTGATTGCGATTCCCTTGCGCAGATTGTTATAGCGAGTGCTGGTGCTTTCCTGCACTTCATGAGAAATATCGAAGAGTAGTTTCATGATGACGCTGGTCTGGATGGCTTCCTTGTCACGCGCCAGCACTCCATATGTGCCCAGTGTGCCGTTAAGGCCGTGCATCATCATATCGGCAAAGTCTTTTTCATCGAAAGTTTCTTTGGCAGCCTTGAAGCTATCGAAAATATAACTTCCTGCTCCAGCGCCCATAAGTGCCGTTTGGGCGGTGCTGTTTTTTACATATCGTGTGGCGATTTCCGAGGTGCCGATAGCGGCAGCGGCCTGAAGTAGGCCTCGCTTATTATCCTTGAGGATAATGTCCGCCCATTTCTTATTATCAGAGGTGATGTTGATAGGCGGTTTAGTCATTTACCCTTCATGTATAATAAGAATCATTCTCATTAATATACTGATACTGACCCCATCAGGCCATGAGTTTTATATTACAATTTGATGACGCAAGAGGGCTATCGTTAACTATTTCTTAGGAGTCCACCCCTTAGCATGAAACAATGAAGACAATTGTGATCACCGGCGGGGCCGGGTTTATTGGCTCCAATCTCGCACATCATCTGGCTCAGCTGGGTAACTACCGTCTGATAGTAGTAGATAGTTTCGGCGCCAGTAGTAAGTGGCAGAACCTGGTGAGGGTGCCAGCGGATGAGATTGTGGCGCCCGCTAACTTATTCTATTGGCTTGAAATGTTCGGTGAAGAGGTGGAGGCGATTATCCATCTTGGCGGCATCAGCGCAACGACTGAACAGGATGTGGGACTGATTATCGAGGCGAATCATCAGTATCCGTTGCTGCTGTGGCGCTGGTGCGTTGAGAATGACAGGCGTTTTCTGTATGCCTCCTCCGCAGAAATATATGGCAGCGGCGAAAATGGTTTTGATGATACGCTGGATGTTACCTATCTGCGCAATTTGCGCCCATTAAACCCTAACGGGTGGAGCAAAAAGCTGTTTGATCTTTATATCGGCCAATCAGTCGCAAGGGGAGAAAAAACGCCTAAGCAATGGGCGGGCCTGCGCTTCTTTAATCTTTATGGGCCGAATGAATACCACAAAGAGCAGCAACGCAGTGTGCTGCTGCAATTATATGAAGAAGTAAACAAAGGGCTTCCGGCCAAGCTTTTTAAATCGGCAAATCCACAAATTCCCGACGGCGAGCAGAAGCGTGACTTTACCTATATCAAAGATTGTGTGGCTGTGATTGCATGGCTGCTGGAGAACCCCAAAGTGAGCGGTATTTTTAACTGTGGCACCGGCCAGGCGAGAAGCTTTAACGAGCTGGCAAAGTCGCTTTATGCGGCGTTGGAGCGGCCGCCTGTTATTAAATATATCGATATGCCAAGCCACGTGGTCGAGCGTCAATATCAGTATTTTACCCAGGCAGATCTGACGCGTTTGCGCGCCGCAGGATACACGCAGGAATTTACATCGCTTGAGACGGGCGCGAAGGATTACATTCAGAACTATCTGAAGAAGACGGATCCTTATTTATAAAGCGCTTGTTCTTAAATAAGATATAAGCCGAAAAAGCTATCAGCGCGAGCCAGCAGAGAAATCCTGCGCCTGCGGACTGGAGCGAGAACTGCTCTTCAAAGCGGGAGTAGGGGGGGAAAGCGCCTTCCCAGAATTCATAATATAGCAGCAGGGTGAAGCCACCAGCTAAGAGACCGTAAACACTGCCCCATATAAAGCTAGTCGCGAATATCAGAGGTAAAACAGCAATCAAGTATTGCACCCCGAAGCCGGGAGCCAGAATAAGAAATGCAGCCATTACCAAAGCCGCTAAGTGATAGCCGTTACGGCAGTAATGATTAACCGCAAGCCACCAGCAGGACAAAGAAGCCAGAAGAATAAGATAACGGCCGATAAAAACATAAGCCAGCATCGAAGAATGATTAAAGCCGGCCCGATGCAGCAGGAAATCAACTCCCCATAAATCAATATGTGGATAGTAGAATATTAAATTGTTCAACGCATGCAGGTCTTTCACCAGTAAAATTAAGAAAGGGGCAGCCCCTGTTGCCAGGGCGGAAAGGAAGTTTCTTCGGTCTTGCAGGTTGCGGCAAAGTGCGAAGAGCGCAGGGATAAGAATAAGGGGAATCAGCTTGATATTGAGTGCCAAAGCCAAGGCCAGTCCTGCTTTGAAAAAAGCGTATTTTTCCTGAATATAGTAAACCGCAAGCAAGCAGAAGAAAGCATAGATGCTGTCGGTATTGCCATGGTAACCGCTGATAAGTAT
>WBZO01002996.1_pt1 | contig 20613 bp, 16 predicted proteins | sample 5204261 | NCBI WGS metagenome assembly WBZO01 (sample SAMN12412400, study PRJNA552823) | activated sludge metagenome | isolation source: activated sludge from anammox sidestream of wastewater treatment plant... | place: USA: North Carolina | collected 2017-09 | reverse complement strand
CGTCGAGGGGCCCGTCATCTCGGGCCTGAAGCCGGCTGCGGCCAGGCGCTGGCCCGTGGCCGCCGCAATCCGCCCGATCAGTCCGCCGTCGCTCCAGCCGACGGCGAGGTCCGGTTCGTTGATCAGGTCGATGCTGTCGGGGACAAAGCCGTACTTCTGCTGCATGTGCTGGAACAGCGCCAGCATGTACTCGGCATACTCGGCCGGGTTGTCCTTGTGTTCGAAGGCGCTCGCAATGAAGTCGACGTAGCGGACGGCGACGTGCAGCCTCTCGCCGCGAGCCTCGAGCCGCTGCCGGAGCGGCAGCACCAGGGTGTCGATCTGCCAGTCCAGCAGCAGCCACTGGAACCCGTTCGGGTTGATCACGTTCGGGTCGGCGTTGTCGTTCACCGGGTTGTAGGCGCACGACCGCAGGAACGTCGCTTCGTTCGCCACACCATCCAGGTAGTCCTGCTGGCACGCGGCGGACGTGTTCTCGGCCCCGGGCGCCGTCCCGACCGAGATCCGGTTGATGCCGAGATCGTTCGCCGCCTGATCCATGATGGCGGCGACGTACGGGCGAATGGAAAAGTAGTCCCTCACGGTGGTGAGTGTCGGCACTTCCCACCCGCTCATGGTCTGCTGGACCGACGCCGCGTCGAGCGTGATGACCGGCCCCTGCGCGGGCGCCGGCTGCGACGGCGCAGGCTGAGCGGAAGCGCTGGTGCCCTCGGTCTTGCACGCCACACCGGCGAGGCAGGCTGTCAGGATGGCACCGCAGGCGAACGTACGTGACATGCAAGAGAGGCTAGCACGCCGCGACGCGGTGGAGAAATGCCAGGAGCCCGTGCTATTCAGCGCGGCGGAGCACCAGATCCGGACGTCTGGCCACGTCAAGACCGCGGCGGACCGCCACGAACTGCCAACTGCCCACACGCCGTCCCGGCAGCAGCCGCGACCCGTTCGCGATGTCACCCCACTGACGGAACACGACGTCATACCCGTTCGCTGAGACCGCCGTCGCCGTCGGCCACCTGGCATCGTCGACATCGAAGATCACGTCCGGCTCCGGCACGCCGCAGGCGAGCCGGAATTCATCGCGGCGACGGAGATACGACGGATAGTCGAGTTCGAGCCCGAGCACGCCATGCCCCAGGCCGCGCGTCAACGGGCATGCGGTGAAGAGGTCCGTCACCAGCGACACCGGGTCGAGGAAGCGCACCGTGCCGTAGCGCGCCGACGCCAGGCGGTAGCTCACCATGCCCATCTGCACACTCATCACCACCGGCTGGGACCGCCCGGACTGCCGCACCTCCTCGACCACCTCGGCCAGGTGCTGGCTGAACACCACGTCGCGGTAGTTCACACGCTGGCGGCGCTCGAACCACGACGCGCCCGACAGTGCCGGCTGGGACGCGGTCCAGATCGGGCTTCCGGTGGACTGGGTCCGCGCGAGCCAGCCTGCTCCGGCCACCTGCATGACCAGCAGCACCACGAGCGCGCCCCTCGGCGCGCCGGACGTGTGCAGGGTGGCCATCACGAGCGTGACTGCCGCGGGCAGCAGGGGCACGAAGAACCGCTGCCCCTCCATCCAGTCGCCACCGTTGAGGACAATGAAGCCGAACCCGGCAAGGACCATGAACGACGGAACCGCGATACCCGGCGGAACCGTTCGACGCCTGAGGACGGCCAGACTCCAGAAGGCGGCGGCTGCGAGCCCGACCACCCAGGTCAGCCCGTCGATGCGGGCGATCCCCTGCCAGACATAGACGACGCCGTGACGCACCTTGAGGACGCTCATGGCGCCGGCCTTGGCCACGACCGGCTGCGGCACCAGCGATCCGGTGTACCAGAGCCGCCAGGCGGACAGGACGACTGCCGCCACCACGAACATCAGCGTCACCGCCAGGAGACGCTGGCGAAGGTGCGCCTCATGCCGACTGGCGCCCACCAGGACCCAGGCCCACAGGCCCAGCAGCACCGCAGCTACCATGGGCGCCCCTTCGGGTCGGACGGTGATGGCCAGCACGGTGGCCGCCGCCACTGCGAGCCGCTCGCGCCAGGGCCATCCGCCCCGCAGTGCGCGCACGAGCGAGAGCGCGAACGCTGCGTAGACCGTGGCGGCCAGCGTGGTCTCCAGCCCGCCGAGCGACCAGTAGACCAGCCCTCCGGCCGTGGCCGCGAGCCATTGGGCGCCGCGGCGCAGGTCGGTCCCCGCCTCGTCGGCAAGGGCGCCAGTGGCGTAGATCGCCGTCACGCCTCCGGTGATCGACAGCAGTACGCCCAGTACGGGAACCGGCAGCGGGATCACGGTCGCAAGCCCGCCGAGCAGGATGACGTGCGCCAGGCTCGAACTCTGCTCGATGTACTCGCCGTTGTAGTTGACGATGTGCCCGAATCGCGCGAAGGCCTGGGCCGCCCAGTACGTGATGTAGGCGTCGTCGCGCCCGGTAGCCGTGAAGCACACCAGCCCGAGGGCCACGAACGCCGCCGCTGGCAACAGGCCCGCCGCGGCGGATACGACCGGTCGTGCCGGCGCGGAGTCGGGGGCGCGGCTCACGGCGCGGAAGCGCCAGCGACCGGACGCGGCCGGTAGATGACTTCCGGACGGAGCGGGACGGCGACGGGAGTGAGGAACGCCCTGTCAGCGGGCTCGAACAGCGAGCCGGTCGCCACGTACGTGCGCGCGAGGCCGGCGGCCTCGAGGAACTCCGGGTGCAGGCGGCAGGGGATGATGGCGCTGAACCGCTGCGACTGCAGCGCGTCGCGAGCGGACTGTCGTACCCGCGCTGCCCACTCGTCGTCGACGAGGGTGATGTCGATGATCTCCTGCAGGTGCGCGTGCGCAGTCTTGCCCGCCATTTCGGCGAGGTAGCTCGAACACGGGACGAAGATGTCGCCGTCCATCACGGACAGAGACTGTACCACGCGGTCGCCCGCCGCACGATCGGCCGGCGTCGGAATCCACCGGGCCGGGTTGTAGGCCAGCATCGCGAACTGCGCCAGGCACAGCCCCCACACCGTGCCCGTCAGCAGGTGACGCCGGGGTTCCCGTAGCGACTGTGCAAACAGCGCCACACGCCCGACCGCGCACCCGGCCAGGATGGCGAGGCCGGCATACGCGGGCATCAGCGTGTTCACTGCATTGCCGGTCCTGAGCCGCGACAGGAAGGCCGCGCCCACCATGGCCCCCGCCCCGATGGTGACAGTCAGGGCATCACGGCGCCCACGGCGCAGGGAGTCGAGAGCGCAGAGCACGGCGATTGGAAATACCACCAGGAACGGCGACAGCAGGTCGCGCGTCCAGAAGTAGACCAGGCGCCGCTTCATGAAGAACCCCGCATGCCGCTGGAGTTCGACCACGTAGTACCAGTACCAGCCACCGCTCCGCCACTCGTAGTACAGCGTCGACATGGCCAGGACCGTCACGAACGGGACCAGGGCGTACGCCGCCTTCCAGCGATCGCGGTACACGCACCAGGCCAGGAGCGGTGCCGCGGCCAGGAGGGCGGTCTGCTTCGTCAGGAAGGCAGCCGCCAGGCACAGGCCGCCAACGACCAGCCTTCGAGCGGACACGACCTGTAGCGCGTGCAACCCACCCAGGAACAGCGCCAGGAACAGCGAGTCCACCCGTGCGATGTCGAACCAGCTCTGCGTGACGTTGTAGGTGGCCAGCATCAGGCCAGCTGCGAGCCATCCCGTGTCCCACCGGGCCGTCTCACGCCTGACGATCAGCGCGATGAACCACAGGGCCGCCAGGGTTGATGCCGTGGACAGCGCGCGCATGACCAGGAATCCGGTGTCGCCCGTGACACGGGTAATCAACGCGGCGACTTCGTAATACAGAGGCGTGTATGGATAGGCGATGAAGTCGAGGGTGGGCTGCGCGTACAGGGAGTGGCCGGCGCCGATGCGGCGGATGCTGTCGAGACTGCCCCCTTCGAGCCACTCGAGCTCGTACGGGTATCCCATCCGTCTGGCCGCGACGTAGAGGAACGCCAGCAGGAAGAGAGCGGCCAGTGCGACCACACCCGTCCTGAGCGACCGGACGACCGGGTGGTCGGTGCTCATCGTGACTCCGCCTGGCGACCCGCAGGGTGACCTGTAGGCAGCCATCACGCTGGCGGCGGCGTGACTCTAGCCCCCGATGTCCGAGGGCGACACTACCCAGTACCAGTTACAACAAGTGGCCTAGGGGACTTCATGTAGTCCGCGGCCCACAATCGGCCGATAACAGAGTGCGAACCCGTGTCCAGCGTCCAGCCCATGCCGACCGACACCAGCAGCCGCGACGCCGTCGTCGCCCTCGCCCTTGCCCGATCCTCGAACCTGGCGATGCTGCCGGAAACCGCCACGCGCGTGCTGCGGCTGGCAGACGATCCGTACGTGACCATGGCGAAGCTGGCCGACGTGATCGAGACCTCGCCGGAGTTGTGCGCCCGCATCCTGCGCATCGTGAACTCGGCCTTCTACGGCTTCCCGGGTGAGGTGCGGTCCATCCAGCACGCCACGACGCTGATGGGACTGGAAGCGGTGAGGAACGTCACGATTGCGGCGAGCCTGACGCGGGTGTTCCAGGGCCGGCCGCTGTCACCGAAGTTCTCACCGAAGGACATCTGGACGCACAGCCTGTCCGTGGCAGCTGCCACGCGCCAGCTCGCGTGCATCGGGATGCGGTCCCTGGCGGACGAGGCGTTCCTCGCCGGGATGCTGCACGACATCGGGCTGATGGTCGAGCTCCAGCTCGATCGCCCGAAGCTCGCCGCGCACCTTGGGTCGATCGAGACCGGTCGCTGCACCGACCTGCTCGCCGCCGAGGAGGCGGCATTCGGGGCGACCCATGCAGACTTCGGCGCCGCGCTGCTGGCCGCCTGGCACCTGCCGACGACGATGTCGCTCTCCGCGCAGTACCATCACCGGCCGCACCAGTTGCCTGCGGCACACCGGCTGATGCCGGTCATGGTGCATCTGGGCGATCGCCTGGTTGCGGCCTGCGGGCCGCCCTTCCTGCTCGACGATCCGTCCCCGGAGATCGATCCCGCATTACTGGACGTGGTGCACGTGTCTCCGGCGCAGGTCGAGGAACTGCGCGCGGCCCTGCCCGACGTGATCGCTGAGGTCAAGGCGGTGCTGAGCGCGGCCTAGGTCCGCCCAGGCCGCACGGCGGTGGAGTGGGGCTGGCGCTCAGGCCGCGACGCAGGTGGACGAGAAGTCGGCGCCGATCCAGGTCTCGGCCTCGGACGCCGGCACCGGCCGCCCGAAGAGGTAGCCCTGGGCCAGGTCGCCTTCGAGCGCCAGGATGGTGGCCACCTGCGTGGGATCGCAGACCCCTTCGACGGTGATCGTCTTGCCGAGGTTGTGCCCCAGCGAGATGATCGCGTTCAGGATCGTGATGGCCTGGACGTCGCCGGTCGAGCGGTCGAGGAAGCTCCGGTCGATCTTGATGCCGTCGAGCGGCAGGGTGCGCAGCAGGCTCAGCGATGAGAGCCCCGCGCCGAAGTCGTCCAGCAGGATCTCGACGCCCAGTTCCTTCAGTTCCTGCAGCAGCTCGGACACCGGTGCCGTGGCGTTGCCCGATACGGCCGTCTCGGTGATCTCCAGCCGCAGGCGCTGCGGCGCCACGCTCATGTGGCTCACCACCTCGCACACGTTCGTGAGGAAGCGCGGATCGACCAGTTCCTTTCGCGACACGTTCACGTTCATCCGCAGCGAGTCGCCTCCGGGCAGCCGGTTCATCCGCTCGAGGGTCCGCACCGCCTCACGCATCATGCGCTGCCCGATCTCGGCAATGAGCCCGGTCTCCTCGGCCACGGGGATGAACTCGTCCGGCGGGATCATGCCCTCGGAGGGATGATTCCACCGGGCCAGGGCCTCGAACGCCACCACCGAGCCGGTGGTGAGGTCGATGATCGGCTGATAGTGGGCGTGGATCTGGTCGGCCTCGAGGGCCACGCGCAGGTCGTTCTCGAGCTTCAGCCGCCGGCGCGCCTCCACGTGCATGGACTCGTCGAAGACCACGAAGTTCGCGCGGCCGGCCATCTTCGCGCGGTACATGGCCGTGTCGGCCTCGCGGAGGAGGTCGTCGGTGGCCAGGGGGCGCAGGGCCGGGTCGTTCACGCTGATGCCGATGCTGCAGGGCACGGCCACGCGCTGGCCCGCCAGCATGAAGGGCGCTGCCATCGCGTCGAGGATCCGCTGCGCCACCGCCGACGCGTCGTCGCTGCGGGCGAGCCCGTCGAGGATGACCACGAACTCGTCGCCGCCGAACCGTCCGGCAATCGACTCGGTGCCACGCGCGAGCGTGTCGCTGGAGCGGATGACGCTGGTGAGCCGCTGGCCGGTCTCGATGAGCAGCTGGTCGCCAGCCTCGTGCCCGAGGCTGTCGTTCACGTACTTGAAGTTGTTGAGGTCGATGAAGAGCACGGCGTGGTAGGTGCCGGGTCCCTCGCTCCCGCGCGCGGAAAGCGAGCCGAGCCGGCTGGTCACCATCGCGCGATTCGGCATCTGCGTCAGGGCGTCCACGCACGCCGCCGCGCTGAGTGCCGCCTCGGCCTTCTCGCGCTCCGAGACGTACCGGTCGTTGCACATCAGCAGGAAGGCGAACGGCAGGACGACGGCCACCACGTAGAACACCATGAGCGTGACCGAACTCATCGGGTTGGCCGCGGTGGGCGAGACCGACTCGGGGTCGGCCACCAGGAAGACAATGCCGCGGAAGAAGATGACGGCGCCACAGACCGCGAACATGGTGGCCATGAAGACGTGGCTCATCACGCGCCGATCCGTGCCGGTCATCAGGATCCAGACCGCACGAACAGTGATTGGCCCGGCCGTCGCCGCGAGCAGCAGCTGCCGGGCCGTCGTGCTGGGCTCCACGACCGTGAAGTAGGTGGCCACGGCCAGGTTCACCGCCAGGAGCAGGTAGTGCCAGCCGCGCCGCTTCGGCTGGCGCTCGAACTCCTCGAGGACGAAGACGCAGAGCGTCAGCGCTGCCTGGATCAGGAAGGGGCCGATCACCGCCGAGATGAACTCGGGCACGAACCCGCGCAGGCCGCCGGTGATGAACCAGCCGGCCGACTGCAGCAGCGTGGCCGCGGCCCATCGCCGCGCCCCGGTGACCCCGCCCAGGTAGCCGCGCATGACCATCAGGAGCCCGCTGCCGATGAGCAGCGTGCTCGTGATCATCACGACGACCATTGTGCGCGGATCGAGATTCATGGGAGGGCAACCCGTGAATCGGTCGGACCCACTCGAGCTTGAGCCCGGCCGTCACAGGCTTCGCGCGCCTGCCCGCCGGTGCGCTCAGTGGCTGTCGTCCTTCGGCCTGCCCATCAACCGGAGCGACGCGGCAATCCCCTTGTCGCGGCGCCGCTCGATGTTCGCGGTGGTCGTGAAGAGCGACACGTCGATGCCCACCCGTTCACCGAGGTTCAGGCCTGCGCCCACCGCAGGGTTCCAGTCCTGGTTGATGTACCGGAGGCCGCCCCGCACTTCGAGGCTGCGCGTGCGCGCCTCGACGCCGGCACGCATGCTGGTGCCGTTGAAGCCACGCCGGATGTCGCCGAGCACCGACATCTTTTCCGCGTGGTAGGCACCGTTGAACCGGTACTCCACTGGAATCTCGGTGTCGAGCGTCGGGATGAAGAGGGTCGGCGACTCGGTGAAGTCGCTGTCGCCGCTCGTCAGGCTTCGCAGCGAGTAGGTGGTGCTCTCCACCGCGTCCCAGCTGATCCGGTTGCCAAGCCCACGCGCACCGAAGCCGACCTCGAAGGGACCGGCCACGGCCAGCACTCCCATGTTGATGGCCCGCCCGGTGCCGCTGCTGGAGGTCTGGCGGGTGAAACGGATGGGTGTGGTGGATGGCAGCATGGTGATGAGACCAGCGCTGTCGGTGGCCAGGCGGACGGCGAGGTCGACGTCCTCGAGGCGGAACGCCTTGATGTAGTCGTAGTCCGCGGCCACGTACAGGCCATCGCGCTTTCCGTTGAAGGCGGACGAGCCGCCCCACGGGAAGTGGGCGCGATAGCCGACCGCCACGGCAAGCCCCAGCGCGCCGCGCGTCTGGCTGGTGATGTCGAACGCGGTGTTCCGTGCCACCACCGGCGTGGACGAGGAGAGCAGCGCAAGGAGATCGGGGTCGAACTCGTTGCGCGAGCGGACCGGCAGGTACGGACCGGCGCCAACCCGGATGCCCTGGAAGCCGCCGGAGGGCGGCTTCGACACCTTGAAGGTGTAGCCGACGGTCGGGTCCGCCAGGCCCTCACCCGTGAGCGACTGCGCGGGCACGAAGCCGCGGTACACGTTCAGGTCGCGGCTCAGCCTCGCATTGCGGATGTCGTTCACGAACGCCGCACGCTGGGGATTCGCCTCGGTGGCCAGCATGTAGTGCAGCGGGCTGGCAATGTCTTCCGCCAGGCGGATCGGGTCGAAGTCTGAAGCCTCCGGGTCGAAGCGGTCCTTGTTCTCGAGGACCCGGAAGATGCCGAACGGCATCACGATGACGCTGTAGGGACGTCGGTCGCCGGCCATGCCCGAGGCGAGGTTGCCGTCGCCGGCGCCGCCGAGGGCAATCTTGCGGGCATCGAAGGTCCAGCCCTGCGCGGCGGCTGGATGGGGCACGAGGAGGGCGGTGAGGGCAAAGGCGCCCAGCAGACGCGAGCAGAGGGACTTCATCGGACTCCCGGTGACCGGCAGTGAAAACGACGCGGCGGCCGGGATATCCGGTGCCGTGTGGCGCCCTCGGGGCTGCCGGGGGTCTGGGAGACCGTGGAGGGCGTCGCGCAGAGAGACGGACGGCCAGCCGGAATTCACGGCGCCCCACCTGACGGGAGGTTCGGTAGCCGAGGTGTCACCAGACGAGGCCTCGGGCCGTGCCGGTGCGGGGCGCCCGGCACGTGCGTCAGAGCGCGCTGATGGTCACGTAATACCCGTCGGGGTCGCGCAACGAGAACTCGAAGGTGCCGGTGTTCGGGTTGAGGTGCGGCTCTTCCTCGAACTGGGTGACGAGCGTTCGCGCGCGGCGCAGCGTCGCCTCATAGTCGTCCACCCGGAAGAACAGGAGCAGGCCGTTGCCCGGCGAGGCCAGTGAAGGGCTCGTGAGCGGCGGATGACCGTGTGCGCCCCACTGGTGCAGGCAGATCAGCACGGTCCCGTCCTCGTCGCGCACCTGCCCGAAGTCGGCGTGCGCCGGCGCGGTGAGCGGCTGGCCGAAGAGCGCCTGGTACCAGCCAAAGCTGGCCACCACGTCCTTCACGCCCACGATGGTCCAGGTCCGCTTCATATGCGCGGATCCAGCGTAGCCGATTGCCTCTCACGGGAACACACGTGATGTCCCCGGTTCAGCCGGATCACCGCGCGGGTCTGGTGCGCACCTCGTACCGAAGCGCGACCATGCCGTTCCTGTAGGCCTTCTGCTCTGCGAGGTGCAGGGCGACGTCGGTGGTCAGCCCTTCGAAGAACCGGATCCCGTCGCCGATGAGCACCGGCAGGATCGAATAGCGAACCTCGTCGGCGAGGCCGAGCCGCAGGCACTCGGCAGCCACCTGCCCCCCGCCAGCCACCCAGATGTTGCGGAAAGCCGGCCGCAGCACGCCGTTCACGAGTTGGGCGAGGTCGCCCGCGTGGAACTCGACGGATGCCCTGGTCTTCGGCAGCGTCCGCGAGGTGAGCACGTAGGTCTGCGTGTCACCATACGCCCACCCGTGCCCCTGGGCTTCGAAGGCGAGCGCGGTTTCGTAGGTGCGCGAGCCCATCACGTAGCAGTCGATGGACCTGAGGAACGCCGCCACGTACTCGGGCGACATCGATTCGCCGTTCTCGTACCTGTCTGATGTCTCCATCCAGTCGACGCGGCCGTCGCGGCGGGCGATGAAGCCGTCGAGGCTGGCGGCCATGTGGATGGTGACGGTCGATCGGGTGTCGGTCATCGTCCGCTCGTGGTGGTGGCCTGGGGGGCCACGGGCTGATGGTAGCACCGCGCCTCGGCGCTTGCGCCATACGCAAGGCGCGCGCTACCCTGCGCCATGAACCGTGCTCCACTCGCACGGTGAAGGAGTGCCATGTCGCTCGAAGACGCGAAAGCCATGCTGGCGCTCGCCAGCACGAACGAAACCCTGCGTCGACAGCTTCAAGCTGCCGGACGCGCCGGATTCGACCAGTTGGCCAAGGCCAACGGCATCTCGTGCACCTATGACGAGTTCGTCCAGGCGTCGCGGCTTGCCGTGGGCACGAAGCTGTCGGACAAGATCACCCACAACTACCCCATCGTCCAGAACAACAACGCCGTCGTCGTGTGACCGCGATCACCGTTGCACAGCGTGTGGCAGGCCGCGACTCGGACCGCGACCCAGCCTGGCCAGTGGGCGACCTGCACGCGCTCGCGCTGCATGTCTGTCACGTGAAGCGTTTCATCGAGCGCTGGGCCGCGGACGACCGCTTCCGCGAAGCCCTTCGCGACAACCCGCATGGGGCTGCGCGCCGGTGGAACCTGACAGTCGATCCCGAGGCCATTCGGCCACTCTGGGACCTGCCGCCAGGAGCGACCGACTGGCGTCACTGGGACATGGCCGCGTGCGATGCCTACCCGCTTGCCGCGGCCTACCTGGCGTTTCGCCGAGCGCGGGTCGAGGCAGCGGAGGCGCTGCGCCACCACTCGCCCACCTCGCCCGAGTACCGGCGCTGGCGCGCCCGCCAGGTGGCACGCTGCCACAGCGTCTTCCCCCGCGCGTTTGCCGATACGCTGCCACATGCGCCTTTCGCGTGCGAACTGTCCCTGGGCTGCTCGGTCGGATGCTGGTTCTGCGGCGTGGGCGCCGAACGCCTGACCGCACACGCCTGGTATGGGAACGGCCAGCAATGGCGCGACATCCTTGCCGTCCTGGGCGGCCTCACCGGACCGACGGCCGGTTCGCGAGGACTGGTCTACTGGGCGTCCGACCCGCTGGACCATCCACAGTTCGAGCACTTCGCCCGCGACTTCGCGCATGCGTTCGGTGCTCCGCCGCACACGACTACGGCACTGGCCACGCGCGACCTGGACCGGACACGCCGGCTGCTGCCGCAGGCCACCGCGGGGTCTCCCCTGGCCCTGCGCATGTCGGTGCTCTCGGTTGCCATGCTCGATCGCATTCACGCGGCCTTCTCGGCCGAGTCGCTCGCGCACGTGGAGCTCATCCCCCAAACTCCCGGCTCCGTCCTGCGCAAGGTACCAGTGGGCAAGGCGCGGTTGCGACTGACAGGCGGAGGGACGACCTCCACGGGACGGGTGCCGCTCAACGAGGGGGCGCCCAGCATCGCCTGCGTCTCGGGATTCCTGATCAACCTGGTGTCGGGTCGCGTGCGCCTGATCACGCCGGCACCATGCACGGACGACGCACCTGACGGCTACCGAACGATCGCAGACGGCGAGTTCAGGACCCCTGCCGATCTCGAGCAACGTGTGGCCAGCATGGTCGCCGGGCACATGGCCTTGCTCCCGGACGAGGACACTCCGCTGCGCATCGTCGCGGGCCTGACGATCCTCGAACGGGAAGATGGGTTCGAACTCGCGTCGGAGCATGCCCGCCACGTAGTCTCCGGTGGCCCGCTTGCGCGTGAACTGGGGCATCGGCTTGCGGGCACCTGCACGGTAGCTGGGCTCCGCCAGTGGGTGACGTCGTACGGATTGCCGGCCGACGTTGCGGACAGCTGGGTGGCCGAGTTGCTCGATGGCGGTTGCCTGGCCTGAACCGCCGAGATTCACGCTACACCGGGTGCCGAGGGACTCTGAGTCGATCCCGGGGACAAGACTTGTGTCCGTGGCTCATCCGTGCGGCACGGAACGATTCTCGCAGCAGCGCAGCGCGGAGGAGTCCGATGAGCCTGCGCGTCTCTGCGATCGTGCCGCTGCTCTTCGCGGCGGCGTGCGCCACCAACCCGGCGACCGGCAAGCGTGAACTCGCGCTGGTCTCACAGGAACAGGAAATCCAGATGGGCCGGGAGTCGGCGGCTCAGGTTCCCGAGACCCTCGGCCTCGTGGACGATCCGGAGCTCCAGTCCTACGTCTCACGCATCGGGAAGAACATGGCGGCGCGCTCGGAACGGCCCAACCTGCCGTGGGAGTTCCACGTGGTCGACGACCCCGCCCCGAACGCTTTCGCGCTTCCTGGAGGCTTCATCTACGTCACGCGCGGCATGATGAACCTGATGACGACCGAGGCACAGCTCGCCAGCGTCCTGGGCCACGAGATTGGTCACGTCACGGCCCGCCACAGCGTCAGCCAGATCTCCAAGCAGCAGCTCGCCCAGATCGGACTGGGGCTCGGCAGTGTGCTCTCCCCCACCGTCGGCCAGCTCCAGCCGCTCATCGGCACGGGGCTCGGCCTGCTCTTCCTCAAGTACGGTCGCGACGATGAACGTGAGGCTGACTCGCTCGGCTTCGGCTACGTCCAGGGCGTTGGCTACGACACGTCAGAGTTCGACGATGTGTTCCGGGCGCTCGAGAGAGCTGGTGACGAGGCGGCGTCGGCGATTCCTGCGTGGCTGCAGACGCACCCGCAGCCGGCGGAGCGGGCGAGCAGAGCCGAAGAGCGTGCGGCCGCGCTGCCTCGCCAGACGGATGCTCGCGTGGGGCGCGAGGCCTACCTCGGGCAGATCGACGACCTGGTCTACGGCAAGGATCCCCGCGACGGGTTCTTCGAGGACGGGGTGTTCTACCATCCGCGACTGCGGTTCCAGATCGGCTTTCCTGGCGGCTGGCAGACCGCCAACCTGACGCAGGCGGTGGTCGCCGCCGAGCCGCAACAGCAGGCGATGTTGCAGCTGACGATTGCCGGCACGCTCGAGCCGCGCGCGGCGCTCGCGCGCTTCGTGCAGCAGCCAGGCCTGCAGATCGGCAGGACCAGCACGTCGGGCATCAACGGCCAGCCTGCCGCGATGGCCGAGTTCGCCGCGGCGACGGAGGGCGGCGCCGTCCGAGGGCTCGTCGCATTCGTCTCGCATGGCGATCGCACGTACCAGATCGTCGGCTACTCGGCAGCCGAGCGGTACGGCGCGTTCGTGGATGCCTTCGATCGCAGCATTGGCAGCTTCGGACCGGTGAGGCGTGCCGACGTCCTGCGCGTCCAGCCCCAGCGCATCGACATCGTCAACGTGCCGAGCGCGATGACGCTCAGGGAGTTCGCAGAGCGTTACCCGTCAGGGGTGCCGGCGGCGGAACTCGCGGTGCTCAATCACCTGCCAGGCGAGGATGCGCGGATTGCGCCGGGCACGCAGGTCAAGCGGGTGATCGGGTCGCCCCGGATGCGGGAGCGCAGCCAGGACTCAGGGCGTTAGCGGAACAACCGAGAGCCTCCGGGTCCCAAGCATGGGACCTTCAAGGCGTGGCGCACGTCATAAACGGAGCGCCATGCCGGCGCTGGACGGCTAACGCGGTGTAACACGATGAGCACACGCACGCACCTTCCGGTGTTCGCCCTCATGTTCGCGCTTCTCGGCCCTGCAACTGCGCGTGGCCAGGACCGCGTGCGGCTGGACGTCGAGAACGGGGCGGCCATTTCCGGCTACAACGACGTGCGGATCCCCGGCGACACGGGCACGGCATTCTCGATGACCGATGACCTGACCTCCAGCACCGAGTACTTCTGGCGCGTACGAGCTGACGTCCGGATTGCGCCGAAACACGTGGTCTCGGGACTCGTCGCACCGCTGACCATCCACTCCTCGGGGATGTTTGGGAGCCCTGTGAATTTCGCGGGCGCGACATTCGCGCGCGATGTTCCCACCGACGGCACCTGGACCTTCAACTCGTATCGCGTCACCTACCGATACGAGCCGATCCGCCACGACACCTGGATGTTCGGCATCGGCGCAACCGTGAAAGTGCGCGATGCCGTGATTCGCCTGCGCCAGGCCGGCAGCATGGCCGAAAAGACAAACGTCGGCGTCGTGCCGCTCGTCAACTTCAGGCTCGAGCGCCGACTCGGTGACGCAGCGTCACTGCTGGTCGAGGGGGACGCGCTCGCGGCCCCCCAGGGGCGCGCCGAGGACCTGTTCGCGGGCGTCCTCGTCGATGCCGGCAGGCGGTGGTCGGTCAAGGCCGGGTACCGGTTCCTCGAAGGTGGCGCGGACAACGACGAGGTGTACACCTTCGCTGCCGTGCACTACCTTGCCGCTGGCGTGGTCCTTCGTTTCTAGCCACGGAACCTCCACCGCTCCGGAGACGACGTCACATCCGGCGTGACGTTACCTCTCACTCCGGGTACGCTTCGGCACGTATGGAGATACCCACCGCCCTGCTGCGCACTCTCCCTGTAACCGTCCTCGTCGCCTGCACGGTCTGGATGTCGGCACCTTCACGTCTCGCCGCCCAGACGACGGACCAGGACCTCGCTGCGATTGCCACGTGGGTGGCGGTGGACAGCGCGACGGGGTACGAGGGGCGAACGTCGCCGGGGCTTGCGGCTGCCCTTGGAAGCGACTGGACGTCCGATACCTGGGGCAACGTCGTCACGACGGTTGGCACCGGATCGCCGCATCGAATCGTCGCCTGCGCCCTCGACCGTCCGAGCTACGCGGTGTCGCAGATCACAGACGATGGATACCTGCGCGTGCATCGCATTGGCGCAGGGTCGGCCCATCCGCTTTGGGATCAGCAGTTCGAAGCACAGCAGGTCCGCATCCTGACGCGGACCGGACCCGTGGCCGGCGTTGTCGCTCGTTCCAACGGACACTTCGCCAGACAGCACGCGAAGGAGACGGCCGTGGTGACGGCTGACGATCTGTGGGTGGATGTCGGTGCATCGTCGCGGGCGGAGGTCGAGGCCCTGGGGATCGCCCTTCTCGATCCGCTCTCTCGCCAGCTCCCGCCGTGGCCGATGGCAGGCGGAGTGGCCGGTCCCGATGCTGGCCGTCGCGTCGGGTGCGCCGCCGTCGTGGCCGCGGCTGCCGCAGCGCGGCGTGCCGGCACGCCGGGACGGACGACCTTCGTCCTCAGTGCGCAGCAGGTGACCGGCTGGGTCGGCCTGTCGTCGCTGGTCGCGCGCGATCAGAAGGTGGATGCGGTCACGGTGCTCGCACCCGCACAACAGGCACGCAGCGAAGCCGACCAGCCCGCAGAGAAGCTGGGCGGCTTTGGCGGGGTCCTGTCGGCGGCGGGTCTGCGCTCCGTTCACTGGGTTGTACCGGCAGCGGACCAGGCCGGTTCGCACATGGAAGTGGTGCGCGCGAGCGAGGCGCAGTGGCTGGCTGGTGCTGCCGCCACAGCTGCCGGACTGGATGTCGCGCCACGCCCACGCTGGCTTGCCGCGCCGGCGCCAGCGCCCCTGCGCACTCCCACTGGCGAGGACGCGTTGACGGCGGTCGAATCACTGCTACGCGATCTCGTCGAGCGCCACGGCGTGTCCGGGCACGAGTGGTCGGTTCGACGCGCCGTGCTCGACGCCTTGCCACAGTGGGCGCGCGACCTCGCAGTGGTCGATGACATGGGCAACGTGGTCGTCGAGGCGGGGCCGCCAGGGGCGCCCACGGTGTTCATGGCCCACATGGACGAAGTCGGCTTCGTCATCGAGTCGATTGCGCCGGACGGGACCGTATCGCTGACACCGCAAGGGGGCGCCGTTGGCTCGGCGTGGGAGGGACAGACAGCCCTGGTGCACCTCGACCCGCCGGGTGCGCCGAACAGGAACACCGGCCGGGGCACCGACACCGATCGGCGATGGAAGGCTTCGTCTCTCGCCGCGGCGGCGCCGGCCCCACTTCCCGGGATTTTCAAGGTTCGGCCCACAGCGCGCCAGAAGAACCCCGGCCCGCTGCAGGCCTGGTTCGGCCTCGACGCACCGGGCCTGGCCGCGCGCGGCGTGTCTGCCGGCATGCAGGTCACCAGCTACAAGCAGGGTGTGCGGTTGGGACGAACCCGCTTCACCGCACGGTCCGAGGACGATCGCGCGGGGACCACCGCGTTGCTCCGCGCCATCAACCAGATCGATCCGGCGCGCCTGCCGGGCCGCGTGATCTTCGCGTGGTCGGTGGCTGAAGAAGTCGGGCTGGACGGGGCGACGGCGATGGCGCGTCGCTTCGGCGCGCGGACCGCGCGCATCTACTCACTCGACACGTTCGTGAGCTCTGACACGCCGCTCGAGTCGCATCATTTCGCATACGCCCCGCTCGGCAGCGGCCCGGTCTTCCGTGCGATCGAGAACGCCAACGTCTCGCCCGACGCCGAACGCCTGCGCGTGCAGCGGATCGCGGCCGCGGCCGGCATTCCACTGCAGATGGGGCTGACGCAGGGGGGCACCGACGGCTCGAGCTTCACCTTCTGGGGTGCGCCGAATCAGGGGCTGTCGTGGCCGGGCCGCTACAGTCACTCGCCTGGCGAAGTGCTCGACCTGCGCGATCTCGACCGGCTCGGTCGCCTCATCGCCGCGGTGGCCATGTCACCCGAACGGTAGCAACGATCATGGTGACCGTTGAAGCCGATGGGGGGAAGCCGTGCTCGATGGCTGTGGTGGCAGGACTTGAATTGGAGGCGCCGCCCGGATTTGAACCGGGGGTGGAGGTTTTGCAGTTCGGGTTGAGCGTTCTTCGCGATCTGCCCAAATGCTCGGTTTTCACAATTTGCGCCTGAAATCGCGCGTCTCGCTCGTTTGACAGGTCGCCCTCGTTTGCGTCGTTTGCTTCGTTGTGTTCACATCGGTGTTCACCTGTCAGGGACGACTTTTCCATTCCGTTTACAGGTTGACGAGCGCGCCTGCCCTGCCTTATGGTCAAGGAGACAGGCCAACAGCAGGGAGCTGACTCGTTGAAAAGGCGGGCCCACCCGCACTGCGACCAGCACCTCCTCAGACATCGCATCCCGCGATTCGGTCGAACGGCTCTGTCTCCCCGCACACGCCAGGATGAGGCCCTGACGCTGGAGCGTGGTTGCACCGCAGGAGGTGCACCATGCGTCGGCACAGTCGTCCTGGTCGCTTCATCACCCTCAGAGATGCCGAGGCCGAATATGGCATCAGCTACGCTCGCCTGTACCGCTGGGTCCAGCGAGGCTTAATCGCCCGCATCAGCGAAGACGTTATCGGCCAGTCGATCCTCATCAGGCGTAGCGACCTCGACGCGTTCCTCGCTTCCAACATGACGACGGGGGTGGTGCGATGAGGCATCGTGCACTCCTCGGTCCCGCAGGGAGCGGGAAGACTACCCGTGTGCGTGACTTCGCCAACGATGGCACCGTGTTCACATCCACCACCGGAGTATCGGCGTTGAATGTGCTGGACGGCGCCACGACGATCCACGCCCTCCTGCACTTCCATGACCGTGAGACGTTCGAGCATCAGCGCCCCAAGTTCGCGCGCCTGCTGCGCGAGTACAACACGCTCGTGATCGACGAGGTGTCGATGCTGCAAGCGTATCAGCTCGACGGCATCATTGAGGGCGCCAACAAAGCGCAGGTGAACGTCATCGTGACCGGGGACTTCTGCCAACTGCCACCCATCCCCGAGCGCGACCCCGCCAACGGTCAGGCGCAGCCCATCGCGTTCGCCTTTGAGGCTGACGCCTGGCGCGATCTCCACGTGGAACACCTGACCACGATTCACCGCCAGACCGATGCGACGTTTCTGACGGCGCTGGCATCCCTGAGGGCGGGCCGTGCGCAGGTGGACGCGTTCCGCTTCGAGCCGAGGCTCGATGTGGACTTTCCGGGCACCACGATCTTTGCGCTGCGCAAAAACGTGGACGCGTTCAACACCGCGCGCCTCAACGCGCTTCCCGGAGAAGAACGGGCGTATGCACCGATACGCCAGGGCGAACAACACCCCGACTGGCGCGACATTACCCCGCTGACGATCAAGCGCGGTGCGCGGGTGATGGTGACGCGGAACCTCCGATCCGACGGGACGCTCACGGCGGTCAACGGGGATACCGGCGTGGTCACGGAGTGCGAGGACCGGCGGGTGTGGGTGCGCTTGGACCGCACCGACTCCGTCATCCCCCTTCGCTTTATCGAGCAGTGCTGGTACCACCCGGGGACGCAGGCCAGCGCGCGACAGGCGTACGACGATGCCATCGAGAACGGCCAGACCGATAGCGCGGCGTACGCAGCACAGCAGGCCATCCTCGACGCCGGGCGGCGCGGATCGGTGACCTATCTCCCCCTCCGCGTGGCCTACGCGCTGACCGTACATAAGACGCAAGGGTTGACGCTCGATCGCGCGCAGGTCGCACTCTGCGAACCCTTCATGAAACAGCCCGCCATGATCTACGTGGCGCTGTCGCGTGTGCGCACGCTCGACGGCTTGCGCCTCGTCGGGTCTCCCCATGCCCTCCGATCCTGGTGCACGACGCACCCGAAGGTGCAGGCCTATGTCTAATCTGAATCTCCCGCAGGCGATGCGCGACGCGGACCGCTGGATTCTCTGGAAGCCGGTCCCCGACGCGAAGACGGGCAAGATCATCAAGAAACCGCTCGACCCCCGCACGCGCAAACCCTTTCCGCGCGGGAGCCACTGGCAGACCGATCCCGCCCGCTGGGTGTCGTATGCCGAGGCCATCAAGACCGGCGAGCCACTCGGGTTCCTCCTGGGCGATGGCTTCGCGGGCGTCGATCTCGACGATGTGATCGAACAAGGCCACCTCGCCCCGTGGGCGCAGGCGATCCGTCAACAGTTCCCGACCTACGCCGAAGTGAGCCCGAGCAACACCGGCATCAAGCTGTTCATGCACGGGCGCATCGCGGGCGACCTGATCGGGAAACGCGCGGGCATCGAAGTGTACGACCGCCAGCGCTTCTTCACCGTCACGGGGAAGACGTTGCAGCCGCTGGTCGAGGTGACCGACTGCACCGAGGCGCTCCAGGCGCTCTATGACCGTCTCGCCTCGGGCGATGTGATCGAGTTGTGTCGCCTGCGGGGCTTGCTCCTCGGGAGCGGGACCGATGAGTATCTCGATCTCATCTGCCCGTGGGCCAGCGAGCACACGAGCGCCACCAATGCCTCATCGACCTCCGTGCGTGCGGACGGCGAGGGGTTTAGCTGCCTGCACGCGCACTGCGCCGAACGCACGATTGGCGATCTCCGTCGGTGGCTCGGTCTCCCGAAACAAGCCCCGGCGGGGGCGTTCGATGTCACCGAGATCGATCTGAAATCGCTTACCCCGCGTGTGTGGGCGTCCCTGCACGGGGTCGAGCACCTGTTCCTGCAAGGCGGTGTGCCCGTCCGCGCCGATCATGTGCCGGACAATCGCCAGCAGGGCCGCCCCACCTGGGTCTTTCAGCCGCTGACGGTGGACAAGCTGCGCCACGAAGTCGCGCAGGTCGCCACCTTCTCGATGCGCGTCGAGAATGCCTTCAAGCAGGTGGTGCCGCCGAGCGATGTGATCCGGGACATGCTCGCCGCACCCACCTCCCGAATCCCGCTCCCCGTGGTGTCACGTATCACCTACGCGCCGACGATGGCCCCGGACGGCACGATCAACTTGACGCCCGGGTACCAACCGGAGACCGGTACGTTCTACTTGCCGGATCCGCGCATCGCGATCCCCTCGGTGCCCGATGAGCCGGATGGCGACGCGCTGGCCCGTGCCGTCGCAACACTCCTCGAGCCGATTGCGGAGTTCAACTTCGTGGGCGACGCCGATCTGATCCACGCGGTCGGGTTGATGCTGCTCCCATTCGTGCGCGCGTTGATCGATGGGCCAACGCCGCTGCACTTGTTCAAGAAGCCGGTGGCGGGATCCGGGGCCACGCTCCTTGCGGAGACGCTGTTGTATCCGGCGGTGGGGTTAGACGTGGCGAAGATGACCACGGTCGAGACGAACGATGAATGGCGGAAGACGATCACCGCCACACTCTTGCTCGGCCCGACGGTGACCTTCATCGACAACGCGCGGGAGTTGGTGTCGCCGATCCTGGCGCAGGCCATCACGAACGTCGTCTGGCAGGACCGCATCTTGGGCGCGAGTCGCACAGCGCTTCTCCCGGTCGAGTGCGCGTGGGTGGCGACCGGGATCAATCCGGACTTGCACACCGAGATTGCCCGTCGCGTGGTCGCGTGTCGGCTCGACCCGCAGACGGACCGGCCGTGGATGCGGACAGGGTTCGCGATCCCGAACCTGCGTGTGTGGTCGCGCGATCATCGAGGGGCGATGATCGCCGCCGTGTTGACGCTGGCGCGGGCGTGGCACGTGGCGGGACGCCCGCATCCCGTTCGTCAACTCGGGATGTTCGAAGCGTGGTCAGATGTGATCGGGGGCATCCTGACCTATGCGGGCCTGCAAGGGTTTCTCGCGAATCTGGATGACGTGTATGACGATGCGGACGTGGAGGGGGACGCGATCCGGTGGTTCTATGAGAAATGGCAAAGCGAGCACGGGTCGAAGCCGGTCAGGATCCACACGACCGCGCTCTGGGCACTGATGGACGGGAGTCCGGTGCACGGGGTGCTATCCGCAACAACCGCGCGTGGACGAAGTACGCAGTACGCCGTGTGGGTGCGGCGCCTGAAGCACCGTGTGGTGGAGCTCCAGAACGGGGACCAGGTGCGGTTGGTGCAGGCTAAAGACGCTGCCACCACCCGAAGGGAAGACTGGTGTCTTCTCCCCGCTGTAGCACCTTCAGAGGAGGCCCTACCCTTCTGAGACCTGGCAACCTTGGCGACTCTGACAACG
>WBZO01002994.1_pt1 | contig 20631 bp, 15 predicted proteins | sample 5204261 | NCBI WGS metagenome assembly WBZO01 (sample SAMN12412400, study PRJNA552823) | activated sludge metagenome | isolation source: activated sludge from anammox sidestream of wastewater treatment plant... | place: USA: North Carolina | collected 2017-09 | reverse complement strand
CGAACTGTGGCCGCTGTGTCTCGCTGAGGAGGCTCGACATGACGTCGCCGACCCGGGATGCGTCGAGCACGTGGACGGTCGTGTCCGAGTACTCGGGCGCGATCTTCACCGCCGTGTGCTGCCGGCTCGTGGTGGCGCCCCCGATGAGCAGCGGGATCTTCATGCCGCGACGCTCCATCTCGCGCGCGACGAACACCATCTCGTCGAGCGACGGGGTGATGAGGCCGCTCAGCCCGAGCACGTCTGCCTGGTGCTCTTCCACCGCCTTGAGGATGCGATCGGCCGGCACCATCACGCCAAGGTCGACGACCTCGTACCCGTTGCAGCCGAGCACGACGCCGACGATGTTCTTGCCGATGTCGTGCACGTCGCCCTTGACGGTCGCGAGCACGATGCGCCCCTTGCCACGGAGCGCCTCGGCCGAGGCAGCCTGCAGTTCCGCCTTCTCGGCCTCCATGAACGGCTCGAGGTAGGCGACCGCGCGCTTCATGGCGCGCGCGCTCTTCACGACCTGGGGCAGGAACATCTTGCCGGCCCCGAACAGGTCGCCCACGACCTTCATCCCGTCCATGAGCGGGCCTTCGATGATGTCGAGCGGACGCGGGTACTTCTGTCGCGCTTCCTCGACATCCTGGTCGATGAAGTCCACCACGCCGTGCACGAGGGCGTGCGACAGCCGCGCCTCCACCGTCCCTTCGCGCCACGCGAGGTCCTGCCCCTGCTTCCGGCCGCTCCCCTTCACGGTGGCGGCGAACTCGACCAGGCGCTCGGTGGCGTCGGGTCGCCGGTTGAAGATCACGTCCTCGACGTGGTCGAGGAGATCCTTCGGGATGTCCTGGTAGACCGCGAGCTGCCCGGCATTGACGATGCCCATGTCCAGGCCGGCCTGGATGGCGTGATAGAGGAAGGCCGAGTGGATGGCCTCGCGGACAACGTCATTGCCGCGGAAGGAGAAGGACAGGTTGCTGATGCCCCCGCTGACCTTCGCGCCCGGGCAGGTGGCCTTGATGAGCCGCGTGGCCTCGATGAAGTTGATCGCGTACTCGTTGTGCTCCTCGAGCCCGGTCGCGATGGCCAGCACGTTCGGGTCGAAGATGATGTCAGTCGGGTCGAATCCCGCCTGCTCGGTGAGCAGCCGGTAGGCCCGCTGGCAGATCTCCACCTTGCGCGCGATCGTGTCGGCCTGGCCCTGCTCGTCGAATGCCATGACCACGACGCCGGCCCCGTAGCGCCGGACGGTGGCCGCCTTGGCGAGGAAGTCCGCCTCGCCCTCCTTCAGGCTGATGGAGTTGACCACCGGCTTGCCCTGGACGCACTTCAGCCCGGCCAGCAGCACCGACCACTTCGAGCTGTCGATCATGACCGGCACGCGGGCGATCTCCGGTTCCGTGGCGATGTAGTTCAGGAAGTCGGTCATCGCCTGCTCGGAGTCGAGCATGCCCTCGTCCATGTTCACGTCGATCAGGTTGGCGCCGCCCCTCACCTGCTCGAGTGCCACGGTGGCCCCCTCGCCGTAGTTCGCGGCCTTGATCAGCCGGGCGAACTTCGCCGATCCGGTGACGTTGGTCCGCTCACCGATCATCTGAAAAGTGCTCTCGGGGCGGATGGTGAGCGTCTCGAGCCCCGCGAACTGGGTGAAGCCGGCAGGGACCGCCGCTCCCGCCGGTCGGGGCGGAAGGCTCTGGACCGCCTGCGCGATGGACCGGATGTGATCCGGTGTGGTGCCGCAACAGCCGCCGACGATGTTCACCAGGCCGGCATCGGCGAACTCGCGCAGGGCGCCAGCCGTGTCCGCCGGATGCTCGTCGTACTCGCCGAACGCGTTCGGCAGGCCGGCGTTGGGATAGCAGCTGATGTAGCACCCGGCGCTCCGGGCCAACTCCTCGACGTACGGACGCATGTCGTGCGCACCGAGGGCGCAGTTGAGGCCGACGCTGAATGGCCTGGCATGGCGCACCGACACCCAGAACGCGTCGATGGTCTGGCCCGACAGCGTCCGGCCGCTCCGGTCGGTCACGGTCACGGAGATCATCAGGGGCAGGCGGACGCCCGTCTCGTCGAACACCTCCTCGGCGGCGACGATGCCGGCCTTCATGTTGAGGGTGTCGACAATCGTCTCGAAGAGCAGGAGATCGCAGCCCCCGTCCACGAGCCCGCGCACCTGCTCCTTGAACGCGTCGCGCAACTGGTCGAAGGTCATGTTGCGGAACGCCGGGTTGTTCACGTCGGGCGAGATGGAGAGGATCCGGTTGGTCGGCCCGATTGAGCCGGCGACGAAACGCGGCCGGTCGGGCGTTCTCGCCGTGTACTCGTCCGCAGCCGCGCGGGCCAGGCGCGCACCCTCGAGGTTCAGCTCGTAGCACAGCCCTTCGAGCCCATAGTCGAGCTGCGCAATCGCATTGCTGTTGAACGTGCAGGTCTCGATGATGTCGCTGCCGGCCTCGAGATACTGCCGATGGATGCCACCGATCACATCGGGCCGCGTCAGGATGAGGACGTCGTTGTCGCCCTTCAGGTCGTGTCCGTGCACGGCGAAGCGATCGCCGCGGAAGTCGGCCTCGGTCAGCTTGTGACGCTGGATCATGGTGCCCATCGCCCCGTCGAGAACGAGGATGCGGCGGGCGAGGAGGTCGTGCAGCAGGCGGGTGCGGTCCGTGGTGGTCATGTGCGATCCCTGGTCGTGCGCCGGCGCGGGTTCACCCGTGCGGCGGCAGGTGGCGGGGGCAGTTCCCCCTGAGGCTTCGAGGCAGCGGCGATGAGGACAGTGAATGGGTCGCCCGCCTTCCGGGCACCGACCCCGACCTTCACGTCGAGCAGGCCGGCGTCCGTCAGCATGCGGGTGAGTTCGCCATCGGCGAAGCCAAGGGTTCGGTCGCCGAGCTTTGCCCGGACCCACTCCTCTCGATGTTCGCGGAGGTCCAGGATCAGCACGCGGCCGCCGGGCACGGTGATCCGCGCGGCCTCTGCGACCGCTCGGGCGGGGTTGGCGGCGTGGTGCAGCGCCTGCGACAGGAGGGCGACGTCCACGCTGGCGTCCCTGATGGGGAGCTTCTCGAGTTCCCCGCGCTTCCACGTGACGTTCTCCACGCGACGGCGCGCAGCGAGCGCCTTGGCACGCTCGAGGACGACGTCGGATCGGTCCACCGCAATCACCTCCGCCGCCCAGCGCGCGGCTTCGATGGTGAGGTAGCCCTCGCCGCAACCGAGGTCGGCCACCCTGAGTGGCGGAAGCAGCATCCCAAGGGCACGGGACCAGGCCGCCCAGCTGCGCCCCGGCACCAGCTGCCTCGCGTCGCGGGTATCGGCGCCGCCGTGGGTCTCGAAGTTCTCCTTCCGCAGGCGCAGCACTTCCTGCAGGCGCGCCTCGTCGGCCCGGACGGCGCCGTCAGCGGCAGCCGTCTCGAACTGCTCCTCGAGCGCGGTCCAGATCGCGGCGGTCCGGTCCTCCGCCACGCCCTCAGGTACCCGGTAGTACGTATAGCCGGAGTCCTTCTCTTCGACGACGAGCCCGGCCTCCTTCAGCAAACCCAGGTGCCGCGAGACGCCCGACTGCGCCAGCCCGAGAATGCCCGTCAGCTCGGTGACGTTCAGCCGTTCCCGCCGCAGCACGCGCAGCAGTCGCAGGCGCGCCTCGTCGCCGAGCAGCCGGTACAGCGCAGACGCCTGCTTCATATCGATAAATCTACATTAGTAGATAGATGGAGGCAAACACTTCCGCGTCACCACTCCTCGAGCCGCCTGGGCCAGTCCCCCCTCAGCAGCCGCGACAACGCGCGGTCGGCCAGTAGCCGGCCACCGGTCTGGCACGGCGCACAGTAGTTGCACTCGTTCCCGGCGTAGACGATGCGTTGCACCGGCGCCCCGCACGCCGGGCAGGGCTGCCCGAATCGGCCGTGCACGGCCATCCCTTCATGGAAGGCCGTCACCTTCTCGGGGAACGCACCGGCGGCCTCGGTGCGGAGCCGCGCGGTCCAGGCGAGCAGCGTGTCCCTGGTGGCGTGGAGCAACCGCTCGACCTCGTTGCCGTCGAGGGTCCGGGTCAGCTTGAGCGGCGACAGCCGGGCCGCGTGCAGGATCTCGTCGGAGTATGCGTTGCCGATCCCGCTGAAGAGACGGGGATCGGTGAGGGCGCGCTTCAGCGTATGGTTCTCGCGGACCAGCGCGTCCCCGAACTCGGAAAGCGAGGACGTGAGCGGTTCCAATCCACCACGGTCCATGGCCTGCAGCGCGGCACGGCCCCGTACCAGGTGCAGCGATGCACGGCGGGTGGAGCCGGCTTCCGTGAAGAGCAGGGTGCCGTGGTCGAACGCGAAGCTGGCCAGCAGCATCCGCGGTCCAACGCCGGGCTTGCGACCGGGTTCACGCCAGCGGAGGCGTCCGGCAATCATCAGGTGCAGCACCAGGAACAGGTCATCGTCCAGGCCGAGGACAATCTGCTTGCCGAGTCTGGTGATGGCGCGCACCACCCGCCCGACCGCCGCGTCGACGGGGGGCTCGAACGATCGGAGCACGAAGGGCGTGTGCACCCTGACGTGCTGGAGCGCCTGGCCGACAAGCCTCGTCTCGAGCGCCTCACAGTAGACGACAATGTCTGGGAGTTCCGGCACACGTCCATTGTGGCGCGAACGATGCAGGCGCCAGGGGTGGACGCGTCTCGGAAGCTGTTCAGGAGCGGCCGGCGTCTAAACCATCATGCGGCTACCCGTCCTGCTCACGATCGCGCTGGCTTTCGGCGCGAGCGCGGCCGCGCAGCCCCCCGAAGCACCACCGGCCCGAGAGGGGGGAGCGACGCCGGAACTGCCGGTGTCGCTCGACCGGATCCGGGAGCAGCTGGCCCAGCCGCCGCGGCCGCACCTGAGGAACACCGAGGTGAAAGCCGACTTCTCGGTGACCATCGAGGACAAGCGCAACTTCGACGACGTCCTGTCGAAGATGGACTTCTCGTCAGGTCCGGCGCCCGGTGGCGGGCTGTATGGGTACGAGATGCAGCGGCTCCAGGTGAGCCCGACCAGCCGGCCCCTGCAGCAGCCGTACGCGGCCTACAGCGCGGGTGAGTTCTTCACGCTGGCGGCGCAGAACCTGGCCCGCGTGTTCCTGACCAGAAAAGTGAAGGACGGTATCTCGTCCATCCGCCGAACCCGCGCACAGGCGAATGCCGAAGCCGAGGTGGACCAGGACGTGGCCGATTTCTGTGCGGCGGAACCTGGCAATTCCACCGCAGCGATCTGTTCGGACCCACCGGAACGCTGACGTCCGTCGTCTTGCAATGCCAGTGCGCGCCATGCCTGAGCGCGCGCACAGCTACCTCCTCCGATCCGCTCTTGTCCTGCTGGTGCTGGTCGCCGTCGCGCCACCAGCCTGGTCCCAGTACTTCGGTCGGAACAAGGTCCACTACAAGACCTTCGACTTCCAGATCCTCGCCACGGAACATTTCGACATCTACTACTACCCGGAGGAACGGGAAGGAATCGACATTGCGGCCCGGATGGCCGAGCGGTGGCATGCGCGCCTGGGGCACGTACTCGGCCACACCCTTCGCGGACGCCAGCCGCTCGTCCTGTATGCGTCCCACGTCGACTTCGAACAGACGAACGTCATCCAGGGCGGCATCGGCGAGGGAACCGGCGGCGTGACCGAGCCGCTCCGCCGCCGCATCGTCCTCCCGATGGCAGGTCCACTCGCCGACACTGATCACGTCATCGGACACGAGCTGGTGCACGCCTTCCAGTTCGACATCACCACCACGCCGGGGATGCAGCCGGGATCGGGCCTGGCGCAGCTGCCGCTGTGGTTCATCGAGGGCATGGCTGAGTACCTGTCGATCGGCTCGGTCGATCCCAACACCGCGATGTGGCTCAGGGATGCTGCGCGGAAGGAGGAACTGCCGTCGGTGGAGGACCTGAACGACCCGGAGTACTTCCCCTACCGCTGGGGACAGGCGTTCTGGGCGTATGTCGGCGGACGCTGGGGCGACGACACCATCCGTTCGATGCTCGACATCGGGTCGCAGGCCGGCGATCCGCTGGTGGCCATCCAGCAGGTCCTCGGGCTGGATGACGCCCAGTTCTCGAGCGACTGGCACGACGCGATCCGCGCCGCCTACGGATCGGTCTTCGAGGCAAACACGGAACCCGCTGACGTGGGCACCCCGTTGCAGACGCCGCGGCGCGGTGGAGGCGGCGAGTTGAACATTGCGCCGTCCATCAGCCCGGACGGGAAGTACCTGGCGTTCCTGTCGGAACGGTCACTCTTCTCGATAGACCTGTACGTCGCCGACGCGGCCACCGGCGAGGTGCGCCACAAGCTGACGAGCACCGCCACCGATCCGCACTATTCCAGCATCCAGTTCATCCAGTCGGCCGGCGGATGGGACCATGAGGGGCGCCGGCTCGCGGTGGCGACGGTCACGTCGGGCCGGCCAGCCGTCGCCGTCTTCGACGTCGAGTCGGGCGATCGGGTGCGGGACCTGGTCGTGGCCGACGTCGATGAAGTCTTCAATCCCACCTGGTCGCCGGACGGCACCGCGATCTGCTTCACCGGCATGACCGGCGGGCTCACGGACCTCTTCATCGTCGAGGTGGGCACCGGCGACGTGCGGCGGCTGACGAGGGATGCCTTTGCCGAGCTCCAGCCCGCGTGGTCGCCCGACGGCAGCCGAATCGCGTTCGCGACGGATCGTTTCTCGTCGCGCCTGGACACGCTCGACATCGGCAACTACCGTCTGGCGCTGCTCGATCCGCGCAGCGGCGACATCAGCCCGGCGCCGGTCTTCACGTCAGGCAAGAACATCAACCCGCAGTGGGGGCCGAACGGTGAATCGCTCTTCTTCATCGCGGACCGCGACGGCATTCCCAATGTCTACCGCATGAGCCTGCCAGGCGGCGAGGTGACCGCAGTGACGTCCGTGGCAACCGGCGTCAGCGGCATCACTGCGAGCAGCCCGGCCATGTCTGTCGCCAGCAGGACCGGCACGGTCGCGGTCAGCGTCTACGACGACGGGAAGTACGAGATTTACGGGGTGACGCCGCTCGCGGGTGCTACGCCCGCCTTGTCGCCTGCAGGTTCAGCCGCTGCCCTGCCTCCGGCGACCGGACGCCGGAGCGACATCGATCAGGTGATTGCCAACCCGGTTGCGGGCCTCCCCGACGCAGATCGGGCGTACGAAACGCGCGAGTACAAGAGTCGGCTGCGGCTGGAAGCGCTGGGGCAACCCACCGTGGCCCTGGGCGCGAGCCGCTACGGCGCGGCACTGGGCGGCGGCCTCTCCGCGTACTTCAGCGACATGCTCGGCAATCGGACGCTGAGCACGGGGCTCGAACTGAACTCCGGCCTGACGAACAACTGGAGCCTCAAGAACACTGCCGCGCAGGTGGCCTACATCGACCAGTCCCGGCGCTGGAACTGGGGCGTGGTGGGTGGTCAGGTGCCGTACCTGAGCGGTGGCGCGCAGGAGTTCATTGCCAGCGTGGATGGGGAGGCATCGCTCGTCGATCAGCTGGTGATCAACCGGCAGACGGAGCGCAGTGCCGCTGGGCTGGTGCAGTATCCGTTCAGCCGATCCAGGCGCCTGGAGTTCCAGGCCGGCGCGAGCCAGATCTCCTTCGACCAGGTGGTCCAGACGCGCGCGTACTCGCTCGGCACGGGCCAGTTGCTCTTCGACGATACGGAGGAGCAGTCCCTCGGCCGCTCCCTCACGCTCGGCACGGCGTCGACGGCCCTCGTCTTCGACAGTTCGGTGTTCGGCACGACCAGCCCCGTTCAGGGCACACGGTACCGGCTCGAGGCGGCACCCACCTTCGGTTCGATCAGCTACACGAACCTGCTCGCGGATTACCGGCGCTACCTCATGCCGGCGCCGTTCTACACCCTGGCTGCCCGCGTGATGCACTACGGACGCTATGGCAGCGGCGCGGAAGATTCGCGGTTCTTCCCACTGTTCATCGGGTACCCCAACCTCGTGCGCGGCTACGACATGTATTCCATCAACCCGGACGAGTGCGGCAACGATCAGACGACCGCCTGCCCCGCCTTCGACAGGCTGCTCGGCAGCCGCATGCTGGTGGCAAACCTGGAGTTCAGGTTCCCGCTGCTCCGTCCCTTCACGGGAACGTCCGGACGGATGTATGGCCCAGTGCCGGCCGAACTGGCCTTCTTCGCGGACGGGGGCGTGGCCTGGAACCGTGGGCAGACGCCGTCGGTGTTCGGGGGCAGCCGCGACGGGGTGGCCAGTGCAGGCGTGGCCCTCCGCGTGAACCTGATGGGGTTCGCCATCGGCCAGTTCGACCTGGTGAAGCCGTTCCAGCGGTCGCGCCAGGGCTGGATGTTCCAGTTCTCGTTCTCGCCCGGCTTCTAGCGTGCTATCCTTTCATCCGGCTATACGGATGAAAGCACAGGCCCCCACCATCCTCGACCAGCTCGCCTCGCTGGCAGACACGACCCGCAGCCGGATCCTCCTGCTGCTGGATGGCCAGGAGCTGACCGTCTCGGAACTGTGCACCGTGCTGCAGCTGCCGCAGTCCACGGTGAGCCGGCACCTCAAGGCGCTGGCGGACAGCCACTGGGTGGTGTCCCGGGCTGAGGGGACGAGCAACGTCTACGCGATGTCTCGCGAAGTTCTCGACACCTCGTCCCGTCGCCTCTGGTCCCTCGTGCGCGAACAGGTCGGGTCGACCGCGGCCGCCATGCAGGATCAGCGCAGGCTGCAGGCGGCCATGGCCGCGCGGCGCTCGAAGTCGGTCGAGTTCTTCTCGTCGTCCGCGGGCCAGTGGGACCGCGTGCGTGACGACCTGTTCGGCGACCGCTTCCACCTCGGGGCACTGGCCGCGCTGGCCAACCCGGACGCGACGGTCGGCGACCTGGGCTGCGGCACGGGACAGGTCGGGGCGGCGCTCGCACCGTTCGTCGAGCGCGTGATCGGCGTCGACAGTTCCGCGGCCATGCTGCAGGCCGCCCGCCGCCGGCTGCAGGACCACCGCAACGTCGAGCTCAGGCGTGGCGACATCGAGGCGCTGCCCATCGACGATGCGCGCCTGGATGTCGCGACGGTGATGCTGGTGCTTCACCACGTGCCGGAACCGGGACGCGCGCTCGCCGATGTCGCGCGCGTGCTGAAGCCGGGCGGGCGGCTCCTGCTCGTGGACATGCTGCCGCACGACCGCGAGAACTACCGGCAGCAGATGGGACACGTGTGGCTCGGCTTCTCGGAAGACCACGTGGACCGCCTGCTCGCCGAGGCAGGCTTCGAGCGGACCCGCGTGGTGCCACTGCCAGCCGACCCCAAAGCCAAGGGTCCCGCGCTCTTTGTGGCGACGGGACAGAAGAAAGTGTCGTTCGAACGTCAGACTGCGTGACAAGGAGAGAGACGAGCATGGCCACTGTTGTTGAGAAGCTTCACCCCTTCGCCGCCGCGAAGGCCGCGGGTCGCGAGCCGTTCAAGGTGCGCAACCTCGCGGAGGCCGAATTCGGCCGCAAGGAAATCCGCCTCGCCGAGCAGGAGATGCCGGGCCTGATGGCACTGCGCAAGCAGTACGGTGCGAAGAAGCCGCTCGCCGGCGCGCGCGTCATGGGCAGCCTGCACATGACCATCCAGACCGCGGTGCTCATCGAGACGCTGGCGGAACTCGGTGCCGACGTGCGCTGGGTCTCCTGCAACATCTTCTCGACGCAGGATCATGCGGCTGCGGCGGTCGTGGTCGGTCGTCCCGAAACCGGGGGCACGGTGGCCGACCCGAAGGGCATCCCAGTGTTCGCGTGGAAGGGCGAAACGCTCGACGAGTACTGGTGGTGCACGAGCGAGGCACTCGAATGGCCCGATGGCAGCGGTCCCACCCTCATTGTGGACGACGGCGGCGATGCGACGCTGGTGGTGCACAAGGGCAAGGAGTTCGAGAAGGCCGGTGTCGTCCCCGCGTTCAACCCGGAGAAGGAACCCGAGGAGTGGGGCGTCATCCTGAAGTGCATCAGCGAGTCGATGGCGAAGGACCCGCAGCGCTGGACGCGCCTGGCCTCGAGCATCCGCGGCGTCTCCGAGGAGACCACGACCGGCGTGCACCGGCTCTACCAGATGATGGAATCGGGCACGCTGCTCTTCCCGGCCATCAACGTCAACGACTCGGTCACCAAGAGCAAGTTCGACAACATCTACGGCTGCCGGCACTCGCTGCCGGACGGGCTCGCCCGGGCCACCGACGTGATGCTCGGCGGCAAGGTGGCCGTGGTGCTCGGCTTCGGTGAGGTCGGCAAGGGCTGCGCGCAGGCGCTGCGCGGCCAGGGCGCACGCGTCATCGTCACCGAGATCGATCCGATCTGCGCCCTCCAGGCGGCCATGGAAGGCTACCAGGTGACGACGCTCGAGGACGTGGTGGAGACGGCGGACATCTTCATCACCGCCACGGGGAACCACAACATCATCACCGTTGATCACATGGCCCGCATGAAGGACAAGGCCATCGTCGGCAACATCGGCCACTTCGACAACGAGATCGACATGGCCGGCCTGAAGAAGTACGCAGGGGTCGAGCGGATCAACATCAAGCCGCAGTACGACGAGTTCCGCTTCCCGGATGGCCACAGCGTGATGGTGCTGGCCGAGGGGCGCCTGCTGAACCTGGGCTGCGCCACCGGTCACCCGAGCTTCGTCATGTCGGCGTCGTTCACCAACCAGGTGATTGCACAGCTCGAACTGCACGCCAACAACGGCAAGTACGAGAACAAGGTCTACATGCTGCCGAAGCACCTTGATGAGCAGGTGGCGCGGCTGCACCTGGACCACCTCGGCGTGAAGCTGACGCGGCTGACCCAGGACCAGGCCGACTACATCGGCGTGCCGGTCGACGGTCCGTACAAGCCGAACCACTATCGTTACTGACGCGAACGGTGTCCACCCGGCGCGCGCGAACTGACGGGCTGCGGGTGGCCCCGATTGACAGTTGACACCAGAGGCCCCCGGGGTTCGCCCCGCGGGGCCTCTGCCTTTTCGGGAGACGGCTGGATTGTCCCCGGCGGGTACGCCAGTCCTGCGCAGATGACAGGCACACCCGACGAGCTGTTCTGGTAAGCTACGTCTTTCCAGTCAGTTAGCAGACAGGGATGCGGACGAGCCCGGGCACGCGGCTTGCGTCTGGCTGGATCGGTTCAAGGAGACGTGCCTCCCATGCTGTCCAATCGACTCGCCTTTGCGGCCCTCGGCGTTGCCTGCGTTGTCGCTGCGGCCGGGGGCAGCTACGTGGCGACCCGACACAACGCGGCCGGGTCGGGAACACCGGTAGCGGCCACGTCTGGCGTCGATGCCGCAGTGGTGCCCGGTACGGCGACGGCTCGGCGTGCCGTCGAAGAGACCGAAGCGGTCGTCACCAGCGAGCCTGCGAAGCCTGCTGCACGTCCCCAGGCCCCGAGGGCTTCGGCGAAACCGGTCCAGCCCCCCTCGAAGCCCGTGCGGCCACCGGCCAGTCGGCCGCAGCCGGAGACGCCGCCACCCGCACGCGTCGAGCTGTCACCGGTGGTCGCCCCTGAACACACCGACACGCTGCCGTCACTTCCCGCCCCGGTCGCGCCCGTGGTGCCGGCGCCTGTCGTGGCCCGCGACGAACGGTCCGCCGAGGCACAGGCCCCTGCCGAACCGGCGCGGGCATCCCTCGAAGAACTGACCGTGCCGGCCGACTCGGTCGTTGGCCTGCAGACAGAGACCACCCTCAGCAGCGAGCGCGCCCACGTAGAAGATCGGGTCGAGGCGCGCGTGGTTCGCGATGTGCGGGTGGGTGGTCGGGTGGCCATTCCAGCCGGCAGCCGTGCCCTGGGGTCGGTGGTGGTGGTCGAGCGCGGCGGCCGCGCACGCAATCGAGCGCGGCTCGGGATCCGCTTCCACACGCTGGCCCTCGCTGACGGGACGCGCATTCCCATCAGCACCGAAACCATCTACCGGTTTGGCAACGATCCCGCGAACGGCAGCGCCGCCAAGGTCGGCGGCGGGGCAGTGGCCGGTGCCATTCTCGGCGCCATCATCGGTGGCGGCCGCGGCGCGGCGATCGGTGCCGCCACCGGGGCAGCCGGCGGAGGCGCGGCGGTGATGTCTGGCGACCGCAGCGAGGCCGTCTTCCCATCCGGCGCGCAGATCACCGCGCGGATCGTGTCGCCCGTGGCCGTCACGGTCGAACCCTAGCTCCTCCACTCGCTACGCACGAGACGGACGCCCGGAGACCAGCGCGTCGATGACGCTGCGGCTCCGCTAGGCCGATCCATCTTCCCGGTTCCACCGCCCCCGCCCTGGCGATTGCCGTCCCTCCTGCGGTATCCGGGGCATCCCACTTGCAGTTTCACCTTGCATACGCCGCGTCAGGCGGCCGTTCAAAGGAGTTGATGCTCGATGCGAGGTGTGACGAAAGCACTGATCGTGGCCGGGGTTCTGGCCCTGCTGTGGGCCCCTGCTCAGGCCCGGGCGGAAGGATACGTGAGCCCGTTTGCGGGAATCACCTTCGGCAACAACCAGATGGAGCAGCACTTCATGTGGGGCGTGAATGCCGGCTACATGGGTGCCGGCGTCATTGGTGCGGAGCTGGATTTCGGGTGGGCTCCGAATGCGTTCGGTGAGTCCGTGGACAACCACGTCATGGACCTGATGGGCAACCTGATCATCGGCGTGCCGATCGGGGGTACCAGCGGGCCCGGCGTCCGGCCATATGTCACCGGTGGCCTTGGTCTGATCCAGTCGAAGATCGCCGCAGCCGGTTTCTCACCCGAGTACAGCACGCGCGACCTGGGCTTCAACCTGGGCGCTGGCGCGATGGGCTTCTTCAGCGATCACGTCGGTCTTCGGGGCGACGTGCGCTACTTCCGAACGCTCACTGACGACGGGAGCAGCCTCGACAACGGGCTGGACCTGGACCTGGGGAACTTCGACTTCTGGCGGGCGTCCATCGGCCTCGTGATCCGGTAACGCCCACGCACCCACCCGCGCGGGACGACAGGTCGTCGGGCCCTGAGTCCCGTGCGGGCGTGCCTATTCGCAGAAGGGGTACACCGGGCAGATCGCCTTCTGCGCGGCACCAACGGCCCCTTCCTCGACAATGCGGCTGCCGTCGTCACGGCGGGTCGAGGCGGCCACGACCTCGAACGCGAAGCGTTCGACAAGGGCGTCGACCTTCTTCATCCGTTCGGCGTCGAGCTTGTCCTGCACGACCCGCACGGCACCGGGCGACACGAACACCTCCATGTCGTCGATCACACCTTCAGCGGCGAACGCCCGCGAGTCCTCCAGCACCTGGTTCATGATCCCGCGCCAATGCCAGATGACCCTCGTGGCAACGTATGGTGTGTCTTCGCGGTCCTGCGCCTGGGACACCTGGGCGAACGCTGCCGCACCCAGCAGGAGCGCACCGATCACCGTTCGCAGGCCCGCCACCCGCATCCGAGCCCTCATGCTGTCTCTCCTGGATCGAGTCGCCATATCTCCGTCCACGTCTCCCCGTCGTCGTCGGAGCGCAGCGCCACGGCTCCGTGCTGTGGAAAGCCCCCTGTCGAACCCGGCGCATCGCCAAGAAGGAGCGCCAGCAGCCGCGGCAAGTGCGGGTAATGTCCCGCGATCAGGATGTCACGCGGTTCGAACCGCAGTCGGTCCCTGATCCAGCCGGGGGGGTCGTCCGGCTGCAGGTCCCGGGTGGCGGACAATGGCGCGAGGGCGTTGCACGCGCGCCAGTATGCCTCGGCGGTCTGCTTCGCGCGCAGCTTGCCGCTGTGCCACACGACGGCTGGCCTGGTGCCGAGCGCGGCCGCACGCGCGGCCAGGCGCGCCACCTCCTCGGCACCTGCTGGCGAGAGCGGTCGCCGGATGTCGACATCCGGGCCGACGGCCTCGCCATGATGAACCAGGTACAGGTGCACCGCTGCATGCTAATTGATAATGGCGTGCGGCGCGCCGCCGTGCAGCCATGACCCCGATGACCTCGAATCAGGAGCCAGCCGACCTCGGCGTATGGCTCCGCCTGCTGGCGCTGCTGCTCGTGGCGTGGGAGCCGGTGGCGTTCGCCATGGTCGCGGCCGGCGCGACCAACGCCATCGGTGTGCGAGGGACCCCGGTGGTCCTGGTGCTGGTGGCGCGGCTGGCGGCCACCGCGCTCTGTGTTGCAGCCGGACGCGCGGTGCTCGATCGGCGCCCGTCGGCCCCGGCACTGGTGAAGGGCGCGCTGATCGCCTCGGCGGCCGTGCAGATCTTCGCGACGCTCACGCCGTTCTTCCCGAGCAACCGACTGCCGGGGCAGGCACCGTTCGTGGCGGGCGCCACCGCCATCTACTACGGCGCCTGGCTCGGCTACATGTGGCGCGCCCGCCGGGTCAGGGACATCTTCGCCTGACGGCGGTCATCGAGTGCCCTTGAGCATCTCCTCGCGTTTCGCGCGGAACTCCGAGCCGGGACGCCAGGCCGGCATCCGGTCTGCCTCGGCGACACGGAAGCCGACCGCCAGGAACACCTTGAGATCTTCCTGGGCGCCGGTCAGGTCCCAGTCCGGCCGCACGACGTCGCTGGGCTGGTGATAGTCGCGCTCGTTCCATTGGGCCCGCACCTGCTCGCCGAACTCCCTGGGCTTGCCGAGGTATTCGATCCCCTCGTCCGGGTCGAGTGCCGGCACGCCCTGCTTGGCGAAGTTGAAGTGATCCGAGCGGTAATAGAAGCCTTTCTCCGGCTCGGGATCCGGCCGGATGAGCCGGCCCTGTTCGCCGGCGGCATCGCGGGCGTAGTCGTCCAGTTCGGACGCGCCGTAGCCGACCAGCGTCAGGTCGCGGGTGCGGCCGTGCACGTTCAGCCCGTCGATGTTGATGTTGGCGGCCGTCCGCGCCAGCGGATACACCGGCGTCACAGCGTAGTACTGGGATCCCAGGAGCCCCTGCTCCTCGGCCGTCACCGCCAGGAAGACCACCGACCGCCTGGGCCTGGCCGGCAGCTTCGTGAAGGCGCGCGCCGTCTCGAGGACCCCGGCAACGCCGACGGCGTTGTCCTTGGCACCGTTGTAGATCGTGTCGTCGTTCACCGCCGGCCCGACACCCAGGTGATCCCAGTGGGCGGAGTACACGACGTACTCGTTCTTCAGTTGCGTATCGCGCCCATCGAGGCGGGCGATGACGTTGCGCGACTCCACGGTCCGCAGCGTGTTCGTGATCGTCATGGAGGCACGAAGCCCCAGGGGCACCGGCCTGAAGTCGCGCGAGGCGGCCTGGGACTTCAGGGTGCCGAAGTCCTGTCCTGCGAGTCGGGTCAGTTCACGTGCGCGGTCGAGCGAGATCCAGCCCTCGATGGCCGGTCGGGCCATGTTCTTGTCGGGTGTGACGAGGTCGAACTGCTCGCCGACCTTGGACTGGACGACGCTGAAGGGGTATCCGGCAGGATCTGTCTCGTGCACGATGAGGGCACCGGCCGCCCCCTTCTCCATCGCGATCTCGTACTTGTAGGTCCAGCGGCCGTAGTAGGTCATGGCGCGGCCGCCGAACATCTTCGCATCGAGCTGGGAGGCGTTGTCGGGATCGGGAACCGGCGGGTCGTTCACGAGCATGACGAGCGTCTTGCCCCGCACGTCGAGCCCCTTGTAATCGTCCCATCCGTACTCCGGCGCCACCACCCCATAGCCGACGAACACCAGCTCCGAGTCCTTGATGGCCGCCGACTCGGCCACGTGCTTGGTCCAGGCCACCACGTCGTCCTTCCAGGCGAGCTGGATGGTCTGGCCGCCGTGGGCGATGGTGAGAGGGGCGGGCGTGGGCGTGATGCCGACGAGCGGCACCTTCTGGATGTAGGTCCCGTCGGTGTTACCCGGCTTCAGTCCCATGCGCCGGAACTGATCCACCAGGTAGGCCACGGTGAGATCCTCGCCTCTGGTGCCGGGGGCGCGGCCCTGGAACTCGTCGGACGCGAGAGTCTTCGTGTGCTCGAGCACGGCGCTCATGTCGAGATCGGGCAGGTCGCCGATGGCCGTGCGTACCACCGTGGGGGTTGGCCCTGGCACCTGGTCGGTTGCGGGTCGCTCCTCGCGCGTGTCGCACGCGGCAGCGGCAGTCAGCACAGCGGCGAGCGCAATGGCCCTCTTCGTCATGCCCTCCATTCTGGCGGACCGTTCCCGATTCCGCCAAGGGCCGGCCGGGGCGGCGCGACGCGGGATTGCAAAGCCGCCACCGCTGTCTTACAGTCCGTGCTGATGTCCCGCAGGTTCGTGTCCGGGCTTGCGCTCGCGTGCTCGGCGCTGGTCGCCGCCACCGAGGCCCAGCCCGCGCCGCCGGTACTCACGGCCGTCCTGTCGCGCGCGGCCACGTACGTCGAGCGGTTCGCGGATCAGGTCTCGGGCTTCGTGACCGCCGAGGCCTACGTCCAGGACGTGTTCCTGCCGGTGAATCGCTTCGGGGTCAGGCCTGGCGGATCCCGGCCGTACACGGGCCCGGTGCACCGGGAGCTGACCTCCGACCTGCTGCTCGTCCGACCCGTCGGCTCCGACGCCTGGATGCAGTTCCGGGACGTGACGGCGGTAGACGGCCGGCCACTGAAGGACCGCAACGACCGGCTGGCCAGGCTGTTCCTTGAACCCTCCAGGTCGACCGCCGCGCAATCCCGCAAGATCATGGAGGAGAGCGCGCGGTACAACATCGGCGACATCGAGCGAAACATCAACCTGCCCGTGCTCGCGCTCGTGGTCCTCGACCGGCGTGCCCAGCCCGGGTTCGAGTTCACCTACGCGCCCGATGGCAAGGCGGTGTCCCTGCCGGCTCGGGAGGCGTTCCGCCCGCCGGCCGACGCCCTGGTGGTCGCATTCACGGAGACGCAGTTGCGCACCCTGGTCGCCTCGCCGCAGGGTAAGAACCTGCGCGCGAGCGGGCACTACTGGCTCGACCGGGGCACGTCGCAGGTCTACATGACCGAGATCGGCGTCGACGACATGTGGCTCAGGGCGCAGATCTACGTGGCGTACGGGAAAGTCGACGGTATCGACGTGCCGGTGCCAATCGAGATGTTCGAGCGCTACGAGAACAAGCTCAACGGCACCCGCGTGGAAGGGTCTGCCCGCTACGCGAACTTCAGGAAATTCACGGTGGCTGTCGACGAGGACATCGCTCCAATCGACAACAAGAAGCAGGAGCGCTGACACGACTATGGCCGCACGACCGACCTGGAAGGGTTACCTGAAGATCAGCCTCGTCAACATCCCGGTCAAGGTGTTCCCGGCCACGGACGCGAGCGCCACGATCAGCTTCAACCAGCTCCACGGCGAGTGCCAGACGCGCATCCAGCAGAAGCGCTGGTGTCCCACCTGCCAGAAGGAGGTGCCCAACACGGACATCGTGAAGGGCTACGAGTTCGAGAAGGGACGCTGGGTGGTAATGGACGAGGGGGACATCGAGAAGGTCCGCGTCGAGTCGACGCGGGTCATCAACCTCGAGAAGTTCACCGAGGACGTCGAGATCGACCCCATCTACCTGGACAAGCCGTACTACCTGGCGCCGGACGGTGCCGTGGCCAAGGAGGCCTTCGCCGTCATCCGCGAAGGGATGAGGGGCAAGGCTGGCATCGGCAAGGTTGCGCTGTACGGGCGCGAGTATCTGATCAAGGTCCAGCCGCGCGATCGCGGCCTGGTGATGTACACGCTGCGCCATGCGAGCGAGATCCGCAGCATGGACGCCATCGACGAACTGTCCGACATGCCCGAACAGGTGAAGCCGGGCGAGGTGGCGCTCGCGCAGCAGGTCATCGGCACCTTCGAAGGGAGCATCGACTTCGCCGACTACCGCGACGACTACCAGGAAGGGCTGCGGGACATCATCGACGCGAAAATCGCCGGCCGCGAGGTGGTCGCGCCAGAGGTGCAGGAGCCGCCCAAGGTCGTGAACCTGATGGAGGCCCTGCGCAAGAGCCTCGACTCGATCAGCGCGACGAAGAAGAAGCCGGCACAGCCGGCCGAGGCGACCGTCCCCGCAAAGCGGCCAGCGTCGGGGCGGGGTGCCTCGCAGGGTACGTCGACCAGGAAGAGCCGCACCGCGTAACCCGCGGCGCCGGCAGGGCTCACACCTGTGCCGGTTTCGCTCCGCGGCGAATGACCCACCAGATGATCAGCACGAAGAGGATCGCCACCACCACGAATGTGGAGGCAAACAGGGCGATGGTGCGGTAGAGGATCGAATCCGTCTCCATCCGCGCCTCGATCGCAAGCGGCGCCCCCTGCAGCCGGTCGCCCAGCGCCTGCTCCCACACGAGGATGTTCCCCCGTCGCAGGTTGTCGGCACCTGCGTTGTGATAGGCGATCTTGCTCGGGAGGTGCATGCGGAAAGCCACGATCTCATCGCCCCCCCAGCCGACGTCGCCCACCGCCTTTCCTGCCGCCGCCCCGACCGACTGGCGGTAGTAGAACAGGTCGCCGTCACGCTTGAAGCTGTAGGTGGACCACGAAAGGACGGGTGCCTCGCCGAGCCTCGTGATGTCCTTCACGTCCATCCGGACGTGCACGTACCGGCGGTTGCTGCGGCGCGACATCGTCACGCGGGTGACTTCGGTGTTCGGCGAGCTGAAGAACGCGGTGACCGCCTCGCGGTCCGGCGTCGTCTCGGGGTTGGTGTCGAAGCTGGAGCCGCGCAGTGCGTTCAGCGCGGCGACCGAACTGTTCACGTAGAGCGTGGCTGTGCCGTCGAGCGACAGGTACATCTCCTCTTCGTACTCGTACGCCCTGAAGAAGCCGCCACCACCGCCGCCGCACGCCTCGAGCGCGAGCAGCGCCAGCAGCACGAACACCGACCGGATCTGCATTGTTCTCAATGATATAGTCAAACCCGACCTTCCCGATGTCCTCCAAGCCCCTGCTCTTCCTGATCGACGGCAGCTCGCAGATGTACCGTGCGTATCACGCGCCGATCCGGACTGCGGAAGGCACGCTGCTGCGCAACGCATCGGGCATTCCCACCAACGCGGTCTACATCTTCGTGACGATGCTGCGGAAGCTGCTGAAGGAGCAGTCGCCCGCCTACATCGCCGCCTCCTTCGACCTGCCAGGGCGCACGTTCCGCGACGACCTGTCGGCGGACTACAAGGCGAACCGCGCACCGATGCCGGACGACCTGGCGAGCCAGATTCCGCTCGTGCACCGGGCCTGCGAGGCGCTTGGGGTTCCCATCGTCACGCACGAGCGCTACGAAGCCGACGACGTCATCGGCACGATGGCGAGGCGCGCGGTCGCCGAGGGGTTCGGCGTCGTCATCGTGACCGGCGACAAGGACTTCTTCCAGCTGGTCTGCGACGACATCCGTGTCTTCAATCCGCGCGACGACGGCACGTGGTACGACAACGCCGGGGTGAAGGAGAAGTTCGGCGTGCGTCCGGACCAGGTGGTCGATGTCCTGGCACTGATGGGCGACTCGATCGACAACGTCAAGGGTGTGCCCGGCATCGGTGAGAAGGGGGCGCGCGAGCTGATCGACACGTGGGGCACGCTCGATGCCCTGCTCGCGCACGCCGCCGAGCTGCCCGGGAAGAAGTACCGCGAGGCCCTGCTCAATCACCACGCCGACGCGCTGGCGAGCCGCCAGCTCCTGGTGATCCACACGGACGTCCCGGTGCCGTTCGAGCCGGACACCCTGAAGTATCGAGGGCCCTCGCGTGAGGACTGCTACCGGCTGTTCACCGACCTCGGCTTCCGCTCGCTCACGATGGAGTACGCGCCGACCGCAGACACGGTGAGCGCGGACTACGCGCTGGTCACCGACCTCGAGGGCATCCATGCGCTCGTGGAGGAGATCAGGCAGGCCGGCCGTGTCGCGATCCGCGTGCTGCCCGATCGCGACGGTGCGATGCGGGCGGGCATCGTCGGCATCACGGCGTCGACGCAGGCACGCAGGGCACGCTACATCCCCATGCGGCATGCGGGGATGCATACGGGGCCGCAGCTGACGGTCGCTGACGCGCTGGCACGGCTGAAGCCAGTGCTCGAGGACCCGGCCATCGAGAAGCTCGGGCACGACCTGAAGTTCGATGCCATCGTCCTGGCACGCCACGGCGTGTCCCTGGTGGGCCTTGGCCTCGACACGATGCTGGCGAGCTACCTGCTGGATGCGACCCGTTCGGGTCATCCGCTCGAGGGGACTGCGCTCGAACACCTGGGCTACAAGGCGCTCACCGAGGAGGACCTCTGCGGACGCGGCGCGAAAGCCACGCCCCTGGTGGACCTGCCGCCCGATGCCACGCTCACTTACGCCGGCGAGCGTGCGGATCTCGTGTTCCAGCTCGCCGGGGCGCTGGCGCCGAAGCTGGTGGAGCACGGGCTGGACGGGGTGTACGCGCGGCTGGAACGGCCGCTCGTACCCGTGCTGGTGGCCGTCGAACGCGCGGGCGTGCGGCTCGACTCGTCGGCCCTCGCGGCGCAGTCGCAGCGGCTCGAGAAGGAGCTGGCGCGCATCGACGCGCACATCTTCGGCCTCGCGGGCGAGCAGTTCAACATCGGGTCGCCACAGCAGCTGTCGAGGATCCTCTTCGACAAGCTCCAATTGCCGGCGCTGCGGCGCAATGCCAAGACACGAACCGCGTCAACGGCGGCCGACGTGCTCGAGGAGCTGGCGCAGGCTCATGAACTGCCGCGACTGATCCTGCAATGGCGCGAGCTGATGAAGCTCAAGGGC
>WBZO01002993.1_pt1 | contig 20633 bp, 16 predicted proteins | sample 5204261 | NCBI WGS metagenome assembly WBZO01 (sample SAMN12412400, study PRJNA552823) | activated sludge metagenome | isolation source: activated sludge from anammox sidestream of wastewater treatment plant... | place: USA: North Carolina | collected 2017-09 | reverse complement strand
GCCAGGTCGACGTCGCGCGCGGTTTGTGCGATCGACTGCAGGTGGAACGCGCTGTAGTGGAACAGGTCGCGGAACATCGCCCACAGGAACTGCGCCTGCGGGTCGGCCGACGCACGCAACCGCGCGAACTGCTCGGTCGGGTCCTTGATCGCAAGGATCGCGGCGACCTCGGCCGATGGCTGCGCGCCGCTGGCCACGTAGTCCTGGCGCGCGAGATCGAGCACGAGGATGTCCTTGCCCCGCTTGGTGTAGATGCCTGCACCACTCTTCTGGCCCAGCGCCCCCTTGTCCACCAGTGCGCCCAGCCATGCCGGAGTGGCGAAATGGGCATGCCAGGGATCGTCGGCGAGCGTATCGGCCATGGTCTTGATCACGTGCGCCATCGTGTCCAGCCCGACTACGTCGGCGGTGCGGTAGGTGGCCGACTTGGGCCGGCCGATCGCGGGACCGGTGAGTGCATCGACGAGGTCGAAGGGGAGGCCGAACTGTGCGGTGTGGTGGATGGTGGCGAGGATCGAGAACACGCCGATGCGGTTGCCGATGAAGTTGGGCGTGTCCTTGGCATACACCACGCCCTTGCCCAGCGTGGTGGTGAGGAACGCTTCCAGGCCCGCGAGCACGGCCGGATCGGTCTGGCTGTCGGGCGTGAGCTCGACCAGGTGCATGTAGCGTGGCGGGTTGAAGAAATGGATGCCGGTGAAGCGCGGCCGCATCGCACTCGGCAGCGCGCTGGCCAAGGTATTGATGGGCAGGCCGGAAGTATTGCTTGCAACTATTGCAGAATCAGATACATGCGGAGCAATCTTCTTGTAAAGATCGAGCTTCCAGTCGAGCCGCTCGGCGATCGCCTCGATGATGAGGTCGCAATCGTGCAGCGCGTCCAGGTGCTCGTCGTAGTTGGCCGCGCGGATCGTCGCCGCCACCGCCTTGCTGGCCAGCGGCGCCGGCGAGAGCTTGCCAAGGTTGGCCAGCGCCTTGTGCACGATGCCGCTCTTGTCGCCTTCCTTGGCCGGCAGGTCGAACAGCAAGGTGGCGACTCCGGCGTTGGCGAGATGGGCGGCGATCTGCGCGCCCATCACGCCGGCGCCGAGGACCGCGGCTTGGCGGATGCGAAGGGGCGGATGGTTCATGGCTGGCTCCGGTGTGGAATGCAAGGATGGATCGGGGGATGAGTGAAGCTGCGTGCGGCGCGCGCGCTCATGCGCGCAGGCCGGCAGCGGCGAAGGCGATGAGGTGGGTCACGGCCTGGCGGCGATGGGTCTCCTCGCTGGTGGTGCTGCGGCGTTTGACGATGCCGAAATCGGCCATCGCATAGGTCACCGCGCCGGCGATGATGTCGAGCCGCCAGTACAGCCGTTCCTTGTCCAGATGTGGCAACAAACGCATGAAAACACTGGCAAATTCACGCAGCACATGGCCATAGTTCTCGGACAGGAAGCGGCGCAGGCGCTCGTCGTGCTCGGCGTAGGCGCGCGCCAGCACGCGCACGAACGCGCCGCCGCCGTGGGCCTCCAGCGACTGTTCGAGGGCAGGGCGGATGAAGGCATCGAGCACGTCTTCGAGGCTGGCATTGCCACGCTCGGCGACGCGCGCCAGCGCGGCCAGGCGCTCGCGGTTGAGCTGGTCGAGGCGGCGCCGGAACACCTCTTCTATCAGCCCTTCCTTGGAGCCGAAGTGGTAGTGCACCGCGGCGAGGTTGACGCGCGCACCCGCCGTGACCTGGCGCAGCGAGGCGCCGGCGAATCCATGGCGCGCGAACAGGACTTCGGCCGCGCCGAGGATGCGCTCGCGGGTCGAGAAACCGGGTTGGGTCATGGGGGCAAGGGCGTCGCCGCGGATCAAACGATCGTTTGAATGGTAGGCGCCGCTCGTGGTGGCGGTCAAACGCCTGCGGGAAAACTCGCGCGACGGAGTGCACAAGCGCGCGCGCTTTCGCTAGAATCCGCACTGATAATGTGGTCCAAGTCTGCGGATTGGCGCGGTTTTGGCCCATCGCGCGCCCTGCGGGCGCACCCCTGACAATCCACTGTGGAGACACCGGCTCATGGCGCTGGAGCGCACCCTTTCCATCATCAAACCCGACGCGGTCGCCAAGAACGTGATCGGCGAAATCTATTCACGCTTCGAAAAGGCCGGGCTGCGCATCGTCGCCGCCAAGATGAAGCAGCTCTCGCGCGCCGACGCCGAAGGCTTCTACGCGGTGCATCGCGAACGGCCGTTCTTCAAGCCGCTGGTCGAGTTCATGATCTCGGGCCCGGTGATGATCCAGGCGCTGGAAGGCGAAAACGCCATCGCCAGGAACCGCGAGCTCATGGGCGCGACCAATCCCAAGGACGCGGCACCCGGCACGATCCGCGCCGATTTCGCCCAGTCCATCGACGCCAATGCGGTGCATGGCTCCGACGGCGCCGATACGGCCAGGACCGAAATCGCGTACTTCTTCACCGACGCCGAGCTCTGTTCGCGCTAAGTTCGGGACCATGACCGCAGCCGTGCCAGCTCCAGCCGCCCGAGTGTCCGCCGCCGCCGCGGCGCGCGCGGCGGCGGCTGCCGCGGCACCGGCACGGCCGAACCTGTTCGACCACGACCGCAACGGCCTGCGCGCGCTGTTCGTGCAACTGGGCGAGCAGCCATGGCGCGCCGACCAGGTCATGAAGTGGGTGTACCACCGCCACGTCACCGACTTCGCGCAGATGAGCGACATCGGCAAGGCGCTGCAGCACAAGCTCGCGCAGTCGATCGACATCGTGCCGCCCAACACGATCTTCGAGAAGCAGGCCAGCGACGGCACCCACAAGTGGCTGCTGGGCATGGACGGCGGCAATGCAATCGAGGCGGTGTTCATCCCGGAGACCTCGCGCGGGACCTTGTGCGTGTCCTCGCAGGTCGGCTGCGCGCTTGCCTGCCAGTTCTGCTCGACCGGTGCGCAGGGTTTCAACCGCAACCTGTCCGCGGCCGAGATCACCGGCCAGGTGTGGATCGCCGCGCGCCACCTCGGCAACGTGCCGCACCACCAGCGCAAGCTCACCAACGTGGTCATGATGGGCATGGGTGAGCCGCTGCTCAACTTCGACAACGTCGTGACCGCGATGAGCGTGATGCGCGACGACCTCGGTTTCGGCCTGGCCAACAAGCGCGTCACGCTGTCGACCGCGGGCCTGGTGCCGATGATCGACCGCCTCGGCGAGGTCGCCGACGTGTCGCTGGCGGTGTCGCTGCACGCGCCCAACGACGAACTGCGCAGCGAGCTCATGCCGATCAACCGCAAATACCCGATCCAGGCACTGCTCGATGCCTGCGTGCGCTACACCCAGCGCCGGCCGCGCACCACGATCACGTTCGAATACACGATGCTCAAGGGCGTCAACGACCAGCCGGCGCACGCGCGCCAGCTCATCAAGCTCATGCGCAAGGTGCCGTCCAAGGTCAACCTGATCCCGTTCAACAGCTTCCATGGCACGCAGTTCGAGCGTTCCGACGAGACGGTCATCCGTGCGTTCCAGAAGCTCCTGCTCGATGCCGGCGTGCTCACCATGGTGCGACGCACGCGCGGCGACGACATCGACGCGGCCTGTGGCCAGCTCAAGGGCCAGGTGGTGGACCGCACGCGGCGCCAGCAGGAGTTCCGGCGCCGGCTCGAAGGAGGTGCGGTCGATGCGGCTTGAGGCAGTGTTGTGGGCCATCGCGATCGCGCTGTCGAGCCTTTCGCTCGGCGCTTGCGGCCCGTCCGCGTCGGCGCCGGTGAAGAAGCGCGACGTGAACAGCGAACGCACCGAGGCCGCGCGCATCCATACCGAGCTCGGGCAGAAGTACCTGCAGCAGGGCAAGACCGAGGTGGCGTTGGAGAAGCTCAACAAGGCGCTGCAGTTCGATCCCGACTACGTGGACGCGCACACCGTGATCGCGGTGCTGTACGAAAGCATCAACGACCTGCCCAAGGCCGAGGAGCATTACCGCCGCGCGGCCCAGCTCAAACCCAAGGGTGGCGCCGAGAACAACAACTACGGTCGCTTCCTGTGCTCGCAGGGCCATTACGCGCAGGCGCAGGAGCATTTCAAGAAGGCGCTGGCCGATCCGTTCTACGACACGCCCGCGCTGGCGATGAGCAACGCCGGCACCTGCCTGCTGCAAGCGGGCAAGCGCGACGAGGCCGAAACGATGTTGCGGCGCGCGCTGGCGTTGACCCCCAACGAGGATGCCGCGCTGCTGGCGCTGAGCAGCGTGCTCTACGACAAGGGTGAATACCTCAATGCGCGCGCGTTCCTGCAACGTTACGAGGCGGTGGGACGTACGCAGCCGGGGGCGTTGCTGCTTGGCCGCAACATCGAGTTGCGCCTGGGCAATGCCAAGGGTGCCAGCGAGTACTCACGCAGGCTGCTGCGCGAGTTCCCGAAGTCGCGCGAGGCGTTGTCGCTCGGCGCGCAGGGCTGACAGGTGATGGCGGGGCGCCTCGTGCGATCGCCCAGGCACGGGCGGCACGCGGCGGAGGCAAGGGTCGCTGCGGGTGTGCGGCGGCTTGGAGTGAACCGTTCCGATCCATGGACCGCCACGAAGGGCGCAGTCCGGCACGGCAAGGGAAGGCCACAGCGGGTCCGCTGTCGGGATACAGCGGATCGACTACCGAATCCAGGCAGCGAGCGACCGGGTGGCGTCGCCGCGGCGCGAGGAAGTTGACGTGACGACCGTGCAACCAATCCACGACGATGCAGCCGTGACCGAGTTCAGGATGCCCGCTACCGGGCAGTCCTCGTTGGGCGAGCGCCTGCGCGCGGCGCGCGAGGCACGCGACTGGGGCGCGGCCGAAGTCGCCGGCCAGCTGCGCCTGCCGCAGCAGCTGGTCGAACGCCTCGAGCGCGACGACTATGCCGGCATCAACGATGCGGTATTCCTGCGCGGCTACTTGCGCAGCTACGCGGCACTGGTGGGCGTGCCGGTCGAGGAGGCGCTGCGCGTGGCCGACGCCAACTCGCAGGTTGCGCCACTGGTCGCAACGGGCACGATCTCGCGCTCGCGCTACCTGTTCGAGCGCTATTCCGCCAGCGCAACCTACCTCACGCTGACCGCCTTGATCGTCGTTCCGGCGGTGTGGCTGGCCACCCATGGCGGCCTGCGCCAGGATTTCACGCGCATCACGCCGCTGGATCCCCCGGCGCCGCTGGCGGCTCCCGCCACGGCCGGCGCATTCGTGGCCGACAGCACGCATGGCCACGGCAACCAGGACAGCGCGCCTGCGACCTCCGCCACGGACGCTGAGGGCAGCGCCGCGGCGGCCGTGCTGCAGGAGCCCATCGTGGCGTCGATGACGCCGTTCCAGCTGGTCGAAGCGCCGCGCCTGCCCGAACCACCAGCCGTGGCACCCGCGGCCGCCAGCGTAGGCGCGCATGTGCTCGTGCTGCGCCTGGCCGAACCGAGCTGGGTCGAAGTGTCCGCGGCCGATGGTCGCAAGCTCGAGTACGCGATGCTGCCGGCCGGCTCGGTGCATGAGTACCGCAGCGACGGCGTCCTCAGCCTGAGCCTGGGCAACAGCGGCGGCGTGCAGGTGCATGCCGACGGCAACGAGATCGACTTGGCCCAGTTCCGGCGCGGCAACGTCGCGCACCTGAAGCTGTTCGGCAGCGCAGCCGCGCTCGCGGAGCGCGCCCAGCCCTGATGCGGCCGGCGTCGATCCGGGCTGGCGGTCCGCCGGCGATGCGGACGCGATCCCGACCGCGCACCCATCGGCCCCGGCGCCGCGTGCACTGGCGCTGAACACCGGCCGCGACCCGCGCGCGGCGCAGCGCCGCCACGTGGTTTCCTGTTAATCTTGCCGTCTTTGGCGCGCGGCGCGGCCGCGCCTCGCCGTCACGCATTTCCAACGGGTACCTGCATGGCTTTCGACCTCCTCGACGAACACGAACAAGGTGAACTGGTCCAGAAGTGGCTGCGCGAGAACGCCATGGCGATCGTCATGGGCATCGTCATCGGTCTCGGGCTCATCTTCGGCTGGCAGCAGTGGAAGGCCCATGGCGCGAGCCAGGCCGCGGCGGCGGCGGCGCAATACCAGGCGCTGGCCGACGCGCTCAGCGCGCAGAAGCCCGACGATGCGAGCAAGGTCGCCGAGGCGATCCGCAAGGAATATCCCGATTCGACCTACGCGGTGCTCGCAGCCCTGCAGCAGGCCGAGATCGCCGCCGCCAAGAACGACCTGGCGAGTGCGGCACAGCATCTGGACTGGGCACGCGGCCATGTCAAGCTGCCGAGCCTGCGCCAGCTGGTGGACCTGCGCATCGGCCGGGTCAAGCTCGCCAGCGGCGATGCCGAGGGTGCGCTCAAGCTGGCCGAGGGCAGCGCGGCCGATGACTATGCCGCGTTGGCCGGCGAATTGCGCGGAGATGCGCTGGTCAAGCTCGGCCGCATCGAGGAGGCGCGCAAGGCCTACGCCGCAGTGCTGGCCAGCGACGGCAGCCAGGGCTTCGATCGCACCACCGTGCAAATGAAGCTCGACGACCTCGGTGGCAGCGCCGCGGCGACGGAGCAGCCGACCACATGAAGCGCGCACTGGCTGTCGTCGCGATCGCAGCGCTGGCACTGGCCGGCAGCGGTTGCAACTGGTTCAAGAGCATGGGCAGGAAGGACAACGTCGAGCCGCCGACACCATTGCTCGAGTTTGCGCCCACGCTGCAGGTCGAACGCCTGTGGAGTGCCAGCGTGGGGGACGGCGCCGGCCTGTCGGGCGCACGCATGACGCCTGCGGTCGGTGCCGATGGTCGCGTGTATGCCGTCTCCATCGACGGCAGCATCGAAGCATTCGATGGCGCCAGCGGCCGCAGCGCCTGGCGCAAGCGTCTGGGCGGCAGCCGGGGTTTCCTGTGGAAGCGCGGCGAACACTCCATGCGCTGGTCAGGCGGTCCCGCGATCGACGGCGACCTGCTGGTGGTGGGCGGGCTCGACGGCCAGGTCATCGCACTGTCGGCGGCCGATGGCGGCGAACGCTGGCAGACGCGCATCGAGTCGGAAGTGATCTCGACGCCCGCGATCGGCGGCGGCCTCGTGGTGGTGCGCGGCAACGATGGCCGGCTGCAGGCGCTGGATGCCAATGACGGCAGCCGCAAGTGGGTGTTCGACCAGAGCGTGCCCGCATTGAGTCTGCGCGGCAATTCGGCGCCCCTCATCGCCAACGGCGTGGTCTATGACGGCACCGACGGTGGACGCGTGAGCGCGGTACGCCTGGATGACGGCAACGAGCTGTGGACGCAAACCCTGTCCACCGGCGAGGGCCGCACCGAGGTCGAGCGCCTGGCCGACGTCGACGGCAACATCAGCAGCGACGGCAGCGCCCTGTTCGCGGTCGGCTATCGCGGCCAGATCGCCGCGCTGGCGCTCGACAGCGGTCGCCCGCTGTGGCAACGCGACCTGTCCAGTTATGCGAGCGTCGCGCTCGCGGGCACCACCGCGGTGGCGATCGACAGCGACGGCAACGTGTGGGCGTTCGACCGCGACACCGGCGCCAACCTGTGGAAGCAGGACCAGCTCAAGTACCGCTGGCTCAGCGCACCGGCGATCCAGGGCAACCAGGTCGTGGTGGGCGACAGCGAAGGCTACGTGCACTGGCTCAGCCTCGCCGAAGGCAAGTTCGTGGCGCGCGAGCGCCTGGGCAAGCAGCCGATCGAGGCTGCGCCGGTGGTGGCGGGCGATGTTGCCTACGTCCAGGACATCGGCGGGCGACTGGGCGCATACCGCATCCGGCCCTGAACCGCGCGGCGATCGGTGATCGCCGCCACGGGTGCTTGCGCGAGCAGCACCATCGTGCGGCAATGCCGCGTGCGCGGCGTGGCCGCGTGTCCCATTTGCGGAGCCAGTGATGCTTCCCGTAGTCGCGCTCGTCGGGCGCCCCAACGTGGGCAAGTCCACCTTGTTCAACGTGCTCACGCGCACGCGCGATGCGCTGGTGCACGACCTGCCGGGTGTCACCCGCGATCGCCACTACGGCGTGTGCCGGCTGCTGCCCGAACGTCCGTTCGCGCTGGTCGATACCGGTGGCTTCGTCGACGACGCGGTGGGCCTGGACGCGCACACCGCCCACCAGGCGCAGCTGGCGATGGCCGAAGCCGATCTCGTGCTGCTCATCGTCGATGCGCGCGACGGGCTGCTGCCGACCGATCGCTCGATCCTCGACCGGCTGCGGCGTGCCGGCAAGCCGACGCTGCTCGTGGTCAACAAGATCGACGGCCTCGATGAACACGCCGCGCTGGCCGACTTCGCCGCGCTCGGAGTGGCCCAGGTGTTCGGCGTGGCCGCCGCTCACGGCCGTGGCATGGCGCCGTTGCTGGATGTGATCGGCACGCACCTGCCGGCGCTCGCCGCCGATGCGCTCGCCGAGCAGCCCGACGACGGCATCCGCGTCGCGATCATCGGCCGCCCCAACGCGGGCAAGTCGACGCTGGTCAACCGCCTGCTCGGCGAGGAGCGCGTGATCACCTCCGACGTCGCCGGCACCACGCGCGATGCGATCCGCGTGCCGCTCGAACGCGATGGCCGGCGCTACACGCTGATCGACACCGCGGGCGTACGGCGCCGCGCGCGCATCGACGATGCGCTGGAGAAGTTCAGCGTGATCAAGGCGCTGCAGTCGGTCGAGGCCGCGCACGTGACCGTGTTCATGCTCGACGCACGCGAAGGCGTGTCGGAGCAGGACACCACCTTGCTCGGGCACGTGCTCGAAGCCGGCCGCGCGCTGGTGATCGCGGTCAACAAGTGGGACGGCATGGACAAGTACCAGCGCGAGCAGTGCGCGGCCTCGCTGTCGCGTCGGCTCGATTTCGTCGCGTGGGCACGCCAGGTGTTCATCTCGGCGCTGCACGGCAGCGGCATCGGTGAGCTCATGAAGGCGATCAACCGCGCGCACGCCGCCTCCCACCACAAGTTCACCTCGTCCGAGCTCACGCGCGCGATCGCGGCCGCCACCGCGGCCTACCAGCCACCGCTCGTGCGCGGCCACAGCCCACGCCTGAAGTTCGCCCATCCAACCGGCACCAATCCGCCCTCGATCCTCATCCATGGCGCGCGCACGCGCCACATCGCCGATGGCTACCGGCGTTACCTGGAGAACTTCCTGCGCAAGCGCTACCGTCTCGAAGGCACGCCGATCCGCATTGAGTTCCGTGACGGCGACAACCCGTTCGCGGGCAAGCGCAACGAGCTCACCGAGGGCCAGCAGCGCCGGCGCACGCGCATGATCCGCAACGCGCGGCGCGGCGGCTGAATCCCGCCGCCGGCCGGATGCCGGCTGAATGATGCCCGCGCGCGCTGCGCTGCCGGTTTGAGCGGCGTGGCGGCGCGGTGGATAATGCCCGCTTTTCACTGGAGCACCGATGGCCGCACGACTGCTCGATGGCCGCCGCATCGCGGAAGACGTGCTCGAGCGCGTCGCGGTGCGGGTGCGTGCGCGCGTGGCGCGCGGGCTGCCGGCGCCGGGACTGGCCGTGGTCATGGTCGGCGAGGATGCGGCCTCGGCGGTGTACGTGCGCAACAAGCGCCGCGCCTGTCGGCAGGTGGGGTTTCGCTCGTTCGACTTCGACCTGCCCGCGGACACCGCGCAGGCCGAGCTGGTGGCGCTGATCGACCGTCTCAACGCCGATGCGCAGGTGCACGGCATCCTGCTGCAGTTGCCGCTGCCGGCCGGCATCAACGCCACCGCGCTGATCGATCGCATCGATGTGCACAAGGACGTCGACGGCTTCCAGGCCGCCAACGTCGGCCGTCTCGCCTTGCGTCAGCGCGGCCTGCGGCCATGCACGCCCAAGGGCGTGATGACGCTGCTCGCCCACACCGACCAGCCGGTGCGCGGGCGCAAGGCCGTGGTGATCGGCGTGTCCAACCACGTCGGACGACCGCTGATCCTCGAACTGCTGCTGGCCGGCTGCACCACCACCGGGTGCCACAAGTTCACTGCCGACCTCGAGGCCGAGGTGCGGGCGGCCGACATCGTGGTGGTGGCGGTGGGCCGGCCCGGCATCATCAAGGGCCACTGGATCAAGCCAGGCGCGGTGGTGATCGATGTGGGCATCAACCGGCTCGACGATGGCCGCCTCGTCGGCGATGTCGAGTACGCGCCCGCGGCCGAGCGCGCCTCGTGGATCACGCCGGTGCCCGGCGGGGTCGGCCCGATGACCGTGGCCACGCTGATCGAGAACACGCTCGAGGCGGCCGAGGAGTTCGGGGTGGAGGCATGAACACGCGGCGCGTGTGCACGATCGCGGCATGGCGCGTGCTCGCACTCACGCTGCTTGCGTTCGCGCTCGCCGGCTGCGCCGGCATCGCCAGCAAGGCCGGTGCGCGGCTGTCGGCGAGCCTGTCCGCGGGCATCCTCGACCAGGACGACATCGCCACCGCGCGCGAGGGCATCCCCGCGTGGCTGCTGCTGGTCGATGGCCTCATCCACGACGATCCGCGCAACGTCGACCTGCTGCTGGCCGGCAGCCGGCTCTACGGTGCCTATGCGGGCGGCCTCGTCGACGACGCCCAGCGCGCGCGGCGGCTGTCCGCGCGCAGCTTCGACTACGCCCGCCGCGCGAGCTGCGTGCGGCGCGCGGCGCTGTGCGAGCAGCTGACGGCGCCTTTCGAGGCGTTCGCGGCGCAGGTCGCGCAGCTGCAGCGCGGCGACGTGGCCGTGGCCCAGGCGCTGGCCGCGGCCTGGGCCGGCCGCATCCAGGCCAACAGCGACGACTGGCAGGCGATCGCCGACATTCCCAGGGTGCAGGCGCTGCTCGAACGCGTGGTGGCGCTCGATCCCGACTTCGGCCAGGGCGAGCCGTGGATGTACCTGGGCGTGCTCGCGACCCTGCGACCGGCCTCGCTCGGCGGCCAGCCCGAGCAGGGCAAGGCCGATTTCGACAAGGCCCTCGCCTTGTCGCATGGCCACAACCAGATGGTGCGCGTGCTCTACGCGGAGAAGTACGCTCGGCTGGTGTTCGACCAGGCGCTGCACGATCGCCTGCTGCAGGAGGCGCTCGCCGCCGACCCGCACGTGCCCGGGCTCACGCTGGTCAACGTGCTTGCGCAGGCGCGCGCCCGCAAGCTGCTCGACGGCAGCAAGGATTACTTCTGAGGCCATTGCGGCGCATCCGCGCCCGCGGGTGCCGCCACAGTCACGATGGGATGAAGCACATGCACACCTTCGGCAAGACCCTGTTCACGCTCGCCTGCGGCCTCGCCGCGACCGGCGCCGATGCCGTCACCTTCAAGATCGCCACGATCGCGCCCGACGGCACCGCGTGGATGCGCGAGATGCGCGCGGCGGGCGAGGCGATCAAGGCCAAGAGCGAGGGCCGCGTCGAGTTCAAGTTCTATCCGGGCGGCGTGATGGGCGACGACGCCACCGTGCTGCGCAAGATGAAGATCGGCCAGCTGCAGGGTGGCGCGTTCACCGGTGGCGAGGCTTCGATCCTGACCAAGGATGCGCAGGTCTACAGCCTGCCGTTCACGTTCCGCAGCTTCGACGAGATCGCCACCGCGCGCGCGCGGCTCGATCCGCTGCTCAAGCAGTCCTTCGCCAACGATGGCTACACACTGCTGGGCATCAGCGGTGGGGGCTTCGCCTACCTCATGAGCACGCGGCCGATCCATTCGCGCGAGGACCTCAAGACCGCCAAGGTGTGGGTGCCGCTCGGCGACAAGATCGCCGAGATGGCGTTCTCGGCCGCGGGCGTGGCGCCGATCCCACTGCCGCTGGCCGACGTCTACACCAGCCTGCAGACCGGGCTCATCGACACCGCGGCCAACACGCTGTCGGGTGCGCTCGCGTTCCAGTGGCACACCAAGATCAAGCACATCGTCGACCTGCCGCTGAGTTTCGTGGTCGGCGAAGTGGTGGTCACGCGCAAGTCGTTCGAGGCGCTCACGCCGGAGGATCGCAAGCTGGTCGAGGATGAGTTCCACGCGACCTTCACCCGGCTCGAGGCGATCAACCGCAAGGACAACGAGTCGGCGCGCGAGGCGCTCAAGGCGCAGGGCATCGCGATCGACGCGCCCAACGAGGCCGAGCGCAAGAGCTGGCAGGCGATCGGTGGCGAGGTGTACGCCAAGGTCAAGGCCCAGGGCGACCTGTCGCCGCCCATGCTGCAGGCGCTGGGCGAGGTGCTGGGCCAGTTGCACGGCAACGCCCAGTGAGGCAGCGCGCGCGCAGCCTGCTGCGCTGGCTCGACCGGGTCGAGACCGGCCTCATCGCGCTGCTCGTGCTCGCGATGGTGCTGCTGGCCGGCGCGCAGATCCTGCTGCGCAACCTGTTCGACACCGGGCTGGAATGGGCCGATCCGCTGCTGCGCGCGATGGTGCTGTGGGCGGCGATGCTCGGCGCGCTGGCCGCGGTGCGTGATGACAAGCACATCGGCCTCGACATCCTCGCCCACTTCGTGCATGGGCGCGCGCGACGCGTGATCCACGCGCTGACGCTCGCCTTCAGCGCGGGCATGGCCGGGCTCATGGCCTGGCACGGCTACGCCCTGGTGCTGCTCGACTACGGTGGCGATGCACGCATCGCCGGCATCCCGACCTGGCTGGTCGAACTCATCGTGCCGGTCGGCTTCGGCCTGATCGCGCTGCGCCTGCTCGTGCACGTGTTCCTGCCACCGCGCAACGAGGACATGCCCGTGCTCGCCCCGGAGCTGCCGTGATCGCGCTTGCCGCCGCGGGCCTGCTGCTGCTGGCCGCGCTTGGCGCGCCGCTGTGGGCGTTGCTGGCCGCGGTGGCGCTGCTCGGCTTCCACGCCGCGGGGCAGGAAGGGGTCGCGGTCGCGGTCGAGTTCTACCGCCTGGCCGACATGCCCGCGCTCATCGCGATCCCGCTGTTCACGCTGGCCGGCTACCTGCTGGCCGAAAGCCGCGCGCCACAGCGCCTCGTGCGCCTGAGCAATGCACTGCTGGGCTGGCTGCCGGGTGGCCTTGCGGTGGTCGCGGTACTCGCCTGCGCGATGTTCACCGCGTTCACCGGCGCCACCGGCGTCACCATCGTGGCGTTGGGCGCGGTGCTGTATCCCGCGCTGCTGCAGCAGGAGTATGGCGAGCGCTTCTCGCTTGGCCTGCTGACCTCGGCCGGCAGCCTCGGCCTCATCCTCGTGCCGTCGATGCCGCTGATCCTGTACGGCGTGGTCGCGCAGCAGTTCCACACCACGCCGCCCGTGACCATCGATGCGCTGTTCCTCGCCGGCGTGCTGCCCTGCCTGCTCATGGTGGCGCTGCTGTCGGCCTACAGCATGTGGCACGCGCGCCGCGTCGGCGTGCCGCGCACGCTCGTCGACGGCAAGGAACTGCGCGCGGCGCTGCGCGATGCGTTGTGGGACCTGCCGCTGCCGTTCGTGATCCTTGGCGGCATCTACTCGGGCAGGCTCGCGGCATCGGAAGCGGCCGCCGCCACCGCACTGTACGTGTTCGTGGTGACCGTGCTGGTGCGGCGCGAGATCCCGTGGCGCAAGCTGCCGCGCGTGGCGCGCGAGGCGATGCTGCTGGTGGGCGCGCTGCTCATCATCCTCGGCTTCTCGCTCGCACTCACCAACTGGCTCATCGACGCCGAGGTGCCCGAGCAGCTGTTCGGCGCGATCCAGGCGCACATCTCCAGCCGGGGTGCGTTCCTGCTCATCCTCAACCTGTTCCTGCTCGTGTTCGGGATGCTGCTGGAAGGCTTTCCGGCCATCATCATCCTGGTGCCGCTGGTGCTGCCGGTGGCGCTGCGCTACGGCATCGATCCGGTGCACCTGGGCATCCTGTTCCTGGCCAACCTGCAGCTGGGCATCTTCCTGCCGCCCGTGGGCATGAACCTGTTCATCGCGAGCATGCGCTTCGGCAAGCCCATCCTCACGCTGGTGCGCGCGAGTGCGCCGTTCTTCCTGATCCTGCTGCTCGCGGTACTCGTGATCACCTACTGGCCGCAGCTGTCGCTCGCGCTGGTGCGCTGAGCTGGCTCAGGACGGGTCGTGCGGCGCATGGCCGGCGGTGTCGTCGCCGGTGTGCCACAGCTCGTGTGCGTCGACCTGCACGCGCAGCTGCGAGGCGTGGGCCTCGACCCGCGCGCGCAGTTCGGCCAGCGCGGCCTCGGCATCGAGGCGCTCGGCCTGCAGGCGTTCGGCCAGGCCGATCTCGCCCAGCTCCCACGCGCGCCGCTGGCGCGCCACGCTCGCCGCGGTGGCGCTGCGCGCGGTGGCGGCGGCCTGCCACAGGTCGAACGCCGCCAGCGCGTGGGCCACGTCGAGCCGCGCCTCGCGCCCGATGTCGCGCCGCATCGCCGCCAGCTCGCTGTGCGCGGCCGCGGCGGCTGCGCCCTCGGCCCGCGCCTCGGCGGCACGACGCCGGCTGCCGAGCGGAATGCTGAGCGTGATGCCGATGCCGCGCTCCATGCCGTCGCGCTCGGCGAAGCTGCGCAGGTCGATGCTCGGATCGGGCAGGCGCTCGCGCCGGGCGCGCGCGGCCAGCGCGTCGTGCTGCGCGGCGAGTTCGCCGGCGGCGCGGATCTCGTGGCTGCGCTCGATGATGCGGTGCGTCCACTGCGCGCCGGTTTCGGCCAGCGCCACGGGCGCGGGCAGGGCAGGTGCGCGTGGCGGAAGCGGCAGTGTGGTGAAGTCGGCCGCGAGCGTGAGCTGCGCGGCCTCGAGCTCGGCCTGCGCCTCGCGCAGCGCGGCGCCGGCCAGGGCGAGTTCGGCATCGAGCTGGTCCAGTTCGCGCCGCGCGGCATCCCCCAGCTCGACCCGGCGCGCAAGCGCCGCGCGTTCGCCCGCGATCGCCTGCGCGCGCGCCTGGGCCAGGTCGCTCGCCGCCTGCGCCTGCAGCCACGCCATCCACTGCCGCAGCAACAGGCGCGCGGCCTGGTGCTCGGCGTCGCCGTGCAGCAGCGCGGCGGCGGCCACCGCATGGGCGCCGCTTTCGCGATCCAGGGCCGCCTTGCCGGGCAGGCGGATCGCGCGCGACAGCTGCATCTCCCACTCGCGGTAGCCGGCGCGGCCGCCAGGCGTGGGCGCATCGTGCACGCTGCGGCGCGTGGGCGCGAGGCTGAGCACGGTATCGTGCGGTCCCGCGGCGAGCGCGAGCGCGCGCTCACGCGCCTCGCTCACGCGCGCGTCGGCGGCGCGTACCTCCGGCTGGGCCGCGATCGCCTGCCGCGCGAGTTCGAGCGGCGGCAGGAACGCCTGCGCGGACAGCGCTGCGGGCGCCAGCGCCAGCAGCGCGAACAGGGTGCGGTGCAACGCGATCATGGTGCGGTCTCCACGCAGCCCCAGCGGCGGTATACCAGCGGCAGCAGCAGCAGGGTGAGCACGGTCGAGCTGACGAGGCCGCCGACCACCACCACCGCGAGCGGGCGCTGGATCTCCGAACCCGGTCCGCTCGCGAACAGCAGCGGCACGAGGCCGAGCGCGGTGATGCTCGCGGTCATGAGCACCGGACGCAGGCGTCGGCGCGCGCCCTCGCGCACCACCTGTTCCAGCGCCATGCCCTCGTCGCGCAACTGGTTGAAGCAGGCGATCAGCACCAGTGCATTGAGCACCGCGATGCCGAGCAGCGCGATGAAGCCCACCGCCGCCGGCACCGACAGGTATTGCCCGCTCAGCCACAGCGCGACGATGCCGCCGACCAGCGCGAACGGGATGTTGGCGAGGACCAGCAGCGACTGCCGCAGCGAGCCGAAGGTCATGAACAGCACGAGGAAGATGAGGCCGAGCGCGGCCGGCACCACGAGGCCGAGGCGCGCCGCCGCGCGTTGCTGGTTCTCGAACTGGCCGCCCCACTCGATGCGGTAGCCCGCGGGCAGCTCGACCTCGCGCGCCACGCGCTCGCGCGCCTCGCCCACGAAGCCGACCAGGTCGCGGCCATCGACCGCGCTCTGCACGAGCACGAAGCGCGAGCCGTTCTCGTGGTCCACGCGCACCGGTCCGGTGGCGGTGCCGACCTCGGCGATCCGGTTCAGCGGCAGCACGCTGCCGTCGGCGCCAACCAGCGGCAGGCGCGCGAATGCCGCGGCATCACCGCGCAGGCCGGCATCGCCGCGCACCAGCACCGGGATGCGCCGTCCCGGCAGGATCACCTGTCCGGCCGGCAGGCCTTCGAGCTGGGCGCGCAGCTCGTGCTGGACCGCGGCCACATCGAGGCCGCTGCGGCCCGCGGCCTGCGCATCGATCGCCACGCGCAGGAACTGCACGCCTTCCTCGCTTTGCGCGATCACGTCCTGCGCGCCGCGCAGCCGGGCCACGCTCGCGGCCACCTGCGCACCGAGGCTGGCCAGCGTGGCGAGGTCGGGGCCGAAGATCTTGATCGCGACATCGCCGCGGCTGCCCGTGAGCATTTCCGCGGTGCGCATCTCGATGGGCTGGGTCAGCCCCAGTTCGAGGCCGGGGAAATCCCCGGCGATACTGCGCAGCTCGCCCACCAGCCAGTCCTTGTCGCGGCGGCGCCACTGCGCCTTGGGCTTGAGCTGCAGGAACATGTCGGTCTCGTTGGGCCCCATCGGGTCGAGGCCGAGTTCGTCGGTGCCGACCCGCGCCACCACATGCGCCACCTCGGGCACGCGTTCGAGGATCGCGCGCTCGACCGCGAGGTCCATGTCACGCGAATGGGCGAGGCTGACCGAAGGCAGCTTGACCACCTGCATCATCACGTCACCCTCGTCCATGGTCGGCATGAAGCTCTTGCCGATCGCAAGGTACGCACCCAGCCCGAGCACGAGCGAAACCGCGGCCGCGGCGTAGACGCGGCGCGGACGCGCGAGCGCGCGCTCCAGCAGGGGCCGGTACACGCGCTCGATCCGGCGCATCAGCCACGGCTCGGCGTGCACGCGCTCGCGCAGCAGCAGCGAGGCGAGCGCGGGCACCAGCGTGAGCGACAGCAGCAGCGAGGCGCCGAGCGCGAACACGATGGTGAGCGCGACCGGTGCGAACAGGCGTCCTTCCAGGTCCTGCAGCGTGAGCAGTGGCAGGAACACGAGGCCGATGATGAGGATGCCCGAGGCCACCGGCAGTGCGACCTCGCGCACGGCCGCGCCGATGCGCGCCCGGCGCGGCTGGTGCGCGTCGTGTGCGTGCGGCTGCAACCGGCGCACGCTGTTCTCGACCACCACCACCGCGGCGTCGACCAGCAGGCCCACCGCGACCGCGAGCCCGCCCAGGCTCATGAGGTTGGCGCTCATGCCGGCCAGGCGCATGAGCACGAACGTGGCCAGCGCCGCGAGCGGCAGGATCAGTGCGACCACCAGCGCCGCGCGCACCTGGCCGAGGAACACGAACAGCAGCAGCACCACGAACAGGGTCGCTTCCAGCAGCGCATTGCGCACCGTGCCCACCGCGCGCTCGATCAGGCGGCTGCGGTCGTAGAAGGTGTCGATGCGCACGCCCGCGGGCAGGCTCGGCGCGAGCTCGGCCAGGCGCTCGCGCACCGCATGCACGAGCCGGCCCGCGTCGGCACCGCGCAGGCCGACCACGATGCCCTGCACGGCTTCGCCGCGACCGTCGCGCGTCACCGCGCCATAGCGCGTGAGCGCCTCCACCCGCACCTCGGCCACGTCGCGCACGCGCACCACGCCCGCGGCGCTGCGCGCGACCACGATCTCGCCCAGCTGCGCAGGCGTCTGCAGCGCGCCCTCGGCGCGCACGATCAGGCTCAGGTCACCGGCTTCGAGCCGGCCCGCGCCGTCGTTGTCGTTGTTGCGCGTGAGCGCCTCGGCCAGTTCGCGAAAGCCCAGCCCGGCGGCCGCGAGGCGGTTGCGGTCGGGCACCACCACCCAGCTCTCGACCTCGCCGCCGAGCGCGTTGACATCGGCCACCCCGGGAATCGTGCGCAGTGCCGGCCGCAGCGTCCAGTCGAGCAGTGCGCGGCGCTCGCCGAGGCTGAGCTCGCCACCTTCGATCGTGAACATGAGCATGTCCGACAGCGGCGTGGAGATCGGCGCGAGCCCGCCACCCACGCCCGCGGGCAACTCTTCCTGCGCCGCCGCGAAGCGTTCGCTGACCTGCTGGCGCGCCCAGTAGATGTCGGTGCCTTCCTCGAAATCGATGCTGATGTCGGCAAGTGCGTACTTGGCCACCGAGCGCAGCACGCTGGCCTTGGGCAGGCCGAGCAGTTCCAGTTCCAGCGGCGCGACCACGCGGGTTTCCACTTCCTCGGGCGTCATGCCCGGCGCCTTGAGCACGAGCTTGACCTGGACCGGCGCGATGTCGGGGAAGGCGTCGATGGGCAAGGCGCGCCAGGCCAGCACGCCGGCGACCACCAGCGCCGCGGCGGCGGCGAACACCAGCACGCGCTGGCGCAACGCGGCGTCGATGAGGCGCGCGAGCATCGGACCTAGCCGCCGTGCATGGCTTGCAGCGCACTCGCGCCACGCACCACGACCTGCTCGCCGGCCTGCAGCGCGCCGCGCACGATGCTCGCCTCGCCGTCGCTGCCCAGCACCTCCACCGCGACCGCGCGAAAACGCTGGCCACTGGCCACGAACACGTGCGCGCTCACGCCGTCGACAACCACTGCGCCTGCGGGCACGCGCAGCGCGTGCGCGGGCGCCGGCAGCTCCAGCCGCACGCTGGCGCGCTGGCCGACCACCCAGCGGCCCGCCTGCGGCAGGTGCGCGCGCAGGCGCAGGCTCTGGCTGCCGGCCTCGCCGGCCAGGCCCACCGCGACCAGTTCGCCACGGCTGCCATCGTCCATCACCACGGCCTGACCCGGCGCGTACTGCGCGGCCTGATCGAGCGGAGCCTGGATCAGCACGTCCACGCCCTCGTCGATGGCGAGCGTGAACGCCGGCGCAAACGCGCCCACCACCTGGCCGGGCGCGATGTCCCGATGCAGCACGCGCGCAGCCTGCGGTGCGCGCAGTTCGTACTCGCCCGCGCCGGCCTGTGCGGGCACGAACACGTCGGCCAGCGCGGCCTGCGCCTGCTGCGCGCGCGCCTGCGCATCGCCCGCGCGCGCGCGACTGTGCTCGGCCCGCGACCGGGCGATGATGCCTTCGGCCAACAGCGCATCGTCGCGGCGCTGCTGGCTGCGCGCGAGTTCGGCCTCGCTGCGACTGCGCGCGAGTTCGGCGCGCGCGGCGAGATAGTCGTGGCTCTGGATGCGCGCGAGTGCCTGGCCCGCGCGCACGCTCGCGCCTTCGTCGACGAGGATGCGCGTGACCACGCCGGCGAAGGGTGCGCTCACGGTGCGGCTGCCGGCGAGCGGCGCCTCGACCACCGCGGGCAGGCGCGTGAGCGCGATGGCCCGGGCCGGCGCGGCCGGCGCCAGCACCAGTTGCAGCGACTGCATCTGGGCGGACGTGAGTTCGAGGCTGTCGGCGCCGTGTGCGGCAGCGGCAAGGCCGGCCAGCAGCACGACGGCGGGCAGCGCGAGGGAGCGGGGCGATCGGATGGGCACGGCAACGGGCGCTGGCGGAGAGGCTGTACATGCTCGCCGACGCGGCTTTGGCCATGCTTAAGACACGGCGGCCGCGCCGGCAAGACCCTACAACAGCGGCAGCGGCCCCAGGCGCGCCTGCAGCGTGCCCGCGCGCAGGTGAAAGTCGAGTTGCAGGCCGAGGCTGCGTGCGAGCGCATGGCTGAGCGCCAGACCCAGCCCCGCGTGCGCGGCGGTGCCGCCGCTGCGGGCCTTGCGCCAGAACCGCTGGCCCAGCCGCGGCAGATCGTCCGCGTGCAGGTCGGGTGCGGGGTTGGCGATGCACAGGTGCGCGGCCGCGCCTTCCCCATCGAGTGCGAGCGTGAGCGTGCTTCGCGGTGGCGCGTACTCGATCGCATTGCGCAACAGGTTGGACAGGATGCGTTCGAGCGCGCCCACGTCCGAGCGCAGCCACAGGTGCTCGGGCAAATCGCGGCGGATGAGGATCGCGCGCGCCTGCGCGCCCGGCTGCAAGGTCGCGAGCAGGCCGTCGAGCAGCGGCACCAGGTCGAGCGGATCGAGCGCCGCGGCGGCCAGTCCGGCCTCCTGCTGCGCGAGCATGAGCAGGGCGTCGATCGCGCGCTGCATGCGCTCGACCGCCCCGATCGAGGCCTCGAACGCGGCACGGGTGGCGGCGACATCGGCCGGCGCGCGGCTGGCGGCCTCGATCGAGGCGCGGATCTCGGCCAGCGGCGTGCGCAGTTCGTGGGCGACATCGCGCGAGAAACGGCGCTCGCTGTCGATGGTCGCGTACAGCCGCGCGAACGCGCCATCGAGCGCATGCGCGAACGGCTGCAGTTCACGCGGCAATGGCTGCGCCCGCAGCGGCTCGCGCGGCGGCGTGCGCGCGTCGAGCGCGGCGATGCGCTGGCCGAAACGGCGCAAGGGGGCCAGTCCGCGGCGCACCGCGAGGTGGGCGATGAGCACGCTGAGCGCGATCGCGAGCACGATGCCCGCGAGCAGGATGCGGTGGATCGCGCGCTCGAGGGCGTCCTGCGGCGCGCGCTCGCGTGCGACCACGAGCAGGCGCGGCGGATCGCCCGACCGCGGCGTGTCGGCGAGCTGGATCGCGACCGCGCGCCCGGCGTGGCCGTCGGGCAGGCGCGTGTCGTAGTGGACCGGCGCGTGCGCGGCGACCGCGCCGTCGGGACGGGCCAGCCCGTGCCCGGCGCTGCTGGCCGAGCGCACGCGGCTGGCGCCGTCCAGTTCCGACAGTTCGAAGAAGTCGGTGTGGGCGGGCAGTTCGTACTCGGGCAT
>WBZO01002991.1_pt1 | contig 20660 bp, 16 predicted proteins | sample 5204261 | NCBI WGS metagenome assembly WBZO01 (sample SAMN12412400, study PRJNA552823) | activated sludge metagenome | isolation source: activated sludge from anammox sidestream of wastewater treatment plant... | place: USA: North Carolina | collected 2017-09 | reverse complement strand
ACGGGCCAACGCCGCCCGAGGCGAACTGGAGGCTGCCCGACAGCAGGGCCTCGTTCATCACGTTGCCGCCGGCAAATTTCGACCAGCTGACCTTCAGGTCGCCGATGCCTGCGGCCTTCGCGTGCTTCTCGATCAGGCCCTGGTCTTCCATGATCATCAACGGCAGATAGCTGATGCCGTACTGCTGTGCCACCTTGAGTTCTCCCAGTTCGGCGCGGGCAGCAGGGGCCATGGCAAAAGCAGCGAGGGCTGCGATGCCCAGGATCTTCCTCTTGTTCATGTTGTCCTCCATGGTGAAGTGGTTGTGTGGACCGTTGCGCAGACGGCCCCGCTGTTTCCTCTCGCGCCGATCATCCCGTCATGCGCTCTCGTACAGGCGGGTCAGGACGAATTCCCGGTGACCCAGCGCCTCGGCCGCAGTGAGCCGCCCGTTGGCGGTGCGCAGCATCATGTCGAGCAGCTTGTCGCCTGCCTGGTCGAGCGTCAACTCGCGCTGCAGCAGTCCCGAGGTGTCGACGTCGATGTGCTCGCTCATCGTGCGCACGGTGCGCGGATTGGCGCAGATCTTGATGACCGGCAGGATCGGATTGCCGATCACGTTGCCCTGGCCGGTGGGAAAGAAGTGCACCGCGAAGCCAGAGGCGGCGCACAGCGTCACCATTTCCGCCGCCGCCGACGAGGAGTCCATGAACCAGAGCCCCGGACCCGTGGGTTCCTCGGCCTTGTCGAGCACGCCGTCGACCCTGCACTTCTTCCCGATCTTCTGGATGTTGCCCAGCGCTTTCTCCTCGATCGTGGTCAACCCGCCGGCGATATTGCCCTTGGTCGGTTGCGATTCGGAAAGGTCGTCGGTCTTGTGCCGGTTGATCATGTCCTGATAGCGGTTGAACATGAACATGAACCGTTCGCGCACCGCGGGCGTGGCGCAGCGCTCGGCCACGAGTTGCTCGCCGCCGGTGATTTCCGACGTTTCGCCGAAGAGCAGCGTGCTTCCCAGTTCATAGAGCTTGTCGAACGCGTTGCCAACGGTGGGGTTGCCGCCGCAGCCGGAGGTGGTGTCCGACTCGCCGCACTTGGTTGATACCCACAACTCCGATACCTTGCATTCCTCCCGCTGTTTCTCGGAAGCCCACTGCACCAGTTCGCGCGCGCCGCGGGAGGCGCGCATGATGGTGTCGTGGTCGCCGTGCAGTTCGATCGAGTAACCGAGCGCCGGCTTGCCCGTCTTCCTGATGCCTTCAACGATCCTGTTGGTCCAGCCTTCCTCGATGCCGATCACCACCACCGCCGCGACGTTGGGATTCGAGCCGGTGCCGATCAGCGTGCGGAAGTGCAGATCGAGGTCGGCGCCGAACTGCAGTCGGCCATAGGGATGGGGCAGCGCCAGTGTGCCCTTGATGTTGTTGGCGACGGCCTCGCAGGCTGCGTTGGAGATGTCGTCCACCGGCAGGATGATGACGTGGTTGCGCACGCCGACCCGGCCGTTTTCGCGGCGATAGCCCATAAACGTGGTCGTGCTGCTGATCATGGCGGAGTGTCCTTGTCGAAGTGTTCGGGAATTGCCGTGGTGCGCAGTGCCCTTACCAGCGCTTGGTCTTGATGTTGTGCACGTGTGCGTGTTCGCCTGCCCTGATCGGTGCAACCACGCGGCCGATGTCGACGCCGTACTTGTAGACGGTGTCACCGGAGGCCATGTCTCCTAGCGCCACCTTGTGGCCGATGGGGATGTCCTGCCTGGCAGTGATCCTGACTTCGCGGTCCTCGTCCATGATCCAGCCGTTGAGTTCCATGCCGGCCTTGACGCCCTCGACGACCACGACCGCAACGGTGTCCTTCGGGTCATGCAACACGAAATGAATCATTTCCCTGCTCCTGAAAAAGGAAGACGGCCAGTCGTAGGCCGGTGCGCACCTGCGTAACGATGCGATCTTAGTGACGTGGTTTCCGGTAGTCAACTATATGAGTAGTATGAATTATATGACATGTGTAAGATGCGCAGATGATCACTCGACATTCCCTGCCTTCGGGGGGCGGCGACATGGGTAGGCACGCGGTGACAGGACTGGCGCTACGTAACCCGCTCTACAAGGAGGTGAAGCGCAAGATCACCGAATCGTTGCGCAGAGGCGAGTGGCGGCCGAGCGAGGCGATTCCGTCCGAAAAGAAACTCGGCGAGCGCTTCGGCGTGAGCATCGGCACCGTCCGCAAGGCGATCGACCAGTTGACCGCCGAGAACATACTCATCCGCCACCAGGGGCGCGGAACCTTCGTCGCTTCGCACGGCGAGAGCCGTTACTTCTTCTCCTTCTTCCACATCGCCCGCCAGGACGGCTATCGCGAATATCCGGGGGTCGAGCTCGTCGACTTCGCGCGATGCACCGCCGATCCTGCGATTGCCGACGCGCTGCGCGTCGAGGAAGGGGCACGCCTCTTCCGTTTCACCAACCTGCTGCGGCTCGAGGGGTCTGCGGTGATCGTCGACGACATCATGGTGCCGGTCTCGATGTTTCCCGGCCTGACCGGCAGGATGCTGCGTGAGCGCAGCAGCACCATCTACCGCCTCTACGAGGAGGGTTTCGGAGTGAGCGTTCTGCGTACGGTGGAACGTCTGCGCGCGGTTCGTGCATCGAAGTCCCATGCCGCGCTGCTCGGCGTGAAGGCCGGGCACCCGTTGCTGCTCATCATCCGTGTCGCGCTGTCGTTCCGCGACCAGCCGGTGGAACTGCGCTATTCCTACGTCAACACCGAGGCGCACGAGTACAACGCCGAGCCGACCATCGGCGGCGAGCCAGGGTTGTCGGAAGCCTGAGAACGTGTGAAGCAATCATCCGCTCCCGTCTTGCACGCCAGGAAGCGTCCGTGCTTCGTTGCAAATGCTCGCCATGTCGGCCGATATGGCTGCGCTTTGCGCCTCGCCCGGGCGCTTCCTGGCGTGCCTTCCGGGCGCGGCCGATTGCTTCACACGTTCTGAGTCGAAACACGGAGGGCACGATCCGGCGGCCTTCCGGCGGGTGGGTGAACGTCTCGTCAGAGATTGCGCAGCACCAGCGTCGCGCCCCCGACGATCAGGATCGCCCACACGGCCTGGACGATCCGGTGCGCGGGCAGGCGATGATGCAGGTGCGTGCCCAGATACATGCCGGCGAGCGCGCAGGGCAGCATGGTCGCGATCAGCATCATCAGGCCGGGCGGCGAGAACAGGCCAGCCGCGACGAACGAGGCGAGCCGCGCCAGCGCGCTCATGAAGAGCAGCAGCGAGACTGTCGCGCGCAGCCGGCCCTTGTCCTCGATGCGCCGCGCGAGGTAGATGGTGTAGATCGGGCCGCCGGTGCCGAACAGCGCGCTGAACACGCCACCCACGGTTCCGAGCGGCGCGGCCCATCGAGGCGAGATTGCCGAGCGCCCCGGACGCGCCAGCAGGCTCCAGCCGGCAAAAGCGAGCACGAAGCCGCCGAGCAGCAGCAGCAGCGCGCGCTCCGGTGCCTTCACCAGCACGGTCACGCCGAGGGCGATGCCGGCGAGCATGAACGGCACCAGCCGCAGCAACTCGGCACGGTCGACCGACCTGCGATTGCGCACTCCGATCGCCACGCCGCCGACCAGGTCGTAGATCAGCATCATCGGCAGCGCGAGCTTCAGCGGCAGCAGATGCACGAGCATCGGCATCGCGACCATCGAGGCGCCGAAGCCGGTCAGGCCGACCACCGTGTAAGCGAAGCCGACGACGAGCGCGACGCCGGCGAGCGTCTCGATCGGCAGGTTCATCCGGCTTCCGGATCGGCGTCGATGCCGAGGCGTGCGCCGCAGGCAAGCGTTGCGGCGGCAAGGTCTTCGAGCGCGGTGCCGACCGACTTGAACACGGTGCGCTCGGTCCGGCTGCGCCTCCCCGGCGCCTCACCGCGCGCGAGCGCGGCCAGTGTGCCGCGCACGTCGGCGCGCTCGAACACCCCACGCGACATCGGGCCGAGCAACTCGCCGCTCTTCTGCAGCGCCTCGTCGATGTCGACGTAGAGCGCCGCGCCCGCGAAGCAGGCGTCGTCGGCCTCGCGCATCGCTGGCGTGAAGCTGCCGATCAGGTCGAGGTGGCTGCCGGCGCGCAGCCAGCGGCCGCGCACGATCGGCTCGGTGGCCAGCGTTGCGCAGCTGACGATGTCGGCTCCCGCGACCGCAGCGGCGAGGTCGGTCGCGGCAACCGCATCGAAGTCTTGCGCGCGCAATTCGGCGGCCAGCGCCTGCGCGGCCTCGGGGCGTCGCGCCCAGACGGTTACGCGCTCGATCGGGCGTACCGTGCGATAGGCCGCCGGCAGCAGCCGTGCGATTGCGCCCGCCCCGACCAGGAGCAGGTGCCGCGCATCGTCGCGCGCGAGCCAGGAGGCGGCGAGCGCCGAAGCCGCTGCGGTGCGCCGCGACGTGATCACGCTGCCGTCGAGCAGCGCCAGCGGCACGCCCGTGAGCGCGTCGAACAGCAGGTACGCCGCGTGCAGGCCCGGCAGACCGCGCGCTGCGTTGCCCGGCGCGATGTTGATCGTCTTGATGCCGTAGTGGCGCGCGGTCCACGCGGGCATGATCAGCGAAACGAGCGCGTCGCCTCCGGGCGTGACGATTTCGTGCACGTGGCGCGGCGGGACCTCGCAGTCCGCGGCGAACATTGCACGCAGCGCCGCGACCAGTCGCTCGAACGGCAGCGCCTCGCGCGTGGCCTGTGCGTCCAGGATCCTCATCGGCCGAGGCCGTGTCGCACGCTCATCCGGCCAAGGCCTCGCGCCGCGTGGGCAGAGGCGCCGCCACTTGAATGCTGTCGGCATTCGCAAGCCGGAGCGGGATTCACGCGTCGTTGGTCTGGCAGGTGCATCGCCGGGCCGAGCAGTATCGCCGCCCGCGAATTGCCAAACGCGAGGCTGATCATGCCGGCAGTGGCACCGGGTTTCAGGCGTCGAGCGATGGCGTCGAAACGGTCTGTCCGCTGCGGGTGTCGATCGACGCGACCAGGGAGTGGGGTTCTCGCGCACTGTGCGACCGGAGTGAGCGCGTGTGAACACCGGCGCCGCAGTTCGTTGGCCACCAGCGCGTGCGTGGTGATGTGCGTCATTTCGGGCGCGGCGCCGGCCCGCTGCGACGTGTTGGCGGCGAACTCGTTCGGTCGTTCGGCGAAGAGTCGGTGCATGCGGGGTCCGCGGGGAAACTCGTAGTCTGAGAGCGCGCTGGCGCGCGCCAGCACTGGTCTTATATTGGGCTCGGCCGAAACAGGCTGTCGCATCCACGGTGCCGATGCGCCGTTGCCGGATTGTACCGACAGGAAGGTGGTGTTCAGGCGCGTTGACCGGCGAGTGATCGTGGCGGATTTCGTCAGTGGGTGACTGGACAACCAGGGAGGCGACATTGCTGCGTGCGCTGACGCATACCGTCGTCGGAGTGAACGGAACGATCGCTCCACCACCCCTGCCGGTCGGAGAATCGGGCGACGCGTGCGTGGGCGCTGACGCCGCATGTGGTGCTGTGTGATCAGTTTCCCGAGACGATGCTGATGATTGCGCAAACCAGGCCTGGGCCCCGCATGGCAACATGACGATGCCCGAGATGGGCTGTCTCGCCCCGCGCCGGATCGGGGAGCCAATGCGTACGGATGCCGCCGCGGAAGCGGGATCTCGGCTCTCCGCGCGTTCCGGCACCGTCTTGGGCGTATTGGAATCGGTCCGCTGCCGAATCCCGGAGCGCTTACGCGCTTCGTGCCTGTCTGATCGATAAGCGGGCTCCCCGCCCCGGGCCTGAGCTGCCGCGCCGACGCAGTCGGGCGAGCGTCCTGTGCGTCGGTGGTCACGAAGCCGACGTCGCGCTGTTCATCCGCTGAGGTGTGGTCCGCGCGTTCATCGATGCCTGGTCTGTCTGGCGACGCGACTGGACGCCGTCTGGCTGCCGGCGCGGCGCCCGGTCCTCTCGAGTCCGAGCACGCGCGCGAGCAACTGCGCACCTCTGTCGATTTCGCGCTCGTCGAAAGCACCGAACCCAAAGACGAGGCCGGGAGGGCGTCGCGTCTCGATGCAGTAACGCGACAGGTGTGCGACCTCGATGCCAGACTCGGCGGCACGTGCCGAGACAGATCCGTCATCGAACTCCGGATCCAGCCATCCCACTGTCTGCAGGCCGGCTTCGGCCGGCTCCAGCGTGATGACACCTGAGAGCCAGCGGCGCGTCGAGAGTAGCAGCGCTTCCATCCGCGTCTCGTACAGCTTGCGCATCCTTCGCACGTGGCGCCCGAGGTGGCCGTCCAGAATGAATCGCGCCAGGACCTGCTGGTCGAGAGGATTGCCGTGCCGACCCGCGAGCGTACGCACGGCGACGATCGGATCGACCAGCATTGGCGGCGCGACGATGAAACCCAGGCGAAGCCCCGGAAATAGCACCTTGCTGAAGGTGCCCAGGTACACGACGAACTCGCCGCCGTCGAGCCCCTGCAGCGATGGGATTGCGTTTCCCGAGAAACGGTATTCACTGTCGTAGTCGTCCTCGACGACCCACGCCCCGCGCTCGCGGGCCCAGTGGATCAGTGCCAGTCGGCGAGGCAGGGACATCACATGCCCGAGCGGAAACTGCTTCGACGGGCAGACCACTGCAAGGCGCGCCTGCGCAGCGAGCCGGATCGCGTTGTCGACGTCGATGCCTTCATCGTCGACTGCGACGGGAACCGGCTCCAGCCCTGCCCCGCGCAGGGCGGCCAGCGTGCCGGGAAAGCACGGGTCCTCTATCCATGCCTTCTCGCCCGGGTTTCCGATCACGCGTAACAAGAGGTCCATTGCATGCTGGGCGCCAGAGGTGATCACGATCTGCTCGGGTGAGCATCGAACCCCACGCGAAAGCGACACGTATTCGGCGATCGCGCGGCGCAGCAGCGGATCTCCGATCGCGTCGGCTTCCCCGAAGTGACCTGGCTGCCGGGCAGATCGCCCAGCCTGACGAAGGAATCCGGTGTAGAGCCGGATCCAGGTCTGAAGCTGCGCAGTGTCGAGCGCCGGAAGGTTGGCGCGGAACGGGACGGCGGGGATCGCTCGGCGGAACGATTCCGGAACGAATGCGAAGTGGTTCGCGACCTGTGCGGAGCGGCCCCCGCGCGCCACTTCGGGTCGCCGACGCGTCGCGGTCAGACGCTCGAAGGCGTCGGGAACGAAGGCGGCAACGTAATGACCGGAACCGCGTCGTGACTCGACATATCCCTCCGAGTGCAATTGCTCGTAGGCGACGAGCACCGTGTTGCGTGCGACGCCGAGTTGGGCCGACAGCACCCGTGTGGACGGCAGTCGATATCCAGCCGGCATCGCCCCGCCGACGATCGCATTGCGGATTCGCAGATACAACTCGCGGTAGAGGTATCCGTCACCGCGCGACAGCGGGGCTATCGGGAATGCGGGTAGGGTCTTCGTCGCAGATCGGTACTTCAAAGTGGCACCTTCCATTCAGAGATAAGTGGTGCTTGCGGCCAGCCCACATCACAGGATAATCGCTCACGGGCTGCCGGACGATTCACGTCGGGTGAATCGCGCCGAATCGACTGGCCGGCGCCGACGGAGAACACCGAGAGGAGACATCATGAGGCGAATCCTGGTCACGCTCATCACTGCATGGACACTCGCGCTTCCGTGGGTCCCTGCTCACGGCGCAGAAGCCACCAGAGGAGGTGCCCTGCAATCCCTGCTTTGGCCAGAGCCTCCCGGGATCATGTCGGGTCAGTTCCTGCAGTCCCCCGCGCTCCTCGTGTCGACAAAGATGTTCGAGAGCTTGCTGATGTACGACTTCGAGTTGAGCCCGAAGCCGCACTTGGCCGAGTCGTGGCAGGTCTCTTCCGATGGCAAGACGTACACGTTCAAGCTGCGCCGAAACGTGAAGTGGCACGATGGCAAGCCCTTTACCGCCGATGATGTCGTGTTCACCTTCGGCGAGTACCTGATCGAGGTGCATCCGCGAATGAAAGTGGTGTTCCAGAACGTGAAGGTCGCGAAGGTCGACGACTACACCGTGGAGTTCCGTCTTCAGGAGCCTTTCGGACCGCTGATCAGAAGCTTCGGCATTGGCACCGAGATCGTTCCTGCACACCTGTACAAAGGCACCGACTTTCGCAAGAACCCCAACAACGCCAAGCCGGTCGGTACCGGGCCGTTCAAGTTCAAGGAATGGAAGCGTGGCGAATACCTGCACCTCGTGAGAAACGACGGCTACTGGCGCAAGGGACTGCCTTACCTCGACGAGATCTACTATCGTCTCGTTCCCGATGCCGCGTCGCGCGCAATCGCGATCGAGTCACAACAACTGCACCTCGCCACGCAAAATGACCTCGAGCTCCTCGACGTCAATCGTCTGAGCAAGCTTCCGTACGTTGCAGTGACAACGAAGGGTTGGGAGTGGGGTTCGCCGATCGTGTGGATCGAGATGAACCACCGGCGCGCACCGTTCTCGGACAAACGGTTCAGGCAGGCGGTCATGTACGCCCTCGACCGGAAGTTCATTCGCGACACGATCTTCCAGACTTACGCGAAGGTCGCGACCGGTCCGATCCACTCGAGCTCACCCTTCTACGAGCCAAACGTTGCGGCGTATGACTTCAATCCGGCGAAGGCGGAGACCCTGCTTGACGAGATGGGTCTGAAGCGCGGGGCGAACGGGATCCGCACCACGGTGAAGTTGCTCGGGCTGCCTTACGGGGAAATGTGGAATCGGGCCGCCGAGTATACCCGCCAGGCGTTGAAGGAGGTCGGTGTCGAAGTGGTCCTGGAGCCGTCGGATGCAGCCGGGTGGTCCGACCGCACCCGTAACTGGGATTTCGACATGACAATGTACTTCCTCACCACGCTCTCGGACCCGGCGCTGGGAGTGTCGAGGACGTTCATGTCGGACAACCGGCGTAAGGGCGTCCTGTTCACGAATCACAGCGGCTATGCAAACCCCAAGGTCGACGAACTCTTCCGGCGCGCGGCGGTGGAAATCGACGAGGGCAAGCGAAAGCAGCTGTATTCCGAAGTCCAGAAGATCCTCGTCGACGACGTGGCTGTCGCATGGCTCGTCGAACTGGTCTGGCCGACGGTCTACAACAAAAAGCTGAACAACGTCGTCATCGACGGCTCCGGTCCCAATTCCACCTTCGCGGAGACCTGGATTGCGAAGTAGTAGGCGATAGGGTTGGCGAGGAGCGGAGCCGCCGTGCGCTTCCTACTGGTATTCGTTGCCTGGTTGCCGCGTGCAATACTGATACTTGCGACGATCGGCCTGCTCAACTTCGCGCTCATTCACATGGCGCCGGGCGATCCAGCTGCGGTGATCGCCGGCGAAAGCGGGGCTTCGGATGAGCAGTTCATTGCGGGAATCCGGCGCGACTACGGTCTCGACCAGCCGCTACCCCTCCAGGTCTCTGCGTATCTTGGACGGCTGGCGGTGCTTGATCTCGGGGTCAGTTACCGCACACAACGGCCTGTCGCCGAGATCATCTTCGAGCGTGTTCCCGCGACAATCCTGCTGACGGTGCCGGCGTTGCTCCTGGCGGTTCTCGCAGGCACGTCGCTCGGAATGCTGGCAGCCACATACGCCGGATCGTGGAAGGACACGCTGATCACGTCAGTGGCGATGGTCTTTTATGCAACCCCCGTGTTCTGGGTCGGCCTTCTTCTGATCCTGTTCCTGTCGGTATCGCTGGGTCTTCTGCCTCCCTTCGGGATGTCGGGCTTCGTCCGCAAGACGGGCCTGCCCGGCGTGCTTGACGTGCTTCGGCACCTGGTGATGCCGGTCACGAGTCTTGCACTGTTCTACATGGCCGTTTACGTCCGCGTGGCGAGGGCTGCGACTCTGGAAGTCCTCGGTCGTGACTTCGTTCGCGCGGCACGTGCCAAGGGGTTGTCGTCGTCGCACGTGCTCCGCCGACACGTCCTGCGCAATTCGGTACTGCCGATTGTCACTCTCGCGGGCCTGCAGGTCGGCCAGGTGCTCGGCGGGGCAGTGGTGGTCGAGTCCGTATTCGCGTGGCCAGGCATTGGGCGGCTCGCGTTCGATGCGCTGATGCAGCGTGACTACAACGTCATCCTGGGTGTGTTCTTCGTATCGTCGGCGCTTGTGGTTGTGGCGAACCTCATCACCGATGTGTCGCTACGAATGATTGATCCGCGCATCGGAAGGACGTAGGCGACATGCTGGGTATGTCTCGCTCATGGCGTTTCGTGCTGGGCATCGTCGTGCTGTCGGCGATTGCAGTGACCGCCCTGATGGCCCGCCAGCTGGCGCCGTTCGACCCGTGGGCAGTGGTAGGCGCGCAATTACTGCCGCCCGGCGGCCAACACGTGCTCGGCACGGACATGCTCGGCCGCGACGTGATGTCCGGCCTGATCTTCGGAGCACGCGTCTCGCTGGTGATCGGAGTTGTCTCGACCGCGTTCTCGCTCGCTCTGGGGACGTTCATCGGAGCCCTGGCGGGATATTTCGGGGGAGCGACCGACCGCTCCCTGATGCGCGTGACCGAGTTCTTCCAGGTCATTCCGTCATTCCTGTTCGTCGTGTTGCTGGTGGCGATCATGACCCCGAGCGTGACGAATCTCGTCATTGGCATCGCACTAGTGATCTGGCCGCCGGTCGCGCGGTTGGTACGCAGTGAGTTCCTCACGTTGAGGGAACGCGAGTTCGTAGAGGCGGCGCGTGCCGCCGGACTATCGGACATCAGGATCATGCTCGTCGAAATCATGCCGAACGCCCTGCCGCCGGTCCTCGCGGTTGCGTCGCTGATGGTGGCGACGGCGATCCTGACCGAGGCCTCGCTGAGTTTTCTGGGACTTGCAGACCCGAACATGATCAGCTGGGGCTACATGATCGGGTCGGCCCGGGCCGTGTTCCGTCAGGCTTGGTGGCTCAGCGTCTTCCCTGGTCTTGCGTTGCTGGTGACGGTGCTTGCGGTGACCTTGCTCGCCGAGGCGATCGGCGACCGCAACAATCCGACGCTGCGCACGATTGCTGGCGACTGACGGACGATGATGCTTCGTATCCGCGACCTATCGATCGCGCTTCCTCCAGGAATGGATCGGGAGCTCGCCGTCGACCGTGTCTCGCTCGACCTCGCGGCGGGCGAGACGCTGTGCGTGGTCGGTGAGTCCGGTTCAGGGAAGTCGTTGACGGCCAGCGCGATCGTCGGGTTGCTCCCGTCGCCGAGACTGAAGGTGCGCTCGGGAAGCATCGTGTTCGAGGGTCGCGACACGCTTCGCCTGAACGAATCCGGACTTCGTGCAATTCGTGGCGGCCGAATCGGCTATGTCTTCCAGGATCCGATGTCGTCGCTCAATCCACTGAAGCGGATCGGCAAGCAGATCAGGGAGGTTCTCGAATTGCATGCCTGGCCGGGAGATCGGCACCGCAGAGTCATCGAAGTGCTCCGGGACGTGCATTTGCCCGATCCCGAATCCCTGGTGGACGCGTTTCCCTGGCAACTTTCGGGGGGGCAACGGCAGCGCGTGATGATTGCAATGGCCATCGCAAGCGAGCCCGCCATGGTCATCGCCGACGAACCGACCAGCGCTCTGGACGTCACGACGCAGGCCCAGATTCTGGCCTTGCTGCGCGAGTTGCGGCAACGGCGCGGTATCGGGCTGTTTCTCATCACTCACGATTTCGGAGTCGTGAACGAGATGGCCGATCGGGTCGCGGTCATGCGAAACGGCGTGATCGTGGAGCAGGGGACGAAGTGGGAGGTGCTCGCGGGCGCTCGCCATGCATACACGCAACGCCTGCTGAGCGCAGTCCCGGAACTCCGCGCGCGACCTCGACGGGCGGAGCGGTATGCGCCGCTTCTGCGCGTCGATCGTCTTACCAAAACCTGGCGCACACGTGGCGGCCTGTTCGGACGCGGTCGCAAGGTGAAGGCACTTGATTCGGTCTCTCTGGAAGTCGGCCAGGGCGAGACCCTTGCGGTGGTTGGCGAATCGGGATCCGGGAAGTCAACACTCGCAAGAGCACTGTGTTGTCTCACGCGCGTCGATCACGGACGCGCCGATCTCCAGGACATTGCCCCGGATTATCTGTCGCTGCGGCCGCGCGCGCTGCAGCCCGTGCGTCGGGCGATCCAACTCGTGTTCCAGGATCCCTACTCCTCGCTGAATCCACGCAGGACGGTTGGTCAATCGATCGAGATCGGCCTGCGGGCGAACGGTGAGTCGGCGGCGGCAGCCCGCATGCGCGCGGCGGAACTCCTTGCACGCGTGCAACTCGACACTGCGGCCGCCGACCGCTATCCGAACGAGTTCTCGGGCGGCCAGCGCCAGCGCATCGTCATCGCCAGGGCGCTTGCAATGCGGCCGAAGCTGCTCGTTGCCGACGAGCCTGTTTCGGCGCTCGATGTGTCGGTACAGGCCGAGATTCTTGACCTGCTCGCCTCGCTGCAACAGGAGGAAGGGCTTGCGATGCTGTTCATTACGCACGACCTGCGGGTGGCGGCGCGGATGGCCGATCGCGCCCTGGTCATGCGCGGCGGTATGGCGGTCGAGACGAGCAGCATGGAGCGCGTGCTGACCGATCCTGGGCACGAATATACGGCGTCCCTCGTCAGGGCGGTTCCAAAGATGGCAGAAGCCGGCTCCTTCGAGGCACCGGCACGAATCGAAAGGTGACGAAGCATGCAAACCACAGGACCTTGGCGTGCAGTTGTAGAAGCCCTGAAGGCAGAAGGAGTGCGTTACGTCTTCGGGCTTCCGGGCAACCCCAAGCATCTGATCTACGATCTCACGGAACACTCCAACATCCGCTTCGTGCTTGTGCGCGATGAGAAGGCTGCGGTTGCCTGCGCATACGCATGGGGCAGGCTGACGGGCGAACCGGGGGTCGTGTTCTCGAATCCCGGCCCGGGAATCACGAGCCTGGTTTCGGGGTTACTCGAGGCGACCTCCGGATCTGTGCCGATCGTGGCAATCGCGAACGGAGTTGTCCAGCGCTATGACGGCATGGGCGCGTTCCAGGAACTCGACACGCACACGTTGATGAAGCCGGTCACGAAGTGGTCGAACCGCGTAACGGACATCCGCCGCATACCGTGGATCATGCAGCGGGCATTCTCGCTGGCCCGCAATGGCCGGCCGGGTGCGACGTTCGTGGAGATTCCATCCGATCTGAGCGCACAGACTGCGCCAATGCCGACCTACGTCGCGTCGGTTGCGCGGCAGCGCTGCCGTCCGGAAATCTCGGCGATCGAGGCTGCGGCATCCCTCGTTCAGGCTTCGAACCAACCGGTGCTGCTCTGCGGGGGCGGAAGCGTCATCGCCAAGGCGCATGTCGAGGTCGAGAAGCTGGGGACGCTGATCGGCGCTCCTGTATTGACGACGCCAAGTGGTCGGGGCATTTATCCGGAGGATGGTCCTCTGTCGCTTGGTCAGGTTGGCCTGTACTTCTCGCGGGAGGGCAAAGCATGGCACGACGGTGCCGACCTGTTAATCGTCGTCGGTTCCAGACTCGAAGCATTCAGTACGAACAACTGGTCGTTCTATCCGAAGGATGCACGGATGATCCGAATCGACCTCGATCCCGATGCGCTGAGTCTGAACTGGCGCGCCGACGTCGACGTCGTCGGGGACGCTTCTCTGGCACTCGGTGACTTGTTGGTCGAGCTCGAACGTCGTCGATACCCGGCACAGCGACTCAGGGTCGAACGCATCTCCGAGGCAGGCAGGCGGTTTGCCGAGGAGGCCGCGGCGGAGGCGGTCGCAACACGTAGGCCGATCCGCCCCCCTCAGATTCTTGAATCGGTCAACCGTATCTTCGGGCGTAACACCATCCTGATGAAGGAGAACGGTGCAGCCGACCTGTGGTGCTACTACTGGCCGTATTACCGCGTGCTTGACGTGGGCGACTGCGTCGCTATGGGTGAGCAGACCGCGATGGGAATGGGAGTGATCGGCGCAATCGGTGCCAAGCTCGCGAAGCCCGAAAAACAAGTGGTCTGCTTCGCGGGTGATGGTGCGATGCAGATGTCGCTCTCGGAACTCACCACGGCAGCGGAGAACCGCTGTGGGGTCACATGGATCGTGCTCAACAACCATGCGTTCGGTTGGGTGCAGTACAACCAGGTGCTCAACCGCAAGCCGCTGAGCGGAACCGGTTTTGCCGTGAACTCGGATTTCGCCGCGATCGCGCAGGCCCAAGGGTGTCACGGAATCCGTGTCGTCGATCCAGACAAGGTCGACGAAGCCGTGTTGCGCGCAAAGGAACTCAACGAGAATGGGGTTCCGGTGCTCATCGATGTGCAGATCGCGGCGCACGATTACTACCAGGGATTCGTCGACATTCATGTCGCACAACTCGAGCACCATGGCAATCTGGACTGACTCGCCGAGCCGGGACGACCCGGCTGTCGTCGCACTGATTCGTCGCTTCCGCGCTGCGCCGCTCGGCCCCTACGATCCGGAACTCCGGGCCTTCCTTCTACGGTTCCGAGGGGTACCGGCACGAGGCAAGCATGTCCTGGTGCGCCTGGCTGGGCGCAATGCGTGGACCTTGGCAAGGATGGGAGACCGCGGCGAGCCGGTGGCGCTCATCGGTGGATGCTACGTCGACCTCGCAGAAGCCGAGTGGGCCGTGTTCTCGGCGCGCTGGTTCGATCTCTACAGTTGGAAGCCGGAGAGCGTACTGGGATGAAAATCTTCGGATATCTGGATGTCTGGTGTGCAGCACCAGGCCAACAGGTTACCGCTTACCTCGCTTCGGAAGAGCCTGGGGTGGCGAGCGTCGATCTGGTGGCGCTCGGGCGGGGTGATGAACGGGCCGATGCGGACGGGATCTGTTTCGACAGAGAGCCGTCGGTAGCCGAACAGGACGTCATCCTTGACTGGCAGCAGACCGACGCTGGCTCATGTGCGTTGATCGAGGCGACAGACAGGCTGGTTCCTCTCCCGGATACCGGAGTGCTCGTACTCTACTGCCAGCCCTGGTTGGCGACGAGCAGCGACTCGGTGGTCATCAGCAATGGCGGTGGCGACACCGCCATGGCGATTGGTATCGACACCTCCTGGCGACCTTTCGTGGCAATCGGTGGCCGACGCACCACCTGCAATATTCAGTTGGCGCCACGGCGATGGTACATGCTCGCTCTCGAATGGCAGGCGAACGAGGTTGACGCAACGCTGGTCGTTGCGAACGATCGGGGCCGAGCCTTCGAGAGCGTCAAGATCCGCCGGACCGGCGCGGACCCCTTGCTCGACACCCGGTTGCCGTTCGTGCTCGCTGGACGCCTGCGCGCCGGGGGGGCCATTGACGATCATTTCAATGGACGCATCGAGCGGCCGGCCCTCCTCGGAGGGCGGGTCGGATTGCCCACGATCGCCCGATGGATCCTCGGGGAGGCGGCGCAGCCTCCGGGGGAACTGCTCGCATGCTGGGACTTCTCCCGGCGTATCTCATCCTGGGAGATCGAGGACGTTGGGCCATACGGCATGCATGGCCGTCTGCTGAACGCGCCAAAGCGGGCGGTTCGCGGGGTGCGTTGGAGCGGGCGTCGTTTCGACTGGACGTCGTGCCCTGAGGAATACGCAGCGATCCATTTTCACGACGACGATCTCGACGACGCTCGCTGGGTGCCCAGTCTGTCACTGCAGATTCCTGCCAGTCTGGCGTCGGGAGCGTATGCACTGCGCATTCGCCGAGACGGCGAGACACTGCTGTTGCCGCTTTTTGTGCGTGCTGCCGAACCGGGCCGAAGGGCCCGGGTGGCCGTGGTTTTTCCGACATTCACCTACCTGGCATATTCCAACGACCATACATTGCTTCACGGCAACAATGCCGAGGTACTCGCAGCGCGTGCCATCGCCCTCGAGCCGCGAGACGTTGCGATGGCGCGGCATCCGGAGTGGGGCCTCTCGCTGTACGACACGCATCGCGACGGTTCCGGCGTTTCGCTCGCCTCGCGGCGAAGGCCGATCCTCACCTTTGCACCGGATCAGCGCGCCTGGCAGGGCGCCGAAGGCTCGGGTCGATGGAACTATTCGGCCGACCTGGTGCTGGTCGAATGGCTCCACCGGGAAGGCATTGCCTGGGAGGCGTTGACCGACGAGGACGTCGACGGCGAAGGCGAGCGGCTGCTCGGTGCATACGATGTCGTGCTCACGGGCAGCCATCCCGAGTACACGACGCCGAACATGCTGGCGGCGTATCGTGGCTTCGTCACAAGCCGCGGGCGTCTCATGTATCTGGGCGGAAATGGTTTCTACTGGAAGGTTGCAATGGTGCCGACGCGCCCCGGAGTGATCGAATTGCGTCGTGCCGAGGACGGCAACAGAAGCTGGGCTGAGGAGCCGGGCGAGTACTACCATCAGCTCGACGGACACTACGGAGGGTTGTGGCGCCGTAGTGGCGTCGCGCCGCAGAGTTGGCTCGGCGTTGGATACAGTGGTCAAGGATTTCGACGTAGCGTCGGGTACCGACGAGGCGTCGATGCTGAGCGCGCCGAAGTCGCATTCGTGTTCGATGGTGTTGGCGGCTCCGATTTCGGCACGCGTGGTGCGTTTGGCGGTGGCTGTGCCGGTATCGAAATCGATCGCGCTGACGAACTCCTGGGCTCGGCGCGCGAAGGATTCCTGCTGGCCAGCTCGCATCCGCTCGACGATACATACTTCGTGGCCAACGAGGAGCTCCTGGTTACGCGCCCGACGGTCTCCGGCGATTACTCCTCGACGGTGAGATCCGATGTGTTCCTTCTGGCGACCGAAGGCGGTGGTGCCGTCTTTTCGGTCGGATCGGTGGCATGGATCGGTGGGCTATCGGCCACTTGTGGCGATGCAGACGTCATGCAGATAACGCGGAACGTGCTGAACCGGTTTCTCGATCCCACGCCGCTGCCCGTGCGGGATGGCCCCTATGAGCACTGAACCGATGACTGTCTCCGACGGCCTCACGTACGAGAAGCTCGCTCTCTTCATCGACGGACAGTGGAAGTCGGGGGAAGGCCGGACGGAGCAGGAAGTGACGAATCCGGCCGATGGCTCGGTTCTCGGAAGGCTTCCACACGCATCGCAACACGACCTGGAGGCAGCGCTAGCAGCCGCGCAGAAAGCGTTTGGGGAATGGCGACGCACCTCGCCGCTCGAGCGCGCCAGGATTCTGCGGCGCGTTGCCGAGCTTGCTCGGGAGCGCGCCGAGTTGATCGGCCGCAACATAACGCTCGACCAAGGGAAGCCCCTGGCCGAAGCGATCGCCGAAGTGAGGGTCTGCGCCGACCACGCCGAATGGCATGCAGAAGAGTGCCGCAGGATCTACGGACGGCTCATTGCGCCGCGCGTGCCTGGCGTTCGCCAGTCCGTCACCCGAGAGCCCGTAGGTGTCGTTGCGGCGTTCACTCCGTGGAACTTTCCGTTCAATCAGGCAATCCGCAAGATCGCTGCAGCGCTCGGGGCGGGCTGTACGATCGTTCTTAAGGGGCCGGAGGACTCGCCGAGCGCAGTCGTGGCGTTAGCCCGCCTGTTCGACGAAGCCGGCTGTCCGCCCGGTTGCGTGAACGTGGTCTGGGGTGTCCCTGCCGAGATCTCCGACTTCATGATCCGTTCTCCGTACGTGCGCAAGATCTCGTTCACGGGTTCGGTCGCGGTGGGCAAGCAGCTTGCAGCCATGGCCGGTGCGCAGATGAAGCGGGTGACGATGGAGCTCGGTGGGCACACTCCGGTGATCGTTTTTCCGGATGCCGACGTGGACAGTGCTGCGCGCCTTCTCGTCCAGCAGAAGTTCCGCAATGCCGGGCAGGTTTGTGTGGCGCCGACGCGTTTCTACGTACACGAAAAGGTCTACGATCGGTTCGTCGCGACCTTCCTTGGCGAAGTTGGCCGAATCAAGGTCGGCCATGGGCTGGACCCTGCGACCCGAATGGGGCCGTTGGCCCACGAGCGCAGGCTGTCGTCGATGCGGTCCTTCGTCGACGATGCGACTTCGTCAGGTGCCCATGTGGAGTGCGGTGGCGAGCGGGTTGGTCTGACTGGCAGCTTCTTCGCTCCGACCGTGATCACTGGTGTCCCGGAGTCGGCGCAACTGATGAAGGTCGAGCCCTTCGGGCCGATTGCGCCGATCACCAGGTTCGCAGAGTTCGACGAAGTCATGGCGCGCGCGAACGGACTCCCTTATGGACTGGCCGCGGCGGTCTTCACTGGCTCGGCATCCATTGCGCAGGCCGCCGCGACCGCGATCGAGTCAGGCATGGTGACGATCAATCACTGGGGACTGGGGTTGGCGGAAACACCGTTTGGCGGTGTCAAGGAGAGCGGTGTCGGCAGCGAGGGTGGAACGGAGACCTTCGACGGTTATCTGGTCACGAAGTTCGTTACAGAGCTGCATCGATGACGTACCGTGCTTTGCACGTCGCTCGGGTCATGGAGACGGGATGAAGATCACCGAAGTTGTGGCAACTTGGGTTCGGATACCGATCCCCGAGGCCCGGCAGCACATAAGCGACTTCGGACGCGCAGAAACGTTCGACACCGTGATCGTCCGGATCGATACCGATGCAGGCATCACCGGCTGGGGCGAGGCGAAGATTGCGGCAGGAAGTTCGGGCAACTACGCAGGCATGGCGGCCCTGATCAACGAAGAAATGGCCCCGATTCTGCGCGGAGAAAACCCATGCGGGATCAACCGTATCTGGGAACTGCTCTACAACGGGTCCCGAGCGCGCTTCGCGTTGGAGCGGGGTCATGTGTTTCCTGCCATGGCGAGACGCGGTATCTCCATCGCCGCGATGAGCGGGATCGACATCGCGCTCTGGGACATCCTCGGGAAGTCGCTTGGCGCACCCCTGCATCAGCTTCTGGGCGGAAAGCGTGTCGAACGAATGCCAGCCTACGCTTCGGGCGGCTGGGCGGCCGCCGACGGGATCGGTGCCCAATTGCGTGGCTATATCGAGACAGGCGGCTTCCGGGCGGTGAAGATGCGCGTCGGGATCCAGGACGGATCGCCGTGGAAATCGGCGGAACGGGTGATGGCTGCGCGTGAGGCAATTGGACCGGACGTCGACCTCATGTGCGACGCACATGGGACGCTGACTGTGTCCGAGGCAAAGGAGTTCTGCTATCTGGTGCGTGATTGTCGTGTTGCCTGGTTCGAGGAACCCGTTACAGCAGATGACCCTCGCGGATTGGCGGAGGTGCGGAGATCGACTCACATCCCGATTGCTGCCGGAGAGAGTGAGTTCACGCGCTTCGATTTCCGGGTCCTGATCGAAAACGGCGCAGTGGACATCGTCCAACCCGATCTGGCGATCTGTGGCGGGGTGACGGAGGCTGTCCGGATCGCTTCGCTCGTCTCGGCCGCCAATCTCAGATTGGCGCCCCACCTCTGGGCTGGAGCTCCGGCCTTTGCTGCAGGATTGCACGTCGCAGCGGCGAGTTCGTGTGGATTCATTCTGGAGTACTCACTGGGTGCCAACCCGATGATTCACGAACTCGTTCCGGAGTCCTTTCCGGTCGAGGAGGGTTTCATCGAAATCCCGGATCGCCCCGGTCTCGGTATCACCCCCGACCCATCATTCGTTGAACGACACGCAATGCGTGGAATGGGCTGACCCACTCCTGTGGGTAAGAATCCTGCTCCTCGGCAAGAGCGCACTTCGGAAGTCCATGCCTTGTGTGGCAGTACCTCATGTCAGTCACGAGCCGATGGACACTTCAGCGCAAACGGACGCGACAGATGACTACTGATGCTGCTGGTTCCGCAGCCCGCTCGAGACTGCCGCTGGTGTACTCGTGCTCGGGCTGCTCGAGCGCGGCGCAGACAAGCAATGACGTTGCTATCGCGTTGGATCGCCGCAATCTTGCGGAAATGTCCTGCATCGCCGGCGTCGGCGGCGACGTGCCAAGTCTGGTGAAGGTCGCCAAGTCCGGGCGCCCGATCATCGCAATTGACGGATGCGCGCTTTCCTGTGTGAAGAGCAGCCTTGCCCGACATGGGGTTCAGCCGGCTATCTGGCATGAACTGTCCAGATACGATGTACGGAAGATCCGTCAGAGCGATCCCGACCAGAGACAAGTCGAGAAGGTCCTGAACATCGTCATCGATTCCCTGGCACTGCTTCAGGACAGGTAGTCGCGCAGGGTGTCCAAGGATGGGAGCTCTGCTGCGGCGATGCACGAAACGCCTCTGCCTCATTGGACGTCAATCGGGACCAAGCTCCCGGGCTGGCTTCCGATGCGTCAGCCACGGCCAGAATCCCTTCGATCCCGCGTCGATCGCCGCGCGGCCGAGCCAGAGGGCCCACTGCGCATCGCTGCCGTGCTCGGCGCGCCAGGCCCACAGTCGGCAGGTCGCGCGATGCAACGGATGCTCGCGCGTGAAGCCGATCGCACCGTGCACCTGGTGAGCGATCGGCGCGCCGCGCGTGGCCGCCTCGCTGCAGCGCAGCTTGGCCACCGCGGCGTCGAAGGCGGCGCGCGAAGGGTCGCCCGCGGCGATCGACGGCGCCGAGGCGGCGGCAACCAGCGCCGCGGTACGCGCCGCGACCGCTTCGGAAGCGAGGATCGCCAGCGAATGCTGGATCGCCTGGAACCTGCCGATCGGGCGGCCGAACTGGATCCGCTCGCCCGCGTAGTGCACCGATTGCGCGAGTGCCGACTCCAGCGCGCCGGCGATCGCCGCGCTGCGCGCGAACGCGCCGAGTTGCCGCAGCGGCAGCTCCAGGCCGGGCA
>WBZO01002989.1_pt1 | contig 20678 bp, 22 predicted proteins | sample 5204261 | NCBI WGS metagenome assembly WBZO01 (sample SAMN12412400, study PRJNA552823) | activated sludge metagenome | isolation source: activated sludge from anammox sidestream of wastewater treatment plant... | place: USA: North Carolina | collected 2017-09 | reverse complement strand
GTGCCGATCTCCCCGCTGGCGAACCCGTCCGCTGCTTCACCGGGTCCTCCAGGAGGCATACCCATGAGCATCCGCACGGTTCCCGTCCTGATTTGCGATGGCTGTGGCAGCCAGATCGATATGACCTTCTATAGCACGCGCCAGCCGCAGGGCCAGAAAGTAGTGCTGCACAGGCACGACGACGCGCCGGATCGCCATTTCTGCTGCGCCGCCTGTGAGGCATGGTGGCACGCCCAGTTCCCCGCCGAAGGTCCGTGGGGGCCGGCCTGGGATGAGCGCGAATGGTGGTGCGCCCATGTCGGGCCGTGCGGCGAGCGCGCCCAGGTGCGCACAGCTCACGCCGATACGCCGCTGGTCGATATGGAGTTCCATGACCACGACCCGGAGCCGATCGGCGATTCGTAACGGGCCGGCGCAGACAGATCGGGCCGGCGGAGGTGTAATTGAAAACGGCGGGAGAGCCGTCTGACCCTCCTGCCGTCGTCATGTCTGCCTGCGCGAATACTACCGCGGCGCGCAGTTATTACCGCGCGTAGTCCGTGGCGCGCGTCTCGCGGATGACCTGCACCTTGATCTGGCCGGGGTACTGCATCGACTCTTCGATCTTGCGCGAGATGTCGCGGGCCAGCTTCAGCGTCGCCAGATCGTCGATCTCTTCCGGCCGGACGATGATGCGCACCTCGCGACCGGCCTGCAAGGCGTAGCTCTGCTCGACGCCTTCAAAGCCCTTGGCCAGGTCTTCCAGCGCCTTGACGCGCTTGATATAGGCTTCCAGGCTTTCGCGCCGGGCGCCGGGCCGCGCCCCGCTGATGGCATCCGCCGCCTCGACGATAGCCGCTTCCACGCACTCCTGCTCCACCTCATGGTGGTGGGAGGCGATGCAGTTCACGACCCGATCTGGCGCGTTGTAGCGTTTGGCCAGCTCGGCGCCGATGGCGGAATGGGTGCCCTCGACTTCGTGATCGACAGCCTTGCCGATGTCATGCAGCAGGCCGCCCATCTTGGCAATCTGCACGTCGGCCCCCAGCTCGGCGGCAATGATGCCGGCGATGTTGGCCGTCTCGATGGCGTGGGCGTGCTGGTTCTGGCCGTAGCTGGTGCGGAACTTGAGCTGCCCGACCAGCTTGACCAGCTCCGGGTGCAGGCCGGGCACGCCGACCTCATACATGGCGCGCTCGCCCTCATCCTTGATCGTGCGCTCGACTTCCTTGCGGGCGTCCTCCACCAGCTTCTCGATGCGGGCGGGGTGGATACGCCCATCCAGGACCAGCTTGGCCAGCGTGCGCTTGGCGATTTCGCGGCGGATAGGATTGAAGCTGCTGATGGTAACAGCTTCCGGGGTATCGTCCACCACCACGTCTACGCCGGTCGCCTGCTCAAAGGCGCGGATATTGCGTCCGTTCCGCCCGATGATACGGCCCTTCATCTCCTCAGAAGGCAGCGTCACCACGCTGACGGAAATCTCGCTGACATGTTCGGAGGCCAGGCGCTGCACCGCCAGCGAGATGATATCGCGGGCGCGCTCATCGGCAGTTGCCTTAAGCTCGGCGTCTACCTCGCGTATCTTGCGGGCCATGTCCTGGCGCGCCTCTTCCTCGACCACGTGCAGGAGCTGCTCGCGGGCCTCTTCGGAGGTCATCTCAGCGATACGCTGCAGCTCGGACACCCGCTGGGCATGTAACTCCTCAATCTCGGTGAACCGCTTGTCGATGCGGCTCTGGCGTTTGTTGATTTGCTGCTCCCGCTGGTCCAGCCGCTCAACGCGGTTATCGATATCCTCGCGGCGCTTTTGCAGGCGGTCTTCCTCCCTCTCCAGCTCACGACGGCGGCGTTCCGCCATCTTATTCGCTTCCCGTTCGATTTGCAGCGCGTTTTCTCTCGCCTGTTCTTCAGTCTGGCGGGCGTTGGCTTCCGCTTCGGCAGCCAGCCGGGCAACAGCCTCCTCCGCTTCCAGCCGTCGCTTGTTGTTCTGGCTGTTGGCGTAAGACCACGTTCCGGCGGCCCCGAGGATCAGGCCAACCAGCCCGACCACAATCAGGGCAACAACTTCCATGGTGTGTACTCCTACAATATCTCATCATCGAACCGATCCAGTCCGGGCATCTCAGTTTCTTCCTGCACGCGATCGATCACGTCCCGAATAGTCTCAGCCCCAAACCCACGCCGGGCCAGATATTCGTACACTTTTTGCTTCAGCGCGCGACGGTCCAGCGCCCCCCAGGCGGCCAGGCGTGGCTGAACAGCCCGGTAGGCCGACTCGGTGAAGTCCACGTCGCTCAAAGCCTGATCGATAAGCGCCTTCGAGATCCCCTTTTCACGAAGCTCCTGCCGCAGCGCCAGAGGCCCTTTGGGCCGGAACTCTTCGCGGTTCTCGACCCAGTAGCGGGCGAACGCCAGATCATCCACATATCCCAGCCCGATCAGCCGGTCGAGCACCTGCTCAATCACAGGCGGCTCAGCGCGTTTCTGGGCCAGATAGCGGCGAATCTCACCGGCACTGCGGGGGCGATAAGAGAGGAAGCGCACCGCCTGATCCACGCCCTGCTCTACAGCATCGCGGGCGCGAAGCTCGGCAATCTCAGCATCGGACAGGGTCTGTCCCCGGCGCAGGCGGGCAGCTTCCAGCAGCGTCACCCCGAAGGCGAATTCGCCATCGAGATACACACTGACCCGCTCCTTATTACGTTGCTGAACTTCCAGCGCCGTAATCATGCCGGACATAGGCGCGTCCCTCTAAAACACAAAAACCGCGGCGGGTAGGCCACGGCAAAGTCAGAACAGCCGGGAACGCAGCCAGGCGTATAAGAAAACGGACCGACTTTCGGTGAGGGGCGGATCAGGTCCTATGGAACTGAATCCGGTCAACTCGTATGTCGTATAAATGACGAGCGTCCCGAATCATAACCGGGAAACAGCCTGATATCTGAAACCCACAATTCCTGTACACAATACTGATTATCGGAACCACAGGGGTCTTCCCTTAAAAGCGGCTGTGAGCAGTCGCAGTTACCTCAGGCTGTTCCATGGACCGCCCGGCGGCCCTGCCTTACGTTTTCTTGCCCTCGCCCGGTGACGGCGCTTTCCGATCTCACCGGACGTTCGGATGCACTCCAGTACTGTCAGACTTTACGCGCGGCGGGAAATACTCCCCACCCGCTGTCACTGTTGTTGTGGCTCTATTATGCGTAAATGAGGGCGATAATGCAAGCGTTCAGAAATCGGGGACAGGCAGCGGGGGACAGGAATAATAAGGATCGCCGGGCGCTCGATCAAAGGTCCGGCAGCCTTCGCCCCTCTCGCCGCTCCACTGCCCGCCCCCTGTCCTCCGCCTTTTGCTGCCCGCCCTTGACGCTGCGCCGGAGCGGGGCTATAACCGACCCCGACGCACTGAAAGGATTCTCCCATGCGACCCGGACGCCCCTACGGCCTGACGCTGGCCCTGCTGGCCTGCGCTGTCGTATACGGCCTGTACCCCCTGGCCGAAGCGCTGCTGTACCTCGTCTTTGGGCTGCGAAGCGGCAATGAACCCACTATCCGCGTTCTGATCAGCATCACGCTGAGCCTCACTGTGCTCGTCCTGGTTGCGCTGGCCTGGCAGGGCCGCCCGTCACAGGTCCGGATCATCCTGTCGGTAGTCATTGTCGGCGCGGCGCTGCTCGGCGCCGGGCTGGCGATAGTTGACCTCACCAACCGCGCCGCCAGCCCTCTACTGGATTCAACGACTGCCGCCAGCAATACGATAAACCGGTGCTCGCTGCCGATCTACCTGCTGGTGGCCCTGTACAGCGTGTGGTATCTCAACCGCTACCCGTCGCGGGCATTCTTCGCCGGCAGATTCCCCGACGCCGGAGCGGACGCGGGCGACTCCTGATCGCGGGCGCTCACACCTGACGCCACCACAGCCCCGTACATTCCGGCAGGATCGTGTGTCGCCCCGCCAGCAGCTCGTCCGCCAGGGCATCCCCGAAGAAGAAGCGGGTGGCGCCGGCGGCCTGCCCGGGGGAGGCGAAGCGGTAGTCCGTCCGAATCCACAGCGACGCGAACCCGTACTGGTCTTCCAGCCGGCGATAAAAATCGGCCAGGGCGGCGGTTGGCGGCAGCGGGGTCTCCCGCCCGGTCCCCAGCGTCTCGATGACGATAGCCGTGCCGCCGGGGCGCAGCACGCGCCACATCTCGTTCAGCGCGCGATCGGCTTCCTCCGGCCACGTTTCCGGGTACCAGCCGGTCAGGTGGCCGAAGCTCCAGCCCTCGATAGCCAGATCGGCGCTCGCGGCAGGCAGCGGCAGGCGGGCATTATCGGCGACAGCAACCGGCGCGTTCAGGCCGCCGGTGCGCAGCCGCTCGACAGCCAGGTTAAGCATATGGAAAGAGGCGTCAAATGCTCGTATAGACCGGACAACGGGCGCCAGCAGGACAGTCAGCCGCCCGGTCCCCGCGCCAAACTCGACCACATCCAGGCCGCGGAGCGGGCGGATTCGCTCCAGCGCCGGCAGCAGATTCCCCCCGGCGTCCTCGTGATCAATCAGGCGCTGGTAGTCGGCGGCGCGGCTGGCGTAGATCGTCCTGAAGTCCACCATGCGCTTCTATCTCCCCCCGCCGTCAATCGGACATCTGCGGCCCGGCGCTGTCCGTCCGGGACAGGCGATCGCGCAGCAGCAGCGTAAACGACCCCGCCGCCATACAGCCGGCCAGCGGAGCGCCGGCGGCGTCATTGGGCGCCAGCCGCCAGCTATAGCGCCCCGGCCCCCACAACGCGCGGAAAGGCACAACCGCGATCGTGAGCGCTGTGCCGGACAGCGTGAGCGTGCGGGTCAGCGCTGGCTCGCGCTCCCGAAACACGGTGAGGGTGGCCGATTCGCCAGCGACAGGATATCGCCAGGAGAATGAAACGCGGCCATGCCGGCCGAGGATAGCCTGCACGCCCTCCTCAGGCGTCCCGATGGCAGCAAACGCCGCGCAGCGCCCGGCGTCATCCAGCGTTGGCGAAGGCGCAGGCGTCAGGGTCATGGTGGGCGTGGCCGAAGGCGGGCGGGGGGTGAAGGTAGAGGTGGGCGTCCACGTGGCGGGCAGGGTCGGCTGCGGCGGGGAGGTAGCGGCCAGCGCAGCCGGGGCAGGCATCACAGCCGGCGGCGGCGCGGGAGTCCCCTGGCAGGCCGCCAGCCCGCCCAGGGCCAGGATAATCAAAAAAGCCAGGGACCGTCGAAGGCCCCTGGCTTGCTGCGCCCACACTAACAGGCTCACAGATGTTCGCCCAGGCGGCGCTCAGTGCCCGCCCGCAGGCGCTGGATGTTGCTGCGGTGGCGGTAGAAGATGATGCCGGCGGCCATGATCGCGTAGAGCAGGAACAGATCCGGCGTATCCAGAAAGAGCTTCTCGTGAACATCGGCCAGGGTCAGGATAGCGATGCCCAGCCCGCCCACCGCAACGCTGGTCAGGACGGCCAGCGAGACGTAGCGCGACAGGATCAGAACCAGGAAGAACACGAGTCCCACGGCAGCAATCACCGGCCAGGGCGCCATGACGAGGAAGGTGCCCAGCCAGGTGGCCGCGCCTTTGCCGCCGCGCAGTTTGCCGGTCAGCACCGCGGCGAAGATCGACCAGTTGTGGCCCACGATAGCCGCCAGAGCGCCGACTACCTGGGCGATGCCCATCGGCAGCAAAAACGTCGCCACCAGGACGGCCAGAACCCCTTTCAGGAGGTCCACCGTCAGCACGAACCCACCCCAGCCCCAGCCCAGGGCGCGCAGGGTATTTGTGGTCCCCATGTTCCCGCTGCCAATCTCGAAGATGTTGAGGCCGTTCAGCCTGCCGACCAGGTAGGCGGTCGGGAACGACCCAATCAGGTAACATAGTACGGCAGTTCGGATGACTTCCAGGATGTCCACTTCAGAATTCCCCTTACTATAGTTTCTGTGGCCTGAATCTGTAAACACAATAGGTGGGGCAAAGGTACGGAATTCGTGAGATATCTCTGAAGTCGCTACAAGGATACTTTCTGAGCGGTTATCGGGCTATCCTGCCTGCGTACTATCGACACGGGGGAAGAGCCGGGTCATAGTGAGGGGGATGGAAACAGGTTCGTTTACGCGCTTCACATCGCCGTCAGGCTCCACCGGCCGGCGACCTGAACAAAGGAAAATGAGATGAAATCCTCCGGATATTTCAACCCGATTTTGATCGGCCTCCTGCTGGTCGTGGCGGCCTTCGGCCTGATATTCGCCGGGCAAACCGTCGAAGCCGCCGAAGCTCCGGGCGGCGATATCGGCGCTGGCCCCGCACAGGCGGGATGCCACAACGTGTGGTTCTTCGGCAGCGTGGCCCATCCGGTCGCCGAATGTCCGGACGGCCCGGCTGTCGCCCACGTCTTCGCCCGCCTGGAATTTGAGCGCGGCGAGATGATCTGGAACCAGGCCGAAAATCGCATCTACGTCCTTTACCGCGACTTCCAGGCCCCGTACTGGGAGAGCTTCCCCGACACCTACAGGGAAGGCAGCGCGGAGCGCCAGGGCGGCCTGCTCGGCCCGCTGGGCCTCTGGCAGCAGCCCCGGCGCGGATTCGGCGAGTTGTGGCGCACCAACCCCGGCGTGCGGGCGCGGCTGGGCTGGGCGCTCAATGAATGGGAACAAAGCTACACCGGCTACGTGCAGCGGGCCACCACGCCGCAGGGGGCGATGGTCGTCCTGACCCGGCCTGATAACAAGGCGATCCACCTCCGCCCCGGCCCGACCGGAATCTGGGAGGTCTTCTCTTTCCTGGGCTGACAAACCGCCCTCCCGCCAGCGCTGACGCCATACCCACTCCGGCGGACCTGATCCGTCGGAGTGGGTTTTGCGTTACGATAAGGGTGCGCGCGCCAGGGCAACACTTTGTTCGACGGACAGGCAGGTTTTGCGCTACCATTAACAGGGCGGGACTATCCGGGAACTGGCGCAGGAGGGCGATATGGCCGGACGAAGGGGCTTGATGTGGGCGGCGGTGGGGATGCTCCTGCTGGCCGGGGCGGCGGGGTGCGGCGGACGCGGCGCCTCTGGCCCGCAACTGGTCGGGGATGAATCGCTGATCCCGACTGTGGCCGTGCTGCCCTCGGTCACGCCTACTCTGACCGCCACGCCGATTCCCACGCTCGCGCCGCCAACGCCGGACTTCGCAGCAGAAACAGCGGTCGCCCTGGTCACGCCGACTCTGCCGCCGACGCGCACGCCTACCGAAACCTGGACGCCTTCCCTGACGCCCACGGTCACATCCAGCCCGTCGCCGACGCTGCCCCCTACCCAGACGCCGCCTCCTACGCCTACCCCGTGGCCGACACAGCCGGTTGTGATCGTCCCGCCGCCCGGACAACCGCCAGTATCATTCCCGGACCCGGGGCAGTCCGTGCCGCCCGCCGGGGTGAGCGCGCCGCCAGCCGCCGCCGATGCCGGCGGGAACTGCACCTACCCCTGGTTCTTCAGCTCGCGCCAGCCGGGCGGCTGCTCCGCCGGGGCGGCTGCGTCGATCCCCGCCGCTTATCTGGATTTTGAGCGCGGGCATATGATCTGGCTGGGCAACGATCGCTCGCTTTACGTGATGTACACCGACGGGAGCCAGCCCGCCTGGGAGCGCTACCCCGACACCTACATGGAAGGGATGCCGGAGCGCGATCCTTCGATCATCGGGCCGCTGGGCCTCTGGCAGCAGCCCCGGCGCGGATTCGGCAACCTGTGGCGGACCGTGCCCGCTGTGCGCAGCCGGCTGGGCTGGGCGCTGCATGAATGGGAATCCTCCTATACAGCCACCTTCCAGCAGACCGGATCGCAGGGCGGCGGCGGCATCTACGTCACCGTCCCTGACGGGCAGATCGACGCTCTGCGGGGGGACCAGGTCGGCTGGGAGCGATTCTCACCTTAGGACGGAGGCTGAGTTCACCCAGCCGGGTCGGCTGGGAGCGATTCTCACCTTAGGATGGAGACTGAGTTCACACCCAGCCGGGTCGGCTGGGAGCGATTCTCACCTTAGAACGGAGGATATATGGGCGCGGACAACGCCCTGATATTTTTTAGTCGAAATTTAGAATATAAAACTACGAATAAAGATATAATGAAACTATATCATCATATCTATTTATCAACGTTCATAGAGGAAACCCCATGAGTCAGGTGCCCCTCCCTCCTTCGCTCGATCCCGATGCCGATGTTCAGAAAGCCGGGCAGGATTTTATCGCTGTCGTCTATGAAAAAATGAGCAAGCTGGTGGCCGAATTCGCCACCGGGGAGATCAATCGTTCGCAGTTCCACTACCTGTATGATCGCTACCAGCGCCAGATCATGACCGTCGCTCAGATGATGACCGAGTCCGATCCTAACCAGTGGCGCGAAGCGATCACGGAGACCGAAGACACCTTCCACATCCGCAAGCGGCTGACGGCCAAAGCGATGGGCATGAGCATCTACGATAACGAGAGCGGTATGCCGATCGAGACGCTGGGGGAGTTCGCCGTGGATACCGCCCTGATCGTCCCCATGCTCAGCAGCTACCGCAGCGCCACCGCCGAGATCTTCCGCGCCGGGATGCGCAGCACTGAGATGGAAAACGGCCAGTGGCTGTGCTTTGTCCCCGGGCGCTACACCACCCTGATCGCCCTCTTTTCCCTGGAGCCGTCGGAGAACCAGCTCACCACCATCGAGCGCATGCATAAAGACTTCGAGACGGCCAACAAGGCCGCCCTGGAGGCCCGCCAGGTGGACCCGGCCCAGCTCGCCTACCCGTTCCTTTCCTTCCTGCGTCGGGCCAAAGAATCCGGCTCCGACGACGTACTCGACAGCGCCATCCCCGACCGGTAAAACCGCCGAATCCCTTCAAAGCTCTGAGCAACCTTCTGCATAACACGGGGGCACCGGACGTGTGTGCCCCCGGTTGCCGTCCGGAAGGCGGGGCGGTGCTCCGGCGATCATCCGCCTGCAGATCTGCCTCCCGGACAGAGATTTCACAATTTTTTTGCGCCGTTAACATAATATCCTGGTATACTATTGACACTGTCATGCATTGAGAAGGCCGGAGCAGCCAGAGATGTCCCTCACGGTATGCTGGGATAATGCGGCGAAAACAATCATCCGCTATAACTTCGGAGTCACGTGGACCTGGCAGGAATTTCACAACGCGGTCTTGCAGGCGAACGAGCTGATGAACGCGGTTCCCCACCGGGTCGATATCCTGATGAACGTAGAAATAACGAGAGGCTTGCCGCCAGGGAACCCGGCGAATATGTTCAAGTGGGCCTTTGACACTCTGGCGCCCAATGGGGGGATCGTGGTTGTGGCCGGCGCGACCCCGCTCATCCGCATGATGCTGGAGGCATTCAGCGCCATCTACAAGCGGGAAGGCGAACAGTTGCGGATAACGGACAGCCTGCACCAGGCTCACGAGATCCTCGTCCGGCTTCAGGCCGAAGGCGGTCAGTCACCCGGCCTGGCCCGGGCCGGGCGATAGCGCCGCCTGGCCTCAATCCTCCACCCCCTGTTCCTCTGAAGAGCGGTACAATGGACCCCAGCAGGTTCGCGCCCTTTGTGGGCAGCGAAAGCACTCTGTCGGGTATGCTAATGCACAGATTGCCATCTCCGTTACGGCTCATCGCGGCTATAGCGATGGGGGGGCTGTTCCTCCTGGTGGGCGGGTGCGCCGCGCCGCCCGCGCCAACGGCGACTTCGTCGCTCACGCCAGTCCCCACTGACACGGCTACCCCGCCCCCTACGCCGACCCTCCCTCCGACGGCGACCGTCATCCGCACCCCGCTGCCCTCCGTGACGCCGACCGACGCCGCTGCCGCTGTGCCGCCAACTCCGATCGGGAACGCCACCATCGCCCCGGGCGTCCCTCCGCCTTTCACGATTGCGCTGCCGGAGGGCTGGCGCGAAGGATACAGCATCCTGCCGGTCCGCGACGGCCTGTCACGCAGCGGCGTGCCGGTGGCGATCTATACCGGCCCCATCCCGGATCAGCCAGATACAACCGGCTGGATCGTGGTGCTGTGGGGATATCCCAGCCTGAGCGCGACCGGCCGGGCCGATCCCTGGGCGGACGGCCTGCGCTTCCTGCGCGGCGCCCTGCTGGATACAAGCTGCACAGTGGGGACCGACCTCTCCCGCTATTTCAGCGTAGGGGGGAGCGAGGACGCCATCGGCACCTATTTTCAGGCGGTCGGCTGCCAGGGCGAGCCGGACACCGCCGGCTGGTTCGCCGGCACACAGAATCAGGGTGGCAACTATGTCTTCTACGCCTATGTGGACCCGCTGGAGAGCTTCAACCCGGCCATCCCCACGCTGCAAAGAATCCTGGACTCGATCGTATGGCAGCCCATTCCGACCCTGACTCCGTCACCATGAAGCAGCCTTCGCCCGGAGCCGCCGGGCCTCCGGAGTCGCTGGAGGCGCTCATCGCCGGGCTGCAAGCGCGGGGCTACCGGATGACCACGCCGCGCCGCCTGGTGCTGGAGGTGCTGTTTCAGCCGGCGGAACACGCGCATTACAGTTGCAGCGCCGTGACGCAGGCGCTGCAGGAGCGGGGCGTCAGCCTGGACGCCGTCACCGTTTACCGCATCCTGCAGTGGCTGAAGGATGTCGATGTCGTGGCCCAGACCGATCTGGGCGAAGGATATGACGTATACAGCCTGGTGGCCCGGCGGCACCACCACCTGATCTGCCTCAAATGCCGCCAGACGATCGAAGTTGACGACGCGATTTTCGACCCCCTGCGGGAAGTCTTGCTGAAGCAGTACGACTTCCTGCCGCGTCTGGATCACTTCGCCATTTTCGGGCTGTGCGCGCGCTGTCGAGAGGCGGAAGCGCCGGGCGAGTCCTGAAGGCGCCGTCTAGGGCACGAACCAGAGGAAGTAGTAGAAACCCAGCGCCGCGCCGACGATGACCGTGTCCAGCCGGTCCATCATCCCGCCGTGGCCGGGAATCAAATGGCTGGAGTCCTTGACGTTAGCCTGGCGCTTGAACATGGAAATGGTCAGGTCGCCCAGCGGGACCAGCGCCGACAGCAGCAGGCCGAGGAACAGGCCGTCGTGCCACCGGAGGGCGGGCAGGAGCGACTGGCCGAGCAGGGCGGCTCCAGCGGCCCCCAGCACGCCGGCGGTGATCACGCCGCCGAAATACCCTTCCCAGCTTTTCCCGGGGCTGGCCTTGGGGGACATCTTATGCCTGCCGACCTGTCGGCCCACCAGATAGGCCCCGGTGTCGGCGGCGAAGATGCAGAACAGGACGAGCAGGGTCAGCCATTCGCCGCCGGGCAGGCTGCGCAGCCGCAGCAGATGCGCCCCCAGCCAGCCGATCAGCAGCCCCGTGCCCAGCGTAAACTGAAAGCTGGTCATCGGCGTCTCATCGCCGTGATAGTACTGGTACAGGCTGAGGGCCATCGCCAGGAGGATGCTCAGGGCCACCCCCGGCCCCAGCGCCTCCGGCACAGCGGTGGAAAGCAGGATCGCGGCGACCATGATCAGGGCTGCAGCCAGCTCCGGCCGGAAACCCTGCGCCCGCCCTATACCGATGATCTCCCACGTCCCCAGGGCCAGAATCGCGGTCACGCCGCCGGCGTACAGCGGGCCGCCGATCAGGACCCCGGCGATCACAAGCGGCAGCAGGACGGCGGCGACAAGGGCGCGCGTCTTGAGCATGAGCGGTCCTCCCGACAGGCCGCAGCAGCGCCAGCCTCGCGGTAATAAGAACGCCCCGCCGGTCAGAGCGGGGCGTGAAGCGCCCGGATCAATTGCGGTGCGGCTCCAGCGTGCCGAAGCGCCGCTCGCGAACGCCGAAGGCGACCAGCGCCTTGCGGAACTCCTCCCGGTCGAAGTCCGGCCACAGCACCGGGGTGTAGAAATGCTCCGAATACGCCCCCTGCCAGATCAGGAAATTGCTGATCCGCTGCTCTCCGCTGGTGCGGATGATCAAATCCGGGTCGGGCAGGCCGGCGGTGTAGAGGTGGCTGGAGATCAGGTCTTCCGTGATCTCGTTGGCGGGGACACCTTCGGCCACAATGTGCTGGACGGCCCGCACGATCTCGTCGCGCCCGCCGTAATTGAAGGCCACGTTGACGATCAGCCGGTCGTTGTGCTGGGTCCGCTCGATAGCCCGGCGGACCTTGCGCTGCAAGCCCGCCGGCAGGCGATCCAGTTCTCCCAGGTGGCGAAGCTGCACTCCTTCGGCGTACAGCTCGTTCAGTTCCTTGTCGATCACATTTTCCAGAATATGCAGCAAAGCGCGGATTTCCCAGCGCGGCCGCCCCCAGTTCTCAGTGGAGAAGGCGTAAATCGTCAGCACCTTGACCCCGAATTCCACACAGGCGCGGATAATCCGGCGCAGGTTCTCCGTGCCAGCTTCATGCCCGGCCTGCCGCGGCAGGCCGCGCGACTGCGCCCAGCGACCATTGCCATCCATGATGATGGCGACATGGTAAGGGACATTGACAGGCAGTTCTTCTTCGGGGCAGGGAAGTTCGTCGCTCACCACGCCGTTCTCAGACCTCCATCACTTCTTTCTCTTTACGCTTCCCGATCTCTTCCAGCTCTTTGACGTACTTATCGGTCAGCTCCTGGACCTTCTCCAGCCCCTCATCGCGCTCGTTCTCGGAGATCACCTTCTCCTTCTCAAAGTCGCGGAGGTCATCGATTGCAGCGCGGCGGACATTGCGCACAGCGACCTTGGATTCTTCCACCCGCTTGCCGACAACCTTGACCAGCTCGCGACGGCGCTGCTCGGTCAGCGGGGGGAGGTTGAGGCGGATAATGGTCCCGTCGTTGTTAGGCGTCAGGCCCAGGTCCGAAGCCAGGATGGCTTTCTCGATCACTTTGAGCGTCGTGCGGTCATAGGGCCGGATGGCGATCTGCTGCGGCTCCGGGATGGAAATCCCGGCAAGCTGGAACAGCGGCGTCGGCTGGTTGTAGTAGTCCACTGTCAGTTTTTCAACCAGGGCGGAGCTGGCACGGCCGGTCCGCAGCCCGGAAAGTTCCTCTTCCAGGACGGTCAGTGTCGTTTTCATGCGATGCTCAGCATCGGAAAGGACGTCTTTGATCACAGTCATGACAGTCTGCCCTCCCACTTACTGTATGAAGATAACATACAATCGCGTATAGACCGGCCAGCGCGCCCCGCACGAAATGCGCAGCGCGTCTGGCAAGCACGATTGTCGCTTATACCCCTGACCTTGTCAACACTGGCCCGACCGGCGCGCCAGGGGGAAGTGTCAGACTCCGGAAAAGCGGGGACCGCAGGGGGCGCAGAGAAAGATCAGAGATCAGAACTCCGCAAATACAAGCCAGCGCTATTCTTCGCCTCATTCAAGCGGGGCGAGCGCACCGGAAACTGTGGGTGTTGCTCCGGTTAGCGTCCCCGTTCCGGCGCGCCGCACGCAGCTCATCGGAGTTATTGAACCAGGAGCCGCCATGCAGCGCGCGCTGCCCCTCTGTACTGGCCGGGTCCTCGCGCCCATCCGCCGCATCGTAAGGATACGGCCGGTACAGCGAGCTGGTCCACTCCCACACATTGCCGCTCATATCAAGCGCCCCGACCCACGATGCGCCCCCCGTCCGGCTGCCCACATCCGCCGTCTGGCCGCCGGAACTGCCAGACCAGGTTGCGTCCTCCCCGACCCACTCATCTCCCCACGGGTAAATCAGGCCGTCCGGCCCGCGGGCGGCATACTCCCATTCCGCCTCTGTCGGCAGCCGCGCATCCCGCTGCGCGCAGAAGTCGCGCGCCTCAGACCAGGTGATCTGCTCCACCGGGAGGTTGTCCCCGGTGAAAAAACTACCCATCGCCGCCGCACCGCCGAGCGCCGCGAACTGCGCCTGTGTCACCTCCGTCCGGTCGATCCAGAACGGCGCGTCGAAGCACTGCTCGTGCGCCGGGCGTTCATCCGAATCGCCGTCCTCACTCCCCATCGTGAAGCAGCCGGCGGGGACGAGGACCATCGGCACGCCCTTGAAATTGTGGATCACCGGCGTCCATGCGCTGTTGTTTGTGACGGGCGTGGTGGCGAGCTGAATCAGGTCGGGAGCAGGTGGCTCATCCGTGGGAGCGGCGGCGGCCTACTCGTGTTCCGCAGCCTGCCGGGCGAGGCCGATTAACACGCCAGCCACCGCAAATAGCAGCACGATCGCCCAGATCGCGATCGCCGTCTTCGTGAGTCGTTTGCTCCGCGCTTCTTTGATCTCGTGTTCCGGACGAGGATGGGGGTGGTCCTCTGACATCGGTGTTCTCCTCACGGTTGGACGATAATCAGGCGGCGCTGCAGGCTATTGTGGCTCCTTCCTCACTAAGACGCAATCAATGTCGCTCACGATATTGCTTCAATTTCGGTTGAATTGAATCTCGCTCCATCCTCTGTCCCTCCTCGACGTACGGAGGGAGGAGCACACCTTACGCTCGGTGCGGTTTGCTTCTGCCCTTCATCATCTCATCGCCTGACAACTTGTTCGCGCACCCACCTGCGTCCTACGTCGCGGGGAGTATCGAAATAGGTTGGAACGTAGATAAGCATACGAGCCGGCGCACAATACTCAAAATCTGGCAGTATTACGCCAGATTTCGAAAAATCAAAATGTGTTCAAGCTAACAGGATTTGTAGACTCTGCTGCAGGCTCGTATACTTCAAAAAGAACATAGACACCGTTTCATCATTATTAGGAGGCTTGCGATGCTCAGAATAATGATCCTCTTTTTATTGGTGCTATTCGTCGCTGCTTGCCAACCACGACCAGAAATAGTTATTCCAACTGTCGCCGTATTGCCCAGCGTCACGCCGACCACTATTCCCACAAAGCCACCCAAACCTACCTGGACACCTAGCTTGACACCATTGCCAACTCAGACTCCTACGACTACTGCTTCATCCACATTGACACCCACGGATCTTCCGTCAACACCAGCCTTGCTGCTAACTCCCAAGCCATTTCAGATGCCTATCCCTACTACAACGTCCGGGCCCACCATCATGCCTGCTTGGGGAACGCGCAGCAATCCGGTACCAATTGGCCAAAGTTTTCGTTTCCCCGGCTACGGATCATTGACAGTAGTCAGTAGCGCCTGGATCGCCGGGCAGACCGGTCTAGCAAATGTTCAATTGTCATTCACCTGCGAGCGACCGGCAGACCAAAAATGTAACGTTCTCGATCTTATGCTTGACGCAGTAGGTGGCTCAGGATTAACCTACCAGCAAGCGTTTGAATCGGGAGTTCCATCGCCGGAGTTCTGGGATTTTATGTCAGCCGATGTCTTTGGCGGTGGAACAAAGACCGGTTATGCAGGATTCTTGATTCTCGAGCAGGAGAGCACTCTAGCAATGAGGGTGAGCATCTATCTGCAATCATCGGCTGATGTCTTTTTCTCGATAGTGCGGTAACAACACGATCGTTAGTGTTTGCTGGAATGTGTCTGCGTTTATAGGCTTGACAGCAGCGTAATTGCTGCTAGCAAGTCAGGTCCTTTGAGTGGCCCGGCGTTCCTTTGGCCCATCCTCGATCTTTGCTCCCTGACAGCTTTGGTTAGCTTCTCGCCCAACATCCTCTGTCTCTCGACTCCCCACTCCCCGCCTCTCACCCCGCTCTCAGCTTCCTGACGTATACTCTGCGCAGACGATACATCTTCTCGCCAGGAAGGCTGTCATGAGCATCCGGCTGCGCCTGATTCTGACCTACTCTGCCGTGCTGGTTCTGGTGCTGCTGATCTTCAGCATCACGGTCTTCAGCGTGCTGCACTGGGCACTGGTCGACTCGGTCGATCGGACGCTGGAGCGGGCGGCTAACCAGGCGCTGGATGTCGTCCGGACGCTGCCGGTGACTTTCGTAATGCTCAGCGATGGCACGCTGATGCCCCGGCTGGGATGGGCGGGCGAGAACCTCCAGCAGCAGATTCAGCAGATCAGCAGCGCCAACGCGGTCTTCACCCAGATATGGACGGACAGCGGCCAGATCATCGCCCTGGGCAGCCCGCATCTGGCCGGGCAGGCGCTGGACCAGGCCGGGCTGAACACCCGCGAGCCGACCCGGCGCAATGTGAATGTCCTCGATATCCCCTTCCGCGTGCTGTCCTACCCGGTGACGACGGGCAGCACCATCATCGGTTATATCCAGGTCGGCCAGCCGATCGTCTACCTTCAAGAAGCCGAAAGCCGGGCGGCGGTGGTGATGATTCTGGGCAGCGCCTTCGCCTTTATCGCCTCGTTATTTCTGGGCAACGCTCTGATCGAGCGCGCGCTGCACCCGATTGAGGATATCGCCAGCGTGGCTTCCCAGATCACCACCGGGGACGACCTCAGCCGTCGTATCCCCTACAGCGGCCCGCCGGATGAGCTGGGCCGGCTGGCCGTGATCTTCAACGCCACGCTGGGCCGGCTGGAAGCGTTGTTCCAGGCGCAGCGGCGGTTCGTCGCCGATGTCTCTCATGAGCTGCGCACCCCGCTGACCGTGATCCAGGGCAATGTGGATATCATCCGCCGGTACGGACCGGACACCGAGGCGCTGGAGGCGATCGCCGAGGAGAGCAAGCGGATGACCCGTCTGGTCGGCGACCTGCTGCTCCTGGCCCAGGCTGACGCTGGCGAGTTACCCCTGATCACCCAGAGTCTGGAGCTGGACACGCTCTTACTGACGGTATACGAGCAGGTTCGCGTGCTGGCCGGCGAGAACGGGCCGGCGGTGACGCTGGGACGGTTTGAGCCGGTACGCGTCCAGGCCGACCCCGACCGGCTCAAGCAGCTCCTGCTCAATCTGGCCAGCAACGCCGTCAAGCACACCCACGCTGGCGGCACAGTCACGCTTTCCGTCTGGCCGGACGGCCCGGAGGCGCTGATGACCGTGGCCGATACCGGCGAAGGCATCCCGGCGGAAGACCTGCCGCACGTCTTTGAGCGTTTCTACCGCGTGGATAAGGCCCGCGCCCGCAAGCAGGGCGGCGCCGGGCTGGGGCTATCCATCGCCCAGTGGATCGCCGAAGCGCACAACGGGCGCATCACCGTCACCAGCGCGGCGGGCGCCGGCACCACCTTCACCATTCGTCTGCCGCGCCAGATTCCACCGCCAGAGACGCTGGCGGAGACGGCCGTCAATATGCGCCCGCCACAGGGGCTTCGGGGCCGCGCCGGCCTGACCCCTCCGCCGGGCAAGGTCGCTCCTGAGGCCGCGCCGGCGGCCGGCGCCGGGCCACCCCCGGAATAAAAATCGGGGCAGATACCGTCTCTTAGCCAATCTTCATCCCGGATTCATACATCATTCAGGCGAGCGCGCTATCTTGAAGGCTGGATCGATGCCTCACATGGGGCGCCGCGAGTCTGATTATGCTCCTTCACCGGCGCTGCGGCCGGACGCGGACACCCCACAAAACTGATTTCAGGAGAGAAAACGATGATAAAGCCCCTGCGTTGGATATCCCTTGCGATGCTGATCGCACTGGCGCTGGGCCTGATCTCCGGCGGCGCGCCTGCTCAGGCTCAGGAGACCGGGCGCCCCTTCATTGGCGTCTATATTGAGCAGACCGCCGCGGGCGCGCGCGTGATCGAAGTTACGCCCGACTCGCCCGCCGCCGAAGCCGGCCTGCTGGTCGGCGACCTGATCACGGCTGTTGATGGCGAGTCCGTCGGCGGGGCGGTGACCACCGCCGAACCGCCGCTGGTCGCCGCCGTCCTGGCCCACGCGCCCGGCGATGTCATCACCCTGACCGTGCTGCGCGACGACGAAGAGAGAGAAGTGACGCTGACGCTCGGCACGGCGCCAGAAGATACCGACAAGGCCACGGAAGAAGTTCTGCCAGAGATGCCTGGCCGGGAAGCTAACGCGATACCGCTGCCCTTCGCCCGGGGGCTATCCCTTCCGGGCAAGAACCCCGGCTATCTGGGCCTGCAGTACGTGACCATCACTCCTGATAATCTCGCCGCCCTGGCCGGGAGCGCGGAAGCGCCTGTGGCGACGCCGGAAGACGTGAAGGATGGCGCGCTGGTCATCGAAGTCCAGGAAGGGACGCCCGCCGCTGAGACCGGGTTGCAGGCTGGCGACGTGATCACGGCGGTCGAGAACGAGCTGGTGGACGCCGAGCGCGAGCTGGGCGACCGGCTGTACGCTTACGAGCCGGGCGATACCGTCACCCTGACCGTCCTGCGCGGCGAAGAGACATTTGATGTTGAGGTCACGCTGGTCGAGCGCCCTGTGAGCATGAGCAGCTTCGTGGCGCGGCTGCCGATGATGAACAGGATGCACCGGGGCATGTTTGGCCGGGGCATGATGGGCGCTCCGGAGAGTTCATTCAGCATCTTCCGGGATGAAGACGGGCTGCACTTCAGCCTGCCCGGCGCCAGACAGGAAGTGACTATCCCCAACGAAGCCCTCACCGATCCTAACTTCGACTGGGAAGCCTTCCTGGCGGATAACCCGGCGCTGCAGGCGTTCATGCAGCACGGCGGCATGATGATGACCCCGGAGCATCTCCGGCAGATGTTCCCCCGGCTGAACATCCCGATGCCTCCGGTCCCGGCGGCTCCGGCAGCCCAGCCAGCGAGGCCAGAAACATCCGCGTAAAATAGCCGCGACATCATGATGCGATAACCGCAACGCGGGGGCAGGATCGCTCGGCCCCCGCGCTGCATGTCCCGGGGCGGCCTGCCGCCCGCCTTGTTGTATAATCGAACTACCTTGCCAGTTGTCAGAACAGGAATAGCTCATGTCTGTATTCCGCTCCCACCGTTTCACCGCCCTCATGCTGCTCACCGCCGTTTTTCTGCTCATCAATCCGACCGGCACATTCGCCCAGGGGCCTGACTCGCTGCCGACCACGCTGGAACAGGTGGAAACGGTCCCCCTGCCTCCCAGCGACGTGGTAGAGCTGGCCCAACGCCTGAAAGGGCTGGTCGTCATCCCGGAGCCGCCGTCCACCCCCCGCGCCTGGCAGATCGGCGATACGGCTACTTTCTGGGTGGACAACCTGGATATGGATGAGCAGTTTCAGGTGCAGGCCGATCTGCGCTACATGAACGACGTGGTGTATATGTGGACGGAAAAAGGTCGGACCGTGAATGAGGACGCGCTGCGCCGCTCGGCGGATACCTTCGCCGAACACACCTACCCGGCTATCCACGCTGCTTTCGGTACGGAGCCGCTGCCCGGCGTCGATGGCGACCCCCGCCTGCATATCCTGCTGGCCGGCAATATGGGATACAGCACCGCCGCCTATTTCGGTTCAGAAAGCCTGTTCCCTGTCGAGATCGTGGACAGCAGCAACGAGCGCGAAATGTTCTATGTCAACCTGGATACCATGGCCAACGATATCGGCACGGACTACTTCGACGGCGTGCTGGCCCATGAATTCCAGCACATGGTCCACTGGACACACGACAGCAACGAAGATACCTGGATGGATGAAGGGATGGCTGAGCTGGCCTCATTGCTCACCGGCTTCGAGCGGGAGAGCTTCGCCCCGTTCTTCCTGGAGAACCCGGCTATCCAGCTCACGACCTGGCCGGAAGTCGAATCCTCCCTGCCGTATTACGGGGCCGCGTTCATGTTCATGACCTACTTCCACGAGCGTTTCGGCGACGAAGGCACCCGCCTGCTGGTCAGCAACCCGGATAACGGCTTCCTGGCCGTGGACGACACGCTCCGCCAGCTCAACGCGATCGATACGCTCAGCGGCCAGCCGGTAACCGGCCTGGACGTGTTCGCCGACTGGACGGTCGCCAACCTGCTGGATGATCCCGGCCTGGCCGATGGGCGCTACGGCTACACCCTGCTGGCCGATTCGCTGGGCACGGCCCGCGTCACCAACGCGATCAAGAGCTACCCCGCCGAGCAGACAACTTCCGCCCCGCAGTACAGCGCCCACTACATTAACCTGTCGCGGACCGGGCCGGGCCGCATCCGCGTGACATTCGACGGCGCGGAGACGGTGCGGCTGGTGCCCACCGATGCCGCCAGCGGAAGCCGCATGTGGTACTCCAACCGGGGCGACAGCTCCGATTCCACCCTGACTCACGCCTTCGATCTGACCGGTGCCAAGAGCGCCACGCTGGAATTCGACACCTGGTACCATCTCGAGGACCAGTGGGATTACGCCTACGTGATGGCCTCCACTGACGGCGGCGCGACCTGGGCGCTCCTGGAGACGCCGCACACCACGCGCGAAAATCCCTACGGCAACGCCTACGGCCCCGGCTACACTGGCACCAGCGGCGGCTGGGTGCACGAATCGATCGATCTGACGCCGTTCGTCGGGCACGAAACCCTGATCCGCTTCGAGATGATCACCGATCTGGCGGTGAACACGCCGGGCATCGTCATCGACAATGTCGCCATCCCGGAGATCGGCTACGCCAGCGATTTCGAGGATGGCATGGGCGGCTGGGACTCGCAGGGCTGGCTCTATATTGACAACGTGCTGCCGCAGGAGTGGATCGTGCAGGTCGTCCGCCGCGCGGGGGACGCCACCGAAGTCACGCGGCTGCTGATGCCCGGCGACGGCACATCCGGCCAGTGGGACCTGGACCTTGGCGGCCCGGACGGTCAGATCACCCTGATCATCAGCCCCATCGCGCCCAAGACCACCGAACCCGGTAACTTCACGCTGACGGCAGAAACGGTGGGGTAAGCGGGCGGCAGCGGGCCGTGAACGCAACCTGAGCGAGGACGCCTGTGGAGCCGGTGATCACGCTGTGGCGGGCGGGCG
>WBZO01002988.1_pt1 | contig 20679 bp, 20 predicted proteins | sample 5204261 | NCBI WGS metagenome assembly WBZO01 (sample SAMN12412400, study PRJNA552823) | activated sludge metagenome | isolation source: activated sludge from anammox sidestream of wastewater treatment plant... | place: USA: North Carolina | collected 2017-09 | reverse complement strand
GCCACGCCTTGAGCATCGTCTCCTGCACGGCGTCCTCGGCCTCGAAGCCGGAGCCGAGCATCCGGTAGCAGTAGCCGGTGAGCTCCCGCCGGTAGGGCTCGAGCTCGGCGATGGTGGGCGGGGACACAGCCGTCATGGGTCGACGGTACCCGCCTCGTGACAAGTTTGCATCGCGGTGTTAAGAAGCACTCATGACAATCAAGCCCGACGTCGCGTACCTCTCCGGGCTCGACTTCTTCGGCGACGTCGTCGCCCGGATCCCGCCCGACGCCTGGGAGCAGCCCTCGCCCTGCCGGGGCTGGACGGCGCGTGACGTGGTCGGCCACGTCGGCGGCGCGGTCCGCTTCGGCACCGGCCTGCTCGGCGGCTCCGCACCCGAGTGGCGGCCGGCCGATCCTCCGGGGAGCGACGTCGACGGCGACCCGGCCCGGTGGTGGGAGGCCCTGGTTCCCCCGGCCCGGGCGGCGCTGGAGGGCGTCGACCTGACGGCGGTGGTGGAATCGCCCTTGGGTCGGCGGACGATCGGCGAGGGGCTCGGCTTCCCGGCCGTCGACCTGTTCGTGCACGGTTGGGACCTGGGCCGGGCCGCCGGCCTGGCCGTCGAGATCCCCGCCGAGGCGATCGACTTCGCCCGGCGCATGCTGGCCGGCTTCCCCGACGAGCAGATCCGCGCCCCGAGCGTCTTCGGCGCCGAGGTCGACGCGCCTCCCGGCGCCACCGCCTCCGAGACGTTCCTCGCCTGGACCGGTCGCGACCCCCGCGGGTAGCGCGGCGATCCCGGCCGGGTCCGCGCCGCTGCGGACCCGGGACCGGCCAAGGTCCTACTCCCGTGCCCCTCGAGCCCGGTCGGCCGTGCCGCTCGGGCCGCTCGGGCCGACCTTTCCGACGTTTGCCGACCTTGCCGACCTTGCCGACCTTGCCGACCTTGGCGACCGAGGCGACCGAGGCGACCGAGGCGACCTTGCCGACCGGCCGGCGAGGGCAGTGACGAGAGCGCTTGACCTGCGCACACCAGTTCGGGTATATTAGCTCGAGTTCCACTCCACTTCCCCCACGGCGTCGTCTCTCGACGCCCTCGGTGGTCGCGTAGACCGTTGTGATCGGGGAGGTGAGGCAGGTGCAGGTTCTTGTCGACGGATCGGGCTTGCACCCAGCCGGCCCGGATCGCGACGCCGCGTCGCCGGCCGATCCGGTCCTGCTCCTGCGGGCGGCCGTCGACGCCTTGGCGCGGCTCGATCCGGTCGGGTTGGGCGACGCCGCGGTGGCCGACCTCACGATCGCCACCCGCCACGAGATCGACCGCCTCGAAGGCTGCCTCGCGCGGCTGGCCCGCACCGCCCACCGCCGGGGCGTCGGCTCGCAGTCCGGCGCGCCGTCGACCGCCGCGTGGCTGGCCCGGGCGGCAGGCATGCGCACCGGCGACGCGAGGGCCGCCGTCGAAGCGGGCGAGGCCTGCGAGCTGCTCGAGCGCACGGGGGCCGCCTGGCGCAGCGGGGAGATCACGTCGGCCGCCGCCCGCACCATCGCGGGGGCCAGGGTGGAAGGTCACGATCCCGCCCTCGCCGCGTGCGAACCCGACCTGCTGCGCCTGGCCCGCGGCGGCGACCTGCCGGGCCTGCGGCGCGCCGCGGCCCGCTTCCGGAACCTGGCCCGCGCCGACGGCACCGCACCCCGCGTCCCCGACGGCCTCCACCTCTCGCGCACCTACGGCGGGCGGACCGTCCTCTCCGGCGACCTCGGCGACCTCGCGGCCGAGACCGTCGTCACGGCCATCCACGCCTACACCGACCCACCGGCCGACGGCGACCGGCGGCCGGGCTCGCAACGCCGGGCCGAGGCGCTGGTCCGCATCTGCGAGACCGCCCTCGAGCACACCCCCTCCGGGCGGGGCAGCCGCAGCCAGGTGACCGTGGTCGTCGACTGGGCCACCCTCACCGGCGACGCTTCCGGTCGAGCCGACGGCCAGTTCACCGGGCCCCTCCACCCCCACGACGTCCGGCGCCTGCTGTGCGACAGCACCATCAGCCGGGTCGTCACCGGTCCCGACGGTCTACCCGTCGACACGGGCCGCGCCCGGCGCAACCCGCCACCCCGGCTGCGCCGCGCGCTCGTCGCCCGTGACCAGGGCTGCCGGTTCCCGGGCTGCGACCGCCCGCCCGGGTGGTGCGACGCCCACCACGTCCATCACTGGGCCGACGGCGGATCCACCGACCTTCGGAACCTGATCCTGCTGTGCGCTCACCACCACCGCGTCGTCCACCAACCCGGGTGGACCACCCGCTTCGACGGCGACCGGATCCACATCCGCGGCCCCGACGGCACCCGACCACCCTGACCGTGCCGGCCGGCCCGGAGGCCCGGGGAGCGTGGGCCCTCGCGGGCGGATCCGGGCTCGACGGTCCGCCGGGTCTGGGGTGGGGCCCCACTAGCGTCACAGCGGTCGACGGCGGCAACCGAGGAGGCGCTGCGGATGGGTCTGGTGTCGCGGGTGCCGGCGCCCGGTCGCGCCCACTACGGCGCGCGCCGCGCGGGCGCGCCGGTGGCCGCCGCCGTGCTCGCGGCCACCCTCGGGGTGGCACCGCTGGTCGGCTGCAGCACCGGCTCCGGCGGATCGGGGGCCGGCGGCTCGGGGGCGTCGAAGCGGCCGACGACCACCACGACGCTGCCACCGAGCGCCTCGGCCTACTTCACGGCCATGGTCGAGGGAGGAGCCGTGGGGGCACTGAAGATGGCGGCCGCGGCCGCGCCGGGGAGCCCGGCCCGCCTCTACGCCGAGCACCTGGGCCGCCTCGCGAACCTCGGCGTGAAGCCGGCCCCGCCGTGGGCGACCGGCACCCCCGGCACGACCACGACGACGACCACGGCGACCACCACCACCACGACCACCCCGACCACCACGACCGCGCCGCCGTCCGGTGCCCCAACCGCCGGCACGTCCCCGTCCCCGGCGCCGGCCCCGCCGGCGTCCGCGGGCACTCCCGAGCCCGCCGCGCCGGCCACCACGCCTCCCCCTCCCCCACCCACGAACCCTCCCCCGCCCCGGCTCGAGCCTCGCGGCGACGGCTTCCGCGTCTGCTCGGGTGCCGCGTGCGAGCGCTACGACGACCTCTCGTTCACCGACGGGCTCATCGCCGACTTCCAGCGTGGTGGGCGGCCCCTGGCCGAGCACTTCGCCCCGCCCGGTCCACCCGTCACCCACGACGGGCTGACGGTCCAGCTCACCGGCGCCTCGGCCGACGCGCTGGGCCGGCTGGTGGTGGTCGTCCGGGCCACCAACGGCAGCGGCACCCGGTGGAACCTCGCCTACGAGCAGCGTCTCGTGGGGGCCGGCGGGAAGGCGCAGGGCAGCGGCGGGGTGATCATCGGCCCCTCGGCCCTCGATCCGAAGCAGGCCGTGGACCTCGCGTTCCCGTTCCCCGGCGGATCGCTCGGGGGTACCGTTCACCTCACGACGTTCCTCGGCGGGGTCTCCGATCCGGCGGCGAAGGTCGTCTACTTCGACCTGCCCCTGGGATGAACCGACCAGAGCCGGCGCCGGCCTCGGCACCGGCCGGCGGGAGGATTACGAGATGAGCTTCCTGCTCGACCCACCGCTCCTGGTGGCGACCGGCGCGGTAATCGAATCGGCGGTCCCCGACCGCCGCTCGGCCCGCGCCGCCGACGCCGCCGCCCTCGCCGTGTTCCTCGGGTTCTCGGCCGCGCTCTACGCCCGGGCTCCGGGCCTCGGCTTCCTGTGGCGCCCGTTCCGGGCCCGGGACGGGCGCGACTTCATGGTCAACTCCGGGGTCACCCGAATCCCCACCGACCCGACCTCGCACACCGTGCACGCCGCGGCGGCGACCATCTTCGCCACGTACCCGGCCTGGCTCGCGGTGGGGCACCTCATGGCCCGAGCCGCACGCGGCCGCGGCCGGCCCGGCCGCGCCGGCTGAGCGCCGGGAGCGGGCCGGCTACCCGAGGCGCTCCAGGGCGCGGTCGAAGCAGAACCGTGGGGCGTTGACCGGGTTGCACCGCGCGACCGTGCCGCCGGGGATCGCCACGTAGTACTCGGTGCCGAAGCGCGCCGCGATCCCGGGGGCCGGGTAGTCGGTGCTGACCCACTGCGCGCCGCTCGCCAGCGCGGCGTCGCGCATGGTGGTGTCGCCGGTGCGGGCCTGCTCGGTGTCGGCGTCGGCCCGGGTGCGGACCACGTAGCCCCGCCGCACCAGGTCGGTGATCTCGGCCTGGTTGTCGGCGCCCACCGGATCGTTGCGCTTCACGAACGCGGCGTCGGCGTCGCCGGGCTCGGCGTTGGTGAACAGGACCCGGCCCCGCAGGGAGGGATGCCCCTCGAGGTAGGTCCGGCGGTAGGAGCCGCCGTTGTCCATGAGGAACATCACCTTGCCCTTCGCCCGGGCCAGGGTCGGCCAGCCCTGCCGCAACACCGCTTCCTCCAGCGTGGCGTGGCGACCGCGCACGTCGTCAGGGGTGATCAGCTGGCGGGCCGGGAACACCGACCGGATCTCGGCGTCGAGCTCGTCCATGCGGGCCGCGTCGAAGGGCGGGGGGACCACGAACGGGAGATCGACGCCCGGGATGACGATCGGCGTGTCCTTGAGCTCCACGAGGACCGCGATCGGCAGGTGTCCCGGGTTGGCGTCGGACCAGGCCTTTACACCCTCGAGGCAGGCGACGAAGGTCAGGCAGGTGGTGTGGTAGTCGATGTCCTGGATGTGGAGGACCTTGATCCCCGGTTCGCTCATCGCCGGCTGGTCGTAGGGCGGCTCACCCACCGCGGCCCGGATCAGCGGGTCGGCGTAGAGGCCGCCGTCCGGGTCGGCGAACACGTCGAGCTCGATCTGGCGCACGTTCTGGGTGGCGAACTGCTCCGGCAACGGAAGGTGCCCGTACTCGAGCGACCGCTGGCCGGCCGGGTCGACGGATTCCCGGATGGCGGCCTCGAGCGGGGGCGCCTCGACGTGGTAGCTGTTGTGGCTCCCCACGACCTGGACCTGGTTCAGGTGCACCACCCGGGCGACCTGCGCGACCGGCGGCCGCGGCCCGCCCGGGCCGCCGGGCGGGAAGCAGGCGGTGGCCACCAGGCCGGCGGCCAGGGCGACCCCCGGCAACAGGACCCACCCGCCACCCCGGCGGTGGCGCCGTCCCCTGACGTCCTTGTCGTCGTCGTGCACGGCGTGCTCCCCGGCGTGCTTCACGGTAGTCCCCTCGTGTCGCGAATACGTCCAAACTACGCACTTCGCGGCGGTCGCGGCAAGACCCCGGCCGGCCGCGGGCGCTGATAGCTTCACCGCCATGGCCGATTACGAGATCCCGCCGCCGGAGCCCAAGGAGATCGACGAGACGAACGCGATGGAGCTTCGCATCCTCGCCGACAACGCCGTCCTCAAGGGCCAGCCCTACAACGACGAGCACTGCCAGAACTGCCTCTACTACCTCAACCCCGACGACCTGATCTCGTACTGCTGGCACCCGAAGCTGCGCATCCTCGTCGGCGCCGAGTGGTGGTGCCAGTGGTGGGAGAAGATCCCCGAGGCCTGACCGTCCCCCGCCGCGTCCGGCCCCCCGCCGGCCACCTACGCCGCTACTCGAGGGCCAGGAACAGGGCCGCGTAGCGCTCGAGGTGCCGGTCGCCGAGGAACTCGGCGTGGGCCCGCTCGTAGGCCGCGGCGCCGAGCCGTGCGGCCAGGACGGGATCGGCGAGCAGGGAACCGACGGCCGCGCCGAACGCCTCGAGGTCGGTGGGATCGTCGATCAGGAGCCCGTGGCGACGATCGACGATCTGGTCGGTGATGCCGCCCACCCGGCTCGCCACCACCGGGCGGTGCTTCCACATGGCTTCGAGCACCGTGAGGCCGAAGCCCTCGGCCAGGCTCTTCTGGGCCACCACCGCGGCGTGGCGCTGGAGCGCGTTGGTGATGATCGCGACCTCGTCGGGGTCGTGCATCGGGACGCAGGCCAGGTGGATCCGGTTGCGGACCGCCTCGGGGAACGACCGCCACAGCTCCACGCACTCGTCGAGGACCGGGCCGCCCTCCGGGTCGTCGGCGACGCCGTGCACCGACGGCCCCATGAGCGTGAGGTGCGCCCCGTGGCTCCGGTCGACGTGGTCGGCGAACGCCCGCATGACGCCCGGCATGTCCTTCATGCGGTCCCAGCGTGAGACCTGGACGAGCAACGGAGCGTCGTCGGGCGGGGGCGGGCCCGTCTGGAGCACGTCGACACGCCGGTCGACGCGACCGCGGGAGCCGTCGCGGCGGGTGAAGACCGTCGACGGCTCCTCCCGGCCGCCGTCGGCCACCAGGCCCGTGTAGACGAGGATGCCGCGGACCTCCTCCGGCGACAGGGCCTGGTTCTTCGCCGCGAACGGGTCGAGCGACGGGGTGATCACGTGCACGAGAGCGGGATCGATCCAGTCGGGGGCGAACTCACGGCGGGTGAACACGAAGGCCTCGACGTCGTCGAGGTAGGGCCGCAGGAACTCCCAGCCCCTCGCGGTGTGCTCGTTGGATTCGTCGCACCCCACGTGGCAGCGCCACACGACGCGCGCGCCCTCCTCGCGCAGGCGCGCCGCCAGGCCGGCGGTCTGGGGGTCGTGGAGCAGGACGATGTCGCCGGGAGCCACCACCGAGAGCATCTCGTCGGCGTTGGGGCGCAGGGCCTCCTCGTACGCTGCGTGCTCCGCCGGCCCGAGCGGTCCGCCGTCGCCGGGCACGCCGTAGAGGTGGTTGTGGATCCGCTTGGTGATGTCGAAGAAGGCGGGGGTGCCGTCGATCACGTGCCAGCGGGTGTCGACCCCCACCCCCCGGGCGTAGGCGAGCAGCGTCTGGAGCAGCTCGGCCACGCCGCCCCCCGTGGCCGTCGAGTTCACGTTGACCACGCGGCGGCCGTCGAGGAGCCGGCGCGCCGCGACGGCCGCGGTCTCGAACTCCTGGGCCCGCACGGGGCCGATGAGCTCCATGAGCCGCACCGGGTCGAGGGCCTGGATGTCGACTTCCTGCACCGGGGTCCTCCCCACGACCGGGTCGACGGATCGTAGTGCTCCCCCGGTCAGGAATACTGGGCCTCGTGACGGCGTCGAAGCCGGGAGTGCTGATCAGGAGCGGGGCCCGATGATGGGCGCGGGGGGCGCGCCGAGCTGGCACATGATGCGGTCGTTCCGCCGCGACCCGTCGGTCACGAAGCGCAAGCTCCCGCCCGGGATGGTGCGGCGCATCGCGGCCTTCGCCCGGCCCTACCGGCGCCGGATCGCGGTGCTGGTCGCCCTCCTCGCCGTCGACGCGGCCCTCGGGGCCGCGGTCCCGCTCCTCTTCCGGTCGATCATCAACGACGGGATCCTCGGAGAGCGCCCCGGCCTGGTGCTGGCGCTCGCGTCGATCGCGGCCGGGATCGCGGTGGTCGACGCGGCCCTGTCGCTCGTCGAGCGGTGGTTCTCGGCCGGGATCGGCGAGGGCCTGATCTTCGACATGCGGACCCGGGTGTTCGCCCACATCCAGCGGATGCCGATCGCGTTCTTCACCCGCACCCAGACCGGGGCGCTGATCAGCCGCCTCGACAACGACGTGCTCGGCGCCCAGTCGGCGTTCACCGGCACGCTCACCAGCGTCGTCACCAACGTGTTCACGGTGAGCATCACCCTGGGCGTGATGTTCACCCTGTCGTGGAAGATCACGCTGGTCTCGCTGCTGCTGCTCCCCCTGTTCGTGTTCCCCGCCCGGTGGGTGGGCCGCCGCCTACAGGTGATCACCCGCGAGAGCTACGACCTGAACGCGGCGATGACCACCACCATGAGCGAGCGCTTCAACGTGGCCGGCGCGCTGCTCACCAAGCTCTTCGGCCAGTCGTCGCGCGACGAGGCCGTCTTCGCGGAGCGGGCGGGACGGGTGCGCGACATCGGCGTGAGCTCCGCGCTCTACAGCCAGGTGTTCTTCGCGGCCATGCTGCTCGTCGCGTCGCTCGCCACCGCGTTGGTGTACGGGTGGGGCGGCTGGATGGCGGCGCGCGGCGCGCTCGACGTGGGTACGGTCGTGGCGCTCACCGCCTACCTGGCCCGGCTCTACGGGCCCCTCACCTCGCTGTCGAACGTGAACGTCGACGTGATGACGGCCCTGGTGTCGTTCGAGCGGGTGTTCGAGGTGCTCGACCTCGCGCCCATGGTCGCCGACCGCCCGGGCGCGAAGCCCCTACCCGCCGGTGCCGACACCATCGAGCTCGACGCCGTCGACTTCCGCTACCCGACGGCGGCGGAGGTCTCGCTGGCGTCGCTCGAGGCGGTGGCCGTCCTCGACTCCACCCCCGACCGCCAGGTCCTGCACCACGTCAGCTTCCGGGCCGAACCGGGCGAGATGGTGGCGCTGGTGGGTCCCTCCGGAGCGGGCAAGACCACCATCAGCCAGCTCGTGACCCGCATGTACGACGTGACGGGCGGCGCGGTGCGCATCGGAGGTCACGACGTTCGCGACGTGACCCAGGAGTCGCTGCGGGCCGCGATCGGCGTGGTGACCCAGGACGCCCACATGTTCCACGACACGATCCGGGCCAACCTGCTCTACGCGGCGCCGGAGGCCGGCGAGGCGGAGCTCCACGAGGCGATCGAGGCGGCCCAGCTCGGCGCGCTCCTGCGCTCCCTGCCCGACGGGCTCGACACCCTCGTCGGCGACCGCGGCTACCGCCTGTCGGGCGGTGAGAAGCAACGCCTCGCCATCGCGCGGCTGCTGCTCAAGGGCCCGAGCCTCGTGGTGCTCGACGAGGCCACCGCGCACCTCGACTCCGAGTCGGAGCTGGCGGTACAGGCCGCGCTCCGGGTGGCGCTGGCCGGCCGTACGTCGCTGGTGATCGCGCACCGGCTCTCGACGGTCCGCGAGGCCGACACCATCATCGTCCTCGACGGGGGGCTGATCGTGGAGTCCGGACCGCACGCCGAGCTGCTCGCGCGCGACGGCTTCTACGCCGAGCTCTACCGGACCCAGTTCCTGGGCGACGGCACCGAGGCCGGAGGGGTCGCACCCCCCGAGGGCGTCGGCGGGCACGACCTCGCCTAGGACCCACGGTCCGGACCCCGGTCTCCCGGCGCCGACCCCCTGGCGCCGACCCCCCCGGCGCCTGCCCTCCCGGGGCTCGCCCTGCCGGCGCCCGTCCCACCTGGCCCCCGGCACCGGCCCCCGGCGTCGCCCCGCGGACACTCCGCTGACGAAGGTCCCGGTGCACCCGGCCGGGTCGCGGACCTTCGACCCTTCGCAGCGCCCGGCCTCCGTGGTTGGCTGGACACGATATAGTCGTATCCGATCGTGTTGACGGCTCACATCGGTGTTCTCGATGTGAGCCCGCGGCCCCGGAGGTGCGGGAATGGAGTCGGTGACGCGGCGTTACCTGCTGAGGGCGGCGCTTGCCGTCCCCGGCCTGGCCGGCCTCGGGTGGGCCGCCGGGCGCCTCCAGTCGACCGGCGGGATCCTGCGCCCGCCCGGCCGGGGCTCGAGCACCGACGCCTGCGCCCGCTGCGGTCGGGGCGGACACACGATGCTCGACCGCTCCTGCCCCGACGACCCCGGGGTGCTCTGATGGCCGTCGACCGCCGCGACTTCCTCAAGGGTGCGGCCGGCGTGGCCGGCGTCGCCGCCGGCGCGGGCGCGACCACCGTGGCCCGGCCCCAGGTCCGCCGGGGCCGGGGTCGCGAGCCCTCCGAGACCGTCGACCGGGTGGTGCGCACCACCTGCTCGCCCAACTGCACCGGTTCGTGCGGCCAGCTCGCCTTCGTGCGCGACGGCCGGATCGTGAAGATCCAGCAGGCCGCCGACTACCCCGACGCCGCCTACAACCCCCGCGGCTGCATGAAGGGCCTCTCGTACCACCTACAGCTCTACGGCGAGGACCGCATCACCACGCCGCTCATCCGCACCGGGGAGCGCGGTTCGGGCCACTTCCGCAAGGCGTCGTGGAGCGAGGCCCTCGACCGGGTCGCCGACGGCTTCAAGGAGATCGGCGAACGCCACGGCTGGGACTCCATCCACGTCTTCGGCCAGGTGCCCGGGTCGGGCTACATCCAGAAGGGCGCCAACTACCGGGCCAGCGCGGTCCTGGGTATGACGCACGGCACGTCGTTCGACTTCAACGGCGACCTGCCCATGGGCATGCCGATCACCTTCGGGGTCCAGAACGCCGAGCACGAGGCCAAGGACTGGGCGAACAGCCGGTTCCTCCTCCTGGTCGGGGCCAACCCGATCGAGACCCGGATCCCCGACGCCAAGTTCCTGCTCGACGCGGCCGACAACGGCGCCCGGATCGTCGTCGTCGACCCGACGTACTCGGGCACCGCGGCCAAGGCCGACACCTGGATACGGATCCGGCCCGGCACCGACGCCGCCTTCGCGCTGTCGCTGGCCTGGACGATCCTCGACGAGGGGCTCGCCGACCTCGACTTCATGCGCACCTACACCGACGCCGCCCTGCTGGTCCGCTCCGACACGGGCCGGCGGCTCCGCGAGGCCGACCTGCGCCCCGGGGGATCCCCCGACCGCTACGTGGTGTGGGACCGGGCGGGCGACGGGCCCGTGACCATCGGCACCGACCGCCTCGGCCTCCCCGACGGTGTCGACGCCGCCCTCGACGGCCGCTACGAGGTGACCCTCGCCGGCGGTGGGAGCGCGGAGGTCACGCCCGGCTTCGCCCGCGTGCGGGCCGAGCTCGGCCGCTGGACGCCCGAGGCGGCGGAGAAGGTCACCGGCATCGACCCGGAGATGATCCGCAAGCTGGCCCGCGCCTACGCCACCGAGTCCCCCGCCGCGATCCTCATGGGCGGCGGCTCCAACCACTGGTACCACGGCGACCTCCAGGGCCGGGCCCTGGCGCTGTGCGCCGCCCTGACCGGCAACATCGGGCGCTCGGGCGGCGGGTTCTCGGTGTACGTGGGCCAGTACAAGGTGCGGGTCAACACGGCGCCGTGGTGGACCGCCGACGGCGAGGCCGCCAAGGTCGTCTCCAGCATCTACTTCCTGCGCGGCCCGACCGAGACGATGCACCCCGACGTGCCGTACCCGAAGGCCGGCTACAAGGGGCTGTTCTGCACCTTCGCCAACATGTTCGTGCAGTCGCCCGACCTCAACCGCCTCTACGAGACGCTCGACGGGCTCGACCTGATCGTGGTCGTCGACCACCAGATGACCGACACGGCGAAGTACGCCGACGTGGTGCTGCCGGCGGCGAGCTGGTACGAGAAGTGGGACCTCACGGCCACACCGCTCCACCCCTTCCTCCAGCTCCAGCAGCCCGCGGTGGAGCCGGTCGGCGAGTCACGCAGCGAGCTGTGGATGTGGCGCGAGATCGTGAGGCGGATCGACCCCGCTCGGGCCGAGAAGTACTTCGACCACGACGAGCTCGACGCGATCCGCATGATCCTCGAGGCGGGCGGCGGCCCGGGCGGACCGACCGAGGGCATCACCCTCGGCGACCTCCGGCGTGGCCCCGTGCGCCTGAGGGTTCCCGATCCCGACGTGCCCTTCCTCGACCAGATCCGGAACCTCACGCCGTTCCCGCCCCGGTCGCTGCCCGCCAAGCTCGAGGCGACGAAGAAGTTCGTGCCCACGGGCCGGATCGAGTTCTACAAGGAGGAGGATCGCTTCCGCGAGCGGAGCGAGACCGTCCCCACCTACAAGCCGCCGCACGACGCCGGCGTGCAGGACCGGCGGAAGTACCCGCTCACGCTGCTCTCACCGCACTCGAAGTGGCGGATCCACTCCACCTACTCCAACAACCCCTGGCTGATCGAGATACACGGCGGCAAGCCGCCGGTCCTGATCCACCCCGACGACGCCCACGCCCGCGGCATCTCCGACGGCGACTCCGTCGAGGTCTTCAACGACCGGGGGCGGATCGTGGCCTGGGCCGAGGTCACCGAGGCCGTGAGCCCGGGGAGCGCCACCCTCTTCGAGGGCTGGTGGCCCCGGTTCTTCGAGAAGGGGCGCGGCGTCAACGACCTGACCGCCTCGTCGGTGAACCCGATCCACGAGGTGCACTACGTCCCGAACATGTGGTGCCCGTCCACGGGCTGGAAGGACTGCGTCTGCGAGGTGCGCCGTGCCTGACACCGAAGTCCGGACCGACGTCGTGACCGGCGTCCCGACCGACCGGCGGGAGTCCCGCGGCGCGAAGCGCTCGCCCGTCGACGCGCTGCCACCGGCGTCGCGCCGCTACGGCGAGATCGGGGACCGCTCCACGAAGCCCCGCTGGGGGATGGCCGTCGACATCGAGCGCTGCGTCGGCTGCTGGTCGTGCGCCGTCATCTGCAAGTCCGAGAACGACGTGCCGCTCGGGATGTGGTGGAACCGCATCCTGACCCGCGGCGACGACCTCGACCGGCCCGGCGAGGGCGAGCACGGCCACCTCGAGATGGAGTGGGTCCCCCTCGCCTGCCAGCACTGCGACGACGCCCCGTGCGAGAAGGTCTGCCCCACCGGTGCCACCTACATCGACAAGGAACGGCTGGTCCTCGTCAACCAGGACGACTGCATCGGCTGCCGCTACTGCATGGCGGCCTGCCCCTACGGAGTCCGGGTTTTCAACTGGGGGAAGCCGAAGTACCCCGTCGACGGCGGTACGGGGATGGTCGGGGCCCGACCCGTCGGCACCGTCGAGAAGTGCACCATGTGCGTGCACCGCATCGCCGAGGACCAGGTCCCCTCGTGCGTGTGGTCGTGCCCGGCCAACGCCCGCGTGTTCGGCGACCTCGACGACCCCGACGGGCGCCTGGTCAACCTGCTCCGGTCCCGGGGGGCCACGCGCCTCCTCGAGGACAAGGGGACCCGCCCGAAGGTCTGGTACCTGCAACCGCGCCGCCGGAGGCCGCTATGACCAGCATCGCCGCCGATCCCGCCGTCGCCCTCCGCGCCGAGGGGCCGTCGACCGCCTGGAGGGCGTGGGTCGGGGTGCTAGGCGTCGCGCTGGGGCTGGGTGCGTTCTGCTTCGCCTACCAGTGGGCCAACGGCCTCGGGGTGACGGGCCTCTCCAACACCGTCACCTGGGGGATGTACATCATCTCGTTCATGTTCCTGGTCGGCGCGTCGGCCGGGGGCCTCATCGTCGTGGCCGGAAGCGAGCTGGTCGGCTCCGAGCGCTTCGCCTCGCTGAACCGCCTCGCGGTGCTCGTGTCGGGGGCGGCGATCCTCACCGCGACGGGCACGATCCTCCCCGACCTCGGCCGTCCGCAGATGGCGTGGAAGATGATCGTCCATCCTCACTGGACGTCGCCGTTGATGTGGGACATGGTCGTGATCCTCGTCTACCTGAGCATCGCGGCGGTCGACCTGTGGATCCTGACCCGCCCCACGGTGTCGGGCTCGGCCCTGCGCCGGATGGCGGTGATCACCCTCCCGGTGGCGATCCTCGTCCACTCGGTGACGGCGTGGATCTTCGGGCTCCTGGTCGCCCGCCCGTTCTGGAACACGGCGCTGCTGGCCCCGATGTTCATCACGTCCGCGCTGGTGTCGGGGACCGCGCTCGTGGTCGTGATCGCCCACGTCGTGGAGCGCACGACGGGCGTCCGCTTCGGCGACGAGCACACGCTGGGCGACCTCGGGAAGCTGATCGTGTGGTTCATCGCCGTCGACGCGTTCCTGCTCGGCACCGAGATCCTCACCATCTACGCGTCCCGGGTCCCCGACCACCTCGACCAGCTGAACGTGATCCTCTGGGGCCGCCTGGCTCCGGTGTTCTGGGCCGAGGTGGCCCTCGGCGTGGTCGTGCCGTTCCTGATCCTGACCCGTCCGGCACTGCGGGCCCGGCGCGCCTGGCTGCTGACCGCGTGCTCGCTCGCGATCGTCGGGGTGTTCTTCAAGCGGGTGAACATCCTGCTGTCGTCGATGTTCGAGCCCCTGGTGGGCCTCGCACCCGGCATCCCCGGCGGGCGTCCCGGCCAGGCCTTCCGCCCGGACGAGATCTACATCCCGACCTGGGTCGAGTGGGGGATCCTCATCGGGATGGCCGGCTTCTTCTTCACCGTGGTGACGGTCGGGGTACGGCGGATCGTGCTCGACCGGGCCGCGGGCGCTCAGACCCGGGCCCGGGCGGCCTTCTCGCGGTACATGCGCCCGTCGGCGCAGCGGTAGAGCTCGTCGGGCTCGGTCCCGTCGACCGGGGCCACCGCCACCCCGATGCTCACCCGGGGGTGGATCGTGTCGCCGACGATCGTGAGGGGCTCGGAGAGGCCGCCGTGCAGGCGCCTCACCACCGCGTCGAGCTCGTCGACGCCGGTGGTGAGCAGCACCGCGAACTCGTCGCCGCCGAGGCGGGCGGCCACGTCGGACGCCCGCACCGCCTCCTGGAGCCGGCGGGCCACACCCCGCAGGGCCTGGTCGCCGTGGAAGTGCCCGAACGTGTCGTTGATCCCCTTGAAGTCGTCGACGTCGAGCAGCAGCAGGGCGAACGACGCGCCGACCCGCTCGGCCCGGGCACACTCCTGGGCCAGGCGCTCGAAGAGCGCGGCCCGGTTCGGCAGGTGCGTCAGTGGGTCGTGGTAGGCCTGGTACGTCAGCTCGTCGACCCGGCGCCGCTCCGCCTCCCGCAGCAGCGCGTTCTCCACCACCAGCGACCCCTGCCGGGCGAGCTGCTCGGCGATGCGCCGGTCGATGGGGCTCCAGTGCCGGCTGCGCTTCGGGTGGGAGCAGACCACCAGGCCGAGCGGGCCGGACCGGCTCATCAGCGGCAGCACGCTGTAGGAGCCGAGCTTCAACGACTCCACGAGGTCGGCGGGCAGGAGGTCGGACTCGCGGGCGTCCTCGACGAAGTACGGCTCGGCGACGCGGAGGGTCGCCCGCCAGATCTCGAACTCGTCGGGGTCGCGTCCCACGCAGTAGTCGCGCAGCAGAGCCAGGTAGGCGGGGTCGACTCCCACGCCGTCGACGTGGGTGATCTTGGCGTCGGCGACCGAGCCCAGGTAGATCGTCACGTGATCCGACGCCAGGGCGTTGCGGGCGACGGTCGCCAGCGCCCGGGCCGCGGCGTCGATCGAGTCGGCCGAGGATCCCTCGGCCAGCAGCATCCTCGCGGCGTCCGCCTCCCGGGCCCGGTCCAGGCTCTCCTCGGCCACGCGGGCGAGCTCCACCACCACCTCCACCTCGGCCACGGCCTCCTCGGCCCGGGCCAGGTCGGCGTCGTCGAAGGCGTGCTCGGGGCCGGCCTCCAGCAGCACCACCCCCAGCACCCCGGGTGCGGCTCCGACGGGTACCGCGAGGACCGAGCCCGCCGCGACGTGACCGCAGCGATCGTCGGGCGGAGCCTGCGACACGCCGCCCCGCACGGCCCGCCCGCACCGGACGGCCTCCTCGACCAGGCACACGCCGTCGCCGCAGTCGACCTCGTCCCCCGGCTCCCCCACCGGCGGCGACGGCCCCGGCGCGGCGGTGGCGTGGAGGTGCCCCACCCTCACCGAGCGCAGCAGCGACCCCTGCCGGGTCAGGAAGAGGGCGGCCCGCGACGCTCCGAGCTCGGCCGCCCACCGGGAGAGGAGCGACGCCAGCAGGTTCCGGACGGCGTCGCCCGACGCGACCTCCTCGGCGGTGGGAGGCGAGGCGACACCTGCGTCCTGCGCTTCGATGGCGTCCATGGGCGATCTCGGTCGGCCGGGCGCCCTCAGGGAACCGAAGGGCGCACAGCGCTTCTAATCGTCCAGACGCCGCCGGGGCTTGAGGATTACGGGGATCCCCGGACCGTCGAGCCGTGGCGCCGGGGCCCCACGGGACGCCGTGGGGCCCGGACCCAGGGCCCCACGGGTCAATGGACGATGACGACCGGGCAGCCGGCGTGCGCCGCCAGGTAGTTGCTCACCGACCCCAGCAGAAGGCCCTTGAACCCGCCCCGGCCGCGGGATCCGACCACCAGGAGCTCCGCCGCGCCGCTCAGCTCGGTCAGGACCGGGGCGGGAGCGCCGGCGATCGCCGCCCGGCGCCACTCGACGCCCGAGGAGGAGTCGAGGCCGGCCGCGGCGATCGTCTCCTCGATCACGTGCGCGGCCGCCAGCTCGAGCTCCTCACCCGAGATCGGAGGCTGGTACGGAGACGGCCCCAGCATGGGCGGGAAGGTCCAGCACGCGACGACCAGGAGCGGCTGCGAGCGGGTGCGAGCCTGCTCGACGGCCCACCGCAGGGCGCGGACCGACGGTTCGGATCCGTCGACCCCCACCAGGATCGTTCCTTCGGCCGAGATCGGCTGTTCAGTCATCGCACCAGAGTGGCAGACGAAGTATCGCATCGGCCCATCCACGGGCCGATGCCCGGCCGCCCGGTCGCCCGGCCGGCCGCCCTGGAGCTACGGGGTGACGAGGGAGCGGCGGCGGCGCGACCCCGGGCCCACGAGACGGCGCCCCACGCCCAGCACGGGGTGGAAGTGGATCTCGCCCACGGCCAGGAGCAACCCACCCAGCATCGCCGCGTTCTTCAGGAAGTGGATCCGCTGCCCGGCGCGCTCGGGGCCCGGAGGGAGCTCCCAGAAGCGGTGCCCGGCGAGGGTGGTCGGGATCAGGCTGCCGGCGAGCACCGCGGCCGAGATCCGGGGCGCGATGCCGGCGCCGAACGTGAGGCCGGCGACGACCATCGCCGCGCCGTTGGCGCGCACCAGCGCCTCGCTGTCGACGGAGAGCCCGACGGCGTCGGAGAGCTGCGGCAGGATCGTGTCGGCCCGGTCGACCTTGGTCGACGGGTTGCGCAGCGCATCCCAGCCCCCGGCCACGAACATCCCCGCCATGAGGGGCCGCGCCAGCGGTGCCGTCCAGCTCACCGGGACCTCACGGGTACATCATGGCGCACCGGCGGGACCGGCCCGCCCATCGTCCGGGGTTCAGTTCGCCGACGGGTCGTCGGGGAAGTGGGCGAACACGGCCAGCCGGCCCTCCTGGCGGCGGAGCACCCGGCGCCAGAGCTGCTCGGCGTCGGGGGTGAGGACGTCGCCCGGGATGTCGGCGTCGACGACGAACCAGCCGCCGGCCTCGACCTCGCCGTCGAGCTGGCCCGGCGCCCAGCCCGCGTAGCCGCCGAAGATCCGGACACCGTCGAGGGCCGCGAAGCTGGCCGGTGGGCGCGACAGGTCGATGGTCGCCAACCCGCCGAACAGAGGCACCCGGCCGCCGGGCGCCGCCCCGCCGTCGGGGTCCGCCCCGGAAGCGGGGTCCGCTCCTGAGCCGGGCATCCCGGACGGCGTCCAGGCCAGCCCGATCACGGCGCCGTCGCCGACGGGCCCGCCGGCGAACACCTGGGCCGGCGGGTCGACGGCACCGGCCCAGTCGGGCAGGGCGTCGGCCACCGCGAGGGTGGACGGTCGGTTCAGCGTCACGCCGAGCGCGCCGTCGTCGCCGTGCTCGAGCACGAGCACGACCGTGCGGGCGAAGTTCGGATCGGCCAGGCCCGGGCTCGCCACGAGCAGCCGGCCGCGCATCGTGGCCACCGCTGCATCTTCGCAGCCGGCCGGCGGGGCCGGCGAACACCGCACGGGGGCCGACGCCGTCAGGCGTTCCGGTGACCGGCCTCCCGGCGGGCGGGCGCGGTCCGCTCCCCGGTAGCGTCGGCGGTCGTGACCCCGGCGCCCGATCCGTACCCGCCCGGCGACCACCTCCTCCGCGACCTCGGCCTGTGGATGTCGTGGCACGCCGGCCCGATCGTGCGCGGCGGGATCGCCCGGTCGGCGAACGTCACGAACCCGTCGGGCTCCGTGGTGGCCGGTGCGCTGTCGGTGCTCGTCGACCTCGTCGGCGGCGGGGCGGCGTTCGTGGCCAGCCGGCCGCACGGGATCGCGACCGCCGACATGGCCCTCCACCTGACGGGCCGGCGCGCTCGCGGGCCGATCGAGGCCGAGGCCCGAATCCTGCGGGCGGGCCGCAGCACCGTCGTGGCGCAGGCCGACGTCCGCAGCGGCGACGAGCTCCTCGCCCGGGCCGGGATGACGTTCATGGTCATGACCCGGCCCGACGACTCCGCCGGACCACGCCCCTTCGGCCCCGACGACGAACCGAGCCTCGCCGTCGACTTCGCCGGCCCCACCGGCCTGCCCGTCCCCTACCGCGAGGCGCTCGGCCTGGTCGCCGTCGACCATGCCCGCGGGGAGATGGAGATCGGGGTCGACGAGTACCTGCACAACTCGTTCGGCGCGCTGCAGGGCGGCGCGGTGGTGTCGCTCGTCGACGCCGCCGCGCAGGGCGCGCTCGCCGAGGCGTGCGGCGCCGCGGTGGAGTCGCTCGACCTGCACGTCACGTTCCTGGCCCTCGGCCGGGAGGGTCCGGTCCGGAGCCGGGCCTCGGTCCTCGCCGCGGGGCCGTCGTGGGGCGCGGCCCGGGTGGAGGTGCACGACACCGGCCGCGACGGCCGGCTCATGACCGTCGCCGACGTGACCGCGGGTCTCGTCACCGAGGTGGCCGGCGCCGCGGAGGTCGGCGCGTGAACCTCTTCACCGACCCTGAGAAGGGCCGAGCGGTGAGCCGGGCGCTCGGCCTCGACCTCCGGGAGGTCACGCCCGGAGGCACCGCCACCGAGGGGCCGGCCGCCGGCGCGCCCGGCTCGGCGACCGAGGAGCTGCCCACGTTGGTCGGCACCGCCGAGCTGCTCCCCCACCTGCGCGCCGCCCACGGCGGGATCCACGGCGGAGCGCTCCTGGCGCTGGCCGACAGCGCGGCCGGACCCGCCAACGGCCTGGCGGTGCTGCCCCGCTGGGTCGTCACCACCAACCTCACGATGCGGACCCTGCGGGCCACGCCCGTGGGCCCCCTCACGGTGACGGCCCGGGTGCTGCGCCGCGGCCGCCACGCCGCGGTCGCCGCCTTCGAGGTCCACGACGACGGGGCGCCCGGCCCGGGCGGCGACCGGGGCGGCGACCGGGGCGGCGACCGGGGCGGCGACCGGGGCGGCGACCGCGACGACCGGGCGACGTCGGCACCGGTGGCGCTCGGGCGGCTGACCTCGGCGGCGCTCGACCCGAAGGGCGGTCCACCACCGCTCGCCCGCCCGCTCCACATGTCCGCGCCTCCCGGCCCGTCGCCGGTCGCGTGGGAGGACCTGATCGGGATCCGGCACGACCCGGACGCGGTCCGCATGCCCGTCACCGACGACGTCCTCAACCCGTGGGGGATCGTCCACGGCGGGGCCACGGCCGCCCTCGTCGACGCCGCCGCCCGGCACGCCGCGGCCGGGGCCGGGGCCGGGGAAGCGGCCTTCACCGCCGACGTCGCCCTGTACTACCTCGCGCCGGGGCGGGTGGGGCCGTTGCGCGCGGCCACCTCGGTGCTCGCGCTCCGGCCCGACGGCTGGGTGGTCGACGTGCAGGTGAACGACGAGGGGGCCGGCGACCGTACCGTCGCCTCGGCGGTGGCGACGGTACGGGAGGCCTGAGGCCGGACCCGGGCCCCACGCCCCGGGCGGCCACGCACCGGTCGGGGTCGCCACCCCGCCGGGCTCAGGAGAGCTTCGCCTCGAGCTTGTCGAGGGCCTTCTCCTCGGAGATGTCGAGGGCGAAGCTCAACTCGGCGACGAGGATGGAACGGGCCTTGTCGAGCATCGACTTCTCGGCCGTCGACAGCCCCTTGGCCCGCTCGCGCAGAGCGAGGTTACGCACCACCTCGGCGACCTGGTAGACGTCGCCCGACTTCATCTTCTCCTGGTGGTTCTTGAAGCGCCGGCTCCAGTTGGCCGGCTCTCGCACGTCGCGCTTGGCGAGGAGCCCGAAGAGGTCCTCGACGTCGGAGCGGCTGATCGGCCAGCGCATACCGACCTCCTCCGCCTTGTCGGCCGGCACCGAGAGCGTCATCTCGCCGTGGACCATCTCGAGGACCAGGCACTCGGCCTTCTCGCCCGCGACCTCGCGCGTCTCCTTGCGCTTGATGACCGCGACCCCGTGGTGCGGGTAGACGACGCGATCTCCGACCTTGAACTTCGCCATTGCGCTCCCGTGCGCACACCATGTGCGCGGTAGTTGCCGTGTGTGCCGTACGCCTCGTGCGCCCGGCCCTGGCCCCTGCCCGCGGCGGGGTCGACGCGGGATCCCCGAGCCCTGGACAGCCCTCCATTGTGCCAGGTCGACCCGTCCGGTCGCCCACCGTCGGGGCGGGTGACCGGGCTCCTCCGGGCTCAGTCGGCGTCGGCCAGGCGCTGGAGGGCGGCGCCCAGCACTTCGATCTCGTCGGCCGAAAGCCGCCCGACGAAGTGCTCCCGGACCCCCCGCACGTGGACGGGCCAGGCCTCCTCGAGCACCCGCTCCCCCGCCGAGGTGAGCTCGGCGTACGAGCCGCGGCGGTCCTCGGGGCAGCCCTTGCGGTCGACGAGGCCGTCGGCCTGGAGCCGGTCCACGAGCCGGGTCAGGCCGCTGCGGGAGAGCGAGGCCCGGCCGGCCAGCTCGTTCATCCGGAGCCTCCGGTCGGGCGCCTCCGACAGGTGCACCAGCACCTCGTAGCTGCTCAACGACAGGCCCCGTTCGTCCTGGAGCTCCCGGTCGAGCGTCGCGGCCACGCGTGCGTGACCGGTCATGAAGGACCTCCAGGCCCGCATCTGCGCCGCGGTCAGGGGTGCGCTCGCCACGCCGCCATTGTCGCATATCGTTGCGCGCTCAAGCATCCCACGCCCCCGACCGCCCTCGGGGCCCGGCGCCGGGTGCGCGCGGCGTCTCCTACGATGACCCGCCGTGGAAGCCCTCGAGCTGTTCGGACTCGCCGCCACCGAC
>WBZO01002986.1_pt1 | contig 20688 bp, 20 predicted proteins | sample 5204261 | NCBI WGS metagenome assembly WBZO01 (sample SAMN12412400, study PRJNA552823) | activated sludge metagenome | isolation source: activated sludge from anammox sidestream of wastewater treatment plant... | place: USA: North Carolina | collected 2017-09 | reverse complement strand
CGCCCTCAATGGTTGCGAGCGCCCCAAGGTCGAGCGCCTGTCGTACGGAGCCGTCTGCCTTGATGCGCTCGGGAACCTCGAATCGCAACGGGCGCGGCACAAGAGGCGACGGAAAGCGGATGCGCAGGTCGAAGAGGTCGTAGCGCTGTTCCATCGCAATGTCGAGGATGTCGCGAAAACCCCGGGTGACGATCATTGCCGTGGGGGCGCCCCGGCGCTCGATCACCGCGTTAGTCACCAGGGTCGTTCCGTGCACGATCATCGACACGTCGGCTGGCGTGATGCCCGCCTGGCTCGTGATGGCGCGTACACCGTCGAGCACCGCCTGCTCGGGAGCACTCGGCGTGGTGAGTGCCTTGTGCACGACCATCTCTTGGCCCTGGTCGTCGAAGAGGGCGAAGTCGGTGAACGTGCCACCAATGTCGATGCCAATGCGGTATGCCATGTCTCGCTATTCCTTGCGTACGTCGTGTTTCGGCGCGTCAGCGCGGGGGTCGGCGCAACAGTTCACCCAAGCGCGCGATCACCTGCTCGATCTCTTGCGCGTTGATGCCGCGGTACGTCACGAAGCGGATGTGCTCGGCGCCCATCGGCAGGGCGAGGATGTCGACCGCTGCGAGTGCGGCGCACACCGCGGCTGCCGTCCAGGGGAGTAAGACTTGCGCCAGGACGATGTTCGTCGGGTGCGCGGGCGCCTGCGGCGCGATGCAGGGGAGGCCGGCGAGACCGGAGGCGAGCCGCGCCGCGAGGACGTTGCACTGCGCGATGTGCGCGAGATCGTCGAGCCCCGCGAGCGTCGCCGCTGCGGCAGCGCCGATCGGGCGCAGGCCACCCCCCAGGCGCTGGCGCAGAACCAGCGCGCGATCGATGTGCACGGCGCTCGTCGCGAGCGCGGCACCGATCGGTGCGCCGAACGTCTTGTTGAGGCTAACCGAGACGGTATCGAACGCGCTGGCAAGTCGTGCGGGTGTCGTGCCGAGTGCGGATGCGGCGTAGAAGATGCGGGAGCCGTCGAGATGGAGCGCGCAGCCTCGCGCCCGCACCAGGGTGACCACGTCGTCGACGTAATTCGCCGGGAGCGCGATGCCGCCCGCGCGCATGTGCGTGTTCTCCAGGACGGCGAGTGTCACGCGCGGGCGCTGCGCATCCGGCTCGATGCCGACGGCACGCTCCCACGAGGGGGGCGGCGGAAGCGCGCCTTCGACATCGACCGTCGTCATGCGAACGCCGCCCAATGCGGCGCCGGCATTGGCCTCGGACACGAGAACGTGTGCGTCATGCTGGGTCACGACGGTATCGCCGGGTGCCGTGTGCAGCAGAAGCGCGACGGTATTGGCCATCGTGCAGGTCGGAAAGACCAGTGCGTCTTCCTGGCCAAGGACGTCGGCTATCCGAGCCTCGAGTTTGCGCTGCCAGGGGTCCTCGCGCAGCCCGAAATGGCGCGATTGCGCAGCGTCGCGTGCGGCGGCTGCCATCGCGTCGGAGCTGTGCGAAAGGAAGTCGCTGCGCAGATCGATCACTGCCATCACGTCCCCTTCAGCGTGGCGGGCAACCACAGCGCGATCGCTGGCATCCAGTACAGGATGAAACAGAGGAGGACGATGATGACGGCGTACGGCAGCGACGATCGGGCGATCGTCCCGATCGATGATGGCGCTGCGATCGAGTGGACGGCGAAGAGGTTGAGCCCCATGGGAGGCGTGAGTTGCCCGAGCTCGATCAGGACCACGAGGACGACCCCGAACCAGACGCCTGAGAATCCCATGGCCTGGATGGTCGGATAGAGGAGCGGTACCGTGAGCAGCATCATCGAGATCCCGTCCACGAACATGCCCAGGACGAGGTAGACCGCGACCAGGATGCAGAAGAACACGAACGGCGCAACTCCAAGCGTGGCCAGGGCGGTCGCCACGCCACGACCGATGCCCGCCGTCGTGAAGGCGAAACTCAGGATCTGCGCGTTGATGATGATGAACATGATGACGGCGTTGGTCACGACCGAATTGCGCAGTGCGGTGCGAAACGCCGCCAGCGTCATCTCCCGGTAGACGAGACCGAGCAGCGCGGCCATGGCACAGCCGAACGCAGCGGCCTCCGTCGGCGTCACGATACCGAAGTACATGCCGCCCAGAATGGCGAGGAGGAGGAGCGTCACCGGGATGCAATCCCGGAGCGCTCGCAGCGCGAGGGAGGCGGGTGGCCGCGTTCGCTTCGGCGGCACCCACGAGGGGTGGCGTGCCACGACGAGCGCGACCCAGGCCATGAACATCCCGGCAAGCAGTAGGCCCGGTAGCACCCCCGCCATGAACAGATCGATGACCGATTCCTGCACCACGGCAGCGTAGATGACCATCGGGATCGACGGCGGTATGAGGATCCCGAGACAGCCGCCCCCGGTGAGGGTGCCGAGTGTCAGACGATCGTCGTAGCCATGCTTGCGCATCTCGGGCAGCGCCACGGTACCGATCGTGAGGGCCGTGGCGGTCGACGAGCCCGAGACCGCCGCAAAGATCGCGCTACCGACCACGTTCGACTGCGCGAGCCCGCCGCGGACACCGTACGTCAGCGTGGAAAGCGCGCCGTAGAATCGCTTGGACACGCCACTGCGCAGGATGATCTCGCCCATCAGGACGAACAGGGGTACCGCGACCAGGGTGAACGAGTTGGTGGTGTTCCAGACGAGGTCGCCAAGAGTGGGCCAGAGCGTGAATCCGGAGATCGCCGTCACGCCCACGATGCCGACCAGTCCCATCACCGAGCCGATCCCTACGCCAAACACGAGTAACGCCACGAGGACGATGCCGTACAGGGTAAGGGCGACTTGCCAGCTCATGGCGCCGGAGCCCGCTTCGTCAGGCGGCGGATGCCAGAGACGACGAGCGCGGCGTAGAGCAGGGTGAGGAAAGCGAACGCGACCGGCATGAACACCTGGATCATCCACAGCGGTGTTGCCGACGGCTGAATCGAAACCGTGTCGTAGCGAAAGCTCGAGAGTGCGAGCAATGTCATCGCGTAGGTGCACACCGCGGCGACGACCAGACCCACGCATGCGGAAACCACGTCGGCGCAGCCGCGCCACCACGGCGAGAATCGCGTGATGACGGCATCCACGCGCAGGAAGGCACCCTCCTGCAGCGCGTGGCCGAACCCCAGGAGAGTGAGCCACGCGAAGAAGTAACCTGAGTACTCATCGGCGATCAAGGTCGAGACGTCGAACAGGCTGCGGCTGACGATCTCGACGTTGACGAGTACCGCGATCACCACCAGCATGAGCCCCGCGACGTCGCAGCCGATCCTGGCGAGGCGCGCAAGACACATCGGTGCAGCGCGATCATCGTGCGTCACGAGGATGCTCCGAGTGCGTGGTAGGCAAGGAGGATTCCAGGCGCCGCCGTGGTGGGCACGACGCCCGGAGGGGCGGAAAACGCGAACTCAGGTCGCGCCGCAGGCCTTCATTGCCCCGTCCAGGAGTTGCTGGCCGACGGCGCCATGCTTCTTCGCCCAGGCGTCCCACATCGGCCGCATGATCGTCCGCGCGTGCTTGCGGTCGTCAGCGGTGGGATCGACGAGGTTGACCTTGTTGGCCACCAGGTTCGCTCGCGCAGCCTTGTCACCATCTTCGGACATCGTCCGGTAGCGCGGTGCGTATTCCTTCATCTTGGCCTGCAACGCTGCGCGGACATCCGGGGCGAGCTTCGCGAGTTCGGCGGAATTCACGAGCATGACCTGATGTCCCATCGTCATGTTGACCATGTAGCCGGTTTTCACGATTTCATAGGCCTTCCAGTCGTTGGCCGATAGCGCCGACGTGATGGCTCCGTCGATCACTTTGCGCTCGAGTGCCGGGATGACTTCAGCCGAGGTGATCGAGACGGCGCTTCCGCCCAGCAGTTTCATCATCTCGACTTGTTCCGGGTTCCACGTGCGCACCTTGAGTCCCTTGAGATCCTCGAGGCGCGTCACCGGTCGATTGAGCCAAAAATTCTGCGGCGGCATGGTCCAGTGGATGCCCACCGTCAGGCTGAACTTCTTGGCGAGTTGTGCGTCTGCGGCGGCGGCGACGGCGGGCAGCGCCTTGTCGAATTCGTCGTAGCTCGTGCACAGGAATGGCAGCCCGAGGACATTGAGATCCGGGACGTCGCCAGCCGCGAAACCGACCGCCACGTCACCCATCTGCACCTGGTTGTTGGCGACGGCCTTCACCACGTCGGCGGCCTTGTACGGCAACTCGCCAGCGGCAAGCACCGTGATCTTGAGCTTGCCGCCCGTGGCTTTGGCGACATCCTCCGCAAAGGCGCGATTGAGCTGCGCGGGCTTGTCGTTGGGTGGGAAGTACGTGAAGAACTTCCACTCCGTAACCTGGGCAGCGGCGACTCCGGCTGTCATCGCGCATGCGACGACAGCGGTACGCAGCAAAGTGGTGCGGATCCAATGTGTGGTACGCATACGTCCTCCCCGATCGATCGCTGCGACGGCAGCGGCGGAGCAATGCTACGAGGGGACCGTGCACCGTTGCAATCGCGCAAATTGCCAACGATTTGCGGGATGTCGGGGCACGTGACGCCGCTATCGCTTGGTGTGCACCGGCGCTGTCTTCGGCTGCATCGCTGTCGCGGCGGTGGCAAAGCGGCTCGCCTGATCGTAGAGCGCGGTCATCGTCCGCAGGAAGCCGGCGGCCTCCTTGACGGCACCCTCGTGACCACTCACCCACGTGAGGCTCGGCACGAGAAAGTGCTCACGAACCTCACGGTAACCGAGGCATGCGCGCTCGCCACGGTCGGTGGTTTCGTAATGGCGCTCGCGGCCCTTTGGCGTGATGAGCACGAGGCCGCCTGCAGTGAGCTTCTTCAGCGCGTATGCGACGAGATGCGTGTCGTCGATGTTGAGCACCATGCAGATGTCGGCGAGGCGCCGACCGCGGGCGCGGTGGTTCACGGCGTGCAGCACGAGGATGTCGAGAGCATTGAGACCGTTGACGTTGGCTGCCGCCATGCAGCTTTGCACCCAGCGCTGGAAGCCGTAGACGAGGATGATGAGTCCATACTCGAACTCGCTCAAATCCTGGCTCGATGGGCTGGGATGGAAGGATCGGTCGGGATCGTCGGGAAGATCCGACCTGGGATACAGACCGCGCGTCGTGTGGTGCAGTATCGACGGCGGCGTCCTGGCCGGCGGCCGGGCGGATCCGGCCTGCGGCCCGGGTTGGCCGACGTCGCGCTTCAGGCGGCGCGGACGCGTCACGCCATCCTCGCGCAAGCTGCATTCAATGCAGAGCCGGCCGCGACGCCTCGCAAACCACGAACCCGCCTCCCTTCACCCATTCTGCCTCCCTTGCCCTCGAAATCCGTCGCAGGCGCCCCCACATGACCTCCATTGTCCACCAGAGCCGGGGCGTTCCCGGGCCGTGGCGCAGCGTCGCTGCGCACGCGCCGGCTCGACATCGGTGGCCACGCGGAGAGCCAATCATGATGATGACCCTCGATCCTACCCACAACGAAGTCGTCGGCATCTCGCGCGGCGTGGAGCGCGTCGTCGCCGGTCAGGCGACGAGTGACGGCGCCGGCGTGAAGCTCACGCGCGTGCTGACGCACACCCTGCAGCGGCGTCTCGACCCCTTCCTCCTGCTCGATGCATTCGGGACCGACGATCCGCAGGACTACATTGCCGGATTTCCGGACCATCCGCACCGCGGTTTCGAGACGATCACCTACATGATCGCGGGCCGCATGCGCCATCGCGACAATGCGGGGCACGAGGGCCTGCTCACCAACGGCAGCGTGCAATGGATGACGGCAGGCCGCGGCATCGTCCACTCGGAGCTTCCCGAGCAGGAAGACGGCCGCATGGAGGGATTCCAGCTGTGGCTGAACCTGCCCGCCGCGGACAAGATGCGCGCGCCCTGGTATCGCGACATCGCCGCCGCGGAGATTCCCGAGTTCACGACGGCCGAGGGGGTGCACGTGAAGGTCATCGCGGGCAAGAGCCACGGCGTGACCGGCGCGATGCAGCGCGACGTCACCGATCCGCTATATCTCGACGTCGCATTGCCGGAGCGTGGACGGTTCCGGCAGGCGCTCTCGCCGGTGCATACGGCGTTCGTCTACGTCTATCGCGGCAGCGTGCGGATCGCCGGCGTCGACGTGCCGGCGCAACGCATGGCGATTCTGGGCAACGAGCCCGGGACCGACGGGGTGGAGATCTTCGCGCCGACGGCGGCGCAGGCACTCGTCATCGCGGGAAAGCCGCTGCACGAGTCGATCGCGCAGTACGGCCCGTTCGTGATGAATACGCAGGAGGAGATCTTCGAGGCGGTGCGCGACTATCAGGCGGGGAGGTTCGGCGCGTGACGCGCGCGCTGCGGGTCTGGCGTCACGGCTTCCAGCAGTAACGCCCGTCGGCCCCGTTCTTCGCCCGCAATGCCTTCAGCCGCTCGACGCTCGCGGGGGCGGCGAGAAGGTCGCGCTCGCGCTTCACGGCGGCGAAGAGGTCGGTCAGACCCTTCTGGTAATTCTCCTGACGGTTGCCGAAGAGCCCCGGGACCTCGGGCAGCAGCAACGCCTCGTACGGATGGCGCGCGGTCCAGTCCGCGGCGGCGAGCGCGATCTTTCGCTGCTGCTCGACGTCGCAGAAGGCGTAACCGTTGATCGTCGGGCCGGCAAGCCGCACGAAGGCGTTCATCGCCGGCGACACCGACGCGAGCTGCGGCGACTTCATGTCGGCCACGCGCGTGAGCAGGTAGTACCGGTTCTTGGCCGCGTAGAACCAGAACACCGCGTCGTCGCGCATTCCGACGTCGTAGAGGCGGATGGCGAGCACCATCATCGTCATCGGCGTGATGCGCGCGGGATCGCGCTCGATCTCGTCGCGGGCGCGCTTGATGTCGTCGGCGCGGGTGGATGCGAGGATCGCGTCCAGGCGTGGGGCAACCGCGATGAGCGGGGGATCGTCCGGGTGGTGCGCGGCCTGGTAGTAGGGCAGCACCTGAATGCGGATGCGCTTGACGGGATCCGCGGCACGCGCCGCGGGCGTCATGCCTGCGAGGCCGAGCGCGAGCAGCGCGAGGACGAGGCGATGGAAGATTGGGGGCATCGTGGGTTGGGCACGGATGACGGACGACAGTGTGCCAGAGCTGCGCCGGTCGCCCTGCCTACGGGGGACGATCGGCCGGCTTGGGCGGATGCGCGTCGCCCGACGTGCGAAGCGGGCGCGGTCGGACCGGCGACGCAGGTAAGATGAGCCGGTCCCGTTCCTCCCGCAACGCCCAGATCCCATGAGCGATTCGACGCACTGGTCTTTCCCGCCGCAGATGCAACCGACGCCGGCCGAGGTCGAGTTCGATCTGCCGGCAACGCTCGATGCCGTGGTGCGCCTGTCGTCGCGCATTCCCGACGACGGCTTCACGGCGCAGATCCTGGGCACCGAGCGCGCTGGCAATGGGGTCGTCATCCGCGACAATGGTCTCATCGTCACGATCGGCTACCTCATCACCGAAGCGGAAGCGATCTGGATCACGACGAACGACGGGCACGCGGTGGCGGGTCACCCGCTCGCACTGGATTTTGCGACCGGAATGGGGCTCGTGTTGCCGTTGGCACCGCTCGGTGTCGCACCCCTGCCGATCGGAACGTCGTCCACGGTGGCCGTCGGTGACGAAGTCTACGTCGTCGGCTACGGCGGCCGCGCGCACGCGCTGAAGGCGGAGGTCTTCGCGCGCCGCGAGTTCGCCGGCTATTGGGAGTACCTCCTCGACGTGGCGCTGTTCACTTCACCGCCCCATCCGGAGTGGAGCGGCGCGGCGCTCGTCGATCGCGACGGCCGCCTGATCGGCATCGGCTCGCTCTTCGTGCAGGAAGCCGACGGCGACGACGTGCGCAAGGGCAACATGTTCGTCCCGATCGACGTGCTGGTGCCCATCCTCGACGACATGGTGAAGACCGGGCGCTCATCGCGTCCACCGCGACCCTGGCTCGGCATGTACGCGAGCGAGGACAACCGCAGGATCGTCGTTGGCGGCCTCACGCAAGGTGGCCCGGCCGAGCGCGCCGGAGTGAAGCAGGGCGACCACATCGTCGCGGTGGCCGGCGAGCGGGTGGCAACGCTCGCCGAACTGTATCGTGGCGTGTGGCGGCTCGGCCCCTCGGGCACCGAGATACCGATGACCATCACGCGTGCCGGCAAGGCGATTCCGCTGACGGTGAAGTCGGCCGATCGCGGCGACTTCCTGAAGAAGCCGTCGCTGCAGTAAGAGGGTTGCGCCCGGGGCACACGCGCACGGGCGATCACGCCGGCAACCCCGAGCGCGCTGACCGGCGCGACCGATCCCGATGCGCGCCACGCTGACCCGCGCCCCCACACCCGGATCGGCGATCGCGATGATCGTCGCCGCGATGGGCTGCTTCGCCGTCTCCGACGCGCTCGCGAAGTACCTGACCGGCTCCCTGCCGGTCATCGTGATCGTGTGGATCCGCTACTTCGCCTTCGCCCTCGCGCTCTTGCCGCTCCTGCGGCGCGGGCGGACCGTGTGGCGCACCCGGCGGGCGTGGCTGCACCTTGTACGCGCGCTCTCGCTCGTCGCTTCCGCATCGTTCTTCATCCTGGGCCTGCGCGCGCTGCCGCTCGCCGAGGCGACGGCGCTCGCGTTCGCATCACCCCTGTTCGTGACGGTGCTGTCGGCGTGGCTGCTGCGCGAGCAGGTCGATCGCGTCCAGTGGCTCGTCGTGACCGTGGGCTTCTTCGGTGTGCTGGTGGTGATGCGCCCGGGGACGACCGCGTTCCAGTTCGCCGCGCTCTATCCCCTGTGCTCGTCGCTCGCGTGGGCGATCGCGGTGATCTGCACGCGCAAGCTCACGCAGCACGACGGGGTCGATACCACGCTCCTTTATTCGGGGCTCTTCGGCTTCCTGTTGCTGACGCTCGTTGCCCTGCCGCAACTCGTCGTGCCGCCACCGGCGACGGTCGGCATCGCCGTGGCCATGGCGCTCGTCTGGAGCGCCGCGCAGTGGCTGTCGGTGAATGGCTACCATCGTGGTGATGCCGCGGTGCTCGCACCGTTCTCGTACACGCAGCTCCTGTGGTCGACACTGATCGGCATCGTCGCCTACCGGCATGTGCCGGATGCCGGAACGCTTGCCGGCATCGGCACGATCCTCGTCTGCGGCGTGGTGGCGGCGTGGTGGAGCACGCGCGACGCCGCCGCCGCCGAGCATCCCGGTTAGTGCGTCCGGACGCTTGGCGCGCGGGTCGCTACAATCCGGCCGGTGTCCGCCTACCCCAACCTTCTCGCGCCGCTCGATCTCGGTTTCACGACGCTGGCCAATCGGGTCCTCATGGGCTCGATGCACACCGGACTCGAGGAAGCGTCAGGCGGCTTCGCGCGACTCGCCGCGTTCTACGCCGCGCGTGCCCGCGGCGGCGTGGGACTCATCGTCACCGGTGGCATCGCCCCGAACCTCGTCGGCCGCCTCGAACCCAAGGCCGCGCAACTGTCGTTTGCATGGCAGGTGCGGCGCCACCGCACGATCACCGACGCGGTTCACGCCGAAGGCGGAAAGATCGCGTTGCAGATCCTGCACGCGGGGCGCTATGCCTTCCATCCGTTCGCGGTGGCGCCGTCGGCATCGAAGGCGCCGATTGGCCGGTTCCGCGCGCGGGCGCTGACCGACTGGGGCGTGCGCCGCACGATCGCCGCCTACGTTCGTTGCGCCCGGCTCGCGCGTGAGGCCGGTTACGACGGGGTCGAGATCATGGGCTCGGAGGGTTACCTCATCAACGAGTTCATCGCGCCGCAGACGAATCAGCGCGGCGATGCGTGGGGCGGCGACTTCGCCCGCCGCATCCGCTTTCCCGTGGAGATCGTCCGCCGCACGCGCGAGGCGGCGGGAGCGGACTTCATCGTCATCTATCGGTTGTCGATGCTCGACCTCGTCGAGGGCGGCAGCACGTGGGACGAGGTGGTGGAACTCGCCCGCGCGGTCGCGGCGGCAGGCGCCACGATGTTCAATACGGGCATCGGCTGGCACGAGGCGCGCATTCCGACGATCGCGACGATGGTGCCGCGCGGGGCCTTCGCGTGGGTGACGCGGCGCCTGCGCGGCGCGGTCACGATCCCGCTCGTGGCCACCAATCGCATCAACGACCCCGCGACGGCGGAGGCGATTCTCGCGCGCGGCGACGCCGACATGGTGTCGATGGCGCGGCCGTTCCTCGCCGATCCCGACTTCGTGCGCAAGGCAGCAGCGGGGCGCGCGGCGGACATCAACACGTGCATCGCCTGCAATCAGGCGTGCCTCGACCGGATTTTCGCGCGCGAGATCGCCTCGTGTCTCGTCAACCCGTTTGCGTGCAACGAGACCGAGCTTGCGCTCACGCCGGCGCGCGCACCGCGCAAGATCGCGGTGGTGGGCGCCGGACCCGCGGGACTCGCCGCGGCAGCGACCGCGGCCGCACGCGGCCATCGTGTGACGCTCTTCGAGGCGGCGCCCGAGATCGGCGGACAGTTCAATCTCGCCCGCCGCATTCCCGGCAAGGAGGAATTCGGCGAGACGCTGCGCTACTTTCGCGCGCGTCTTTCCGAACTCGGCGTGACGCAGCGGCTCGCCACGCGCGCCACGGCGAGCGATCTCGCCGGCTTCGATCATGTGCTGCTCGCCACCGGCGTCGTGCCACGCGTGCCCTCGATTCCGGGCATCGGTCATGCGAAGGTCGTGGGCTACGCCGATATCGTGAGCGGCCGCAAGGTCGCCGGTGCCACCGTGGCAATCATCGGCGCGGGCGGGATCGGCTTCGATGTGGCCGAACTCCTCACCGCGGGCCATGCGCCCGACGGCCACGCGAGCGACGGCGCCCGCGACGATCCGGCGATCGTGGCCTTCTGCGACGAATGGGGCATCGACGTGGCGTACGCGCAGCGCGGCGGACTTCGCGCGCCGGACGCGGTTGCGCCGCCGCGCACGGTGTGGCTGCTGCAACGCAAGGACGAGCGGGTCGGCGCGCGCCTGGCACGCACGACCGGATGGATCCGGCGCACGCTCCTGAAGCGACGCGGCGTGACGATGCTTGCGGGTGTCGAATACGTGCGAGTCGACGATGCGGGACTTCACGTGACCGTCGACGGCGCGCCCCGCGTGCTCGAGGTGGACACGATCGTCGTGTGCGCCGGGCAGGAGCCGCAGCGCGACCTCGTCTCGTCGCTTACCGATGCCGGCACGTCCTTCGCGCTGATCGGTGGCGCCGACGTTGCCGCCGAACTCGATGCCCAACGCGCGATCGACCAGGGGACCCGCGTCGCACTCACCCTGTAGGGCGTCGCCGGCATCTGCCCCCGCGGTGCAGGCGCGACAGTGACCGCGCAGCCGACGCCGGCAGCACTTCCGGCCGGGCACGGCATGCGGCTTGCTTGCCGGTACCCCCATCCTTTCCAGACCGGAGCGACCCCATGTGCAACGCCTGTGGGCATACCGACTATCGCCCGACGCTGACACGTCGCGGCTTTCTTGCGACCGGCGCGGCTGCCGCAGTTTCGCTCCTGGCACCGTCCGTCGTGCGGGCGGCAGACGTCGCTCCCGCCGGCGCGGCACCTGCGCCCAATGCAATCCCGCCTGCTACGGCGCTCGCCCGCATCATGGAGGGCAACGCGCGCTACGTCGCCAATGCGCCGCGGACCCGCGATTTCGCCGCCGGGCGCGCGGCCCGGGCTCGTGGCCAGCATCCGATCGCATCGATCCTCTCCTGCGCCGATTCGCGGGTGGCCCCCGAGCTCGTCTTCGATCAGGCGCCGGGCGACCTCTTCGTCGCACGGGTGGCGGGCAATGTCGTCGACATGGACCTCCTCGCCTCGCTCGAATACGGCGTGCAGTTCCTCGGCATTCCCCTCATCGTCGTGCTGGGGCACTCGGCCTGCGGTGCGGTGGACGCCGCGCTCAAGGTCACGCAGTCGAACCTCGTCTTGCCGGGGCATCTGCCCGAACTCATCGCTTCGATCAGGCCGGCGGCCGTCGTCGCCACACGCTTGGCGCCGAACGCGCCCCTCGACTACGCGATCGCCGAGAACGTGCGCCGGCAGGTCACGCGGTTGAAGGCCTCGCCGCCGATCGTCGAGAAATTCCATCGCGAGCGGAAGATCGACATCGTCGGCGGCGTCTACGATATCGCCACGGGGACGGTGACGCTCGTGTAGCGCGCCGTGACGACACGCCAAGGTGCGGCGCATCGGGTGGACGCGCCGGCGAAGCCGCGGCCGCTCATGGCGCCTTGCCCATCACCTCGATCGTGAGTTTGACGAGGCGCGCGAGCGCGTCGGGCTCGGGAATCGTGTCCTCGGTGACGCCGATGGCGCGCAGATACGTCGCCCCCGCACGCAATGCGCGGGCGCGGGTTTCGACGGGGACCGTGGCGTAGCGCGGCCCGTAAGCGACGCGTAGCGCGTCGGCGAGGGCGAGCGCGAGCTTCTCGTGGAGCCAGGATCCCGCCGGCTCGTCGAGACGCATCGCGCCTTGTCCGGTGAGCAGCCAGTGCAGGTTGATGTGGCGCACTTCGGCGAGGCGCAACAGGTAGTCCTGCGTCGTCGAGTCGCGGCGCTCGGCGTTGGCGACTGTGTTCTCGTGGACGCCGAGCGCGGCGGCAAACGCCTTCTGCGTCTCGCCGCCGCGCACGAGGCGCAAGCGTTCACCGAGTCTCATGCCTGCCACCCGCGCGGATGTCGCGCGGCCTCGAGCGCCGACTCGTCAGATCTTGTGTGTTGCATTTTCGTCACGTGACCGCCGCCACGACGCATCCCGCGCTTGCTTCGCGCAGCGCGCCAAGTCTATCATTGCAAGCTCGTTCCCTCGATCGGCGTAACCCGCTTCGCTCCCATGACCAGCCCCGTCCGACACCTCGATGGCATTCGCCGCGCCGTAAGCGCGAGCGGCGTCGCCATGCGCGTCGGCATCGTGGGTCCCGCGTCGCACGGGGTCGGTTGCGCGTTCGCCAACGGGGTCGGCAACCCGCCCAACGCTTCGCCGGCGATCGCCGGCGTGCTGCCGACTCCGTAATCCCTCCGACCGGATGAGGTTCCGCCGGAAGGATGGGCGGAACACTCGGAAGGTCGTCGCAGTTCCCGATCCCTCCGATGTTCACGCCGACCGCGTGCGAGCGTTGACGCGCGCCCATTCGGGCGCGCCTGACAGGGAAAGGAGGCCGACGGCATGACGCTGCGAAACACGAACAGCGACCAGGGGCACGGGAGCAACCTCGCGTCGCGAACGCGCAAGGCGCCATGACGCAACGCGCCGTAGCCATCGCGCAAGAGGGAGTCAGTCGCAATCGACGTGGACTCGTGTGCCTAGAACCACAACGAAAGACGGCATGGAGACACACGAAATGGCACGCAATGGACTGGGGGTTCTCGAAGAGCCCCAGCACCCGCGTCGCGTGGATGGCGGGAGTCGGGTGAGGGCCGGGCCGCAGGGTCTGTATCGGCAGGCGGCAGACGGCCTGATCGTACGTCTCGCGACGGTCGAGTCGCCGCATGAGGCCGAGCTCACGGCCCGTGCGCTGCTCGATCTCGCGGTGCGCGACGCGGTCGGGCAGTAGCCCTGTCCGCCGGCACGCGGCGGCGGGCAGGGTGCCCGAGTCGTCGGCACGACGGATCCCCTCCGTCGCGCCGCAGCTTCGGGTCAGCAGGACCGGCGCGCCATGTGGCGCGGCGGAACACGAACGGGAAACGGATACCGGATGCGGTCACCGCATTCGCGTCCGCCGCCGATGCCAGGCGGGGAGGTGACCTTCATGAGTGCATCACGACAACGGTGCTAGCACCGGGCAGTACCGGCGATTTCGAAGGCTGTGCGCGGCCTTCCCAACCGACGATCGGGATCGCCGCCCCTGCGGGCCTCGCGTCCGGCAGGGGTCACGCGTTACGGGCAACCCGGCGGGAGGCTCCCGCCGGGCCGTGACGAACGGCTCGGCATTGATGCATACTTTGTGGTATTGCGGCGCAGCACCATGCCGCCTGCCCCTTCCATGGACCCGCTCGTACTCACTGTCGACATGGCCGGCCTCCCGCAGGCGTGGGTGGCGCTCGAAGAAGCCATCACCTATCACGCGAAACAGATGGTCGCCTGGTCGGTGGGTGGTGAAGTGCGCGAATTCCGGGGTGGCTGGCAGCGCAGCGGCGAGCGATCGCGCCTCGCCACGAAATCGATCCTCGCCATCAAGGGCACCGGCATGGGGGCGCATCGACACGCGCCGAGCCTCACCAATCCGATGCTCTTCACGCGCGATCGGCAGCTTTGCGCCTATTGCGGCAAGCGCTTCCTCATGCGCGAGCTGTCGCGCGATCACGTCGTGCCCGTCTCGCGCGGCGGCCGCGATTCGTGGACGAATACGGTGACCGCGTGTCGCAGTTGCAACACGCGCAAGGGCGGTCGCTCGCCGGAGCAGGCGCACATGCCGCTGCTGTACGTGCCGTACGTGCCGAACCGGCACGAGCATTTCATCCTGCGCAACCGGCGCATCCTCGCCGACCAGATGGAATACCTGCTGGCCGGCGTGCCGCGGACGAGTCGCCTGCGCGATGCGCAGGCCCTCGTGGCCCTGACGACGGCACGCGCCGCCTGACCGGTACCGCAGCGCCCGCCCCACGGCTGGCATCGCGACCTGCTCCGCGACCGGTACCGCAGCGCCCGCCGCGCGACTTGCACCGCGAACCGCCCCCTACCCTGCCCCGCGACCCGCCCCACGATGGGTTGCGACGCGCGCGACGGTCGCCGGTCCCGCGTCACGCTCTGGGCGTGCCTCTTGTCGCCTTGGCCTGGAGCACCGCGAGCGCGCACGATGCCACCCGCGCCAAGGGTGAATCGGCGCGACTCGTCAGCACGACGGGGACTTTCGTGCCGAGGATGAGGCCGGCACATTCCGCGCGCGCGAGGTAGACGAGCTCCTTGTAGAGCATGTTGCCCGCTTCGAGATTGGGGACGATCAGCAGATCGGGGCGCCCCCGACCCTGCAGGTCGAGACCCTTGATGCGCGCCGCTTCCGGTGAAATGGCGGCATCGAACCCCAGCGGGCCGTCGACGATCGCGCCCGTGATCTGCCCGCGCTCGGCCATCTTGGCCAGTGCTGCGGCCTCGATCGTCCCGGGAATGGCGGGATTGATCGTCTCGACGGCGGAGAGGACGGCGACGTACGGACGCTCGATGCCGAGGGCATGCACGAGATCGACCGCGTTCTGGACGATGTCGCGCTTGTCCATGAGGCCGGGCTCGATGTTGACCACGCAGTCGGCCATGAAGAGCGGGCGCGCATCGCCCGGCAAGTCGAAGACGAAAGCGTGGCTCATGCGCCGCGAGGTGCGCAGCCCGCTGTCGCGTGAGACGACCGCCGCGAGGAGCTCGTCGGTGTGTAGGCTCCCCTTCATGATGACGTTGGCGCGCCCGTCCTGACACAGCGCGACGCTCGCCCGCGCGGCAACGTGCGGATCAGCGTCGGTTTCCTCGATGGCGATGCCGCCAAGGTCGAGACCGTGCTCGCGAGCCAGGGCGCCGATCCGTCGCGGTGGCCCCACGAGGATCGGGTCGGCGAGACCGAGGTGATGCGCGGTGACCGCCGCCTCCAGCGCATTGGCGCTGCAGGGATACGCGACGGCAACCCGTGCGGGACCGGCGCGCTGCGCGGTTGCGATGATGTGGTCGAGATGCGGGCGGCCGAGTGTCACCGCCGCAGCGTTTCCGGGGCGCTGCGCGGCGCGCGCCCGCGTGCCCGCGTTCTTCCTGCGATCGGTCGTTGCCATGTCGTTCGTGCGAGATCGTGATGCGCGGAGCGCGCCTGGGATGGACAGCGATGCGCCCGCGGCACCGGACGCCATGACCGGCAACGGTATCACGCCGATCGCGAAACGGCGGCGCGGGTCGCGTCCGACGTCGTTACAGCTTCTCGTCTTTCAGGTAGTACCAATGATAGAGCGCGCGTTGCCCCAGCCGCCGGAAGGGCGCGAAGAAACGTGATTCGAAGCGATGGAAGGCGATCGGCAACGGGAGCGGCGAGGCGTAGATCGGCAGATCGAATGCGGGATCGCGCTTGCCCGCGATGCGCTCGGCGAGGCGCCGTCCGGCATGCGCCGAAAACGACACGCCGTTGCCGCCGTAGCCCAGCGCGTAGTAGGCCGTCTGCCGCGGATCGGGCTGGACGATGCGCGGCATCATGTCGTGCGAGACATCGACCCAGCCCCACCACGAGAAATCGATGCCGATTCCGGTGAGCGCGGGAAACTTGCGATGCAATCCGTCGACCAGCACCTTCATGTGGCGCGGGTGCGGCGCATCGGCGCCGGTGATCGAGCTGCGGCTGCCGATCTGCACGCGGTTGTCTGGCAGGCGCCGGTAATAGAAGCGCAGCGTGCGCGTATCGGTGACGATCTGCATCGTGCGAAAGTTCGTCGCCGCGATCTCCTCGGCGGTGAGGGGCCGCGTCACCATCGAGTTCGACAGGATCGGCATGATCCGCGAATCGAGCGTCGGATGCAGTCCGTTCGAGGTATAGCCTCCCGTCGCGAAGCCGACCGCGCGGGCGCGCACGATCCCGCCGGGCGTGCGCAGGTGATGCACGCCGTTACGAAGCTCCCAACCCACCACCGGGCTCGCCGGGTGCACCTTCGCGCCGAGCGCGCGCGCCTTGGCAAGGTAGCCGTAAGCGAGCTTCAGCGGATGCACGCCGATACCGTCGGGCTCGTGCAGCGCGCCGACCGCCTCGGCCTCGTTGACGTAGTCGCGGCGCACCTCCTCGGCCGTGAGCATTCGGGCGTCGTAGCCGAAGACGTCGCGCATCACGCGCGCCTCGTTCTCGAGGAACGGCAGCTTCTTCGCGCGGTGCGCGATGTAGAGGTGCCCGCCCGGCTGCGGATCGCAATCGATCTCGGCGACGAGGCTCTTGAAGGTCTCGAAGCCGCTGCGGATCTCGGCATCGAGCCTAATCGCGGTCGCCTTGCCCCAGCGGGCGATCCATTGCGATCGGTACAGGCGACCGCTCGCGTTCTGGCCCTGGCCGCCGTTGCGGCTCGTGCAGCCCCACACGGACCGGTTCGCCTCGAGCACCGTCGCGCGAATCCCATGCTCGCGGGCGAGGAAGAGCGCGGTCGCAAGCCCGGTGAAGCCCGATCCGACGATCGCGACGTCGACGTCGACGTCCTGCGTGATGGGACCGTCGTCGGCAGGGGGTGTGCCGGCGGAGGCCACCCAATACGTCGGCGCGTACTCGGTGCCGCGCCCGGGATGGGCGGCAACGAGGGGATCGTAGCGCGGGTCGTACGCGGTGAGCGCCGCGGTGGCCGCGTCGACTTTGCTGTCCATGGCCGCGACGACGGTCGACCCGCTCATGCCTTGGGAAGCGGCGGGCGGTCCTTGCGGAACGCGTTCTTCACGGCGATGCGTCCGTCGCGGAACGTGAAGACGTCACAGCCGTTGGCGTGGATGCGCGTGCCGTCGGTCTTGGTGCCGATGAACGTCCACTCGGATACGCCGCGATCGCCGCACACGAAGTGGCGTCCGTTCGTCCACTGCGCGTCGGGGAACGTGGTCCACGCCTGCGCGAAGCCCTTGCGCAAGGCGTCCTTCCCGGCGTAGCGCGTTCCCCAGACGTCGGGGCCGCCGACCGCCTCGAAGACACAGTCGTCGGTGACGAAGCGCAGCAGCGCCTCGATGTCGTGCCGGTTCCAGGCATCGGTGAAGGCCTGCAGGAACGCCTCATCCACCGTTGCGCCGCGGGTGTCATGTTCGTTGGCCACGCTCGTCTCTCCTGTCGATACGCGGTCGCGACCCGCACGGGTTCGCGTCGCGTCCACGCCACGTAGCGTACGACGGGGATCGCGCGACCCGTAGCACCAGATCGTCGGAAGTGCATGGACCAGCGGCGCCGGCCTGCGCGACCTCACGTAGCGGCGCGAGGTGTTGCCGGCGAGGCCTACGAGGCGCCGACGAGTGTCGGGCGCATCTGCCGCATGACGCCGGCGAGGGCGCGAATCCCGGCGTCGATGCGCTCGGCCGGGATCGAGGAAAACCCGAGGCGAAACGTGTTGCGTCCACTGCCCTCGACCATGTGAAAGACATCCCCCGGCTCGATCAGCACGCCGTCGGCTTCGGCACGGCGGGCGAGCAGCGTCGCGTCGAGCCAATGAGGGCCGACCACCCAGCACGCGCTGCCGCCGATCGCGTGCACGACGTCGAGATCGGCGAGATGCCGCGTGATGGCTGCTGACAGGGCGCTCGACCGCTCGTGATAGACGATGCGCTGCCGGCGTAGGAGCGCGTCGTGATGGCCCAACGAGAGGAAGAGCGCAAATGCGCGCGCGACGTACGTCGACGGATGGCGCAGGACGAGGCGACGCAGCGCGCGCAACTCGGCGATGAGGTCGGCGGGGCCGACGATGTAGCCAAGGCGCAAGCCCGGCGCGAACGTCTTGGACAGGCTCCCCACGTAGATGACGCGGCCGTTGCGGTCGAGGCTCTTCAGCGCCGGCGTCGGCGTTCCGACGAAGAGGTTCTCGCTCTCGTAGTCGTCCTCGATCACGATGGCGTCGCCTTCCTGCACCGCGGCGAGCAGCGCCTCCCGGCGGGCGAGAGGCATCGTGACCGTCGTCGGGCACTGGTGGCTCGGCGTCACGTAGACGTAATCGCAGCCGCGCAAGGCGGCACCGGGAACGAGCCCCGTCGCGTCGACGGGTAGCGGCACGAGGCGCGCATCGCGGCTGGCAAAGGCATTGCGGGCGTCCGGATAGCCGGGGTCCTCCATGCCCACGGTCGTTCGCGCGGTCATGAGCAGGTCGGCGAGGAGATACAGCGCCTGCTGCGCGCCGACGGTCACCACGATTTCCTCCGGCAGCGCCCACACGCCGCGGCGCGGCAGCACGCGCGCCTGGACCTGCTGGATGAGCGACGCGTCGTCACTGAAGATGAGATCGGGCGCCCACTCGCGAATATCGAGCACGCTCAGCGCCTTGAGCGAGCATTCGCGCCACTCGGCGGTGGGAAACAGCGACGCGTCGAACTGCGCGTACAGGAAGGGATACGGATACTTCTGCCAGTCGGCGCGCTTGACGATGTTGCGCTGCATCGACGGCGCGAAGCGAAAGCGGCGATGCCAATCCGGCGCCGGACCGCGCAGCGCGCTCTCGTCACTCGGCGTGTGCCGCACCCGACTCGCCAGCGCTTCCGGGTGCACGAAGAACCCGCTTCGCTCGCGCGAGACGAGAAAACCCTCGTCGACGAGTTGCTGATACGCGATGACCACCGTATTGCGTGCGACGCCGAGGTGCAACGCGAGCTCGCGGCTCGACGGAATCGGCGCGCCGACGGGAAGCTGGCCGTCGAGCACGGCGGCGACGAGCATCTGCCGGATTCGCCCCTGCAGGCTGATGCCGCCATGCGCGGAGCGCTGGAACAGCGGCTCCCAGATGGTCGCTCCCGGCCTGGTCGACGTCGTCATTGCGACCCTTTTCTTGCAAAGAAGTCATTATCGCCGCGAATTGGCCTGTTTTCCCCGTTCGCGATCACCGCCGCCGCGCGCCGCCGCACGGATCGGCATCGCGACCGGTGGCAGGGTACGGGGGGTGGCGCCGCGGCGGCCCTTGGCGCAAGCGATTGCGGCCAACTGGCACTAGTGCCGCGCGCGCGCGGGCCGGCACACTCGTGATGGCGTATCGTGGCAAGACGCGACGCCGGCTCGCCGATCATTCGCGTACCATCGACGGTCGGGGCCCGTACTTTCACAGCAGGCTCTTCGGAGGAGGATCGGAACATGAAACGCATATGGAGGACGCTCGCGGTCGCGCTGGGACTGCCACTGCTGTTCGGCGGCGCGCTCGCGCAGGCGCAGGACAAGACGGTCACGATCGGCTACCAGACGATCGTCGGGCCGTTCCCGACGGCCATCGCCAACGGCGTGTTCGAGAAGGCGACGGGATACAAGATCAACTGGCGACAGTTCACGTCGGCGGGTGACATCAGCGCAGCGCTTGCCTCCGGCGACGTGCCGATCGGCGTGATCGGCTCCACCGGCATCGCGGCGGCGACGAGCAACGGCGTGGATCTCGAGCTCTTCTGGATCCTCGACAACATCGGGCGCTCCGAGCAACTCGTCGCCCGCAACGGGTCCGGCATCAAGGCGCCGCAGGATCTCGTCGGCAAGAAGGTCGCCGTGCCGTTCGTCTCGACTTCGCACTTCCACCTGCTGCTGGCGTTGGAGAAGATCTGGAACATCGCGCCGTCGAAGGTGCAGATCCTCAACATGAAGCCGCCAGAGATCGTCGCGGCGTGGTCGCGCGGTGACATCGACGCCGCCTACGTGTGGCCGCCGGCGCTGACGACGCTGCTCAAGAACGGCACGACGATCGCGACGTCCGAGGAGATCGGCGCCAAGACCGTGCCGACCTTCGACGGTCTCGTCGTGAACAAGGCGTGGGCCGCGAAGAACGGCGCATTCATGGCGGCGTTCACCAAGGCGCTCGCCACCACCTACGCGGACTACAACGCGAACCACGCGAAGTGGACGGCCACCTCGGCCGAGGTGAAGGCGATGACCAAGCTCATCGGCGGCGACGCGGCGGACAATGCGGATTCGCTCAAGCTCCTGACCTTCCCGGATGCGAAGCAGCAGGCGTCGGCGGAGTGGCTGGGCGGCGGCAAGGCGGGCAAGGCGCTGGGTGCCGTCACGCAAAGC
>WBZO01002985.1_pt1 | contig 20689 bp, 16 predicted proteins | sample 5204261 | NCBI WGS metagenome assembly WBZO01 (sample SAMN12412400, study PRJNA552823) | activated sludge metagenome | isolation source: activated sludge from anammox sidestream of wastewater treatment plant... | place: USA: North Carolina | collected 2017-09 | reverse complement strand
GAGCCGCTCGTCAGCGCGAACTTGAACCGCGCATGCTCGGCGCTGGCGATGCGGATGTCGGTCGAGGCCAGCAGGATGTACAGGCCGGCCCCGGCGGCCCAGCCGTTCACCGCGGCGATCACCGGCTTCCAGACCCGCGGATAGTGATCGCCCATGCGGCCGTCGACGCCGGTTTTCTGCCCGTGCACCGTGCCGGCCAGAGGCCAGAAGATGCGCTGAGTGCGCAGATATTCACGCTCCTCCTCGGTGACGTCCGGGCGCGGGGCCAGGTTGTGGCCGCCGCAGAAATGCTTGTCGCCGGCACCGGTCAGGATGGCGCAGCGGATCGAGCGGTCTTCCCACATGTCGATCCAGGCCTGGGAGATTTCGTCCGAGGTCGGCTTGTCGAGAATGTTCGCCTTCTCGGGGTTGTTCAGCGTGATGTAGGCGACGCCATCCCGCTTCTCATATTTGATGGCCAATGCCGGGTCCTTTCCTGGTCGATCCGCCCTGGAGACGGGGGCGAGCGTCGCCGTGCGGTCCGGGCGTGTCAATCGGACGCCGCCGCGGTCAAGCCCGGGGGCGACGGGGTCAGGCCGGCGGCGATGGGGTGGCGGCCACGCGCGATCGGGTCGGGACGGGTACGACGAGGCATGGCGCAGGGTGGCGGGCAGGCCGCAATCGATCGGACCGTGGTCTGATGCTCTTGCCTTCGTGAAAAGAATCGCTATTCCCTGCGCCTGTACGGGGCAGAAAATTGTCGAAAGCAGCCGATGTCGAACCGTTCCATGGCACGAAACATTTTCCTGCTCGCGACGTGCCAGGCGGTCGGGCAGGCATGCAATACGATGATGTTCACCGCCACGGCGCTGGCGGTGTCGGGCGTGCTGCGGATTCCCGAGCTCGCCACCCTGCCGGTCACGATGCAGCATCTCGGCGTCATGCTGTCCGTGTTCCCGGCGGCGATGCTGATGCAACGGCTGGGACGCGGGTTCGGGTTCCGGGTCGGGTCCGTGTTCGGGATGGTCGGCGGGACCACCTGCGCGCTGGGTCTGATGCAAGGCAGCCTGCTGATCATGTGCCTGGGCGGGCTGATCCTCGGCTACGCCGTCGCCAGCCTGCAGATGTACCGGTTCGCTGCCGTCGAGCTGGCCGACGGGCCGATGCGCGCCAAGGCGATTTCCTGGGTGACGGCCGGCGGCGTCGCCGCCGGCATCCTTGGCCCGACGCTGGCGCGCCTGACCTGGGACCAATGGGTGCCACTGTACAGTGCGACCTATGCGGCGATGGTGATCCTGCACTTCATCGTCTTCATCGTAATGGGTTTCATTACCTTCCCGCCGCCGCCGAAGAAGGAGCAGGCGCAGACGAGCGGCGAGGCACGCCGGCTGTGGGAGATCGCGTCGCAGCCGAACTATGCGGTGGCGGTGATCGCCGCCATGATTTCGTTCGGCACGATGTCGTTCCTGATGAGCGCGTCACCCCTGGCGATCGTCGGCTGCGGCCTGCCGCACACCGAGGCGCATTGGGTGATCTTCGTCCATGTCATGGGCATGTTCGTGCCGTCCTTCTTCACCGGCAACCTGATCCAGCGCTATGGCGTGCTGAACATCATGCTGCTGGGCGCGGCGGTGCTGTTCGGCGGCATCGCGGCCGACCTGGGCGGCATGGAAGCGTGGAATTTCCGTGCTGGCCTGACATTGAACGGCATGGGCTGGAACTTCATGTTCGTCGGTGCGACGACGCTGCTGACGACCACCTATCGCCCGTCCGAGCGCGGCAAGGCGCAGGCGCTGAATGACTTCCTGATATTCGGCACCACGACGACGTGCAGCCTGCTGGCCGGTATCCTGCAGCACAGCCTGGGCTGGGAGCCGCTGAACTGGCTGTCGGTGATCCTGGTCTCGATCTCGGTCCTGGCGATCGGCTGGCTACGCCTGCGCCCGCAACCGACCACGGCCACCGCATAGGAGGAGCGGCCTTTTCCGTCGTGTCGGGGTTGGTGGGGGTGGTGAAGGCTCCAGTGTCGCGGTCGGCGGCGTGCCCAGCGTCGCGGTCGGCGGAGTGCCCAGCGTCGTGGTTGACGGCGTGCCCAGTGTCATGGTCGGCGCAGGCCGGCCATCCACGGCTTCCGGTGCTCATATAGACAAAGTCGTGGATCGCCGGCCTGCGCCGACCATGACAGGGGCGTTGCCGCCTGCGCCACGGTGCTGGTCGACCACCCCCCCAAACGCAGAGCGGCCAGCTTCAACCCGCCGTATCTTACCCGTCCCGCAACACCCCCGGGCAGGGACCTATGCTGCTTCCGCCATCGTCGACTGCTCGCATGCCACCGTCGTGCGGTGCATGTCCCGGACTTCCTTGCCGTTGAACGGGCGGGCGCGGTGCATGGTGGTGCGGTTGTCCCACATCACCAGGTCCCACAGCTTCCACGTATGGGCATAGACGTATTTGCGCTGCGTTGCGTGCTCGGTCAGGTCGCGCAGGAAGGCACGGGCCTCGGGCACCGGCCAGCCGATGATGGCGCCGGCGTGCGACGACAGGAACAGCGACTTCCGCCCGGTCTTCGGATGGCGCCGCACCAGGCGTTGCAGCACCGGGGCGAAGCGCTTGCGGTCTTCCTCGGTGAAGTCGGTGAAGCCCAGCGTGGCGCGGGAGTAGAGCTGGGTGTGCTCGCACACCAAATCCTCGATCTCGGCCTTGGTTTCCGCGTCCAGGTCGTCGTAGGCGGCGCGCATGTCGGCGAACTCGGTATTGCCGCCCTTGGACGGCAGGACCCGCGCTGACAGCAGGGAGTATTTCGCCGGCACCGCCTTGAACGAGCTGTCGGAATGCCACAGCCGGTTGCCCAGCCCGAACAGCCGCCGCCGACTGTCGCGGGCCAGAACCTCGTTATTCACATCCAGATTCGAAATATCATTGACGTGAACCGAATCCAGCCGTCGAGCGGTGTAGAAATTGAGATCGCCGGTGGCAGTTTCGAGGTCGCCGAAATAACGGCTGAAGCGAAGTTGCGACTCATCGTCGAAGCGCTGGTCATGGAAGACCAGGACGCCGAATTCATCCATCCCCCGGTCGATCGCCGCAGCCTGGTCCGGTGTCAGCGGCCGGGTGATGTCGATGCCGGACACTTCGCCGGCGAAGAACGGGCGGGAGACGGGATCGATCGCCTTGATGGACAGGGTCATGGTCTGACTCGCGCACGGGGAAAAGGGGACCGTCACGGCTGCGCCTGCCGGATCGTCCGCCCCTGCCGCCTTGGCGGGCAGCGGCAGGGGCGGGCGGCGGCAAGCTTATGAAGGACGGCCTACTGCAGCTCGGCGCCCAGGGCCTGGCTGTAGCGGCGGGCGCATTCCAGCGGGTCGCCGTATTTCCGATGCATCGCGGTGTGATACGCCGCCGACAGCAGCAGCCGGTCGCGGCCCGGCAACTGGTTCGTACCCCAGTCCATCAGCATGCACTGGGCGATTTCCTGGTTGTGCGGATCATTGCCCAGCTTGGACGCCGCCAGCGCGATGCGGCGCACCAGCGGGGTGCGGTCGCTGTTATTGTCGCAATAGGCCTGGGTCCAGGCCAGGCTGGCCGCGCCGTCCAGCGCGCAGATCGACTCGTCCACCCGGTCCAGCAGCGCGGCGGCGGTCAGCTTGTCGGCGCCCTGCGGTGACTTGACGATCACCGGGTTGACGTCGCCCAGGCCCCGCATGTTGTCGGCCACGCGGTTCAGGAACGAGGCCGCGACATACAGCAGGCGCAGCCGGCGCGGATGATCGAACGTGTCGTAGAACCATGTCAGCGTATTATGATACTCATAGCAATGGTGCGGCATGTTGAAATTGTTCGGGTCCTGCGCTTCCAGCACGACCTGCGCGGCGGCGAGCTGCAGCGTGTCCAGGATCAGCCGCGGGTTCTTGCCGGCCTTCAGCAGGTCGGTCAGCATCGCGAACGCCGCGTGCTCGGTGTCGCGGATGACGGCGCGGATCAGGTCGGCCGACTCCGCCGGGCTCATGGTCCCGGTATTCTTCAGCATCGCCAGCTCGGCGTCCGAGACACCGGAATAGGGCACGGCGTGCAGCGCCTCACCCTCGATGTTCATCTTCACGTAGTTGCAGGCAACCTCATAGGTCGAATACCAGCGCGGCCCGACGGCGATATCCAGCGCGCCGGCATAGATCGTGTTGCGCGCGTTCTCCCACCCGATCGTGTTGCCGATCTCGACGACCGAGCGGGCGCGATAGGCCTTGTGCCCGGTGGTGTAGGACCGGGCGTGCAGGATGCGGTCCTGCACGTCGATCAGGCCGGCGAAGACCATCTCGGCCAGCACGTCCTTGCGTTCGGCGGTGTTCTCCATCAGGCCGAGGAACACCTTGTAGGCATCGATCACCTGGCCGCGATGCACCAGCGTCATCCAGGCGTTCAGCCGCTCGCTCAACGGGCCGGTCAGGCGGGTCGCCTGCTGCTCGGGCCAGTAGACGACCGGTTCGGGCGGCGCCTCGACCTTGGTGCTGTCGCCGCGGTGGCGGGTATAGTGGCCGGGCGCCTTGTTGATCTTCTGGTTCCAGATGTCCAACCCGGTCGGGATGTACCAGATGGTCTGCGCCGACGGCAGCATCGCCAGGTGGCTGGGCATCAGCCTCGACAGGTTGATCGCGGCCCGCGCGCTGAGCAGGCAGTGGTCGTTGTTGACGAAGTTCGGGTATCCGTCATCCATCCGCTCATGGTACGGAACATGCGTGTAGGGCGCGTGGATGCGCACCCCCTCGGCGACGACTTCGCTCAGTGGCCGGCCCGCGCGGACGATGTCGTAGTAGACCTGGCTTGCGCCCACCTGATCGCGCATCAGGCAGCGATCCTCGAGCTTCTCGTAAAGCGCGCGAATATCGCGATCCGTCGAGACCTGCGTCTGGGCGTCCATACCTGGAAATCCTCCGGTCTGTATCTGTTGACAGCATCCTACGCTTGACATGGCGCCGGGGACAACCATGGGATGCCTGCGCAGGGGGGGAAGGACTGCCATGGCGCATGCAACGAAATGGATCATCTCGACCGCGGCCGGAACGGGGGCGCAAGGTTATGCCGGGGATGGCGGCCCGGCGACTGCGGCGCAGCTCAACAATCCCTTCGACGTTGCGTTCGATACCGATGGCAACATGATCTTTTCCGACACGTTCAACCATGTCATCCGCCGTGTCGATACGCGCAGCGGGACGATCCGCACCATCGCGGGCACCGGCGTGCGCGGATTTTCCGGCGACGGCGGCCCGGCAACGAAGGCCGAGCTGAATGAGCCGTACGGGGTGGTGGTGGATCGGGCGGGGGATGTATTTTTTGCCGATCGGCTCAATCGACGGGTCCGAAAGGTCGATGCTAGCGGTAACATATCGACTCTGGCAGGCGACGGATCGGGGACATACAGCGGCGATGGCGGCCCCGCTGCGGTCGCAGGCCTCGCCGAACCCAACGGCCTTGCGTTCAACGCAGACCAGACCGGCCTTTTCATCGCCGATGTCGCCGACCATCGCGTCCGCTTCGTCGACCTCCGCACCGGGATCATCACCACCTTCGCCGGCACCGGGGAAGGGCGGCATGACGGCGACCGTGGACCGGCCACGCAGGCCGCCATCTTCGGTGCCCGCGCCGTGGCCCTCGCACCCGACGGCGCGCTGTACGTGATGGAGCGCCAGGGCAGCAGCATCCGCATCGTGCGCAACGGCATCATCGAGACGGTGGCCGGCACCGGTGCGCGTGGCTATGCCGGCGACGGCGGCAACGCACGGGCGGCGGTGTTCAACGCGCCGAAGGAGATGGCGGTCGATGCCGCCGGGAACATCTTCGTCGTGGATACCGAGAACCATGCGATCCGGCGGATTGATGCGAAGACGTGGATCGTTGAAACCATCGCCGGCAGCGGTGCGGCGGGACCCGGCGGTGACGGCGGGCCGGCCACCGAAGCCGGGCTGGCGCGCCCGCACGGCGTGGCGATCGGGCCGGACGGCGCCGCCTATGTCGGCGACAGCGAGAACCATCGCGTCCGCAAGCTCGTCCCGGTCGCCTGAGTCCCGCTTTGCCTGTCCGCCTGCCTGTGCTCTAACCGGGCCAACATCGAAGGGGAGGAACGGGGTTGCGCCTTCGCCCGCTCGTCTGTGCGACATTCGGACCGATGCCGATCACTGCGGCGGCGTGCGCGCCGCCGGCGATGCCGCCGCGCACGGCCGCCTGCGCCCAATGCGGCGATGCCCGGCGGTGTGCGGTTGCCGCGGGCGCCGGGTCCGGCGCGGAACGGCGGCGGCGCGACAGCCTGTTGCCGAAGGTAGCGACAAGGTTTCCAACGATATCAGCCGGTCCGGCCCGCCTGCCCCACCGCGACGGCCACCCGCCGCTGTCGCGCGCGCGGACCAGGGTCGTCGGTGGATTTGTCACCGGTGGATTTGTCACCGGCAGATTTTAAGGCGCCCCGATCATCATGCGACCGCCGAATGTCCAGCAATGGGTAATGACGATCCTGCTCGTGGTGTGCGGCGCCCTGGTGCTGTACCCGCTGGTCTTCCTGATCATCGAATCCGTCAACACCGGCGACCCGCAGATCTTTCCGCCTGAGGAGTTCGGTCTCGGCAACTACATCAACCTGTATGAAGACGCGCGGGTCATCACCAACACGCTGCTGGTGGCCGGCATCTCGACCGTGCTGGCGGTGCTGTTCGGCTTCATCCAGGCCTGGATCCTGACCCGCACGGCCATCCCCGGACGGGAACGGCTCGAGCGGCTGATGGAGATGCCCTACTACATGACGCCGCTGATCGGCGCCCTGGCCTCGGGCGTGCTGCTGGGGCCGAAGACCGGGCTGATGAACCAGCTCTGGCGCTCCCTCGGGTTTGGCGACGACTTCCTCGATATCTACACGCCGTGGGGCATCGCCTGGGTGATGGCGCTGTTCGAAGGCACGGTCGCCTTCGTGATGATCTCGGCGGCGATGAAATCGATGGACCCCTCGCTCGAGGAAAGCTCCCGCGTGATGGGCGCCGGCAAGCTGCGCACCATGCTGAAGGTGACGCTGCCGCTGGTGACGCCGGGCATCCTGAGCGCGACGATCTTCGTCTTTGCCGAGATGCTGGGCTCCTTCGCCGCCGCCTTCGTGCTGGGCATCCCGGGACGTTTCTATGTGGTGACGACCTCGATCTGGCAGGCCGCGCTGTCCTATCCGCCCGACTATGGGCGCGCGGCGGCGATGGGACTGTCGCTGTTCGTCGCCATGGTGATCACGCTGGGCGCTGCTCGGCTGATCATGCGCCACGGCAGCTATGCGACGATCACCGGCAAGGCGTTCCGGCCCCGCCCGATGGATGTCGGGCCGCTGCGCTGGTTCCTGCTGGCGCTCGCCTGGGGCTATATCCTGCTCGCGGTCATCCTGCCGCTGGCGGCGCTGACCCTGACATCGTTCCAGCGATTCGCCACCGTCATCATCCCGCAGATGCAGTTCACCCTGGCGAACTATGAAACCGCCCTGCAGATGGGCTCGCTGGGCCCCGCCTTCGTCAACTCGATGGTGCTGGGCGTCGCCGTGGCGACCGTCGGCGTGCCGGCGATCGGCGTCATGGCCTGGATCATCTACCGATCCCAGATGCCGGGCCGGATCCTGATGGAGTATGTGGCAATGGTGCCGGCGGCGGTGCCCCGCCTGGTCTTCGGCCTGGGCCTGCTGTGGGCCTGGATCAATCTGCCGATCCCGCTGTACGGCACGCTCTGGCTGCTGGGCATCGCCTACTTCACCGTGTTCATGCCGCTGGGCCTGCGCACCATCGCGGGCGTCGTCCTGCAGGTCGACAAGAGCCTGGAGGAATGCGCCCGGGTCTGCGGCGCGTCATGGGGGCACCAGATGCGCACCGTCACCCTGCCGCTGCTGCGCCCCGGCCTGGTCGCCGCCTGGCTGCTGATCTTCATCGCCAGCGTCCGCGAGCTCGGCGTGTCGGTGTTCCTGATGGGACCGCACTCCAAGGTCATCGCGCCGTCGATCGTCAACTCCTGGCTGACCGCAAGCTCCGAGCTGTCGGCGGCCATGGCGTTGATCCAGGCCATCATGGTGGCCGTCGCCGTGGCGATCATGTTCCGCGTCGCGAAACGGGTGGGCGGCGCTCACGAATGAACCAGGAGTCCAGGATGACACCGCGCATCGAGGTCAAGGACCTCGTCGTGAAGTACGGCGACGCCACCGCCGTGGATCGCGTCAGCTTCGCCATCGCGCCCGGCGAGCTCGTCACGCTGCTCGGCCCGTCGGGCTGCGGCAAGACGACGACGCTGCGCTCGATCGCCGGGCTGGAAACGCCCGCCGACGGCACGATCCGGCTGAACGACCAGACGGTGTTCTCGGGTGCCGAACGGCGGAACGTGCCGGCGGAAAAGCGCGGCGTGTCGATGGTGTTCCAGTCCTACGCCATCTGGCCGCACATGACGGTGTTCGAGAACGTCGCCTATGGCCTGCGCGTGCGGAAGATGCCGCAGGCCGAGATCGCCGCGAACGTGTCGCGCGTGCTCGACATGGTGCAGATGCAACAATACGCCGACCGCCCGTCGTCGAAACTGTCGGGCGGGCAGCAGCAGCGTGTCGCAGTGGCGCGCGCCATCGCCTTCTCGCCCAACGTGGTGCTGTTCGATGAGCCGCTGTCGAACCTGGACGCCAAGCTGCGCGCCGAGATGCGAGTGGAGCTGCGGGAGCTGCAGCGGCGCCTGGACATCACCTCGCTCTATGTCACGCACGATCAGGAGGAGGCGCTGGCCATTTCGGATCGTGTCATCGTGATGAACGGCGGGAAGATCGAGCAGCTTGGCTCACCCGAGGATATCTACGATCGTCCGGCCAGCCGTTTCGTCGCTGACTTCGTCGGATCCGCCAACATGATCGAGGGGCGGGTGACCGGCGCCCATGCCAATGGCGGCGTGTCGTTCGAACTGCCGGGCGGGGTGACGATCAACGTGATCCCCCACGACGGCGGCCCCCGCGACGGCACGCTGGTCGCCCTCCGCTCGGCCTATATCCATTTCGGCCAGCACTCTCCCACCCACAACGCGGTGGCCGGCACGATCCATCGCCGCATGTTCCATGGTGATTTCATTCAGTACGTCATCGACTGGCCGGCCGGGCAACTGATCGTCCGCCGCCCGCCCACCGAATTGCTGGAGGAAGGCAGCCCGGTCGTCGTTTCCTTCGCGCCCGAGCACGGCGTACTGCTGAAATAGAGCGTGATCGCCCCGGGTGAAACGCCGACAGGGCGCGAATCACGCGATCAGACAGACGGCCAGAGGGTTTTCGTCCGCGCAGTCCGGGTGAAAACCCTCCAGCCGCCGGTCCCCTATCGCCGGCAATGGACGTGGACGACCGCCTTGCCGGCGTCCCCTTGCGTCGTAGCACTCGTCAATCGCGTCGCGCCGATCATGTCGAACTGCGGAATTTCCCGATGCAGGAACGCCCCGATCGGGCGCGTGCCCGGACCGACCGCGATCCCCGTCGCGCTGTTGCCCGCCGGACGATCGCGATCGACCACGATCCCCTGCAGCATGCCTACCACGGCACCGCCCGGCCCGACGATCGGCCCGCCGCTGAAGCCCTGCCGCACCGCACCAGCCTCGATCCACACGATGTCACGCGGGTCGGGTCGTTGCCCGGGCGCCACCCGTGCTGCCGCCACCCGTCCCGCGCCGTCGCGCAGCGTGCCGCGCGCCTCGGTGGGCGACAGCGCGTCTCCGCCTGACGGATAGCCATAGACCGCCAGGCTCGCGCCGGATGCAGGCGGTGCGGCGAAGGCCAGCAGCATCGGCGGGCGGACGTTCCGGGCGCGCAGCAGGGCCAGATCGTTCCGCCTGTCCACCGCCAGGATGCGCACGTCGACCGTCCCGACATGGCGGGAGGCGATCTCGGTCGTGCGGCACCCGTCCACCAGGTGCGCCGCCGTCATCAGCAGCCCGTCCGAGGTGATGAAGAAGCCGGTGCCGCTCAGACCCGCCTGCTTCGACGGTTCGGTGGGGCGGATCACGTTCGGCATCGCGGTCACGACCGGCGGCGGCGATCCGCCAAGGCGCTCCGGCGGCACGATTCGCGGCATCGGCGTTGACGTGACGGGCGGCGGCGCGGCGACCATCGTTGCCCGCGGCGGCGACTGCCGCATGTCCGGGCTTGCGATCGCCGGCGGGGGTGCCTGATCCGGTGGTGGCGCTTCGGGCATGTCGGGCAACAGCAGGGCCAGGCCAGATCCGCCCAGCGCAAAGCCGATCAGCAGGCCGATCACGTCCGGCAACGACAGCCGCATGGTGCGAGTCCGGTTTCCTCCGATCCGGCCTTGGGCCGACGGCGTGGCGTGCAGCCGTTCGGGGTCGGATCCGTCGGGGGCGAGATATCATCCCGCGCCGCTTTCATTTTCGTTGCACCGCGGCAAACCGTCTTGCGCTCGGCCCGCCGCCGCGCCCAAAGTTCGCCCAACAGACAATGGCTTCACCCGACAGGGAGTAACCCCACGATGCGCCGCATGCTGCTGGCCGCCCTTTCCGTGTTGGCCGTTTCCGCCGGCGTCAGGGCGCCGGCGACCCGACCCTGGCGACGACCTATGTCGGCCGGATCGTGTTCGCCGGGCTGTGCGACAAGCTGTTCGACATCGACGAAAAGCTGAATATCGTCCCGCAGCTCGCCACCGGCTATCAGTGGGAGAATGACCGGACCCTGCTGATCACACTGCGTCAGGGGGTGAAGTTCCACAATGACGAGGTGCTGGACGCCGAGGCGGTCAAGTTCTCCCTGGAACGCCACCTGACGCTGGCCGGCAGCTATCGGCGCAGCGAGGTCAACGCGATCGAGTCGATCGAGGTGGTCGATCCCGCCAAGGTCCGCATCACGCTGAAGCAGCCGTCGGGTGCCTTCCTGGCGCAGCTCACCGACCGGTCGGGCATCGTCTATCCGCCCAAGGCGACCGCGGCGGCAGGCAAGGACTACGCCAGGAACCCGGTCTGCAGCGGGCCGTTCAAATTCGTGGAACGGGTGGCGCAGGACCATGTGACGCTGGAGCGGTTCGCCGGCTACTGGAACGCGCCGGCGATCCATTTCGACCGGGTGACCTATCGCGTGCTGACCGATTCCTCGGTCCGGCTCGCCAACCTGAAGTCCGGTGCGATGGACCTGGCGGAATATGTCGCCCCGACCGACACCGCGGCCGTGAAGGCGGACCCCAGGCTGCGGCTGGTCGTGTCCGACGCGCTGGGCTATTTCGGCATCACCAACAACCTGGCGAACGGCCCGCTGGCCGACAATCCGTATGGCAGGAACGCGCTGGTGCGGCAGGCGCTGGACGCGGCCATCGACCGCCAGGCGCTGGTGAATGTCGTATTCAATGACATGTATGCGCCGACGGTGCAGCCGGTTCCCGCCAGCTCGCCCTTCTTCAACCCGGCCCTGCCGGCACCCGCCCGCGACCTGGAGAAAGCCAAGGCGCTGCTGCAGAAGGCGGGCGTGCCGCTGCCGGTGAAGCTGGAGATTCTGGTGTTCAACAGCCCAGAGATCCTGCAGGCGGCCGAGGTCGTCCAGGCGATGGCGGCCGAGGCCGGGTTCGAGATCAAGATTCAGGCGATGGAGTTCGCGTCGTCCTTGACGGCGGCGAAGGATGGCCAGTTCCAGGCCTATATGATCGGCTGGTCCGGCCGGGTCGACATCGACGGCAACACCTATCAGTTCCTGCGTTCGGGGCAGGGCAACAACTACAGCCACTATGCCAATGCGACCGTCGATACGCTGCTGGACGAGGCGCGCGCCAGCACCGACCTGACGCGGCGCAAGGCGCTGTATGCGCAGATGATGACGCAGGTGCGTCAGGATCTGCCGATGACCTATCTGTGGACGCCGCGGAACATCGTCGCGATGTCGGCCGCGCTCAAAGGCTTCCGTCCCGTGCCCGACGGCATGATCCGCCTGCAGGACCTGGAGATGGCGAAGTAGCGTGGGCGGCCATCTCGGCAGCCGGATCGCGCAGATCGTTCCGACGCTGATCCTGGTCAGCATCCTGGTATTCGGGCTGCAGCAGCTCATGCCCGGCGATCCGGCGATGATCCTGGCGGGAGAGGAGCGGGGCGACCCCAAGGTGCTGCAGCAGATCCGGGAGGAGCTGAAGCTCGATCAGCCGCTGCCGGTCCAGTATCTGAGCTGGGTCGGCAACGTGGTGCAGGGCAACCTGGGCTATTCCTGGCGGTCGCGGGAACGGATCACCACGCTGATCGGGCAGAAGCTGCCGGTGACGCTGCAGCTTGGCGCGATGGCCTTCGTGATCGCCGTCGCCATCGGCGTGCCGGCCGGCATCGTCGCCGCCGTCTACCGCAACCGGCCGCTGGATTACCTGGCCAACGCGATCGGCCTCGCCGGCCTGTCGACACCCAATTTCTGGCTCGGGATCATGCTGATCCTGCTGGTGTCGGTGCAGCTCGGCTGGCTGCCGCCCTCGGGCTATGTCCCGCTGATCGAGGATTGGCGGCAGTCGCTGGCGACCACGATCATGCCGGCCTTCGTGCTGGGCAGCGGCATTGCCGCCATCCTGATGCGCCACACGCGCAGCGCCATGCTGACCGCGCTGGACCAGGACTATATCCGCACCGCCCGCGCCAAGGGGCTGGGCGAGCTTATTGTCGTGCTGCGCCACGCCTTGCGCAATGCCCTGATCCCTGTCGTGACACTGGGCGCGCTGGAGCTCGGCACGCTGCTGTCGGGCGCGGTGCTGACCGAGCAGGTGTTCAGCATCCCGGGCTTCGGCAAGATGATCGTCGATGCGGTATTCAACCGGGACTATCCGGTCGTGCAGGGCGTCGTGCTGGTCACCGCCTTTCTCTATGTCATGCTGAACCTGATCGCCGACATCCTGTATGTCGTCATCAACCCGCGGCTGCGGGACTCGTGACATGGGCGCGACCATGGCCGCCCCCGATCCGCGCGTGCTGGCCCAGGCCCGCAGCCCGGCGCAACTGGCGCTGCGGCGGTTCTTCGGCCGTCCGGTCGCGGTCGCCGGGCTGGTCGTGATCGTCGTCTTCGTGCTGGTTGCCGCGCTGGCGCCGGTCATCGCCCCCTATGACCCGGTGAAGACGTCCTGGTCGCTGGTCCGCAAGGCGCCGTCCTGGGCGCATTGGATGGGCACCGACGAGAACGGGCGCGACGTGCTGGCGCGGGTGATCTTCGGCGCGCGGGCCAGCCTGCTGGCCGGGGTCATTTCGGTGCTGATCGCCGGCGGGATCGGCGTGCCGGCAGGATTGCTGGCGGGATTCGCGGGCGGCTGGGCCGACACGGTGCTCAGCCGGATCGTCGATGCGATGCTCGCCTGCCCGTTCCTGATCCTGGCTATCGCGCTCGCCGCCTTCCTGGGGCCGGACCTGACGAACGCCATGATCGCCATCGGCGTGTCCACTGCGCCGCGCTTCATGCGTGTCGCCCGCGCCGCCACGCTGGATGCCGCCAGCAACGACTATGTCGAAGCCGCGCGGGCGATCGGCAATCCGGGCTGGCGCGTCGCGGTCCGCCACGTGTTGCCGAACATCGTGCCGCCCGTGCTGGTGCAGGGCACGCTGGCGATCGCGGCGGCGATCATCGCCGAGGCGTCGCTGTCGTTCCTGGGCCTGGGGCAGCAGCCACCGGCGCCGTCCTGGGGCTCGATGCTGAACTCGGCACAGCGTTTCCTGTCGCAGGCGCCCTGGCTCGCGGTGTTTCCCGGGCTGGCGATCTTCCTGGCCGTGCTGTCGTTCAACTTGGTGGGCGACGGGTTGCGGGACGCGCTGGATCCCCGCCGGCGATAGGAGCCGGGGCGCCCACCTTTTCCCCATCCGACCCCCTGGCTACACTCCGGCATTGGATTGGAACCGAGGGAACGACGAGATGGACTTCCACCTGAAACCCGAACAGCGCGAGATGATCCAATCGGTGCGCGAACTCGCGCAGACCGAGTTCAAGCCGATCGCCCAGCGCTGGATGGATGGAACCTTCCCTTGGGAGAACATGAAGAAGCTCGCCAATCTCGGCGTGCTTGGCATGTCGGTGCCCGAGGAATATGGCGGCCTCGGCCTGCCGATCCTCGACACGGCACTGATCTTGGAGGAGATCGCCAAGGTCGACTACGTCACCGCCATGGCGGTGCTGGGCGAAGCCGGGGTGCAGACGCGCGTCATCGCCCGCTATGCCCCGCCATCGATTCGGGAGCGTATCCTGCCGCGGGTGGTTTCCGGTGACTGCATCCTGGCAGTCTGCATGACCGAGCCGCACGCCGGAACGGACGTCGCCAACTATCGGACCAATGCCCGCATCGTCGGCGACCGCGTCATCCTGAAGGGTACCAAGACGCTGATCAGTCGAGCGAAAGAGGCCGGGATGTTCGTGGTGTTCACCAGGATCGACGACAAGCCGGGGCGGGAGGGTATCGGCTGCGTCCTGCTGGAGCCCGACACCAAGGGGTTCGAGGTGACCGGCACGTTCCACACCATGGGCGGCGAGAACCTGCACGAAATCCAGTTCAACGACTGCGAATTGCCGCTGGAGAACCTGGTGATCCGCGACGACGGGTTTCGCAAGCTGCTGACCGCGTTCAACACGCAGCGCTGCCTGAACCCCTCGATCTCGCTTGGCCTGGCCGAGGGTGCGTTTGACGAGGCGGTGAACTATGTCCGCGAACGCACCGTGTTCGGCAAGCCGATCGCGGACTTCCAGGGTATCCGCTGGAAGCTGGCCGACATGTACAAGGATATCGAGGCGGGGCGCGGCCTGCTGTATCGCGCCTGCCTGTCGGCCAACCCGTTCCCCGATCCGTTCCTGGCCGCGACGGCGAAGATCTTCAACAACGAGATGTCGCTGCGCGTCACGACGGAAGCCGTGCAGGTGCATGGCGGGTTCGGCTTCACCGACGAATATCCGGTATCCCGCTTCTATCGCGGCGCCCGCTACGGCACGATCGGCGGCGGCGCGTCGGAAACGCTGCGCGACCTGATCGGCAAGAAGATCGTCGGCGACTTCGATCCGGTGCAGGGCGTCTTGGGCCTGGGAACGTTCTGACGTGCTGCTGATCGAGGCCGACGGCAAGGCGCTGTTCGCCGAGCACGGCATTCCGGTCCCGGCGGCAGCGCTGGTGACCAAAGCCGGATCGCTGGACCTTCCCGGCACGGGTCCCTGGATGGTCAAGGCGCAGGTGCCGGTGGGCGGGCGCGGCAAGGCGGGCGGCATCCTGCGCTGCGTCACACCCGGCGAGGTCGCGCCGGCGGTCACGCGCCTGCTGGGGTCCCGGCTGAAGGGTCATCAGGTCGAATCCTGCCTGATTGAACAGGCGGCGCAGGGTGAGGAGCGCTACCTGTCGGTGATGATCGACCCGGCGAGCTATGGGCTGCGGGTGATCTATGCCGCCCAGGGTGGTGTCGAGATCGAAGAGTCCAGTTCGGCACAAGGGCGCGTGTGCCCGCCGCATCCCGGCGCGGTGTCGGAGGCGCTGGCCGAGATGATCGCCGCTGAACCCGAGGCGTGGCGGGCGCAGGTGGCCGATATCGGCCGCCGCCTGGCCGAGCTGCTGATGGAGCGCGAGCTTGCGTTGGCCGAGATCAATCCGCTGTTCGTGTCCGCCGGCGGCTGCCTTGCGGGCGATGCGAAGGTTGTGGTCGACCTGAACGCCGTTGAGCGCCAGCCCCGCGTCGCCGACATGATCAGGGCGCGGCCTGGGGTGTACGCCGACGCCAACCGCAAGCTGGTGGAAGGGTTCGATTATGTCGAGCTCGATCCCGACGGCGAGATCGGCCTGGTCACCACCGGCGCCGGCCTGTCGATGATGCTGATCGACGAGCTGACGGCGCGGGGTGCAAAGCCGCTGAACTTCTGTGACATCCGCACCGGACAGATGCGCGGCTCGCCGGCCCGGCTGATGCGGGTGCTGGAATGGATCACCGCCCGCGGGTCGCTGAAGGCAGTGCTGGTCAACATCTTTGCGGGCATCACCGATCTGGCCGAGTTCGCCACTCTGCTGGCGACCGCGATCGAGCAGACGCCGTCGCTGCGGGCGCCGGTGGTTGCCCGGCTGGTCGGGCGCAACGCGGCGGATGCAAGGCGCATCCTGGGCGAGCGGCAGCCGTCGATGCTGGTAACCGAGGACCTGGAGGAAGCGCTGCAACGCATCGACGCGATCGTGGCGGGGAGGGTGGCATGATCCACACCTTGACCCGCGAGACGCCGGTGATCGTGCAGGGTATCACCGGGCGGATGGGCCGTACGCATGCGGCGCTGATGCGCGCTTATGGCACCAATATCGTGGGCGGCACCTCGACCCGCACCGATGTCAAGGAAGCCGCCGGCGTGCCGGTGTTCGCCAACTGCGCCGAGGCGGTGCTGGCGACGGGGGCCGTCGCCTCGGTCGCCATGGCGCCGCCGGGCGAAACCCTGGCCGCGGTGCAGGAAGCGCTGGCGGCTGGCATCAAGCTGATCGTGACGGTAGCGGAAGGGGTGCCGCAGCACGATGCGATCAGGATCGGGCGGGCGGTACGGCGGGCGGACGCGACCTGGGTCGGTGCCTCGACGCCGGGCCTGGCGATTCCGGGCGAAGTCAAGCTGGGCTTCCTGCCGGATGTCTGCCTGCGTCCCGGCCCGATGGCGATCATGACCAAGAGCGGGACGCTGTCCTACGAGGTCGGCTATCGCCTGGCGCGCCATGGCATCGGACAGAGCATCTGGGTGGGGGTCGGCGGTGATCCGGTGAAGGGCGTACGTTTCGCTGACCTGCTGCCGATGTTCTTCGAGGACAGCCGCACCGAGGGCATCGTCCTGGTGGGCGAAGTCGGCGGCACGGAAGAGGAGGAATGCGCCGATGCCTATGCGCGGCTGGGCGCCCGCAAGCCGCTGTACGCGCTGATCGCCGGGCGTGAAGCGAAGGAGGGCGTGTCGATGGGCCATGCCGGCGCTCTGGTGCATGGCGAGAGCGGCACGCTGGACTCGAAGACCCGCCGCCTGACAGCGGCGGGGGCAAAGGTGTTCGCCTCACTCGAGGACTTGATCCGTGGCTGCGCCGGAAATGTGGTGCCGCTGCGGCGGTAGGGGGCAGCGGCAGGGGGGCAGGGTCGCTCCCCCCAAGTGTCATGGCCTGCGCCGACCACGACACTGGGGGACGATGCCGGCCACGATACTGGGGGACCATCACGACAGGGGTGCAGCCTCGCCCGACCATGACGTGTGCGAGTGCAGCCTTCGCCGCCCACCACGCCCGGGGTCGCGCAAAACAGGCAGAGACCGGCTACCACTCCGCCGGAGAAGCGGCGCTTTCCCGCCCGCGGCCTGTTCGCCTCAGACCTTGATTCCCTTCACGAACGACGCGCGCTGGCGGCAGGCGGACATCAGGAACGCCATGTCCGTGCCGGTCGACACATAGCGCGCGCCCATCTGCACGAACTGCGTCATCAGATCGTCGCGCGCCGCCAGGCCGCCCACGCCGACATGTTTCCCGTGCTTCCGCGCCGCCGCGATGGTGCGGGCGAACGCGTCCTTCAGCTTCGGGTGGTCGTACTGGCCGGTGATCCCCATCTCACCGCACAGATCGTTGCTGCCGATCAGCAGCAGATCCACGCCCTCGGTCCCCGCGATCTCGTCGACATTCTCCAACGCGGCCAGCGTTTCGACCATGACGCACAGCGTGGTGGCGTCATTCATCGCTGCGTTGGTCTCGGTGATCGGGAAGCTGCGATACTGGTATTGCGACAGCGCGCCGCCGGCCGAGCGATGGCCGATGGGCGGGAATTTGACCAGATCGACCATCGCCTTCGCTTCGGCGGCCGAACGGATATGCGGCGTGATGACACCCATCGCCCCGCCGTCCAGCACGCGGCAGATATAGTCAGGCGTGTTGGCCGGCACGCGCACCAGGGGCGTGATGCCGATCTGCTGCGCCGCGATGCAGATCTGGCAGACCGTATCGATCGACAGCGTGTTGTGCTCCATGTCGACATACAGCGTGTCGAAGTCGGCGGTCCGGGCGATCTGCGCGATCTCGATCGAGCGGGCGAAGCGCACCGTCATCGATGCCACGACCTCGTCGCGGGCCAGCTTCTCCTTCATATGGTTGCGCAGGATGCTTCGCAGGTCGGACATGGTCGGTTCCCCCCGGGCCAATCTTCAGTGCGCCGAACCTGTCACCGTGTGCGGACAGGGGCAAGACGCGGATGCGCCGACCGCCTATGATAGGTGCAGGAGAGGGTGTCCCAGATCAGGATCACGCAATTGGACCAGACCATGCTGCCTCCGCTGCTCGATGTGCGGGGGGTCACGCTTCAGTACAAGACCAGAGACCACCTGGTGACCGCGACCTATCGGGTCGATTTCAGTGTGCAGCAGTCGGATCGTTTCATCCTGCTGGGACCGTCGGGCTGCGGCAAATCGACACTGTTGAAGGCCGTAGGCGGCTACATGGCCCCGGCCGAAGGCGAGATTCGCCTGAAAGGCTCACGCGTAACCCGTCCCGGCCCCGACCGGATGATGGTGTTCCAGGAATTCGACCAGCTTCTGCCGTGGAAGACCGTGCGGCAGAATGTCGTCTTCGCGCTGGAGACATCGGGAAAGCTGCGCGGCAAGGCGGCGGACGAAAAGGCGATGCAATATATCGAAAAGGTGCATCTGACCCGTTTCGCCGACGCCTATCCGCACACCTTGTCGGGCGGCATGAAACAACGCGTCGCGATCGCCCGCGGCATGGCGATGGAGCCGGACATCCTGCTGATGGACGAACCGTTCGCCGCGCTGGATGCGCTGACGCGGCGGCGGATGCAGGATGAGCTTCTGGGATTGTGGGAGGAGACGCGGTTCACCGTGCTGTTCGTCACCCATTCGATTCCCGAGGCGGTGAAGATCGGCAACCGCATCCTGCTGCTGTCGCCCCACCCCGGGCAGGTGAAAGCGGAGTGGAACAGCGTGCCGCCCGACGCCGATCCCGCCGACGCCGCGCGGCTGGAGGATCGGATTCACCGTCTGCTGTTCACCGACCAGGTTGAGGAGGACGCCCATGTCTGAGGTCTACGCACGTCCCGAGATCAACCGCGAGGTGAAGGGGGCCGAGGATTTCGGCATCGTCGAACACGAGCTGACGCTGTTCGAGCGGCTGTTCAACATGGCCTGGCTGCGCAAGATCACGCTGTTGGTGCTGATGGCGGTGGGGTGGGAGCTGTACGGCCGTCATCTGGACAATGCGCTGCTGGTGCCGACGTTCAGCGAAACGGTGGTGGCTCTCTGGGGCGGGCTCGCAGATTTCGTCCTGCTCGAACGGGCCTGGACCTCGCTGCAGATCCTTCTGCTCGGCTTTTCGGTGGGGGTCCTGCTGGCCGGCATCCTGACGACGCTGGCGATCACCACGCGGATCGGCACCGACTTCCTGGAAACCGTCACCGCGATGCTGAGCCCCTTGCCGGCGATCGCCTTGCTGCCGCTGGCGCTGATCTGGTTCGGGCTTGGCATCGGCAGCCTGATTTTCGTGATGGTGCATTCGGTGCTGTGGCCCCTGGCGTTGAACACCAATGCCGGGTTTCGTGCGGTCTCGCCGACGCTGCGTATGGTCGGACGCAACTACGGCCTGTCGGGCCTGAGCCTGGTGACGAAGATTCTGATCCCGGCGGCGTTTCCCTCGATCCTGGCAGGTCTCAAGATCGGGTGGGCCTTTGCCTGGCGCACGCTGATCGCGGCCGAGCTGGTGTTCGGCGTGGCGTCGGGCAAGGGCGGGCTGGGCTGGTATATTTTCGAAAGCAAGAACCAGCTCGATATCCCCGAGGTATTCGCCGGCCTGCTGATGATCATCCTGATCGGCCTGCTGGTGGAGAATGTGATCTTCCGCACGATCGAAACACGGACGGTTCGCAGATGGGGCATGCAGAGCTGATGGCGCCGGCGGCCTTGACTTGCCCTGCGGCGTATTCCCGTCCACGCTTCCGGCCACAACGGGCCGGGGAGGAACGCCATGGAGCCGGTTGTCGGCAGCGGACGCCATCGAGGTCAGGGCCGCCGCCGTGACCGTCGATGCGCAGGACAGGGTATATTGCTTCAGCCGGGTGGCGAGCCATCCGGTGGTGATCTTTGATCGCGACGGCAACTATCTGTCATCCTGGGGTGCCGGGCTGTTCCGGCAACCGCACGCGTTGCGCTTCGACGCCCAGGGCCATCTGTGGATCACTGACGGCCATCTGCACCAGTTCATGAAGTTCACACCGGACGGCAGGTTGCTGGACACGATCGGCGTGCGCGGTCAGCGGTCGGAAACCGGCGTCCCGAATGATGATCTGAGCTCGACGGCATGGCGCAAGGTCGTGCGGTCGGCGGGGCCGTTCAATATTCCCAACGATATCGCTTTCGCGCCGGACGGGTCGATGTTCATCGCCGACGGCTATGGCAACGCCTGCGTGCACAAGTTCCGGGCGGACGGGACCTATATGTTTTCGTGGGGCTCGCCCGGCACCGCCACCGGCCAGTTCAACCTGCCGCACGGTGTCTGGATCGACCGGCGCGGCCGGGTGCTGGTGGCCGACCGCGAGAACGATCGCGTGCAACTCTTCAACCAGAACGGCGGCTGGCTCGGTTGCTGGCCCACCGAGCTGATCGGTCCCGCCTTCTTCTATGTGGATGGCGACGACATCGTCTATATCCCCGAGCACAACAGCGGCATGATCAGCATCCTGACCCTGGATGGAGAGCGTCTGGCGCGCTGGG
>WBZO01002984.1_pt1 | contig 20694 bp, 20 predicted proteins | sample 5204261 | NCBI WGS metagenome assembly WBZO01 (sample SAMN12412400, study PRJNA552823) | activated sludge metagenome | isolation source: activated sludge from anammox sidestream of wastewater treatment plant... | place: USA: North Carolina | collected 2017-09 | reverse complement strand
CGCGGTCGTCCTCGCGATCATGATCGGGCCGGAGCGCACGACGACCGAGCCGCCGCCGCCGCCACCGCCACCGCCACAGAAGAAGGAGGAGGGGACGCCCCCTCCGCCTCCGCCTCCGCCTCCGCCTCCGCCCCCGCCGCCGCGGCCGCGCCGCCCGATGCGATGGGAGGTGGCGCCGTTCGCGGAGGCCGCGCTCGGCACCGGCGTGCTCCCCGGCGTCGCGTGGGGGATCGGCGCCGGCGCGCTCGTCACGCCGCCGGTCCCGCGCCTCTTCATGCTGGCGCGCGCCGAGTACTGGCCTTCGCAGCGGACCGGGACGCGGCCGAGCGCGCAGATCGATCGCCTCGGAGGGGCGCTCGCCGGCTGCATCGAGCTCGTCCGTCGGTCGGACACGACACTCGCGACCTGCGCCGGCTTCGATGCGGGGCGCCTCCATGCGCGATCCTCGAGCTTGTCTCGAGCATCGGAGGATGCACGCATCCTCGACGTCTTCGCGGAGGGCCGCTTCGGCTACCGTGTGCGGACCCGGGGGAACCTCGCCTTCGAGCCCTTCCTTGCCGCCCAGATCGCCGCCCTCCTCGAGCGCCCCCGCTTCACGTACCGGGACGATTCCGGACGGGAAGAGACCCTCCTCCAGCCCGCCCCCGTCGCCGTCCGGGGAAGTTTCGGCATCGCCGTTCATTTTTTTTGAGAAAAACCCGGCCGAGCTCGCCTTTAGCGGGGAGAGGACGGGAGACGTGGCGGCACTGGCACAATTTGGAGCGCCTCCGGCGGTGGCCGGACCGAGGATCGCGCAGAAGGCGATCTCGGTGGAGGACGTCTTCCGCGACCACGGCGCGTTCGTGCTCCGGCTCCTCCGGCGCCTCGGCGTGCCCGACGCCGATCTCGACGACCTCACCCAGGAGGTCTTCCTCATCGTCCACCGCGCCCTCGATCGATACGAGGAGCGCAACCAGATGCGAGCGTGGCTCTATCGGATCTGCGTGCGCGAGGCGATGCGCCTCCGCCGCACGCGTCCGCCGACGACGGCCACGGTCGACATCGATCTCGTGACCGAGGCCTCCGGTCCGGGACCGGAGGAGGCCATGCAGGCGAGCCAGGCGCGCGCCGATTTCGGCAGGCTGCTCTCGGCGCTCGACGACGACCGTCGCACGGTGTTCGTGCTCTACGAGGTCGAGGAGCTGCCGATGGAAGAGGTGGCGGCGGTCTGCGGCTGTCCGGTCGCGACCGCGTACTCGCGGCTCCGCTCCGCGCGCAAGCTGATCATCGCCGCCGCCAAGCGGCTCGAGGCACAACGGAGGTCGCGATGAGCGCGTCGAAGGATCCCCTGCGTCTCCTCGACTACGGCGATCGCCTCGGCAGCGTGCTCCGCGGAGCGCTCGACGCCGAGCGCGAGGGCGGGGCCGACGACGCCGCGCGCCTCGCGCGCATCGGCCGCCGCATCGCGGAGGCGACGGCCGCGGTGCCGCCCCCGGCACCGGCGTCGCCGCCCGCCGCGCCCGCGGTGAAGCCCGCGGCGCTCGCGACGAAGGGCCCGATCGTCGGCATCGCCGCCGCGACCCTCGCAGGGCTCGTCGCGATCGCGCTCGTCGCGAGCCGGTCTCCCTCCGATGCGCAGCCGGCGACGCCCGCTCCGATCGTGCAGCCGGCCGCGCCCGCGCCCGCTCCGGCCCCGGACCCGGCGCCGGCGAAGACGACCGAGGCCGTGCCCACGGTCTCGCCCGCCGATCTGCCGAGCGCGCCCGAGCGTCCCTCGGCGGCGAAGGCGCCGGCGAAGAACGCGGCGGCGCCGAGCGAGGCCGACGAGATCGCGCTCCTCGGCCGCGCCCACGACGCGCTCCGGACGAGCCCCGCCGAGTCGCTTCTCCTATGCAAGGAGCACGAGGCGAAGTACGCGGGCGGCCACTTCGCGCAGGAGCGCGAGGCCGTGGCGATCGAGGCGCTCGTCTACCTGCGTCGAACGGACGAAGCCCGTCGCCGCCTCGCCGAGTTCGAACGTCGCTGGCCGACGTCCAGCCATCGCGTGCATCTCGAGAGCCTGCTGCCGCGCTGAATCGAAACATGCCATAGGCTTCACCCATTGGACGAGCCCCCTCGCTCCTGAGAGGTCATCCTTGTCGTCATCCAAGAAAAAGCCGCTCTCGTTCGGCATCGCCCTCGGCCTCGCGGCCATCGGCGTCGTCGCCGTCGCGTGCACCGAGAGCGTCGACATGGGCCAGGTCACGACGAGCAGCGGGGCTCCGGGCTTCGGCAGCCCCGCGGCCGACGGCGGCGGCGACGGCGCGCTCGACGCGAGCTTCGTCGCGCTCGCGTGCATCGGGACCGAGTGCCCGGCGCCATGGGCGACGTGCCTGTCGGAGGACGGGCCGACGTACAAGTGCGGGACGGACCTGCAGCACGACTCGAACAACTGCGGCGCGTGCGGGAACAAGTGCCTCACGTACAAGCCGACGCACATGAAGTCGCGCTGCGTCGACGGCGCGTGCGAGCTCGAGTGCTTCAGCGAGGAGAGCTGGATCGATCCGAAGGACTGGCGCAACTGCAACGGGCTCATCGACGACGGCTGCGAGACGAACGTCGTCACCGATCCGAAGAACTGCGGCGCGTGCGGGAACGTGTGCGCGGCCGGCACCCCTTGCATCGACGGCAAGTGCGGCTGCCCTCCGGGGAAGATCGCGTGCTTCGGCATGTGCGTCGATCCGCAGACCGACGACAACCACTGCGGCGGATGCGGGATCCAGTGCGACCCGTTCCCGCCCGGCGCGTGTGACCCGATGCCGGAGCGCGCCATCTTCGGGTGCAAGGCGGGCAAGTGCGGCACGCTCAAGTGCCAGGTGCCGTCGGCCGACTGCAACGGCGACCTCGGCGCGACCAAGTGCGGAGGCGACGGCTGCGAGGTCGAGAGCCTCGTGACGCGTGACAACTGCGGCGGCTGCGGGATCAAGTGCGCCGCCGGTGAGGAGTGCGTCGACGAGGGCAACGGTCCGGAGTGCGCGGTGCCATGCGCGAAGGCGGGCAAGACGCTCTGCCCCGGTCCGCAGTGCGTCGATCTCCTGACCGACGTGAACGCGTGCGGAGCCTGCAACGCTCCGTGCCGCCCGCCGGGACCGAACCAGACGCGCGCCTGCGTGAAGGGCGTCTGCGAGTACGACTGCAAGCCGGGCTGGGCCGACTGCAACGGCGATCCGTCCGACGGCTGCGAGACGAACCTGAACATCCACCCGGCCAACTGCGGCGCGTGCGGGAATGCGTGCAACGTCGCGGCAGGCCAGCCGTGCGTCGAGGGCAAGTGCCTCACGATCGAGTGCGACGCGGGGGTGACGCGATGAAGCGCCTCTTGATTGCGACGCTGCCTGCTGCGCTCGCGCTCGGGGCGGCCTGCGCGGCGACCGAGGGAAGCGGCGAGCCGGATCGCGAGAACGTCGTCGTCCCGGAGGCCGGAAGCACGGACGCGGGCGGTCCGATCGACGACGGTGCGGCCGACGGCGGATGCGATGCGTCCGACGAGACCTGCGTGACGAAGGCGATCACGTGCGCCGAGGCGGCGTGGTGCCCGTCCGACACGGGCGTGAGCAACCTCTACGCGCTCACCGCGGTGTGGGGCTCGGGCCCGAGCGACGTGTGGGCCGGAGGATCGGGCGGCACGATCGTCCACTGGGACGGCGCCGCGTGGAAGCCGACGCCGACCACGCCCGCGGTGAAGAACACGTTCTACAGCGTCGTCGGCAGCGGGCCGAACGACGTCTGGGCGATCAGCGCGACGAACACGATCTTCCACTCGACGGGCTGGAACGGCACGACGGCGACCTGGACCGTCGCTCCGTCGCCCTTCCGCGACGAGTTCAGCATCATGCCGATCACCGCGGCCTGGGCCCATGCCACGGGCGAGGTGAGGCTCGGCGGACCGAGCTTCCTCATCGAGGACGAGGACGGCAACCTGTCGCCGGGCAACCAGTTCGTGAAGCGCATCGTCGACGGCGGCGTGCGCTGGAAGGGGATCGACGGCACGGCGACGCTCCACGCGATCTGGGGAGCGTCGCCCGACGACCTCTGGGTCGCCGGGGACAACAGCCAGTACGCGAAGTGGCAGCTCGGGATGACGATGCACGGCACGCGTCCGGCCGGCTCCACGGGCGAGCACACGTGGGTCGAGGTCGACAGCCAGGCGTCGGTGATCCTCTCGGCGATCTGGGGCAGCTCCGCGGGCGACGCCTGGGCCGTGGGCGACAAGGGCACGATCCGTCACATCACCGCGGGCGCGGCGCGCTGGGACGTCGTCCCGTCGCCGACGACCGAGCCGCTCCACGCGATCTGGGGCGCCGCGGCGAACGACATCTGGGCCGTGGGAGACAACGGCACGATCCTCCACTGGGACGGCGCCGCCTGGAAGCCCGCGGTCGCCGCGTTCCCGGTGAACAAGAAGAAGCCCGACCTCTACGGCGTGTGGGGCGCGTCGACGAACGACGTGTGGATCGTCGGCGCGACGATCGCGCTGCACCACACCGGAGCGAACAAGCCATGAAGCTCTCCTTGATCAGCCTCGGCCTCGCCGCCGCGACGATGGCGTTCATCGCGTGCGCGGACTCGGCGGAGAACGACGCGGACGAGGGCGCGCCCGACGGCTCGACCGTCCCGCAGACCGACGCCGGCAGCGGCGGCGAGACCACGGACGCCGGCGAGGACGCCGCCGACGTCGTCGTGCCGCCGCGCGTCTGCTCCGACCAGGGCTTCTGCCGGACCGTGCTCCCTGCGGGCAAGCACGAGCTCCGCGGCGTGTGGGGCGACGGAGCGGGCATCGCCTGGGCGATCGGCGCCGAGGGCGAGGTGCTCCGCTTCGACGGCAATGGGTGGAAAGTGCACGCATCAGGGCTCGGCAAGCTCGCCGCGATCTGGGGCAGCGGCCCCACCGACGTGTGGATCGCCGGCGAGGACGGCGTGCAGCACGGGACCGGCGCGAGCTCGGCTGCGCTCGCCTTCGCGAAGTCCGCGCTGCCCGGCGGCGCGAAGAACGCCACGTCGGTCTGGGGCACGGGACCGAACGACGTGTGGGTCGTCGCGTCGATCGAGGTCGACGGCGGTCCGACCGAGAGCCGCGTGTACCGCTGGAGCACGGGCGACGCCGGCGTGGGCTGGTCCGAGGTCGCGGTGCCGCAGGGCGTGTTCTTCGATCGCGTCTGGGGCAGCGCCGGCTCCGGCGTGTGGCTCGCGGGCAAGCGGCCCATCCCCGACGAGTGGTTCGAGGAGTGCGTCATCTTCCGTCGTGCGGCCCTGCAGAAGGCGTTCGAGCCGATGGCGCTGCCGAAGGATCCCGACGACACGTCCGTCTTCGCCACCCTCGGCAGCGTCCGCGGGGCGGCCGCGATGGGCGACCAGACGATCTGGATCCACGGCCACTCCGTCGTCTCCGTCCCGCGCATCCTGCGGGCGACGAGCACCGACGGCGGAGCGACCTTCACGTGGACGTTCACGCGCCCGAGATCGGACGACGAGCCGGTCTTCAACGCGGTCTCCGCGAGCGCGCCGAACGACGCGTGGGCGGTGGGCGACTTCGGTCAGGTGCGCCGCTGGGACGGCAGCGCGTGGGCGACCGCCGGGATCACGCCGGCGAAGGTCCCGATCACCGATCCGTTCTACGGCGTGTGGAGCCGCGCCGGCGCCGAGGCCTGGCTCGTGGGCAAGGACATCGCGCTCCGGTGGGATCCCTCGAAGAAGGACGGAGGGAACTGAGATGAAGGTCTTCTTCCTCGCTTCGAGCGCGGTCGCCGCGGCGGCGATCGCCGTCGCGTGCACGGACGATCCGGAGCGCGAGGGCTTCGCCCCGCCGGACGGCGGCGGCGGCGGCGCGAACCTCCCCGAGGCCGCGCCCCCCGTCGACGCCGGGCCCGAGCCCGACGCGCGCCCGCCGTTCGATCCGAAGGACGAGCCGGTCACGTGCGCGGGCGCTCCGTGCGCGAAGGACCTCGTCGCCGGAGACGAGCACTTCTGCGCGCTGCTCGAGGGCGGGACGGTGAAGTGCTGGGGCGCGGACACGTTGGCGGGCCTCACCGGCGTCACGCAGATCAGCGCGGCCGGCAAGAGCACCTGCGTCCGCTTCGACGACGGCGGCGTCTCCTGCTGGGGTAGAAACGACAAGGGCCAGCTCGGGCTCGCGTCCGATGCGGGCACGCCGGTCTTCGACGAGGATCCGCACCCGCAGCCCGCGCCCGTCGCGCTCGGCAAGCTGGGGGCCGCCGTGCGCGTCGACGTCGGTCACGGCAGCGCCTGCGCCGTGCTCGCCTCGGGCAAGGTCGCCTGCTGGGGACACGATCACCGCTCGCAGCTCTCGCGCGTGCCGTTCGATCCGTACGAGCTCGAGCCGTACCGCGTGCCGGGCCTCGCGGGGATCGATCCGCTCGTCGTCGCGCGCGCCGTCCCGGGCGCGGCCACGTCGATCGCGCTCACGCCGAACGGCGAGGTGTGGAGCTGGGGCGCGCTCGCCGGCGACGACGGCGTCGTCTCCGGTCGCGTCTCGTCCGTCAGCCCGAGCCGCGAGCCGGCGCGGATCGCCTCGCTCGCGAAGGTCTCGAGCCTCGCGGTCTCGGGGACGATCCAGCCCCCGCCGCCCGACGAGCCCGGCCCGGTGCCGGAGCCCCCGCCGCCGCGCGCGCACGCATGCGCGATCGCGGACGGTCAGGTCCACTGCTGGGGCCAGAGCCAGGTCGGTGCACTCTGCACGGGTCTGCCGGACAAGCAGCAGGTCCCGCGCTTCGCGCCGATCGCCTCGAAGCACTGGCCGCAGCAGATCGCGGTGGCCGACGAGCTCACGTGCGTGCGCATGACGGACGGCGAGGTGCAGTGCTGCGGCAAGGGCGCGAGCGGGCAGCTCGGGAACGGCAGCGCGTCGCTCTACTCCGCGTTCTTCGTGCCCGCGACGGAGCTGAAGAGCCACGCGGTGAAGGTCGCGACGAGCAACGCCTCGGTGTGCGCGCTCGTGCAGGGCGGCACGGTGGAGTGCTGGGGATCGAACGAGCACGGTGAGCTCGGGAAGAAGCCCGACGCGGACCCGCATCCCTCGCCGGTGAAGATCGCTTTCTGAGAGGACCTCCATGCTTCGTCTCACCTCGCTGTCGCTCTTCACGTGCTTCGTCGTGGTCGCCTGCAACAGCGGTCGTGACGCGTTCTCGGACGCCGACCGCGCGCCGTTCGTCGATCCGGACGCGGGCGCGCCGCCGGACGCGGGCTCGTGCGGTTTCCGCTGCTCGCGCGATCTCAAGAAGGTGCTGAAGGGCTGCGATGCCGTCGTCGGCGACACCGTCGTCGAAGAGTGTCCGCCGGAGAAGGGTTGCGGCGTCGACACCTGCGTCGACGCCTGCACCGCCGCGGCGATGAACAAGGGCTCGACGGGATGCGCCTTTTGGACGATGCCGCCGGACGATCCGAAGTACGGCGCGGGCTCGTGCTTCGCCGCGATGATCGCGAACACCTGGGACCGTCCGGCCTCGATCACCGCGGACTGGGGCGGCGATCCGCTCGACGTCTCGAAGTCCGTCTACACCGTCAGCCGCAACGGACCCACCCAGCCGGTGTACACGCGCCTCGACGGACCGCTCGCGCCCGGTCAGGTCGCCGTCGTCTTCCTCGCGCAGGCCGAGGTCCTCGGCGATCCGAACGCGCCGGCGTGCCCGCCCGGCACCGTCCCGGCGGTCCACGTCGATCCGATCCGTCACGGCACGGTGAAGACGAAGGCGTTCCACCTGAAGACGGACACGCCCGTCGCCGCGTACTCGATCTTCCCGTACGGGGGCGCCGACAGCTGGTATCCGACCGCCACGCTGCTCTTGCCCGTCGCGTCGTGGGACAAGCAGTACATCGCGGTGAGCACGGCGAAGATCGGCGACTCCGAGGCGGGCATGCTCGACCGGCGGACGCTGCAGATCGTCGCCGACGAGGACGGCACCGAGGTCTCGATGCGCCCGAACACGCCGATCGGCGAGGGCGAGGACGTCGCGCCCGGCGTGCCCGGCGAGGTCGTCACCTGGTCGCTGACGAAGGGGCAGGCGCTGCAGATCACGCAGCGCATCGGCCCGTCGGGCAGCCCGATCACGTCGAACAAGCCGATCGGCGTCTTCGGCGGCTCGCCGTGCACCTTCATCCCCTCGGGCAAGGCGTACTGCGATCTCACCCAGCAGCAGATCGCGCCCTTCTCGCAGTGGGGGACGTCCTACGCGCTCGTGCCGTACCTCTCGCGCGTGGAGAACGTCAACGGCGGCACCACGCGCGAGACGGTGCCGTGGAGCTTCGTCGGCGCGGCCGACGGCACCGTGCTCACGTACGATCCGATGAAGCCGCCGGGCGCGCCGGACACCCTCCAGGCCGGACAGGTCGCGACCTTCGAGACCGACATGCTGGTCACGGTGAGGAGCCAGGACGAGAAGCACCCGTTCCACGCGTCGGTGTACATGACCGGATCGACGAGCGGCGGCGGCTCGGGAGGCGGGCGGACGCTCGGCGACCCCGACTTCGTCAACGTCGTGCCGAACGAGCAGTTCCTCGATCGCTACGTGTTCTTCACCGACTTCACGTATCCGGAGACCTCGCTCACCATCGTGCGGAAGAAGACGCCCGCCGGCTTCATGCCGGTGAAGCTCGACTGCGGGGGCGACGTCACCGACTTCTCGCCCCTCGGCTCGAGCGGCGAGTACGAGTACGCGTGGGTCCCGCTCACGAGGTCGTTCGTCCCGCAGAAGCTCGCGAAGGGCGAGTGCGGGTACGGCCGGCACGCCGCCGAGAGCGAGGGACCGTTCTCGGTCACCGTGTGGGGCTGGGGCAAGGACGCGAGCTACGGCTACGCCGGCGGGATGGGCATGCGGCCGATCAACGACGCTCCGCTCCCCGTCGTGCAGTGACGTCGCCGAGGGCTCGAACGTGCGCCCGAGGATCGAGTAGGCTCCGAAACCGGCGGCGTCGGGTAGAGCGCGCCGCGTGGACTCTGCCTTCGAGGGGGGATGGCCATGCCGTTGAGCGCGCTGGAGATCGATGCCGTCGTCGAGCGCTATCTCCGCGAGATGGCCAGGTATGAGGAGGTGGCGCGAGTCGTCGAGGATCGCCTGCGCCGTGCTACCCGCGCGAATGCACTCCGCGTCATGCTCTCCGCCCGAGCGAAGCACCCCGAGGACCTGCGGAAGAAGCTGGAGCTGAAGAAGGACGACCCTCGTTACGAACGGCAAGCTCTCGAACGTGCTCTCGATCGGGTCGTCACGGATCTCGCCGGGTGCCGGGTGATGGCGTACCGGCCGACGGACGTGCCCAGCATCGAACGGGCGGTTCTCGAGACGTTCGAGCTGGCGGACGTCGAGCGTGCTCGCGAGAGGCACGAGAAGCCGAGCGGCTACCGGGCGACGCACCTGCTGGTTTCGATCGGTGCAAGCGAAGAGCGTCTCTCCATTCGTGGCACGACCTGCGAAGTCCAAATCACTTCGATCGCGGCCCACGTGTTCAATGAGCTGGAGCACGACATCGGCTACAAGGATCACGACGTGCCGCCCACGGAGGCCGAGCGACGCGCCCTCGACGAGCTCCTGCATGCAGTGCGCCTCGTCGACCCGTCCGTCGAACGACTCGCTTCCGCTCGTGCCGACTCGATTCAACGCCAGACGGTCGCGCTGCGCGATGCCGAGGAGCTCAAGTACGTGCTGGAGCGTGACGCTGGGCGGCCCCTGCATGGCGAGTTCAATCGGCTCTTCCGCATGCTCGGTGCCGTGAACGAGTTCCTGACGCCCGCTGCGGTATTGGCGTTTGGGAATGCGAAGGAGCTCCTCGAGAAAGGTGGTGCCGCGGCATCGAACCTCGGTATCGCCGACGCCGATGACGTCGTGCGCATCGCGTTGGCCCTGTTCGAGCACTTCCCCGAGGAGTTCAAACAACTCGTGCAAGAGCAGCGCGGACCGGCCACACTTCTGAAGAAAGCGGTCCTATCGGCCGCTGACGCGAGGCAAACGTGATTCCGGCGAACCCGCAGCTCAAGCTTCCTGACCTCGTGCTCGGTCTCGAGAGGTTTGGTGACCGCTACTCGGCGATCGATGTCTTCGCCGACGATCTGTTGGAGGTGCGCTCCGCGCAACCCGTCGCGAACCTTCGCGATCTCGGCGGGGGCAGGTTCGCGTACCAGTACGACGGGAAGGCGTACATCCTCGAGGTTTTCAGCGACACCGGTGTCGTGCGTCTGTCGCGAGCGTCTGGCTACGTCTCGGCTGGACCGGGCGCCGACGCCACTCCCGCCCTCCTGACGGGACTCGCGGGGGCAGCGATCGGAGCGGCGCTCAGCAAGAAGGGCGAAGGCGCTGCTGCGGGCCTCATCCTCGGACTGCTTGCCGGAGCCGTCATGGGCGGTAGCTCGCAGGCGCCGCGTCGGGTCTTCACGCTTCGCTTCGACCCGACGACGGGTCAGTGGCGTCCATATGATGGTGGGCTGGTGCCCTGGATGAAGGAGAACCTACTGCCGCGCACTGCCTAGGAGCGTCGCTCGGTCGACGCTGGCCCAGCATCGGATCGTGCAGTGAGCCGCTCGTCGACCTCGACGAGGGCGACGGCGCCGAGCGAGACGAGATCCTCCATCGCGCCGCGCGCCTCGTCCTCGGCGAGCCCGGAAGCGTCGAGCACGGACTCGAGAGAGGCGCGCCCGTCGATGCACCGGAGCACCTCACCACTCGACGGATCGATCGGCAGCTCGCCGAGCTCGCGCGAGAAAATGACGATGACGGGCACAGTCCGCATCGGAACGAAGTGCGCCGCGGCGGGATCGCGGGGGGGAACGAAACCTCACCGCGGCGCGCCCGGCTTCCTTGCGGATCTCGTACCAACGTCGAACACCGTCGATCTGCGGGAGATCGCGTGATCGGAGCCCTCGCGGATTGCACGCCCGCAATCTCCGGCGGTGCAGATCCGAAACGGAAGCGCGCTAAGGCTGGGCTTCGAACGCGCGCGAGGCTTCGGCCGGAACGAGCTGGCGCAGCTGCCACGCCTGGAGCTGGTTCTTCGTCTCCGCCGCCGTGAGCGCATCGCGGTACCTCGCCGCGAACTGCGCGCTGATGAGGAAGAGCGCCAGGTGGACCGCCGTGAGGATCGCGAAGAGCCCGTCCCGCGTCACCGCGAACGCGGCGAGGTCGATCGTCACCGTGCGTCCGGCCGCGGAGTGGCCGACGGGGTGGAGCCCGAGCCACGCGAGCGCCGTCGGCACCAGGTAGGCGAGGCCGTTGCACGTGAGGACGAGGCTCCGCAGGTCCCGCCTCGACATCAGCATGACGCCCATCGTGACCATGATCATCATCGGCGCGAGCAGGAACAGCGGGCCGAAGACCACGCTCGACGCGGCGATCCCGAGCGACGGGAGCACGACGATCACGCTGAGGAACGGGCTCGCGGGCCCGAACCAGCGATGGGCCGCGAACGCGCCGAGCGCGGCGATCGTCCACGCGGCGAGCGGCAGCGCCATGAGCTTCGCGTCGTGCACGCCGAAGTAGAGCGGCCCGGGAAGGAACACGAGCCACGCGAGCGCATAGAAGAACGCGACGCGCGGGAGCATGCGCCGCTGCGTCTGCTGGCGCGCGATCTCCACCGACGCGGCGACCTCCTGCGGGACCTCCTTCGGCGGCTCGGTGAGCAGCTCGACCAGCAGCTGGAGCGAGCCATGGTCGTTCGGATCGAGGGCGACGGCGCGCCCGACCTCGCGGAGCGCTTCGCTGCGCTGGTCGCGCGCCGCCGCCTCGCGGGCGCGAGCCAGGTGCGTCTTCGCGAGGTCCTTGCGCATCGCGAGGTCGCGATCGCCGCTCGTGTACGCCTCGACCGCGTCCGCGAGCTCGCGCGCGCTCGCGTAGCGCTTGCGCCGGTCGAGCGCGCAGGCGCGCACGCAGATCGCCTCGAGCTCGGGCGGGATGTCGAGGTCGGGCGTTCGCTAGGACGGCCGCGCGTCGATGCCGTCGAGCGCGCGCTGGGTCATGACCTCGACCGACCCGTCGCCGTGGAGCCGCTCGTGGGTGAGGATCTCGAAGAGGATCGATCCGAGGGCGTAGACGTCCGTGCGCTCGTCGGCAGGCGCGCCACGGATCTGCTCCGGCGCCATGTAGCCCGGCGTGCCGAGCACCGAGCCCACCTCCGTGGGGGTCGAGCCGTACGCATCGACCGACGGCAGCGGCGCCTGCTTGCTGTCGGGCTCGAGGTCCGAGGTGGCGCTCCGGACCTTCGCGAGGCCCCAGTCGAGCACGTAGACCTCGCCGTAGCCGCCGAGCATGACGTTCGAAGGCTTGAGGTCGCGATGGAGCACGCCGTGCTCGTGCGCGAAGTCGATCGCGAGGCACACGTGGACGAACGCGCCGAGCAGCTTGTGAAGCGTGTACGTCCGCGACGTCGCCTCGTCGCCGCGACGGAGGGCGTCGATCACGCTCTCGAGCGTCACGCCGCGCACGCGCTTCATCGTGAAGTAGGGCTTGCCCTCGTGGTCGACGCCGAAGTCGTAGACGGGCACGATCGCCGGATGCTCGAGCTGCCCCTGCACGCGCGCCTCGCGGGCGAACCGAGCGCGGCTCTCCGAGACCTGCGCGTGCGCCGGCAGCACCTTCTTGACCGCGACCTCGCGTCCGATCATCCGGTCACGGCAGAGGCGCACCTCGCCCATGCCTCCGGCCCCGAGCGGCGCGCCGGGCTCGTAGCGCTCGTCCGAAGAGAGCACGCGGATCTCGGCGTCGGGATCGTGGATGTCGCGCGGTGCAGACTGGACCGTGGGCGCGAGCGCGCGCGCCTGGATCTCGGTCACCGCGTCGTCGCGTAGGTGAGGTGAGCTCTTCGAGCGGACCATCGCGATCATCCTCGCGCCTTCCCACCGCCGAGAGCGAGGGCTGGTCGCGAAAGAAAATGCCCGGCCGCGCTTGCAGGAGGCTGTCCCACGATCTAACGCAATGTGTTGCATTGACGCACCGTGGCTACTGGTTGAAATTGCAGAGTTTGTCGAAAAACAACGCGCCGTGTTGACGCGACGCGCAAGCAGGGCGTAAAGTGGGTTCCGCGATGACGATCGGGCAGGCGAGCGGCGCTTCCGGGAACGCGTTCGGCGTCGCCGCGATCGCTGCGAACGGTGTCGGCCTCGGCGTCGGCGTCGTCCTCCTTTCGATCGAGCTGCTCGTCCTCGGGCTCATTACCGAGGGGTGCGGGCCGCCGAGCTGAGGAGAGTCAGCAAGAAGAATCGGCCCCGCACCCCGGAGAAGGGATGCGGGGTTTTTTTTCGCCACGAGAGGCAGTCGGCACGGAGGACTCGAGCAGATGCGAAGCGACGACATCAAGAAGGGACCGGCACGAGCGCCAGCACGCGCGATGCTCAAGGGCGCCGGCTTCACCGACGCCGACCTCGAGAAGCCGCTGGTCGGCATCGCGAACACGTGGACGGAGGTCACTCCGTGCAACGTTCACCTTCGCGATCTCGCTGTCGCCGTGAAGGAAGGCGTCCGCGCCGCGGGCGGAACCCCGATCGAGTTCAACACCATCGCCGTCTCCGACGGCATCACGATGGGCACCGAGGGCATGCGCGGCTCGCTCGTGTCGCGCGAGGTCGTCGCCGACTCGATCGAGCTCTTCGTCATGTCTCACATGCTCGACGGCGTCGTCGCGCTCACCGGCTGCGACAAGACGATCCCCGGCGCCGTGATGGCGCTCGCGCGGCTCGACGTGCCCTCGGTCATGCTCTACGGCGGACCGATCGCGCCCGGCCGCTTCGAGGGACGCGACGTCACCATCCAGGACGTCTTCGAGGCCGTGGGCGCGCACGCCGCCGGCAAGATGTCCTCCGCGCAGCTCAAGGTGCTCGAGGACAGCGCGTGCCCCGGCGCAGGCGCGTGCGGCGGACAGTTCACCGCGAACACGATGTCGGTCGTGTGCACGCTCCTCGGCATCTCGCCGATGGGGGCCAACGAGGTCGGCGCGGTCGACCCGCGCAAGGCGGGCGAGGCGCGACGGGTCGGCGAGCTGGTCATGAAGATGATCGCCGAGGACCTCACGCCGAGGAAGCTGCTCACGCGCACCGCGTTCGAGAACGCCGCGGCATCGGTGGCGGCGACCGGCGGCTCGACGAACGCGGTCCTCCACCTGCTCGCGATCGCGGCGGAGGCGGGCGTGAAGCTCTCGATCGACGAGCTCGACGCGGTCTCCGCGCGCACGCCGGTGCTCGCCGATCTCAAGCCCGGCGGCCGCTTCACCGCCGTCGACATGGAGCGCGCCGGCGGCCTGCGTCTCCTCGCGCGACGCATGCTCGAGGCCGGGCTCCTGAAGGACGCGCCGACGTGCACCGGGCGCACGCTCGTGGAGGAGACGAAGGACGCAGCGCCGAAGGACGGCCCACCGGTGCTGCGCAAGGTCGAGGAGCCGATCAAGAAGCGCGGAGGCATCGCCATCCTCCGCGGGACGCTCGCGCCCGAAGGCTGCGTGGTGAAGCTCTCGGGCCACGATCGCAACACGCACGTCGGACCGGCGCGCGTCTTCGACGGCGAGGAAGCCGCATTCGCGGCCGTCCAGGCCGGCAAGATCGAGCCCGGCGACGTCGTCGTCATCCGCTACGAGGGGCCGCGCGGCGGCCCGGGCATGCGCGAGATGCTCGGCGTGACCGCGGCGATCGTCGGCCAGGGCCTCGGCGACTCCGTCGCGCTCGTGACCGACGGCCGCTTCAGCGGCGCGACCTACGGGCTCATGGCAGGGCACGTCGCGCCCGAGGCGGCGAACGGCGGCCCCATCGCGTTCGTGCGCGACGGCGATCGCATCACCTTCGACGTCGACAAACGGAGGATCGACGTCGACGCGGACATCGACGCTCGACGCGCCGAGCGCCCGTTCACCGCGCCGCGACCTCGCTACACGCACGGCGTGATGGCGAAGTACGCGGCGCTCGTTTCTTCGGCATCGGAGGGCGCCGTCACGCGCCCCAGCCAGCAGCATCGAGAGGAGGACCCGTCATGAAGAAGGAAGTGGACGACCATAGTCCGAAGAGCCCAGCACGCGTCGCGGTGATCGGGTACGGAGAGGGCGGCAAGGAGGTCGCCGCCGGTCTTCGTCGCGCCGGCCACGAGGTCGTCGTCGGCATCGGCGTCGGAGGGATGAGCTGGGTGCGCGCGCAGCGCGACGGCTTCCGGCCGAAGCCCTCGCCCCTCGCCGTCGACGCCGCGGACGTCGTCGCGCTCCACGTCCCCGACGAGGAGCAGTGCTCGGTGTACTTCCACGTCGTCGCGCCCCACGTGGCGAGCGGGACCCTCGTGGTGTACGGGCGCGCGCTCGCCCTCGCCACCGGCGCGTTCGAGCCGAAGAACCTCGACGTGGTCGTCGTGACGGGGGACGCCTCCGCGTGTCGCGTCGCGGTGCACAGCGACGTCACCGGCCGCGCGCTCGAGCGGGCGATCGCCTTCGCGCGGGCGGCCTTCGGCCCGTACGCGCAGATCGGGACGACCACGATCGCCGCCGAGGCCGAGCGCGAGATCGCCGCGCTGGAGCAGGGCGATCCGGCGAAGCTGGCGCTCGACGTCGACGCCGCCCTGGCCCACGCGCGTGAGTCGCACGCGCCCGACGAGGCGCGGCTCGCCTTCTACGAGGGCCTCCGCGAGATGCTCGCGCATCGCGCCGGAGAGTCCGCCGTCCGCTTCGTCGGCGGGCAGGGCGCTCGGCGAGGCGTCGCGTGAGCTCGGGTGCCGGAAAGACCCTCACGGGCGCGCAGATCCTCTGGGAGGCGCTGCATCGTGAGGGCGTCGACGTGGTCTTCGGATATCCGGGCGGCGCGATCATGCCCGCCTACGACGCGCTCCTCGAGAGCCCCGTGCGGCACGTGCTCGTCCGGCACGAGCAGGGCGCGGCCCACATGGCGGACGGATACGCACGGGCCTCGGGCAAGGTCGGCGTGGCGGTGGCGACCTCCGGCCCCGGCGCGACCAACCTCGTCACCGGCATCGCGACCGCGATGCTCGACTCCGTGCCGATGGTCTGCATCACCGGTCAGGTGTCGTCGAAGCTGATCGGCAGCGATGCCTTCCAGGAGACGGACATCACCGGCGTGACGCTCCCGATCACGAAGCACAACTACCTCGTCACGAAGGTGGAGGACATCGCGCCCACGATCAAGGAGGCGTTCTACGTCGCGCGCTCGGGCCGCCCGGGCCCGGTGCTCGTCGACATCACCAAGGACGCGCAGCAGGCGGCGATGGAGGTCGAATGGAGCGACGCGCCGGTGCGCCTGCCCGGCTACCGCCCCGACCATCGCGCCAAGAGCGAGGACCTCGCGCGCGCGGCGGCGATGATCGATCAGGCGAAGCGCCCGGTCATCCTCGCCGGCCACGGCATCGTGCAGGCCGGCGCGAGCGCGCTGCTCGCCGAGCTCGTGGAGAAGACGGGCATCCCCGTCGCCGCGACGCTGCTCGGCCTCGGCGGCTTCCCCGCGACCCATCCGCTCGCGCTCGGGATGATGGGCATGCACGGCGAGGCCTGGGTCAACCAGGCGATCCAGGAGGCCGATCTGCTCGTCGCGCTCGGGATGCGCTTCGACGACCGCGTGACCGGACGCCTCGACACGTACGCGAAGAACGCGAAGAAGATCCACTGCGAGCTCGACCCGGCGGAGATCAACAAGAACGTCCGCGTCGACGTCGCGCTCGTGGGCGACGTGAAGGACACCCTCGCCGCGCTGCTCCCGCTCGTCGCGGGCGGCGACAAGCGCGAGTGGATGGCGCGGATCGACGAGCTGCGAGGCCACTCGGCGGTGCGCGACATCAAGCACCTGCCGCACAACGGCCGGCTCTTCGCCGCGCACGTGATGCACGACCTCTGGCGCATCACGGAGGGCAGGGCGCTCGTCGTCACCGACGTCGGCCAGCACCAGATGTGGGAGGCGCAGTACTACAAGCACGACGCGCCGCGGAAGCTCGTCACCTCGGGCGGCCTCGGCACGATGGGCTTCGCGCTCCCCGCGGCGATCGGCGCGCGCTTCGCCAGGCCGGACGACGAGATCTGGGTCGTCGCCGGAGACGGCGGCTTCCAGATGACCGCGTGCGAGCTCTCGACCGCCGCGCAGGAGGGCGTGAAGGTCAACATCGCGATCATCAACAACGGCTACCTGGGCATGGTCCGGCAGTGGCAGGAGATGTTCTACGACGGGCGCTACTCCGCCACGCCGCTCCGTAGCCCGGACTTCGTGAAGCTCGCCGAGGCGCACGGGCTCGTCGGCCTGCGCGTCACGAAGCGCGAGGAGATCGCCGATGCGGTCGCGCGCGCGCGCAAGGAGCCGGGCACCGTCATCGTCGACTTCCGCGTCGAGCAAGAGGACAGCGTCTACCCGATGGTGCCGGCCGGAGCCGCGCTCCACGACATGATCCGCCGCCCGAGCCCGATCGTCGAGACGGCGCAGGACGACTGAGGAGGACACTTCGATGAGCGAATCACGGTTGCGTACCTTCATCGTCCACGTCGAGGACCTCCCCGGCGTCCTCAACCGCGTCACGTCGCTGTTCCGGCGGCGCGACTACAACATCGAGTCGCTCACCGTCGGTCGGACCGACGCGAAGGGCGTCTCGCGCATGACGATCGTCATGGAGGCGGACGACGACGCGGCTCGCCGGATCGAGGCGAACCTCTACAAGCTGGTCAACGTCCTGAAGGTCGAGGACACGACGAAGCGCGCGACGTGCGCCCGCGAGCTCGCGCTCGTGAAGGTGCGCGCCGACGCCATCTCGCGCCCGCAGGTGATGCAGGTCTGCGAGGTCTTCCGTGCGCGCGTGATCGACGTCGGGCCGGAGGCGCTGATCTGCGAGATCACCGGCGCAGCGGACAAGATCGACGGGCTCGTCGAGGTGCTCACGCCCTTCGGCATCGTCGAGATGGTCAGGACCGGCGCGGTCGCGATGGTGCGCAGCGCCGAGGCGGCGGAGCCGAACGTCGCGGTGCCGGTGGAGCGGCCGCGCGACGCGGCCTGAGCGAGCAGTAACGGACGAAAAGCGAAAGAAAGAGACATCGATCATGGCCAAGATCTTCTACGACAAGGACGCCGACCTCTCGCTCATCCGCGGAAAGAAGGTGGCGATCGTCGGTTACGGTTCGCAGGGTCACGCGCACGCGCTCAACCTGAAGGAGAGCGGCGTCTCGGTGAAGGTGGGGCTCCACGCGACGAGCAAGAGCCTCGGCAAGGCGAAGGCGGCCGGGCTCGAGGTCGCGCCCGTCGCGGAGGCCGCGTCGTGGGCGGACGTCGTGATGGTGCTCACGCCCGACACCTCGCAGCCGAAGATCTACGAGGAGTCGATCGCGCCGTCGCTCGCGCGCGGCAAGACGCTCATGTTCGCGCACGGCTTCAACGTCCGCTTCGGGACGATCACGCCGCCCGGCGACGTCGACGTCAGCATGATCGCCCCGAAGGGCCCCGGCCACCGCGTGCGTGAGACGTATCAGGAGGGCGGCGGCGTGCCTGCGCTGCTCGCGGTGCACCAGGACGCGACTGGCAAGGCACACGCCACCGCGCTCTCGTACGCGTCGGCGATCGGCTCGGCGCGCGCCGGCGTCCTCGAGACGACCTTCTCCGAGGAGACGGAGACCGATCTCTTCGGCGAGCAGGCGGTCCTCTGCGGCGGCGTGAGCGCGCTCGTGAAGGCGGGCTTCGACACGCTCGTCGAGGCCGGCTACCAGCCCGAGGTCGCCTACTTCGAGTGCCTCCACGAGCTGAAGCTGATCGTCGACCTCATGTACCGCGGCGGCCTCTCGTACATGCGCTACTCGATCAGCGACACCGCGGAGTACGGCGACTACGTCTCCGGCCCGCGCATCGTCGACGCCAAGACGCGCGAGACGATGAAGAAGGTGCTCGAGGAGATCAAGAACGGCTCCTTCGCCCGCAAGTGGGTCGAGGAGAACGCCACGGGCCGCAAGTGGTTCGAGGCCGAGCGCGCCAAGGAGCGCACGCACACGATCGAGAAGGTCGGCAAGGAGCTGCGCGCGATGATGCCGTTCCTGGAGCCGGTCGACGTCGAGAAGGTCGAGAAGGGGTGACTCCATGAGCCAGGGGCCGGATCACGTACGCATCTTCGACACCACGCTGCGCGACGGAGAGCAGTCTCCCGGCGCGACGATGACATCGGCGGAGAAGCTCGAGGTCGCACGCGCGCTCGCGCGCCTCCGCGTCGACGTCATCGAGGCGGGGTTCCCTGCGGCGTCTCCCGACGACCTCGCGGCGGTCCGCGCGATCGCCGAGGAGGTGGGCACGGCGGCCGACGCCCCGATCATCTGCGGTCTTGCCCGCGCGGCGAAGAAGGACATCGACGCGGCGTGGGAGGCGGTCCGCGGGGCGAAGCGTCCACGCATCCACACCTTCCTCGCGACGAGCGATCTCCACATCCAGCACAAGCTCCGCATGACGCGCGAGGAGGTCCTCGCCCGCGCGTCCGAGATGGTGGCGCACGCGCGTTCGCTCTGCCCGGACGTCGAGTTCAGCCCCGAGGATGCGGGTCGGAGCGACCCCGAGTTCCTCTACCGCGTGCTCGAGGTCGCCATCCGCGCGGGCGCGACGACGCTGAACATCCCGGACACCGTCGGGTACACCATCCCGAGCGAGTTCGGCGCGCTCATCGCGGGCATCAGGAAGAACGTCCCCGGCGTCGAGAACGTCATCCTCTCGGTCCACTGCCACGACGACCTCGGGCTCGCGGTCGCAAACACGCTCGCGGGCCTGCTCGCCGGCGCGCGCCAGGCGGAGGTCACGATCAACGGCATCGGCGAGCGCGCCGGCAACGCGGCGCTCGAGGAGATCGTGATGGCGCTCCGCACGCGGCCGACGCTCGGCCTGTCGACGCAGGTCGACGCGACCCAGCTCGCGCGTACGAGCCGCCTCGTCAGCCAGACCACCGGAATGGTGGTCCAGCCGAACAAGGCGATCGTCGGCGCGAACGCGTTCGCGCACGAGTCCGGCATCCACCAGGACGGGATGCTCAAGCACCAGCAGACCTACGAGATCATGCGGCCGGAGGCGGTCGGCGCGTCGAACACGCTGCTCGTGCTCGGCAAGCTCTCGGGCCGCGCCGCCCTCGCCGCGCATCTCGCCGCCATGGGCTATCCGCTCGAGGGCGCCGCGCTCGACCGCGTCTTTTCGCGCTTCAAGGTGCTCGCCGACAAGCGCAAGCGCGTCACCGACGCCGATCTCGAGGCGCTCGTCACGGACGACGAGGCCGTCGAGAAGATCGACGAGGCGTTCGCCATCGAGAGCGTGCTCGTCGGCTGCGGCACCGTCGGGACCGCGACGGCCACGGTCCGCCTCAGGTGCCCGGACGGCAAGTCCCGCGTGCACGCCGCCGTGGGGACCGGTCCCGTCGACGCCGCGTACAAGGCCATCGACGCGCTCGTCCGCGCGCGCGTCGAGCTCCTCGAGTACTCGGTGCACTCGGTGACCGAGGGCATCGACGCGCTCGGGCACGTCGTGGTGCGCGTGCGCGAGGACGGCGGCGATCGCCGCGTGTGGACCGGCGCAGGCGCCGACACCGACATCATCGTCGCGAGCGCGAAGGCGTACCTGCGCGCGCTGAACCGAATGTTCGCTGCTTCGAGCGCCTTCGCGGCCACGTGGCAGGCCAGCTGAGAGGAACGAAGATCGAATGAAGCCCCGCACGATGTTCGAGAAGATCTGGGCCTTGCCTTGTGGGGGACTTCGTCCCCCCTCGCTCG
>WBZO01000243.1_pt2 | contig 20703 bp, 26 predicted proteins | sample 5204261 | NCBI WGS metagenome assembly WBZO01 (sample SAMN12412400, study PRJNA552823) | activated sludge metagenome | isolation source: activated sludge from anammox sidestream of wastewater treatment plant... | place: USA: North Carolina | collected 2017-09 | reverse complement strand
ACAGCCAACAGGCGACGGTCTCCCAGACGATCGTGTTTCCCTGTCTCGGGGACGGCAATATCTATGATTGGATGGTCGGCCCCTATCCGGACCTCTCGCAGTCCTTCTATCAAGGTCCCCCGGTGGGGGCCGTGCGCGTCGGCAGCAACGGCTACTACGCCTGCCACTTTGCCGGTCAGGCCGGCACGGTCGAAGCGAACCCCGGAACACCGACCGAAGCGGGCATTCAGCAATATGTCGCGAGCTTGCCGGCGTCCGATCCGCAGTCGGTGGAATCCCATAGCACAGGGGTGGGCGTCGGGCAGACCCCGCAATCGGCTGACACGGTGGAGTCCCAGCCGGTCTCGCCGACCGAGATGCCGACGCAGGTGAAGCAGAAGCCGGTCCCGGCGGGCGACAGTGTCGTGGCCGACAATGTCCCCCCGCCCTCCGGCACCCAGCAGCAAACCACCGGCCAACAGCAGACGACGACCACGACCACCACGACGGAAAATCCGGACGGCTCGACCACGACACAGGAAGACACCGAGACGACCGTCTCCTGTCTCGGCGGAGCCCATGACAGCCGGACCTTTGGGACCGTGCTGGTGGAACATCAGGCGATCTGGAACAGCAGCGGCCTCTTGGCTGCGGTGAATCTCCTCAAGACGCTGACCTGGCCCTCGACCCTTCCGGTGATCAATCTCCCATCTTCCTTCTTCGGGAGCCAGGCGGTGGACTTCAATCACTGGGCCTGGTTCTTCACGGCCCTGCGGACCCTGGTCATCGCCGGCGCCTCGCTCATGGCCTACCGGATCATCTTCGTGGGAGGCCGGTAAATGACCGCCATCCTCTCGCTCATCTATTGCTGGCTCCAAGAGTTCTTCTTCTCGCTGTCCGACTGGGCGCTCGGGATCTGGGATTCGCTGCTCGGGGTCGTGGATCACGCCCTGGCCGGCCTGGGGAGTGCCAGCCTGGCCCTCCCGATCATTCCGAATGAATACGCCTGGGTGCTCGGCGCCACCGGCATGAGTCAGGCCCTCGCGATCGTGGCTGGCGCCATGGGCACCCGGTTCCTTCTCCAATCCATTCCGTTCGTGCGGTGGGGATCATGAAGACGATGGTCATGTTGTGGGCCTATTGGTGGACGGCCGTGCTCGCCTGGTCGATCTGGGTCCGGTTGCGGAGTCAACGATGATCGAACTCTACGAAGGGGTGCCCGGCTCGGGCAAGTCCTACCATGGGATTGCCGAAAAGTTCCTCCCCTGGGTCCGGCAAGGCCGACGGCTCTACATCTACGTGGACGGGATCTATTTGGACCGGCTGGCGCTGTTTACCGGCATCGATCTCGCCCATCTTCAACAACAGATCACGGTCTGGAAGGACTCCACCGAGGTCCTCTCCTCGTTCCCCCAGATTGAACCCGGCTCGGCCGTCATCATCGACGAAGCCCAAACGGTCTTCCGGTCCATGCAGAAGGTCGAGGCGGGTCTGCTCCGCTGGCTCGAAACCCATCGCCATTACGGCGTGGACATTCTGCTCATGTGTCAGGACTACCGGCAGATGTCCCAAGGCGTGACGCGCCTGATTGAGGCGACCATCCGGTTTCGCAAACTGAGTTTCGTCGGGCTCAATAAAAAGTATCAGGGCAAGGTCCGGGGGAATCCCGAAGACACGGAACTGATCCGCGCCTTCGTGGGCACCTATTCGCCGGCAGTCTATGCCTACTACTCCAGCTACGCGAACGCGGCCATTCACGAGGAACCACGCCGGCACAGTGTCCTGAAATCGGCTCGCGTGGTCGTGGGGATCGTGGCGGGTCTTTTCGCGCTGTCGCTCCTGCTCTGGCGGCCCTGGACGTCGCTGGAATCGGGCGTCGTGAAGGCCGGTACGGCTGGTGCGCCGCATGCGGGCGTGATGACGTCGGCTTCGGGGCCGGGGGCCGCTTCGTTTGGATCAGCACCGCTTGCCCCGGCAGGCACCGGCGCCGGTCTCACGATTCGCATCATCGGCGGGGGCGGCATGACCGACCCGCAGACCGATGAGGAGGTCTGGCGCTATCTCCTGGAGTCCGGCGAGCTGCTGACCGCAACCGAGATCGCGGGGCGGTACGGGCTCACGGTCCAGGAAGTCCACGAGAAGGGGTTCACGCGAGTGATCGGGGAGGGGATCGTCTATGGACGAAGCCGCGATTGAAACGCTGGCCTATTACACGGCGATCTTCTGGCTCGGCGGCTTTGCCGTGGGCCTGATCACGAAACTGATCCAGCCTCAGGGGCACTGAGGCGCCTTCCGCCGGAGGCGCACCCGGCGGCGCAGGATGGGCGTGGCCATCCAAGTCTGCTCACCAAGGAGGTGCGGTATGCGGTGGATGACGGGGCTCTTTTCGGTGTTGGCGACGCTGTGTCTGGCGGTGGGAGTGCCGGCGCTGTCCTACGCGCAGTTGTTCCCGGTGTCGGCGGATGTCGCCACGGTACGGGCTGACCTGTTGCTCTGGGCCACGGCGTTGATCGGCGTGGTGCTAGCCATCTACGCCTTCAAACGGGTGCGGGGCCTGGTCGGGTAAGGGATCCAACGACGGGCAGGCTGGCTCCAGCCTGTCCGTCTTTCAACCGCGACCGAACGAGGATGACATGACCGCCCAACAGATCACCAGCATCGGCAACACCCTCGCAACGGATCTGGCCGCCTGGGGCACGGCCGCGATCGGCATCGCGCTGATTGCCGCGGGCGCGGCTTGGATCTTGCGGCTCTTGCGCTAGGCTCAGGGCCACTCATGATCGGCGAAGCTGTACATCCGCTCCTCGGTCAGGATCAGATGGTCGAGGAGCGTGATCCCGAGCAACTCCCCGGCACTGCGCAGCCGGCTCGTCAGGGCGCGATCCTCGGGGCTCGGCGTGATATCGCCGGAGGGATGGTTGTGGGCGCAGAGACAGGCGCAGGCGTTCATCAGAATCAGCGGCTTAAACACCTCCCGGGGATGGACCAGGCTCATCGTGAGCGAACCGATCGAGACGACATTCACGCCGATGATCCCGTGCTTGGCATCCAAGCCACAGACGACAAACTGCTCCCGGTCCAGGCCCTCGAAACAGGGCCGGAGCAACGACGCCGCGCCGACGGAGGTCTGCACGGGCAGGTCCGGCTCGGTGCGTTGGACTCGTTCACGCACGAGCGTGACGCGATACAAGGGCACGGCATAGGGTTTCTTCCGACCGACTGGCTGAACGACCAGGGAACCGTTGTGCGGACTGTCACTGGCCACGTGAGCCTCCTTCTTCAAAGATGTTTTAGCCCCACCCTTCACCAAGCCAAGGGTGGGGCGTCGAAGGAGACGCGGGCCGGCGCTCTCGCAGGGGCAAGGCCTGGAGCGCACAATTCATTGAAGACCCACGTGGAAGGCCGGGCCCCTGCTCCGTGGCGCCGACTCGCCCCCGCTGGGGGTTCCTCCTCAACCAGCGCCGGCGGCCACGCGGGCGCCTCGATCCCAGACCGCTGGGGGTCCGGGGGTGTCGCGAGACTCCCCCGATTCGTTCCCAATGCACAACTCCCATGCTGCTGACCATCCGAGACCTTTCGCGGCAGCTCCAGATCAAACCCGCCACGCTCTATGCCTGGGCGGCAGCCGGCAAGATTCCCTGCCTGAAGATTCACGGGGTGCTCCGATTCGATCCCAAGGCTGTGCAGGAGTGGCTCACCAGCTTTGCCGTTCGTTGCGAACCGTTCCCCCTGCAGCTCGAGCTCCAAGAGCAAGGAGATTCGGTCGATGAGCTGATTGCGAGGGCGAAACGCGCCGTCTATACTTCCCGGCGCGGAAGACCAGACCAAGACAGGGCCAATGGAAAGGAGATTAGGAATGGCTCTGTATAAACGAGGCGAGGTCTGGTGGATGCGTTTTAGTTATCAGGGCAAACAGGTCCGCCGGTCTACAGAAGTGACAGATAAGAAACTGGCGAAGCGGATCTATGACAAGGTGCTCGGACAAATCGCCGAAGGCAAATGGTTTGAGCGGACCGTTGGAGAGGACAAAACCGTGAAACAACTCCTCGAACGGTATCTGACGGACCATTCCGCAAGAAACAAGGCGTCCATGACCTACAGGCGCGACAAGAGCCTTGCAAACCATCTGCTCGCGTCGTTCGGCGATTTAACTCTCGTCCAGGTTCGTCCCGCATTCTTGGCCGAGTACAAGGCGCGTCGACGAAAGGAGGAGGCATCGCCCAAGACCATCAACAGCGAACTCACGTTACTGAGTCACGCGTTTGAGCTCGCGATGAAAGAATGGGAATGGGCGAACCACAATCCAGTGAAGAAGGTGTCTCGTGAGAAAGTACATAATCTGATCGAGCGGTGGTTGACGCCTGAGGAAGAGAAACGGCTCCTGGAGGCTTCTCCGACTTGGCTCCGAGAGATCATCCTCTTCGCGATCCACACCGGGCTTCGGCAGAGCGAGATTCTGAACCTGCAATGGGACCGAGTCGACCTCTTTCGGAGAACGATCACCCTGCTCGAACAAAAAAATCGCTGCAAGGATACCCTGCCGGTGAATGCGACCGCGTTGGAGATCCTCAAAGCGCGAGCACGGGTGCGATCGGCCTCAACGGAGTATGTTTTTCATAACGAGGCGCATCACCGGCGAGATGCACGAGACCTGCTTCGAGCGTTTTATCCGGCCATGAAGAAAGCCAAGATCGAGCGGTTCCGATTCCACGACTTGCGGCACACCTTCGCCACTCGGCTGGTGCAAGCCGGGGTCGATCTGTACACCGTTCAGAAACTCGGACGGTGGAAGACCATCTCGATGGTGATGCGGTACGCCCATCACCATCCGGAGAGTTTGCGGGCTGGAATCGAAGTGCTAGATCAGGACCGGATGGGGCCTAGCACAAAATTAGCACAAACTGCGGGATCACCAGGGGTCGAAGGTTCTGCAACCTTCTGATTTATTTGGTGCGCCCGGCAGGAATTGAACCTGCGACCTGCGGGTTCGAAGCCCGACGCTCTATCCAACTGAGCTACGGGCGCACTGGCCGCTATTTGAACCACTGGGTGAGCACGCTGTCAAGAAGCGCCTGCCGATTGAAGCGGCTCACTGAACCGGTGCCCTGTCCGCTGCGCTTTGCACGGCCGCGATCACGCGATCGGCGATCTCGTCCGGCGTCAACTCATCCGTGCGGATCACCTGATCGGCCGCCGCCTGATACTTGGGAAGGCGTTGCTGCAAGACCTCCTCGATTTCATCCACGAACGATTTGGTGCCGGTCAGCGAAGGCCGTTGATCATCGCCCCCGATGCGCCGCGCGATGGTCTTGACCTCCGCCGTGAGCCACACGAGTACCCCGCTCGCTTTCAAGGCCCGCACATTCTCTTCGCGTAGAATGGCCCCGCCGCCCGTGTCGATCACGAGCCGGTCCCTGGCTCCCAAATCGCGGCAGACTTCAGATTCCCGATCGCGAAAGGGTTCCCACCCATACCGTTGGACGATCTCGGGTATCGTGGCGCCTTCTCGCCTGACGATCTCCGCGTCGGTCGAGACCGCCTCATAGCCCAATCGCTGCGCCAGCAATTTGGCGACGGTGCTTTTGCCCGTTCCTCGATAGCCGATCAGGACGATGTTCATCGTCAATTGTGAAGAATGAGGAGTAAGGAGTGAAAGGGCGCCGCAGTCATGTCGGGATTTTCTCACGCGAACTTCGATTCGAGCACTTGCCGCATGGCCGTCGCGGGCGCCTTCTGCCCCGTCCAGAGCTCGAATTGCTCGACCGCTTGATTGAGAAACATCTCCAGCCCTGGAATCACCCGGCAACCCGCTGCCTTGGCTTCGCGCAACAGTCTGGTCTCGCGCGGATTGTACACGATGTCCATCACGGTCAGCGCCGGATGCAACAGGGCCGCCGGCACACAGGTGGCCTCCACCTTCGGCGACATCCCGACGGGCGTGCACTGGATCAGGATCTGCGTGTCGGGCAAGGCCCCGCGTAGATGCCGTTCATCCAGGTACCCATCTTCGAGCTTCACATCGGTGGCCGCCGCCAGGTCCCGAACCAATTTCCTCCGCTCTTCCTCATCAATACCCAAAACGGTGAGCCGTTGCAATTCGGCGCGGGCCGCCAACCCGAAGGCAATCGCGCGGGCCGCCCCCCCGGAGCCGAGCAGGAGCACATGCCGGCCTTTAAGCGCAACATCTGCTTCACGCAGCGCTCGCAGCGCCCCACCGGCGTCGGTATTGTAGCCGCCGAGCTTGCCGTCGCGCAGAACGATCGTGTTCACGGCCCCAATCCGGCGCGCCGTCTCGTCTATCTTGTCCAGGTGCGCCATCACGGAGACCTTGTGGGGAATGGTGACGCTGAAGCCGCCCGCGTTGCCAAGCGATCTGATGCCGCGGATCGCGTCGTCGATCCGTTCAACCCTAAAGGCCAGGTAGACGTAATTCAAGCCGCAGGCTTGAAACGCGGCGTTGTGGATGCTGGGCGAGAGCGAATGTTCGACGGGGTTGCCGATGACGCCGCACCACTTCGTGTGAGCGTTGATCTCCATTACTCATTAGCCTCCGTCGTCTCTCCGCGCCTGACGCGACAGCCTGCTCCCATATCAGTCATTTGGCCTTCTTCGCCACCACTTGGGCTTGGTACTGGCTTCCGACCACCTTATAGGTCACGGTCACCGCATCGCCCTTCTTGAGATCGCCCACGCTCTTCAGCGCTTCCCCTTTGAACTGGGTTTGGTCGTTGGCGACGAAGGTGAAGCGGGTGCCGCCTCCTTCTTTCAGGACGGCAAATTTCTTTGCCCCCACATCGACGGAGAGGACCGTGCCGGCAAACTCGACAACCTGTTGGGCCATGGCTTGGATCGGCATCCCAAGCCAGAGGGTCACGGTCAGGACGATACCGATCAGCAGCCGCCCGGTCGGCCACATAGCCAATTGATCGGATCGTTGATTGGAGTGTTTGGCGCGCGGCTCCATAAGACACCTCGCCTGTGATGTAATCGGCACTCTCATCTGATCGTCCGCCCCCCGTCGATCGCGAAGGTGGCTCCGGTCACCCAGGTGGCTTCGTCGGAAGCCAAATAGACCAACATATGTGCAATCTCTTCCGGCCGGCCTGGCCGCCGCAGCAGGTATTCGCCCAGGACCTGCGCCGCCCGCTCCCTGTCCTGAAGGAGACTCGTGGCCATCGGTGTATCGACCAGCCCCGGGTTCACCACATTGCACCGGATATTCTGCTCCGCATATTCCGCGGCGAGTGCCCGCGTGAGCGCATCGAGCGCTCCCTTCGTGGCCGCGTAGGCCGCTCCATAGGGGATGCCGACCAGGCTTGCAATGGACGACACATTGATGATGCTTCCGCCGCCGCCGGCGATCATGTCGGAAATCGCCGCCCTCGTGAAACGAAACACTCCGGTGAGATTGACGTCGATCAACTGATCCCAGGTGGCGTCGTCGGTTTCATGCAGCTTCTTGCCGAAGGCGCCGATTCCCGCATTGTTCACCAGACAATCAAGCCGTCCGAATCGCCGCAGGGTATGGCTGACCGTTTCGCGGGCATGGGTCTCGTCGGTCACGGAGCCGGCCACCGCCAATACGCGCCCGCCCGCCTGTTCCAAGTCGCGCGCCACTCGGTCCAATTCCTCCTTGCGCCGTCCGGTAAGCGTCACCGCCGCCCCTTCCCGAACGAAGGCTCTGGCGACGGCTTCGCCGATGCCTGCGTTGCCGCCGGTGATGATCGCGACCTTGCCGTCAAGCCGCTTCACGGCTCATCCTCCCCCTCTTGGTCGCCCTCGTCATCCTGGTTCATCGTCGCCGCCTCGTCGGCCTCGAGTTGATCCGGATCGGACGACCCTGCCGCTCCGGTTCGAGCTTCTAACAGGGCTTCGACCTTGCGCGCCACCGTGATAAAGCCGGAATGCGCCACCATACGATGATCGGGCCGGACGCTCCGGCCCTGAATGTTCCAGGTGCGCAACAGGGTCTCGAAGGTTTGAATCATGCCGAACACGGCGGCCCGTTCCAGTGCCTCGACCGTCTGCATGACCTGGGGCACTGTCGGCACATAACTCAAATACACGCCGCCCGATCGCAGCGCCGATACGGCATGGGGCACGACCCTCCAGGGCTCCGGCAGGTCCAATACCAGCCGGTCGAATTGGTCCTCTTCGGGATGAAGCACGATACCTTCATAGACATCGCGCCGCTCCTGACGCAGGTTGGGAACCTCCCCCATGTACCGCTGGATGTTGGCGGCCGCGGTTCGCGCGAAGTCCTCGCGGGCTTCATAGGTCACCACGCTGCCTCGGTGCCCGACCGCGCGCAGGAGGGCCATCGTCAGGGCGCCCGATCCGGTGCCGGCTTCCAAGACCTTGGCGCCGGGGTAAATGTCGGCCCAGATCGTAATCATGGCCAGGTCTTTGGGGTAGATCACCTGGGCACCCCGGGGCATTTTCAACACATATTCCCCGAGGGTCGGACGCACGGCCAGCATGCGGCGGCCTCGCGCGAGAGTCACGAGGCTCCCGTCCGGCCGGCCGATGATCGCGTCGTGCGTTATGGTTTCGCCGCTCAATTGAAAGGTCTCGCCTGCCTTGAGGGTCAAGGCGTAGTGGCGGGCTTTCCGGTCCACCAGATGGATCCGGTCGCCGCTCTGTAAGGTCAGCATGTCGTCTCCGAGATGATCACGATCACCATGAATACTCTTGTGCGGCATTCTAGGAGACGGCTCTTCGCCATTGCAACCGGCGGGACCCCGTGGGCCGCTTCCTTGACAGGCCTGCGATGGGCTCGTAAGATTTTCTCCCGAGTTCAGCCGAGCGTGTCGTTCCGCGAACCGGCGCTCCCACGGAGGATGGTCCGAGCATGCCGTACCGACGGCCTCCATGTCGTCCCCAGACACCAGCCGGCCTCGTGCCAGGAGCGGGCCTGTGTTTGCTGCTTTTGACCTGGGTGCTCTGGTTCTGGCTGCTCACCCCGGGCTCGGCCATCGCCGGCTCGCAGGTAGTGGTGGCCTCGTATGAAGGAGTGATCAACCCGGTGGCGGCGGAATATGTGCGCGATGCGCTCGACTATGCGTCGGCCGTCCAGGCGCAGGCGCTGATTCTCCAGCTCGATACCCCGGGGGGCCTCGACACCTCCATGCGCTCCATCATCAAGGACTTCACGGCTTCGCCGATTCCGGTCATCCTGTATGTCGCTCCGTCCGGAGGCCGGGCCGCGTCGGCCGGCGTGTTTCTCACGCTTGCCGCCCATCTCGCCGCCATGGCACCCGGCACGAATATCGGCGCCGCCCATCCGGTCGCGATGGGGGGCGGTGAAATGGACAAGACGATGAAGGAAAAGGTGGAGAACGATTCGGCCGCCTACATCAAATCCTTGGCCGAGCAGCATGGCCGCAACGTGAAATGGGCCGAGGACGCAGTGCGAAAGAGCGTCTCCGCGACTGAAAAGGAAGCGCTTTCCCTGAAGATCATCGATCTGGTGGCCGAGGACCTTCCTGCCCTGCTCAAGGCGATCGACGGACGGGCGGTGATGGTGGGCAACCGAAAGGTCACGCTCCACACGGCGCAGTCGTCCATGGAGCCCTTCTCCATGAGCCTGCGACTGCACATTCTCAAGACACTCAGCGATCCGAACATCGCCTATATCCTGATGACCTTGGGGACGGTCGGACTCCTCGCGGAACTCTACAACCCCGGCGCCATTCTGCCCGGTGTCGTGGGGGCGATCAGCTTGATTCTGGCCTTTTATTCCTTTCAGTCCCTACCGGTGAACTATGCCGGCGTCCTGCTGATTCTCCTGGGGATCGTGTTTTTCATCCTGGAAGCGTTGGTCGTGAGCTTCGGGATCTTGGCCATCGGGGGCGTGACCGCGATGGTGCTGGGCTCGCTGATGCTCATGAAGACCGACGCGGAGTTTCTTCAAATCTCCTGGTCGGTCATCATTCCGGTCGTGGCGGCCGCCGCGGGCCTCTCGCTGTTGATCGTCGGGGTCGGCCTGCGCGCCCTGCGGCGCAAGCCCATGACCGGTCTGGAAGAAATGATCGGCCTGGTGGGCGAGGCCAGGACGACGGTGGCTCCCCGCGGCCAGATCGTGATTCACGGCGAACTCTGGGACGCGGTCAGCGAAGTTCCGCTTCAACCGGGCGACGCCGCCGAAGTGACGCGCGTGGAGGGATTGCGCCTCCACGTGAAACCGGTTCTCCGGAGAAAAGAGGCATAAGATGGGGCTTACAGGACTGGTGCTGGTCCTTCTATTCTTTCTGCTCATCGCCAAGCTGACGTTCAATGTCCTGCCGGAGTACGAACGCGCGGTGATTTTCAGGCTCGGGCGTCTCTCCCAGGGTTTGGTCGGCGCCAACGGGCCTGGACTGGTCGTGATCCTGCCCTTTATCGACCGGCTAGTGCGTGTCAGCCTCAGGACCGTGGTCATGGACGTCCCTCCGCAAGACGTCATCACCAAGGACAACGTGACGGTCAAAGTCAACGCCGTCATTTATTTCCGGGTCGTCGATCCGGAACGCGCCGTGATCCAGGTGGAAGATTACTTCACGGCCACGTCCATGATGTCTCAAACCACCCTGCGCAGCGTGTTGGGCCAGGCCCAGCTTGACGAATTGCTGTCCAAGCGCGAGGAGATCAACGCGAGCCTGCAACAAATCATCGACCAACAGACGGAACCCTGGGGCATCAAAGTCACCGCCGTGGAGGTTAAGAACGTCGACCTTCCGCAAGAGATGCAACGGGCGATTGCGCGCCAGGCGGAGGCCGAACGGGAGCGGCGGGCGAAGGTCATTCACGCCGAAGGGGAATTTCAGGCGGCGCAGCGCTTGGCCGATGCGGCCAGAGTCATGAGCCAGGAAACCGCGGCCTTGCAACTGCGGTATCTCCAGACGCTCGTGGAAATCGCGACCGAAAAGAACTCCACCATCATCTTTCCGATCCCCGTCGATACCCTCGCGCCTTTTCTCAAGCACCTGCCGGATCGCAACGCTTAACCAGTACGTGCCTCGTTACATTAGAGCTTTCTAATCAATTTCTAATCCCGGCCTTACCGTGCTGTGGCAAGGTTGCGACAACAACTGTGGCACCTATGCATCTCAGCGGGCGGGACATCCGGCGCAGCTCCTGTGTTCGTAGGGAAGACGGAGACATCTGATGACCAAGGGACGCGAGAGGAGTCGAGATGAATCGTTTGGCGAACTTCTGGCTCTTACATTAATGCGAGAAAAAGCAGGAGTGTAGCAGTTCGAGGAGCGGGCTTGAGCAAATGGCTCCTGCTAAAGGAGGGCACAGTGATTGCAGATCGACTGGGCACCATGGCACTTCGCAAACGACAAGACAATACGACCGTTCTGGTCGATATCGAACAGGACGACCCTGCCGCGAGCGAAATGCTCGAGGCGATCGCACAAGATAATCGACAGTCCGATCTTGCTCCTTCGGTCGAACCAAAACCAGCCGCGAAATCGTCCGTGCTTGGCGATCGATCGATGGAGCTCGAATCGGTCTATTTCCGTTCGTTCGACGCACGACCGCTTTTGACGAAAGCCGAAGAGGTGGCCTTGGCGCGCCGGACCGACGAAGGCACGCGCCTGATTCGATCCGCTCTCCGAGAGGCCGTGCAGGCCGCGTCCCGGACCAAGAAGTCTCCTGATACGGCACGTCTCATCGCGACCCTCGGCGAGACCAGAAAACTGAGCGGGTTCTCGGCTCCTGTTTTGGATCGAACCGAAAGCATCTTGCAGGCTCTTCAGGAGCTGGTGGAAAAGCAGGGCAAGGCTGGCGCGGCGGCGGCGAAACAGCTTCGCGAATGCCTCGCTCAAGTCCGGCGGGCCCGCATCACCCTGGAGCAGGCGAAAGACGAACTGGTCCGTTACAATCTGCGATTGGTCGTGGACGTGGCGAAACATTACACCAACCGCGGCCTCGGCCTGCTCGACCTCGTCCAGGAGGGCAATATCGGCTTGATGAAAGCGGCCGAGCGGTTCGAATTCCGAAAGGGTTTCAAGTTCAGCACCTATGCGACCTGGTGGATTAGGCAAGGCATCACGCGGGCGCTGGCGGATCAATCCAGGACGATCCGGGTGCCGGTCCATCAAACGGAGGCGTCCAACCGTATCCTCCGCACCTCGCGCCGCTTGGGCCAACAACTCGGACGTCCGGCCCGATTGGACGAGGTCGCCCATAGCCTGCGGATGCGGACCGACAAGCTGCAGGAAACGATGCTCGTGTTCCAGGAACCGATCGCGCTGGCCCACCCGGTGGGCGATGGAGAAACGCAGTTCGGCGAATTGCTGGCGGACCCGAACATCGTCCCGCCGGACTCGCACGTCAACCGAGCTGAACGCACCCGCGAGTTGGACCGCATCCTCGGCACACTCACGCCGCGCGAGCAACTCGTGATACGGATGCGGTTCGGCATCGGCCAGGACCAGCCTCGAACGCTGGAACAGGTCGGGCATCAGCTCTCGGTGACGCGCGAACGGATCCGGCAGATCGAGGCGAAGGCGCTCAAGAAACTCAAGAGCCCGGAAGTCCGCGAGATGCTGACGGCGATTCGTTGATCACGGCGCAGTATCCCTCGCGGGGCACGAAGAAAAGATGCGCCAAGGGGAGCTATCGCGGATACGAAAGAGAACGGTAAGGATACGATCAGGCGGGCGGGTGAGGCAGACGCTTCACCCGCCCGTCTTTTTTGGGCCTCCACTTGGGTCATTTCCCAAAAATATGAGAGAATATCGGCATCCATACGAGAGGCTGCCGTATGTTCCTTCGCCTGGCCCGGTGCTGTGTCCTGATCGGTATGATCCTCCAGAGCCCCCTGTGCCTGAACCTCAGTGCCTGGGCCTCTCCGCCGACCCCCGTTCCTGAGAAAACCCTGTCGGTCCCCGCCGTGGTGTCCAGCGTCCGGCCCTCCGTGGTGACCATCATGTCGCGCGGGGTCGCGCCGAGCCCGGCCCCTCATACGGCCTCTGCCGGGTCCGGCTCCGGCATCATCATCGATGCGGCCGGCTATATCCTCACAAACAATCACCTGGTTGAAGGGGTCAAGAGCGTGGTGGTCGGTCTCTCCACGGGACGGCTCACGCCGGGGCGCGTCGTCGCCCGCGACTTCCTGCTGGATCTCGCCCTGATCCGGATCAACGCCACCGATCTGGTCCCAGCCCGGTTGAGCGAAAGCCCGGCGCTGGAGATCGGTGAAACCGTGGTCGCGATCGGCAATCCGCTGGCGCTCAAGGGGGGATCGAGCGTCACCGTCGGAGTAGTCAGCGCGCTGGATCGCGCCGTCCTGGCTCCAAACGGCGAAACCCTGTACGACTTGATCCAGACCGACGCCGCCATCAATCCCGGAAGCAGCGGAGGTCCCTTGGTGGACCTGTCCGGACAGGTGGTCGGCATCAGCGTGGCGGTGGCCCCTTCCGCCCAGGCCATCAGTTACGCGATTTCGATGGGCGCCGTGTATCCCCATCTCCAATCCATGTTGGTGCGCGGTTCGATCATGAGACCGGACCTCGGCTTCATTCCGGTGACCGTGACTCCCAGCATCGCCGCCAGCTTCGGCCTCGAAGCCGATCGCGGCATTCTCGTTGCGCACGTGGACCCGGACAAGGCCGCGGCCCTGGCGGGGCTCAAGATGGGGGATGTGATCACCGGTGTCGATAACCATGCGATCTATAATATGGGTGATTTCTGGCACGCCTATCTGTCGCCGCGCGACCACAACCCCGCCCAACTCACCCTTCAAGGCAGGACGGGACAGGATACGGTCCCCTTGCCGCGCATGAACGGCGGCGCTCGTCCCAGTCCGTGATGCCCTGAGCCATGCCGCGAGCGATGCGACCTGAACCGACCATGGCCAATCCCGTGAGTGCCCGCCCTGCTTCCCGGGAAACCACCGACCAGGGCACGGCGCTGTTGGTCACTCCGGGGCGGCTGCCCTATGAACTGGTCTGGGAGACCCAACAGGCATGGGTGGAGCAGCGCCAGGTCGATCGTCTTCCCGATACGTTGTTGCTGCTGGAGCATGACCCCGTCTTTACGATGGGGCGCCGCACTGCCCAACCACATCGGGAACAGGCCGCACAGGTGACCGCCGCCCACGGCGTTCCGCTCCTGGAAGTCGATCGCGGCGGGTCCATCACCTATCATGGGCCGGGACAACTCGTCGCCTACCCGATCGTCCGTCTCATGCCCCCCTGCCATGGTCCAAAGGCCTACGTCGCGCGGCTGGAAACGATCATAATCAGGACGCTCGCCGAATGGGGCATCGAGGGGTTTCTGCGCCCCGGCCTGCACGGGGTCTGGGTCGATCTTTCCCACCCACGCAAGATCGCCTCCGTCGGCGTCCGCATCGTCAAGGGCGTGACCATGCACGGCCTCGCGCTCAATGTCTCGATGGATCTCACACCCTTCCGCTGGATCACCCCTTGCGGGATCGACGGCTGCGAGGTGACGTCTATGACGGACCTGTTGGGACGCGCCGTGGCGATCGACCACGTGCTTTCCCGGCTGGTCCATTGGTTTGCCGTCCTGTTTCAGTGGACCTGGACGGAACATCGGCAGACTTTGCATTCATCCCCGGAGAGGTTCTGTCATGCAGAATGAACTCGATACGCCCGCCTTTCGGCTGGCCGTCGCGCAATTCGACGAGGCGGCGAAGCGCATGAACCTGGATCGCAATCTGCACCAACGGCTGAAACTGCCTCAACGCTCGCTGATGGTCAGCATTCCGGTCCGCATGGACGACGGCCGCGTGGAGGTGTTCACGGGCTATCGCGTCCACCATGACATGTCTCGGGGCCCCTGCAAGGGCGGCATCCGCTACCACTTGGGTGTCACGCTTGGGGAGGTCGCGGCCCTGGCCATGTGGATGACCTGGAAATGCGCGCTGGCCGGCTTGCCGTACGGAGGCGCCAAGGGCGGCGTGAAGGTCAATCCCAAATCGCTGTCCCGCGACGAGCTGCAGCGCATGACCCGCCGCTATACGGCGGAGATTTTTCCGCTCATCGGGCCGGATCGCGACGTGCCGGCTCCGGATGTCGGCACGGATTCCCAGGTGATGGCCTGGATCATGGACACCTACAGCCAGCAGGTCGGCTATGCCTCCCCCGGCGTGGTGACCGGAAAACCCCTTTCGATCGGCGGAAGCCTCGGACGAGAAGATGCGACCGGACGCGGCGTCGTGGACGTGACGCTCGCCGCCATGAAACACCTGGAATTGGACCCGTCCCAGGCCACGGTCGCGATCCAGGGATTCGGCAACGTCGGATCGCACACAGCCCGCATCATGCAAGAAGCCGGCTTGAAGGTCGTGGCAGTCAGCGATGTCAACGGCGGCCTGTATAATCCCAAGGGCTTGGACATTCCGGACATCCTCAAACGTTACCGAGAGGAAGGCACGCCCCTGGGGAAAATCCGATCCGGTGATTGGATCACCAACGAAGACCTGCTGCAACTGCCCTGCACCGTCCTGGTGCCGGCGGCCCTGTCGGAACAGATCACGGGCAAGAACGCGGACAAACTCCGATGCCGCATCCTCGCTGAAGGCGCCAACGGTCCGACGACCATGGAGGCGGATGCCATCTTGGCCGAGAAAGGCATCTTCGTAATCCCCGACATCCTGGCGAACTCCGGCGGCGTCATCGTCTCGTATTTTGAATGGGTGCAGGACGCGCAACGGTTCGGCTGGAAGTCCAAAGACATTCAGGAGCGATTGCACGACATCATTACCGCCGCCTTCGCCAGGACCTTGGCCTTCGCGACGGAGCACAGGACCAGCATGCGAATGGCCGCCTTGATGGGCGGCATCGAGAAGGTCGCGCAAGCGCATCTCCATCGCGGGCTGTATCCATAGCTCGGCGCAGTCGAGCCTGGCGAGCGAGTGATCGCGCATGCGGCACGGAATCCTGGCCATGCTGGCGGTGATCTGGGCTATCGACGGCCTGGCGCTTGTGTGTACGCCCCGTCCCGTGATAGGCCTCTTGCGCCACTACCTCGATCAAGGCGACGGGTTCGCGCGGTGGTGGGGACTCACCGGTCTTATGGGGTTGGCCCTGCTGGGTCTCCCGGACACGTTTCGTTTCCAACCGCTCTGGTGGTTCGTGGGCGGCGCCATGGTCGTAAAGGGCGTTTTTATCGGATTGGCTCCGGAGACCTGGCGAAAGCCCGCGGTCGCGTGGAGCCTCTCCCGGGAGGATGTGGATTACCGGCTCTGGGGGCTGGCGCTCTGTACGCTGGCCCTGCTGCTGGGAAGCGGACTTGGCGCATTGGGACCGCAGCCGGCTCCGTAACCCGCAATCGAATGAAGTCCACCGCAAACCCAATGGATGAATTGGCCAAACTCTGGGAAGCCCACCGGGATAGCGAGTGGCCCAAGTTCGCCAGCCCCGATCAGGGTGAATTGATGACGCTTGATACCGTGATCAGCGGATGCGCCACCTGTTATCTGGAGAGTCCGGACGGCCTTGACGATCAGCGTCGCGCGATCCTCTTCCAATGTCTCGACGACCTCCAAACGCTGCTGCCCCATATCCCGGAGGAGGCGGCCGACTATTTCACCCGACTCCATCGGCTTGCCTGGCTCCTGCATCATGTCTCTGAGGAGTCCTAGCCCTCCTCCGCCTCGATGTGAACGAGTTGGAGGGGCGCTGCGGGTTCTGCGTGTTGCAACGACCGGACCCCTCCGTTAGAATGCGCCGATTGTGCCGGCCTTGAAGGCGGCCCTGTGACAAGGCAATCCGCTGTTGACCGTTCGAGCCTCGAGACGAGGGAGGTTGCTATGCGCGACTGGGTCCGGTTTCTGACATGTTCCGCGGTGGTGGCCACCGGCCTCTTCGGCGCAGCGGCCTGGGCGCTTGCCGAACCCTATGAATTGACCAAACAGGATCTGATGGACCCGGCGCAGATCAAGAGCACGGAGGTCTCTCTCTTCGGCGTCAAGCTTGGAGATTCAGAAGGCAAGGCCTTGGACCTGTTGGTGAACGAAAAGATCCAGGGAGTCAAGGCCGAGCAGGAAGGCACCTTCATCCTGCTGTATGACCAGCGGAAGCCGATCGGCGCCATGGCGGGCGTCCGCGTGATGGACGGCAAAGTCGACATGTTGTTCATCAATAACCGGTTTGCCTTCAAGACCCGCGGCATCTTCCGCAACGTGCTGAACAGCGAGAGTTCAGAAGACGTGCGGCGCCACCTCGGGAAAGAGACCTCCGGCGACGAGAATGTGATGGGAGCCAGGCTGGCCTACGATCAGCAGGGGTTCGAAGTGAATTATCTCGGGAAGGACGTCAACGTCGAATTCATGATGCCGCGGTGATCCCGTCAGGCGGTCCGATGCGAAACCGGCTGAACGAGCCTATTCATAGGGCTGTTCCCGGTCCGAGACCTGGAACTCCGGGGTCGCCAACTGAAGCACCGTCAGGCCGTACTTGATCAGGTCCGACGCGGTCGTCCATCGTCGCTTCGCGCCCAACAACACCAGCAGCAACTCTCGCCCATCCTGCGACACCTTCGCAATCAGACAACGGCCGGCCTTGGACGTGAACCCGGTCTTCACGCCCTCCACGCCCGGCACCCGTCCCAGCAGGCGATTGGTATTGTGCAGCAGATAGACCCGGTTCCCGTTGATCGGTGAGATCAGGTCGCGTTCCTGCCGGACCAGCTCGCGGAAGATCGGATTTTCCAGCGCAATTTCACTCAGCTTCGCCAGATCCTCCGCGGTCGTGTAATGACCGGGCACGTCGAATCCGCAGGGATTTCCGAAATGGGTGTCCTTGAGCCCCAGCGCGGCGGCCTTGCGGTTCATCAACTCGACGAAGGTTGCTTCGTCCGAGGCCACGTGCTCCACCGCCGCCACGCAGGCGTCGTTGGCCGAGACGATCAACATGGCCTTCAACAGATCTTCCAGTCTGAACACCTGACCGGCCCGCAACCGGAGGCGGACTTTATGGGCCCTGGCGGCGCGCTCGCTCACCACCACTTCGTCGTTCAAATTCCCCTGTTCGAGGATGATAAGCGCCGACATGATCTTGGTCAGGCTTGCAGGGGACAGCCGCTCGCCGGCACGGAACTGATAGAGCGTTTGTCCGCTCTTCATGTCCTTGAGCAAAATGCCGTGGGCGGGAATCTGCCGCCACTTGAGCAGGCGGAGGCTCTTCGTGGCCTTGTGCGTCCTGCCGGACGGCTGGCCCTCTTCAGCCTGGGCCTGGGCGCCGCCGAAGGCCATTCCCCCGATCATCCAGAACAGGAGCAGCCCGAGGACCACTCGTCTGAGTCGGGATCGCGCGGGCGTCACCGTGACCGCCGCGAGAGGGTGCGATGCTGAGAGAATAGGCAGAGCATCATCAGAGCGTGAATTCCTCGCGGACCTTCCGGCCCCGCACTCCGCTCTCGATGACGCGATGGAAGAAGCGCAACAGGTCCGCCAGATCCAGCCAAAACCCGCAATTGATGCAGCGCGCATACAGGCGGCGGCTCAGCACTGTGTAATGCCGCTCGATCAGCATGCAGCCCTTGCATTTGAGACAATGCATAGTGAATCCGCGCAAACCAAGGACGACAAGCCGGTGGAGTCCGACTGGTCTCGTTCATTCCGCTCACAAGCCCGGCCGGCTCGACGGCTGCCTGTTCGTCTAGCGGAGGCGATTGAGAATCAGCGCCAGACAGCCCGCCAGCATGCCCCCGCCAAAAATCGTCACGAGAAAGGACACATAGGCCGGCGTACTGCCGCTGGGGTGATGGCCGTAGACCAGATCCCGCACCCCTCCTTGCACCATGAGGAACGCCAACGTGGTCAGGGACCCCATGGCGAACCACCAAGCAAAGGTCCTCACCGGACTCCGAAAGGATGAGAAGCTGGCGAGCGGCGTTGCGATTCAGACATCGGCACGTGCGCAAATGGTACGTGCGAGGTGCCACCCTGTCAAGGGAAATACCGGCCCAAACCCTCGCCTCCTATCGGCGCGGCTACCCGTTGTCTTGCGCCTGCGCAGGGGGCGCCTGCTTGTGCCCGCGGTGCAGGAACACCGAGACGCTTCCGGCTCCGTTGTTGGCAATGACCAACCCGGGAACCGCCGTCTGCTCGGTCATGACGGAAAAGTCCGCGAGCGCGAACGGCCCTCCTTTAGTCCGGTAGTTTCTGGGCGGGTACCGGAACGTGCCGTCACCGCGTCCGTAGAGAATCGAGAGATCGTTCGATTGAATATTGACGATCGCCACGTCCAAAATGTGGTCCCCGTCGAAATCCCGCGCCACTCCGTAATTGGGGCCGGCATCGGCTCCCGACTCTTTCCCCGGCTGAAAGCTGCCGTCACCCTTGCCGAGGAAAATCGTGAATGTGTCCATCTCTCCGTTGATCACGAAGAGGTCGTCAAGCTTGTCGTTGTTGAAGTCAGCCACGCTGACGCCCAGCGGACGTTTGCCCGTGCGATAATCGGTCGGGCCGGCGAACGAGCCGTCGCCTCTGCCCATCCACACGGACACGGCGTTCGACATGCGCCCTCCGTTCGTCACCAGGAGATCCGGCTTGCCGTCCGCGTTGAGATCCTTGAGCACCAGGGAGGTGGGGGTGTCCCCATACTCATAGAGAGGCCCGTCCGAGAACTCCCCATTGCCCCGTCCGAGCAGGATCTTGATCTTGTCGTTGCGAAGCGCCACGGCTAGGTCGATGGTCCCGTTGCCGTCCAGATCCGCCCCGTCGATGGATACAGGGATTTTGTGCAGGGTATAGAGATGCGCCTGTTGGAACCCGCCTTCCGGTTGGGCCAGATAGATCCCGACCTGGTCGCTGCCCGCGCACACGATCGCCATGTCGCTGAGCCCGTCGCCGTTGAGGTCCTTGACGGCCAAGGCCCGAGGCTCGACGCAGACCTTCATCTGGACTTGGTCTTTAAAACTGCCGTCGCCGTTGCCGATCAGAAACGACAAGGTGTTGTTCCCGATATTGGTCGTGACCACGTCGGTCACCCCGTCATGGTTGAAATCGGCTGTGGTGACGGTCGTGGGATTTCGTCCAACCGCATAATGGGCGTACAGATAGAACAGATCCGGCGGATCGTAGGCGTCGGTCTTGGTGCAGCTCCACAGCCCCGCGAGCAGAATGGCGGCGGCCGGGATTCCAAGAATCACCGCAAGCGCTCGACGGAGAGACCCTGATGTCGTCTGGAAAGCGTACATGGGATTCGTGGCTCTGGCAGTGGATGAAAACCGAGTATACTTGGTCATCGCGGAGCAGGACAACCGCCGTCCAGGCAGGTGAGCATCCGCTCGGTCGGGGAGCCGTTCGACGTAGGGATCATGGCCGCTCGCGGCGCCCGCGGGGAGGCGCCGCACCAGGCCTTCAGGAAAATTGAATTATGCCTCCTGTCTGGGCTAAGATGCGGAGCTTCCGCGGATAAATGGACGTATATGAAGCCTGTTGTCCGGCCGCCACGAGCCATAACAGGAAAAACACGAAATTGGGCTTCTCCGCCCGCATTATATTCGATACATCGATCACAAGACACGAATCACTGGAGGGTTTCTCCGCTGGCCGCAATTGCGATAAGACACTAAAGAGTCCAGCGGTTCTAGCAAAGCTTGGTATGGCGGGCGGTTCAACCAAGGTTCGTATGGCCGCCGGTTCTAGCGAAGCTTGGTATCGGGGAAAAGCGAGAGAGGATTCCTGGAGGTATTTCTCCGGCGGCGACAAGGAAGAGGGGCTTCGCCCGATGAGCCGCCGGTTCTAGCGAAGCTTGGTAT
>WBZO01002981.1_pt1 | contig 20704 bp, 30 predicted proteins | sample 5204261 | NCBI WGS metagenome assembly WBZO01 (sample SAMN12412400, study PRJNA552823) | activated sludge metagenome | isolation source: activated sludge from anammox sidestream of wastewater treatment plant... | place: USA: North Carolina | collected 2017-09 | reverse complement strand
CCAGCAGCGTCGTGGCGTGGGAGTCCAGCAGCGTCGAGGCGTGGGGGTCCAGCCGCGTCGAGGCGCGGGGGTCCAGCAGCGTCGAGGCGTGGGAGTCCAGCAGCGTCGAGGCGTGGGAGTCCAGCCGCGTCGAGGCGCGGGGGTCCAGCAGCGTCGAGGCGTGGGAGTCCAGCAGCGTCGAGGCGCGGGGGTCCAGCAGCGTCGTGGCGCGGGGGTCCAGCAGCGTCGAGGCGGCTCCCTACGTGGCGGTGCACCTGCACTCCGCGAAAGCCCGCATCAAGGGCGGTGTCCTGATCGACATCACCGCGCTCGACCTGGACGACCCGAAGACGTGGTGCGACTACCACGGCGTCAAGGTCACGCGCGGGAAGGTCGTGCTGTACAAGGCCGTCGACGACGCGCTGCGCTCCGGCCACGGCTTCCACTACCCCATCGGGGAGACCGTCGCCTGCGCGGACTGGCGGGCAGACAACGGCTGCGGTGGCGGGCTGCACCTGTCCCCGTCCCCGGCGTGCGCGAAGTCCTACTACGAACAGGCGACCCGGTTCCTGGCCTGCCAAGTCGCCGTGAAGGACATGCACCCCATCAACGACGACTACGGGGCGCCAAAGGTCAAGGTCGAGTCGGTGCGGGTCCTGCATGAAGTAGACGTCCAGGGCGTTGTGGTTGAGGCGGTGGCGTCATGACGTACCTGTCGGACGAGCAGGTCGCGCAGCTCCTCAAGGGCATCAACCCGAAGCGGGTCGGTCAGCGCGACGGCATGTCCCACCTGGAGGCGTACGACGTGCGCGCGCACCTGGACCGGGTGTTCGGGTTCGCGCGGTGGTCCGCCGACGTCATCGACGTCACCTGTCTGTTTGAGCAGCCGTGCGAGGTCGGGCAGGCGAAGCGGCCCGGGTGGCGGGTCGGGTACCGGGCGACCGTGCGGCTGACGGTGTGCGCGCCGGACGGGACGGTGCTGGCGACGTACACGGAGTGCGCGACCGGGGACGGCACCATGCCGGATGGGAAGCGGGCGGACGCGCATGACTTCGCGATCAAGACTGCGGAGTCGCAGGCGTTGAAGCGGTGCGCGATCAACCTGGGTGACCAGTTCGGGCTGTCGCTGTACCGGAAGGGATCCACTGCGCCGCTGGTCGGCGCGGTGCTCGCCCCGGCCGCGGCCAGCCACACACCCGACGACGTGGACGTGACTGCGCACATCACCGAGCAGCTGCCCCCCGAGGCAGCCGAGACCACCGACACGGATGCTGGGGAAGCGCCGGTGTCGGTGAACACCCCTCCGGCGCAGAACCCCCCCTCTGCGCCGGAGGGGAACCCTACGGCCGAGGTTGAGCGGTTCCGTGGGCTGATCCTCGCGCCGGCGAAGGGCAACCGGAACCTGCACTACGCCAAGCTCACGTCCGCGGTAGCGAAGGCGGGCCTGTTGTCTGCTGTTACGGCGGACGTGAACGGGGAGCAGGTGACGTTGAAGCGGCTGATCGACCAGCAGATGGCCGCGCAGGCGGCTGGGGGGAAGCCGCGGATGCCGTACAAGGAAGAGGCCACGTCATGACCGCGTTGACGGCGGACGAGTACGCGGCGATCACCGCGATGGACCTCCACGCCCTCGACCTCACCCACCCCCGCACCCTCCAAGCCCTCTCCGGGCAGGTCGGGATCTCCGACCTCGGGAAGTGCCAGGAACAAACCAGGCTCCTCATCGCCGAACACCAGCCCACCGACTCCCCGTCCACGTGGGCGGCGTTCGTCGGCACCTCCCTGCACGACAAGTGGACCGCCGCGCGCACCGCAGGCAACCCCCGGTTGATGCACTCGGTGAAGGTCGAGCTGCGCCTCCCCAACGGGCTGGTGGTGCCCGGGACGGTGGATGAGGTTGACCCCGACGAGCCGTCCGTCACCGACTTGAAGGGGTTGGCGCTCGACACTCCGATCCCCGTCCCGACTGGGTGGACCACGATGGGTGACCTTCGCGTAGGCGACACCGTGTTCGGTTCCGATGGGCGCCCGTGCCGTGTCGTCGGCAAGTCCGCCGTGAAGAACATCGGGACCTACATCGTCAAGTTCACCGACGGCGCGACAGTGGTGTGCGACCGGGAGCACTACTGGTGGGTGCTGGCTGGCCAGCACACCGTCGCCGAGCAAGTGACCGGCGTCGAGGCGATGCGCGACAACCTCACCACGCAGGGTCAGGTGAACTATCGCGTCCCTGTCGCCGCCGCGCTGGACCTGCCAGACGCCTGCCTTCCTGTCGACCCCTACGTGCTGGGCTACTGGCTGGGGAACGGCGCCACCCGCGACAGCCTGGTCACCTGCCACGCGGACGACGCCGACGAGATCTTCCAGCTCATCGGAGAGAGCGAACCGGTCGGGCAGAAGCGCCACCAGGTGGGCAACGCAGAAAGCCGCTACATCGGGATGAGCGCACCCGTCCGGGACTCTGCCACCGGCCAGTGGCACGCCAACGCCTCGCTGCGGAGTCGTCTGCGCGCCCTGGGGGTGTTCGGCGACAAGCACATCCCCGCCCAGTACCTGCGGGCATCCCGCGCGCAGCGGGAGGCGCTACTGCAAGGGTTGATGGACTCGGATGGCACATGGAACCGGGCGCGCAGCCGGGCGGTGTTCACCACCACCAGCAAGGCGCTCGCCGAGGGATTCCTTGAGCTAGCAGCGACGCTCGGCCTGAAGCCGTGCGAAAACTGGTATCAGGCGCGCGGCTTCGGCCTGACGGTTTCGGCGTGCGCGATCGAGTTCACGCCGCTGGGGGTCACACCGTTCCGGCTGCGTCGCAAGGCCGATCTGGTCAACGTCACCGATGGGCAGGCGGTTCGGGCGCGGGTGCGCTACGTCAAGAGCATCGAACCCGGCCCGGACGTGCCGACCGCGTGCATCGCCGTGGACTCCCCGAACCACACGTACCTGTGCGGGCGAGACATGATTCCCACGCACAACTCCAAGGACGGCCTGGCGGTTGTGCGGCGGCAGGGCGCGGACCGGCAGCAACGCTGGCAACGCCACGGCTACTACGCCGCCCTCGTCCAAGCCGGAGTCCTGCCCCCCGAGGGGATCGTCAGGAACGTGTTCCTCGACCGCTCCGGGAAGGATGACCGCCCGCACGTCGAGCAGGAACCGTACGACCCGTCGGTGCTGGACGAAATGGCCGCGTGGTTGGACGAGGTAGTGGATGCGCACAAGGCCGGGCATGAGGCGTTGAAGGAGAAGCCGCGCACCTGGTGCCGGTCCTACTGCCAGTGGTACTCGGCGTGCCGGTTGGCTGAGGTTGACGCCCCTCTCCTGTTCGACGCGGCGCTCGCGGAGAAGGTTGACGGCTACTACGCCGCTGACCGGGACGAGAAGGAAGCCAAGCAGCGCAAAGAGGAGCTGCGGGAGTTCGTGGAGGGCGTGACCGGGTTCACGCGCACCGCCCGGATCCAGTCCACGTGGGTGAACAAGGGGTCCTCTGGCGGGTGGCGGGTTGAGGTGAGCGCGCCGTGACCGACCCCGAGAACGACGAGGGGCTGGGGCTGCTCCTCGCGTGCCTGATCGTGTTCCTGCTGCCGCTGCTGGTCCTGGCGGTGTGGCTGCGATGAGCAGTTGTGACCGGAAACGCCGGTACGTGACCCGGGCGGCGGCTGAGACGGCGCTGCGGATGCAGCCCGCCCGCGACCGTGACGTGCACGCCTACAGGTGCGGTGAGTGCGGGCTGTTCCACCTTGGCCACGCGCCGGGGCGGGGCACCGGGTTGCGGGGGGACGGCCGGTACGGCAAGCAGCGCCTCGCAGGGGTGGACGTTTTCGTGTGGTGCCCCGGTTGTGAGGCGTTCACCGCGCGCATGGGCATCGCCGTCGCCAAGTGCGAACGCTGCCTCACCTACGTGCTGCCCGCTGGGCTGCGCAGGTGAGCGGGGTGAGTGTGGAGACGCGCAGGCTGGTGCTGGGTCGCGCGGTGCACCGGTGTGAGCGCTGCGGCAGGCCCCTGTCCACGGCGCTGGGGTATTCGTTGCAGCATCGCCGCGCCCGGGGCATGGGCGGGACGCGCCGCCCGGACACCAACGATGCACCGAATCTGGTCGCTGCGTGCGGCAGTGCCACGACGGGTTGCCATTCGTGGATGGAGTCCCACCCGAGGGCTGCGGCGCAGTTCGGGTGGCGTGTCGCCCAGGCCGACGACCCCGCGGCGGTGCCGATCGTGCACTGGCGGCACGGCTGGGTGTGGCTCACCAGTGAAGGAACCTACGCGAAGGAGAAGCCATGACAGTCGGGTACTGGGCCAGGTTGCTGGCGCTGCTGATCGCCGGGTGGGCGCTGGTCACCGCCGCCGCCTACCACGGCTGGTGGCTGGCGATGACCCTCGGGGGGATGTGCCTGTTCTTCGCCGGGGTCGCCTCCGAACGGGAGGCGCGCAGGTGAGCCCGGTCCTCGCCGCGATCCTCGGCACCGCCGCCGTCACGGTTGTGGTGTGGGTGGCGATCGAGTGGGCCGCGTTCAAGGAATGCGGCTGCGACCCAACCCAGGATGACTGGTTGGAGATCGACGCGCCCACACTGCGACGGCTGATCGACGCGCACACCGAAACCTGGCCCGAACCGGATGATGCGCCGTTGAGCCTGTTCGAGCAGGCCGTCATCGACGCCTACGAGCAGGAGTTCGGCCGGTGAGCCGGTCACGTGCGCGCGGCACCGCGTGGGAGCGGGAAGTGGTGGAGGCGCTGCGCCGCCACGGATTCGGCCGCGCGGAACGCCGCGCGCTCGCCGGAGCTAGGGATCTCGGTGACGTGACCGGCATCCCCGGTGTGGTGATCGAGGCGAAGAACGCCAAGACCATCGCGCTGGCCGCGTGGCTGGACGAAGCGAATGTCGAGCGCGCCAACGATCACGCGGACCTGGGGGTGGTGTGGTTCAAACGCCGGGGCCGGGTCAGCGCCGAGGAGGGGTTCGTGACGATGGACGGGGCCACGTTCATGGTCCTGCTGGCGGCTGCGGGGTACAGGTCGTGAGCGCGTATCAGGGGGAGACGGGGATCGAGGACGCGATCAGTGCCGCGCTGCGGGTGGACGCGGCCGGTGCGCTGCTCGTCGGCTGGGTGGTGTGCGCCGCCTACCGCACCGCCGAGCAGGACGGTGCGATCAGGCACGCCTACTACACCCCGGACGGTCAACCCAGGTACTCCACGGTCGGGTTGCTTGCGGTGACCGAGGACTGGCTGCGCAGCGAGGGGGACGAGGAATGATCCGGCTCGGGGACAGGGTGCGCTACCAAGGCAGCGAGTGGGACGTGTGGGACCAGGCCCCGCTGCGCAGAGGCGACCCGCAGGGGCGGTGGTGGCTGGTCGGAGACGACGGCACCACCAGGGTTGACGCCGCGGAGTCGGAGATTGCGCCGCTGGTCGACCAGGACGACCTCTTCGGGAACACCACGTGAGCAAGCAATCGCAGTCAAGGAGGCGCGGCGTCCGCACCAAGCTGATCGGTTTCTGGGCGACCACCAGCGAACACGAGCAGATCAAAGCCGATGCTGTGCACCACGGCACGACCGTCAGCGGACTCATACGCCAGCGCCTCAACTTGAGCGAGGAGCCGAAGTGAGCGTCGAAACGATGGCGCTGGTCCTCAACCATTCCCGCGCCGTAGGCACCGACAAGGTGGTGCTACTTGGGATCGCCAACCACGACGGTGACGGAGGGGCGTGGCCGTCGATCGCGACCCTGGCCCGGTACGCGAATGTGTCCGAGCGCAGCGTCCAGCGCAGCATCGACCACCTAGTCGAACTCGGGGAACTGCGCGTCGAACGGCAAAGCGGCGGTCAGGCTGACCTGCGCAACGACCGCCGACCGAACCGGTACACGGTGCTTGTGGACAACCCTCTTCACGGGGTGACACCTACGTCACCCCGTCCGGGTTCACGGGGTGACACCAGTGACGTTCACGGGGTGACGCCCACGTCACCCGAACCGTCCTTAGAACCATCCATGTCTCAACCACCTTCTGACGAGGGAGTAACCAACGCGTCCGCGACCGCGGTGGATAACCCCGATGTCAGACACCACCCCCACTGGCCCAACGTCCTCAACGCCGTCACCGGGCTCGCCCGAGACAACGACCTCGACCGCAACGACCTCCTGGCGCTCATCGCCGAACACGCAACCGCCGACCCGTGGACCGGATACCTCGCGGTCAAGCACCAGGTGTACGTCGTCGGGTTCGGGGACGCGCGCGACCCGATGCGGGTCCTGCGCCACAGGCTCAGCAGCGTGAAGCTGGCCCCGTCGTCGGAGGCGGTGGTGTGCGCTGAGCATCGGCTGCCTGAGCCGTGTCCTGGCTGCGCTGCCGACCGGAAAGCCCTCAGCGCCAATCTCCCTAGATCAAACCCCGGGGAGTCTCCCGTACACGGGAAAACGCCTCTCAACGCGGGAGACGCCGTTTCTGGCCCCTTCTCGCCCCCTCCTGTCGGTGTGTCCGCTACTGGCGGTGGACAGTGAGCGAGCAGTTGGCGATCGACCTGGCCCCAGACCTAGCAGATGCGGTGGCTGCGCTGGCCGCGCACAACGCCACCTACCGTCCATTCACCGTCCCGGCGTGGGTGTGCGGCTGCGGCCCCGGCGTCGTGGTTGGTCCGCAGACGGAGGCTCGCAGCGAGTACGAGCGCCTCGCGGCCATCCGCTGCGGGTGGGAACGGGCCTGGGAGGTCGAGCAGGACCGGCTCGTAGCGCTGATTCCTGGCGGTGAGCGGATCCGGTACACCCGCGACCCCCAAGCGCGGCCATGAGCCCGATACGCCCGGAGAACCGCGCCCGCTACCCGAAGAACTGGCGACAGATCTCCCTCACCATCCGAGCCGACCGCGCCGGATGGCGCTGCGAGTGCGCCGGGGAGTGCGGGCGCGGAACGCATGACGGGCGCTGTCCGAACCGGCAGGGCTACCCCGCCTACGGCACCGGATCGCGAGTCGTCCTCACGGTCGCGCACCTCGACCACGCCCCCGAGAACTGCGACCCGGACAACCTGCGCGCCATGTGCCAGGCCTGTCACCTGCACTACGACCGTGACCACCACGCGCAGACCGCGCGCGCCACCCGCGACCAGCAGCTCCGCGACGCCGGGCAGATGGAGTTGGCGTGAGTCTGCCTGCGCTGTCGGATCCGCGGGTGCCGTGGTTTGCGCGCATGAAACGCGCACCACTCACCGTCATAGACGACCCGCCCACGCTCATCCATCCGCGGCCCGCCGAGCGGCTGCGCTGGGTGCATCCCGGGCGGGAACTCACCCCGGTCGAGCGCGCCGAACGGATGCTCGCCTGGGGCGTCATCCCCCGGGACCCACCGAACGTCTGCGCCCAGCGCAGAACTGTCCTCGCGGAAGCGCTGGACGGATTCACCCCACCGAGAAGATCAAGGAGCAGGTGATGGCTGCACGAACCAAGAAGGACGAGCTGACGGTGGACGTTGAGGTGCGGGAACACCGCTCGGAAGGCTTGTGGTACTGGCGCGCGACCCTCAACGACCCCAACGCCAACCCCAGTGCCCTTCCCAACGTGATCGGCGGCTGGTCCGAGACCAGGGCGGGCGCTGAGTACATCGGGCACGAGAAGGGCCGGGAGCTGCTGGTGCGCCGCATCGAGGAGACCGGGCCCTGGACGCCGGTCACCACGATCACCCGCGCGGACGTGTAGCAGTGTCGGTGCCCGCGACTACAGTGACTGGCGCAGTGGTCCTCCGGTTGGATCCCCCCGTGTCCAGTCGGAGGCCACTCACCGCAGCAGCAGGGTTGGGGTGGCCTGCGCGGGACGGGCTGCACATGCTCCGCCACTCCTACGCCGTGTGGGCGCTCTCGGACGGGGTGCCGTTGGAGCACTTGCAGGACCAGATGGGTCACGCGACGATCTCGATGACCAAGGACATCTACGGCGGGTTCGTGCCCTGCCCACCGCGCGAGCTGAGGCCGTGTCCCGGATCTTGAGTCTCGTGTAGCCGGGGTTTGCCGCCCCCTACGGACAGGTCAGGCCGCAGTGAACGCGCTCTCGACCACGCTGGCCCACAGCAGCGAGCCTGCGCTGGTCGGATGGATGCCGTCACTGGCGTCAACCAGGTCAGACAACGGCCGTCCGTCATCAACGAACGCCTGATACGCGTTCATCAGACCACGCCCGACACCCTGCTGCGCCCACCCGGTCAGATCACCGATGCGCTGCTTGTGCGCGTAGATCGACTGGGCAGTGGCCGGGCTGATCCGCGGGTTCTGCGCGACAGCCACCAGCGGGCACGACGCCCGCGCGGCCACCAGCGTCGCGAAGTCGTTGAACCGCTTCATCCACGGAGGCCCCCACGCCATGCCCTCGTTGTGCCCCGTGCTGATGACTGCCAGCACATGCCTGCCAGGTGGCACCATCTTCGTGACCTGCGGGGAGAAATTCGCGGTGATCGCGCCACCGGAGATCGACCCGTTGTACAAGGTGAGGACTGGTGAGCCGCCGCGCGTGGACGGGGTGGTTGACCCGGAGTCATACCAGGCGGTGGCAAGCGGTGCGGCGATCAGCGGGAACGAGTCACCGATCCCGGACCTGATCTGCACCTCATAGAATCTGCCCGCCAGCAACTCGCCACTGCCGCCCCGGCCACCGATCTCCCAAGCCGCGTTGGTGCCGGACTGAAAGACGCTGGTGGTGCCTGAGCGGGTGACGGTCGAGCCGACCTGGGTCCAGGTCACGCCGTCTGTGGACTTGTAGAACTTGATCTCGTGCTGGGTGGAACCGTTGTCTACGTCCAGGGTGACGCGCACCCACCCGGTTGCGCCATCAGTGAAGCCGACTGCTGTGACGCTACTAGCAGTGGTCTGGATCGTTGACCCGTCTGTGGTCCAGTCGAACCACAGTGCTCCGGTCGTGTTTAGCTGGAATCGGAAGGTCCGCGCGCCCGCGTTCTGGAATTTGGCCAGGATCGTGCTGATTGCCGAGGGGGTCCAGTCGGCCGCTGCGAGTTTCACCCGCAGGTCGAGGTCGCCGCCAGACAGGTCGGTGATCACATCCTGGCTGGCGTCGTTCAGGCTGCCGCCGAGGCCGAGGTAGCTCGCACCATTTGGCCCGGTCTGGATATTGGTCGGCCGGTCGTAGCACTTGTTCGTGTCGTTCCACAGCCGATGCTCGACCGTGTAGTTGGGGTAGCGGTCGGCCAGCCACTGCGCGAACAGGTAGAACCATTCGTCCGTGTTGTTGCCCGTCGAGTCGCCTACGAGCACCATCGAGCAGTCCGCGCCCGCGTCCAGCGCGGCGCGCAGCGGAGCGAGTGCGGGCGACAGGCCGATGGACGCAGCCGAGGCTGCGCCGAGCAGCACCCTTGCTGCTGCCGCGTCCGTAGGGGTGAGCAGACCCCTTCCGAACGGCGTCGAGGGCAGCGCCGTCGCAGCACCAGGCTGATCCACGTCTGCGCTGTTCAGCTGCACCGCGATGTCCGTGCTGTTCACGAACGACAGCCGGTCGGTGCGCGACCAGCTCCCTGAGGTGAACGTGGCGTCCACTGCGGAGTAACCGTCCGTCACCCACAGGGTGCGGCCACCATCCAGCGAGGCAGGCAGGGTCAGCACCGCACCGTGGTTGGAGTCGTCGTACACCGGCACCGCCGTGCCGTCCGCGCTCAGCGCAGACAGGAAGAACGACCCCCGCGCATCTATCACGATCCGTGGCACGCCAGCCCCCTCATCGACTGTCCTCTAAGTACAGCAGACACAGACCCGTTCACGCCTGCACCGCCCACTCGTTCCCCGACCACTTCTCCAAATCCACCGGGGACCAGAACGACCCGTTCCACTTCTCGAACTGCACATCCACCCACTGCGTCCCATCCCAACGCTGGATGCCGGTGCCGCCGGTGGGGGGTGGGGTGAAGTTCGGGGCGTCGAACAGGAACCCGCCACCCATCGGGTTCACCATCGGGGCTGGGCGGGACGCCAGGGTCTCCACGCGGTCAACGGTCAGGTCCGTGCACACCGCGACCTTCGTCAACGCATCAACGTAGGCGGTGACCGCCCCACCACCCGGCGGCGGCGGAGGACTGTACGGCGCGGGCAGCGCAGCATCGTCGGCGTCCACGTAGTCGATGTAGATGGACGGGGAACCAGTGGTGGCGTTGATGGTTCCCAGCAGGAGCTTCCCCATCGCCCCCGCCGAGTAGGTCTGCGCACCGGAGTCCCACACCGCGTCGGCGGTGTTCGTCGAATGAAGTGTGGCACCGGTGTAGCCGCGCACCCGGATCGTTGAGGTGGTGGGGAAGGTGATGTCGATGCGGTACCACTGCCCGCTGGTGAAGGTGTAGGTGCCGTTGGTGATCAGCGCGGTGTTCTGCTTCATGCGGAACTGGGTCGCGCCGACCTGAAACTCCCAGGCGTAGGTGGTGTCGGCGGCGTTGCGGCAGCCCACATAGGAGGTGTTCGACCCAGGCGCGGCATCCACGTACACGTAGATCACTTGGTCGTGGGTGGTGTGTGAGGCGAGCACCCATTCCAGGCAGGAGAACGAGGTGCCGGTGAGGTGCAGCGACGACCCCTCGATCACCTGTGTGGTGGAGTGCGTGACCCCACCCGCCGCACCGGCGAACACGTCGGCGCTGGTCGTCGAGGTGGTGGCGTTCCCGGATGCGGCACCGTTGCCGTGCTCCGACATGAGCGCGGTCACGACGGGGCCCCGATCGTGCACAGGTTCTTCCACACAGCCAACGTCAACGGCCGGGTGCCCAGCGACAGCCGGTAGTCGTTGCCGACATTGTTCTCGAAATAGGTGACCGCCAGCGGCAGATGCGAACTGTCCTGAGTCCACTCCTGATACATCTGCGTGGTGAGCGCCGCCATCTGCGAGTCGGTGTAGTTCTGCGGCGGCGACGTGCCAATCTCAGCGATCAGCCACGGCTTCCCCTTGCCGATCGAATAGTCGCGGACTCGCCCGACCTGGCTCAGCGTGTACGGGTCCCAACCCAACACATCAGTGTTCGCGTACCAATCCTCCGGGTTGCGGCCCGACGCGGGATCGAGCGTCCATGCCATCAGGATCTGCGTGCAGTACAGGTCGCTGCGGGACTGCTCGGCCTTCACTTGGTTGATCAGGCCCTGCCACACGGACTGCATTTGCCGCCACTGTGCCGCGTTGATGTTCTTGTTGGGGTTCTCCGGTTCGTGCTGCAAACACAGGTACTTCTTCATGGAGTCGATGGGGATGGACCGCAGGAACCCGAGTAGCGCCGCGTTGTTTCCGCCTGACGCGGTGGTCGCCACGTCCGGTTTCATCGACTGGATCACCGACGTGGCGGACGTGTTCGTTTTCGCGTACCGGCCGTTCGACTGCGACCACGTGGCCGGGAACCCGGAGTCGTAGGCGCGGAAACAGTCGATCCCACCGAACAACTGGTCCACGGCGGTAGCCGCCGACGCGGACCCTTGGGACTCCGAACAGGACCCGTACATCACCGTCGTGGTGGGTGGCGGATTCGGTGGCGGTGGCGGGGCAGGCTGCCCGGCCACGAACACCTCAGAAACGGCACGGATGCTCATGGTCGGCTACGGGGTGGACAGGACCAGCAGGCCGGACACTGGGTCGTTGTACACGGTGAAGGTGACGGTGGCGTTCACGTCCGACCCGAAATCCAGGCTGGCGATCAACCTCGACGTGGACGGGGTGCCGGTGGACTTGTAGAGGATCCCCCTGCGGAACGTCAACGTCCCTGACGTGACCGTCCACGTGATCGGGTTGCAGGTGAACACGCTCCGGTCGTTCGCGGAGTCGTACGACACCGCCCCCCCGGTGACGGTTGCCCCACCAGCCGTGTACCCCTGCGCGGTCGGCAGCTCGTTGGTGATGTCGTTGAAGAAGTCGTGGCCGTCCTTGTTGAACGCATACGTGGAGGTGACCAGCGCCAACTTCAACGTGTCCGAGGGGAGGTTGAATCCGCCGGTCATCAGCCCGACCCCGGCCTGCCCGAACCATTCCAGGGTGCCCTGCACACCGGACACCGACGCGGGTTTCAGCGACACCGATGCGACCATCGACGCCGCCGTGGACACGGTAGCCGTCCACGTGCCGGCGGTTTGCGCACCGGTGGACACTGACGCGTTGGAGTCCGCGATCGCGAGGGAGTAGGACCCGCCGCCGGTGCCGTATGCGGAGGCGCGGGTGGTGAACCCGCCGCCGGGGGTGAGGGACGTGGATGAGGCGGATCCCCGGTCGGCGCAGAATGACAGCATCCAACTGTTCGCGTTGACCACGGTGATCGACGGGGTGGCGTGGGAGGTGGACGCGGTGCCAGCAGCGACCCCGGACGCGTCGATCGGGTTCGCGGTGTCCACCCCGGCGTACACGGCGACGCCGAGCGCGGACTTGGTGGCTGCCGACGCGACCGTCCACGAGATCGTCGACCCCGGGTCGGAGGAGGTGGCGACCTTGTACACGATCTGCCCGACCCACGTGGTGCCGTCAGTGACCGTTGACCCGATCTGCGTGTACCCGGACGGCACGGTGAGGGAGGTGCCGCCGGTGAAGATGTGCGCGACGATCAGGTCCCCGACCTGCGTGGTCGCCGGGACCGTGACCGATGCGGTCAACGCCTGAACGACCGCCGAGTTGCCTGCCCGATACGAGATCGCCATCAGTGTTCTCCTAGAGGACCCGGTAGTCGCCCACTGCGGGGCTGGCTGGTGTCGCCCCGAACGTGATCTTGTGTCCGTTCATCACCAGGTACTGGACTGCGGTGTCCACGTAGCCCTTGTTCGCGGCCTCGTTCGCGGCGGCCGGGTTGGGGACGACGACGTGCCCGGTGAACGTCTTGGTCCCGGCGACAGTCTCGTCGCTGGTCTTGTGAACCACGCTGGTGTCCGTAGCCTTCGCGGCAAGATCAGTGGCGAGGTTGGCGATCTTCGACTGGGCGATACCGGCGTTCGCGGCGATCTTCGCGTCAGTGACCGACCCGTCAGCTGGGGTCACCGAAGACACACCCGAGGTTTCGATGGTGTCCACGCGGGTCCCGAGGTCGGTGGCGAGGGTGGCGAACCTGTCCTCTGCGCCGTCGAACGCCAGCCACAACGTGGACGGGGCGCTGTCCACCGCCTGGAACGGGTACGTGCCGTCATTGTCCGACGTGACCGTGTTGATCGCAGCCCCGTCCTCGTCGAGCAGGTCGATGATCTGCGAACCGCCCGTCCGCGCGGTCCACACCGTGGCCTGCGCCCCAGCCAACGGACGCCCAGTGGTGTCGATCACCACATCCGAGGTGAGATGCCCGTACCTGCGGTAACCCATGCTCAACGCCTCCCACGCCCAGTGTCCTCTACCCGCAACGGACAGATGGTCATGAATCGCCGCCCGTAGTGATCGCCTTCCACGCCTGATCCTCCGCGCTGTTCAGGTCATACAGCGGGAAACGGCCGTGGCTCTCGAACAGGCACACATACACCGGCGGGTCCGGCAGCGCGTTGATTGCGGCGGTCTGCTGCTTGATCGCCGCGTTCCGCTTGGAGTGGTCGGTGTCGCCTGGGTCGATGGGCCAGCCGAACTCGGGGACCGACCATCGCACGCCCTTCGCCTGCGCGAGCGCCGCGACCGCCTTCGCCTCAGGCAGGAAGTCGTGGTAGGCACCGTTCTTGGGGGCGAGCCCGTCGCAGTCAACGCCGATCACGTCGTAGCTGCCGTCCGCCGGCAGATAGTAGCCGGGGCCCTTGCCGGGGTTCTTGGCTAGATAGTCGGTGTTGAATGTCCACGCCGACAGCACGATGGTCGGATACCGGTTGGGTCCGCGCACGCCGGGGATCTTCACGAACGCGGCCCACGCCTGCTTCCACAACGCCAGGTCGAAGCCGCCCTTGCGTTCCTTCACGTCGTGCTCGTGCCACAGCGTGACGTAGAGAGGGTCGGGGCCCTGGTTGGCCATGAACGCGGCGATCTTCGCGCTGGCGGCGCCGGACACCACGCTGGCCATGTCGGTCTTGAACGAGACGTGGATCGAGCGGCCCTTCTCCAACACCCCGGAGGGGTCGCCGGAGTGGAACCGGCGGATGACCTTCATCGGCCCGTACCGGGCGTCCTTCGACGCCACCTCCGACCCGTTGGATGACGCGCCGTACAGCACGATCTGCTGCTGGGGCGGTGGAGGAGGCGGGGTGCCGTCGTCGAGGAGGTCGCGGAGTCGCTGGTTCTCGGCGGTCAGGTCATCGACCTGGGCTTCGAGGTCGCTGATGTGCCGGTCGGCGGTGTTCAGCTGGGACTGCAACGCCAGCGCGCGGGAGTCGGCGGCGGCTGCGGCGGCGAGGATCGCGTCGGTGTGCGGGGTGATGTCAGCCAGGACAGTCATGGGTTAGTTCCCGTCCCCGGCGTCAGCGAACACCGAGCGCACGGCAGCCGCCACGTCGTCCTTGGACAGCCCGGCCTGCCCACCGAGCTTGGCGATCACCGCGTCCGCGAACGTGTCGGGGTCGAGCGCGGCGAGGATCCGGTCCAGTTTGACGTTCATCCGCCGCATGAGTGTCTGCGCCTGGATCTGCCCCGCGTTGGGGTCGTAGTTCGGTGTGACCTTGTAGGTCCACACGTCGGCTGCGCTCACGTCGTCTCCTCCTTGCACCAACTGGATGAACTGCCCCCACGGGAACGAAGGCCCAGGGTCGGTGTGCGTGGACTGCCGGAACGCCTCGCTGATGTTGACATGCCCGCACAGCCCGGACCGCAGGGCTTTCACGTCCTGGGTGGAGAGCTGCCTGGCGGGGATGCCGTACGTGTCACACCAGGTTCTCGTGACGGCGGCTGCCCGGCGCAGGCAGGCTTGGGAGTAGTCGTCGGCCCAGCCGGTGTTGCCTTGCCCGGCTTTGCCGACGATCTCGATGTGCAGGCCGTGGACGTTGCCCATCGCCCCGGCGGCAGCACAGATCGCGGTGTCTGATGCGCACCGGATCGTGTCTCGGTCATCGACGACGATCTGCGTTGACTTGTCCGCATCCGGGTTGTGGAACATCGCCGCGACACCCCGGGCCGCGCCGCTGGTCTCTGGGCCCTCAGTGGTGTGGATCACAACCCAGGTGGGGGGCATGGCGCGCTGCCCAGACACGTTGGGGGACATCACGATCCCGGTCAGGTCCATGTGGGCCTCCCGGTGCGCAGCCAGCGCCACAGCCACCACGCCGCCACCGTCACGGCAGCGGCTTCCGCGAACACAGCGAGCAGCAGCCAGGTCACTGTTTCGCGTCCAGCTTCGCCTCGATGCGCACCACCCGGTCCTTCAAACTGGACCCGCCGTTGGGTAGCACTTCGCGTTTCAGCGCCGCCATCGACCCGCGCAGGTCCTGCACCTGATCCGACAAGGCGGGCTGCCCTTGGGGCAGCACCTCGTTGACGATGCGGTTCAGCAGCGCCTCGATCGTGCCCAGTCGGACAGCCATCCAGTTACGGATCGCCCAGCCGACGATGAGGCCGATGAACGACATGACGGCGATCAGAGTGCCGATCAGCGCGGCGGCGGTCTGCGCAGTGTCCGGGTCCATCGCGGCGGCGACTCTCCCTCTCAGGTCGGTGGGTGGCTGTTACTGGGTGGGCTGGTTGACGTTGGCGCGGGCGGTGAACCCCAGCGCCCCACCGAGGAACGCGTACACCGCGAGCGCCCCGGTCAGCCACGATGGCGCCCCGTGGTCGGGGGTCGTGGACCACACCTGGAACGCGCCGAGCACCAGCCCGATCAGTGAAAACACCAGGTAGATGATCTTGCGGGCGTTGGCGGGGATGCTGGTCAGAACATCAGACATCGAAGGTCTCCCTTTGCGGCGGTTAGGTTTTCACGATGAACGTGAGGGTGAGGTAGGGCTGCACCACCGACACCGGAGAAGCGGTTCCATTCCCGGAACCGGAGTTCCCCACATACCCAGGGATGGTGTGCGAGTGGTTGGCGACCGCCCCCGTGTTCGCTGTCGCCACGGTCCCGGTGCCGCCGGTCTGCCCGTTGATGTCGGTCACCCGGATGTTCGCGCCGGTGTTCGGGGTGACCGCGTTGTACTGGAACCCCAGCGTGTGCGAATGCCCGCCACCGGGGTCGGTGGACCCGTGCCCGTGGTTGATCGAGTGGGTGTGCGCGGGTAGCTGCGCTTCGGTCAACGCGACCGTGTTCGCGCCACCGGTCTCACCGAGGGTGTCGAACGATGCCTGGGTGGAGTCCAGGCCGATCGGCACCCGACCTTTCAGGTTCGGGACGTTGAACGTGGTCGATCCGTCACCTGCGCCGTAGGTGGTGCCGATCGCCGCGAACAGGTTGGCGTAGGTGGTGCGGGACACGGCAGTGCCGTCGCACAGCAGGTATCCGGTGGGTGCTGCGGAACCGGCGAACATGGTGACCGACCCTGCCGGGACCGTCTGCGTGTACCCACCGGCCCCGCCGTGGGTGTGGTTGCCTGCGGCGGCTTTGTTCGCGGTCGTCCCGAGGGTGTGGTGCAGGGACGTGGGGGCGGTGTCAGTGTCCGGTGAGGCGTGGGTGACCGCCTGGGTGAGCGCCCCGTAGGAGACACCGGTCGCGGCAGCAGGGTTGGCCTGTAGCGGCATCCCGGACGCGCCGACCGGCACCCGATCCATCGTGTGGGCCCCGGTCCCGGCGATCAGGTCACCCTTGCCAGTGACCTTGCCGAGAGTGTTGGCGGCGGTGTCGTTGGCTTCCTGCGCCGACCTCGCATCCCACACGTGCCCCACGACCGCCCCGGCCGCATGATCCAGCGCCGCCGTGCCGTCATAGCCGAGCCCGTCCACGGCGAACGTGAACTGGTTGCCGGTGCGGGACTCGACGAGACGCTTCTCCTCACTCGCCGTCCCCCGGTCCAGGATCACCACGAAACTGCCTGCCGGGTACCCGGTGGCATCCGTCACCGTGCACGTGAGGGAAGTGGACGTGATCGGGGCCGTCAGGGTGGTGTCCTGCGCGGCACCCGAATACGAGCGCGGATCATACGAGCCCATCGCACACCCTCCTGTCCATCACCCACAGTAGACACATGGTCACACGTTCACCGTCGTCAACACGACCACCATCACCCCACCCGCCCCACCCGAGGGCTGGTCGTCCTCCGGGTACCACGTGTAGTCCGTCAACCGCACCGGCCACGACGACCCGTACTCCTGGTAGGTGAACACCTTCCCGGACCGTTTCAACGACACCAGGAAGTCCAGTTCGGATCCGAGGTCGCGGCGGCGCTCGTTGCGGCGCAAGTTCATCTCCGACGCCCGCAGCTGCAACGGCACCGTGAACCGTTCCACCAGGTCCGCGATGGGCAGCGTCAGCATCCCCCACCGGCGCAGCACCGGGCCCCCGGTGGGACCGGGGGTGAGGGTGTGCCGGATCTCGAACGCTTCCCCGACGAACTGCTGCCCGGACAGCGACCCGCCCTGCAACACGGTGCCCAGGGAAGTGAAATCACCGCCGTCCACCGCCACGTCGATCCCGTGCCCGGCTCCTGCCGGGTAAGAAGCGTGCCGGGCCTGCACTGACAGGGCGGTTTTGCGGTCGGTGATACCGAACGACACCAGGCCCGTATCCACATACCCGGACGCCACGGGTGTGCCGGTTTCAGCCCACAACCCGGACCCGGCGACGGTGAACACCCGCAGGTCCCCGAACGTGATCACCCCGGTCACCGCGCCCTGGGTGGGGGCCATCAAGTCACTTGCGAACGCGGGCGTGTCGTCGTTCAAATAGGCGAGGTTCAACCGGCCCAGCCCAGTGGAGGCAGAGTCGTAGTTCGACCAGCCGAACCACACGAACTGTCCCTGCGGTTCCAGACACTGAACGGGGCTGGCGGTGGGGATCAACGCACCGATCTGCAAGTCACCGTCAGCGTTAGGGGACGCGATCCGCACCCCCCTCGTGGTGCCGATCAGCACGAACCCCAGATAGAACCCGATGCTGGATACGACCTCCCCGTCCGGCAGCTCCCCGGCCGGGACCGGCGCAGCAAGCCCAGACCCGTCCGACTTGATGCCAGTGCGGTAGATCACCGACTTGTCCCCCGCGAACCCAGCGGAGTAGATACACGAGTCGCCTTCGCAGTGCCCAACCCACGCGAACGACCCGACCGGGTGTGTGAACAAGATCGCTGGTGTCCCAGCAGGGTCGATCTCGATCAGAGCAGGGCCGTCACTTGCGATGAGCCGGGACTTCACCCACGCCACCGTGTCCGCCGGCTGGGTGGAGAACGACGCGGACGTGACCGCCCCAGCGGTGGTGACATGCACCCCGCCAGGGCCGAGCGCGGCGAACACCCGCGCCCCGTCCGATGCCAGATCCTTGATCGGCTGCGCTGGGGCACCGGCCTGAATCTGGCAGTCCCCGAATGACACCAGGTCGGGGGTGAACCGCAGCGCGGTACCGTCCGCGACGTAGGCGAGGGAGGAGCAGCGCACCAGCCTCGGGTTCGCCGCGCTAATCGTGTACGGGTGCTGGGTGTCGTTCAGCAGCGACAGCTCCCACCGGGTCCACGGGTTGATGCCCTTCGACGCGTGGAACCGGGTGCGGTCCGACTCCGGGTCATCCAGGCGTGTTTGGCCCGCGCCCCGATGCCACGACGACTGGGACCTGCGCCACCCCGCGTCCGGGTTCAGGGTGTTCTCCCCCAGCTCCTGGCTTCCGGCGAGGGTGTCGCGGGTGACCGGGATGCTGGCCCGGTTGCGGGGGTAAGTGCCGGACTGGTCGATCAGGTACCCGTGGGAGTCGAGCGCGCACGGGTACGCATCCGGCACCTCCGTCGAGGTTGGGGTGCCGGTAAACCAGCCGGTGTCGAACCGTTCCCGAAACGACGCGAGCGTCATCAGCGGACCCGGGTGGGGTAGGTGCGGGACAGGCGGGTGCGTTCCTCGTTCAACCGGGCGAGCCTGCTGGCGCGCAGCGCGTTCGCGGAGTTCAACACGTCACTGGTCGAGGTCTCGCCCGGTCGCCTAGATGTGGGTGACGTGGACGGGTTCGCGCGGGTGATCGGCTCCCCGGCGAGCAGCCGGATCGCCGCACCGATCGGCGGAATATCCCCCGCCGTCCCCGGCAGGCCGGTCGCCTCACACGGGTCCTCACCCGGGTCCAGTAGTGGATCCAGCGCCGCCCGGTAGGTGATCCGTACCCGATCCGACCCGGACGGGCCGTGATCGGTGAAGAACACCGCCCGCCCGGACGGGTACTTCTCCGTTGACAGGTCGGTGAGGACCGTCCACGTCGGCGGGATCTCCACCCACTCCCCTGACATGCCGGCAGGTAGGCACACGACGTTGACGAGGTTCGTGTCCAGCATGTTCGACGCCAGATCAACACCACCCAACGTCACGTCGAAGGTGCGCTCCAACGTGACGGCACGCCACAGACCCTCACTGGACAGGGCGTTGACTTCGAGCTGCAACGCGCGCCAGATCCGGGCGGTGGTGAACCTTGGGTCCACCCACACCAGGTCACCCGCCGAGTGGGCTTCCGCCTGGGTTCCTTCGACGCCGCGCTGCACGGTGACGGTGCGCTGCGCCGGGGAGTAGTCCCACACGTACATGGTTTCCAAGCCCACGGACAGCCGGGAGGACACGGTGGGCTGGTTCGTTTCGAACTGCACCGTCAACTCCTCGTCGGCCTCCACGAGTGGGGCCTGTAGCCGGTTGACGGCGGCGCGGGTGCCACCGGAGAGGATGTCGCGGCACTCGTCGATCCACGCCCACCCGGTCGGGTAGGGGGTGGCGTGGATCGACGCGGCCGGGATGACCGCCACAGGTCAGGTCCCTCTTGTCAGGTGCCCTGGCCGGACTTCGGCCCGGAGTTGCGGTTGCCGAGACGCTGCCGTGTCGCGGACGGCTTCGCCAGCGGCGGGGTGAAGTCCCGGCCCGGGTAGGTGTAGCCCCGGTTGATGCGCTCCGGGTCCGGGACCACACCGCTGCCCTTCGCGGCGTTGGGGTTCGGGTCGTTCGGGCGGGAGTGGTAGTCGGTGGTGACCACGTTCAGCGACCCCGACCCCAGGTCGTTGCCCTTGCCGGGGATGGACGCGGGACGCGTCTGGTTCTTCGGGTTGCCGCTGTTCTCAGCGGTGGGGTGCCCTGCGGGCTGGTCCATGCTCACCGTGCTCCTCCTTCTTCCCCTGACCCCTCCCAAGGGGCCCGGATGAGCGGGCACCCTTGGGAGGAGCGGGATGGTGGGGTGGGTTATGCGACCGGGGCGAGCGCGGACGCGTAGTACACCATCGACCCGATCGCCTGCAGAGCCGAGTTGTCCCCGGCAGCGGAGAAGTCGAACACGTTCAGCACCTCACCCTTGATGGAGGTGGTGGCGACACCAGCGGACCGGCCGTAGTCGAAGAACTCCTCACGCCAGTCCGGGTACTGCGCGAACCCCCGGGACGCGGCCTGCGCCCCGAAGAACACGTTCCGCGCCACCCTGGCTGATGTGGCGCCGTCGTTCGCGGTCGGCACCCGGTTCGACACGTACCCGATCACGCCGTCCCACAGGAACGCCGCACCCGTGAACAGCCGGTTCGCGTCGCCCCGGATCCCGGCGTCACGCTGCGCCTGCTGATAGTTGCTGTCCTTCTTCAACTGAAGGTTCGACGCCGGGGACAGGACGAGCCCGAAGTACTCGTTGCCGTCCTCGGTGCGCACCGGCTCCAGCTTCAGCGTCTCCTGCGCGTACGCCTTCATGTCGCTGATATCGGACAGGGTGGGGCCCATCCCCGTGGTGACGGTGCCGATGGAGGTGGC
>WBZO01000173.1_pt1 | contig 20704 bp, 20 predicted proteins | sample 5204261 | NCBI WGS metagenome assembly WBZO01 (sample SAMN12412400, study PRJNA552823) | activated sludge metagenome | isolation source: activated sludge from anammox sidestream of wastewater treatment plant... | place: USA: North Carolina | collected 2017-09 | reverse complement strand
TCGGCGCCGCCTCCCTGATCCTCGGTATCGGCACCACCGCCGCGATGGCCGGCGCCGGAGGCGGAGCCGGCTTCGCCCCGATGGCCGGACCCGGTTTCGGCGGACCCGTGCCCGCCCAGCCCGCACCCTGCACCCCGCCCGCCCTGGCCGGAGCGGTCGTGGACGTCACCACCTCCGACATGGGCGGCATGATGGGCCCGGGCATGAACGGCGGACCCATGATGGGCCCGGGGATGATGGGCCCGGGTATGAACGGCGGACCGATGATGGGCCCGCAAGGAGCATGGCCCAATAGCCCCGGGATGGGCATGGGCATGATGCGCCTGACCGTCAACCCGACCTCGGTGCCCGCCGGCCAGGTCGCCCTGCGCGTCGCCAACAACGGCTGGCTTCCCCACGAAGTCATCGTCATGCCGCTAGGCCCCGGGCAGAACCCCGGCCAACGGTTCATCGGCGACGACTGGAAAGTGGACGAAGCCGGCAGCCTCGGCGAAGCCTCCCGAACCTGCGGCGCCGGCGACGGCGACGGCATCGCCCCCGGAACCATGAGCTGGACCACGCTCGACCTCACACCCGGACGCTACGAACTGCTCTGCAACATCGCCGGGCACTACGGCTCCGGTATGTACACCGAACTCGACGTCACAGCCGCGCGATAAGTCGAATACCGCACGTGATCGCGCAAGGCGTGCGGCAGCGCTACGAACGTGCCGCGTTCCACGAGACGCGCTGCCGCTGGGCGGGAATGACTTTCGGCGCATCAGTGCTGGGGGTGCGATCCAGGCGGGTGGCGCTCGCTTAGGGTCCTGGACACACCGCGGGCGACGGCGGGAAGGAGCAGCCGATGACTCAGGTCCGGCAGGACACCGTCGGCTGAAGTCAGCAGCGCGACCGCCCGCGCACAGGCGGCGAGAATATCGAGGGTCAACACCGCCTTGCCGGATCTGCACAGGGCACTGAGCAGCCCGGGCAGGACCAGTGCGCCGTAGTCGAAAAGCGCTGTCGGCAAGGTCACGGTACGTCGCGGAGCGATGCTGGGCGGAGCAGCCGCGGCCAGGTCGATAAGGACGTCGTCGCGGCTCACCGCCCGCCGCAGCGGGCAGGCCGAGGCGTCGCGTTCGTGCCAGCCGGTGACCGGTCGGCCCGACACCGCGAACAGGATCGGCCCGAGCAGCGGTGCGGATTCGATGTCGGTGACCACAATCCCCCCGCGGCGCGGAGTAGCCACCTGACCGCGCAGCGTTGCCGTCGCCACGGCGGCCAATGCCGCGGTGACAACGTCGAGCTCGGTGATGACCAAAGGCCCGCCGTAATCGGCGACGCGGCGTTGCACAGTCGCTGACTCCGTGGGCCCCAATCCGACCACGAACAACACCGACGCCGTCGAGGAGACGCCGATGATCCGGTCTGACACGGTGCGCACATCCCCACCAGGCAGAGGAAGTCGCACCGGGCGCAGCGGCGTGCGATCCGCGATCAGCGTCGCGTAATCGTCCATCGCCCTCCATGCGGTGCAGGGTCGTGTGCGGGTCGCGGCAATCCCGACAACACCGACCTCGACGCGAGAGGACATCATTGGACCGCCCCGAATCGCGCGCCGAACCTCAACAACGGAATTGTTCGTCGTTACCGACATCTGCTCGCACCGCCGTCCTATTCATCTGAGTTCGCACTTTAGAATTTCTGCAACTATTGGGTAGTCGACCGCCGGTCTTCGGCGTTGGGTCAGCCCGCGGAGCCCTCGACCAGATCGGGCGAGGGGCGGTCTTCGAGAGTTTCAGCTTGCCCGGCGACCACGCCGGTCAGGATTGCCCGTGCCGTCACGAGAAGTTCAGCGACGCGCGGTGAGGTCAGCGCGTAGGTCACCGACAGCCCGTCGCGGCGGGCCGCGACCAGACCGGCCCGGCGCAGGATGGACAGCTGCTGAGAGAGGTTGGCCGGCTCGATCCCGATTTCGGGGACCAGTTCGGAGACGGCATGCTCGCGTTCGCTGAGCAACTCAAGAATGCGGATGCGAGCCGGATGGCCCAGCGTCTTGAAAAAATCCGCCTTCATCCGATACAGCGGTTGACGCGAGCTTTCTACCAACGGGCTCTCCTCCGGTATCGCTGTGCCGGCCCGGGCCTTTGCCCCTGCGGCGGATTGGTTGTCAACATCACTATTTGCGCAGCTTAGCAAGACAGCATAACTGCTGTTCGCGATGCCCGCGGGCCCGGATTCCGCTCACAGGTCGTTGCCGGCGTAGGACTGGTTGAAGCTCTTGTTGGTCAGCGGGAAGTCCGGGACGATCGTGTTGGCCATCGCCACCGGGAGGGCGGGCCAGTTGAACCAGGACGGGTCCACGATTTTGGATCGGGTGATCATCCCGGCGGGGTTGAGTTCGACGCGGTGGACGATGGTTCCCCGCCATCCTTCGACGATGCCGACACCGCTGCTGACGGCATTGGGCGGTGAGGGCAAAGTTGCCAGGTATTCAAGCCGCGCGCCGGCGCTGTCGATCAGATGACACGCCAAGGCGACCGAGGCCCCGAATTCGTCGCGGCGCACGGCGTAGCGGGCCAGCACGTCCCCGCCCGTCGCGCTGATCGCGGTGACCGGCAGGGCGACGTTGGGATGGTCGAGGCGGGCGTCGGTGGCCACCCCACTGGCGCGTGCGACGAAGCCCAGGCAGCCGAGCTCGCCGGCCTGCTCCTTGCTCAGGATCGCGGTGCCGGCGAACCGGTCGTAGACCCCCGCATTGGCCAGGGTCAACTCGGCGACCTCGGCCAGGTCCGCGGCGATCGCCTCGAGTTCGTGCGGGTCGGGCAGCGCCCGTAGCTGGACCCCGCCGGGGCGGATCGCGCCGCGCAGCAACCGGTGACCGGTCACGTCGTCGTTGATCCGCAGGAGTTGTTCGCGGATGCGCTGAGCATGGGCGTTGGCCAGGGCGAAGCCGACGTCGTTGGCCAGGGCGCCGAGGTCGGCGGCGTGGTTGTAGAGGCGCTCCAGTTCGATCAGCAGCGCCCTCAGTCGGTGCACCTCGGCGGGAACCGTCATACCGAGGGCGTCCTCGACGGCCAGGCTGTGCGCCAGCGCATGTCCCGCCGAGGTGTCCCCGCTGATCCGTTCGGCGATGTCGGTGGCATCGGGTGCGGCGCGGCCCTGGAAGAGTCTCTCGATACCGCGGTGGACGAACCACAGGCGGATCTTCAGCCGCAGAACGGTTTCCCCCACGACGGAGAACCGGAAGTGCCCCGGTTCGATCAGCCCGGCGTGGACAGGTCCAACGGGGATCTCGTAGACGCCCTCGCCGTCGACGGTGAGGAACGGGAAGCCGCCACTGGCCGTGAAACCGGGTGGGGGCCCGGCGTCGGCGCGCATCGGATGCCAGGCCTCGGGCCAGTGCGCGTGGCGGACCATGCGGCGTGGTCGCGGGTGCCCGATCAGCTTGATCCCGTACAGGTCCATCATTTCGCGCTCGAAGCGCCCGGCCGGGAAGGACAGGTAGGCCAGGGACCGCAGCGAAAGGTCGTCGGTCGGCACGCTGAGCGAGAGTTCCACGCGGCGATCGGGACTCCCGGCGAGGAACAGCGACACGATCCGCACCGCGTCCCCGTCGTCGTGGGCGGCGACCAGCGCCAGCCGATACCCCGCCGACAGCAGTTCCTCGCTCGCCTCGGGCTGCTCGTCGGCGTTTACGGTGCGACCGATCCGCTGCGCGGTCATCGCAGCAGCCCGAGTTGCCCGGCGGCGGTGTGCAACAGTTCGGTGAGCGGGCCGGCGGTGACACCGAGCGCGAAGCAGGCGCCGACCCCGACCAGCAGAGCGCCGGCGACCGTCGCCGGCACCGCGATCGCGGGCGACCCGGGGGCCGGCGCCCCGAGCAGCATCTGCGCTGAATTGCGCGCCAATGCGGCGAAGGCGACGACGATCAGCAGCAGCGCGATACCCAGCGCCCAGGCCAGTCGGGCATCGGCCAGGGCCCGGGCGATGGACAGTTCGCTGGCGAACATCGCGAACGGCGGCAGACCGAGCAGCACCACCATGCCGATCGCGAAGGACCCACCGATCAGGCGGGAACGGCGGATGACGCCGGTGATGTCAGCGATTCCGGTCGAATCATGAGCGGCCTGCAACTGACCGCCGGCGAGGAACAGCACCGTCTTGCCGAGGCCGTGCGCCAGGACGTGCAGCAGCAGCGCGGCGATCGCGAGTTCTGTGCCGGCCGCGGCGGCGATCGCGATCAGGCCCATGTTCTCCATCGAGGAATAGGCCAGCATCCGTTTGAGGTCGCTCGTCACGGTCAGCAACGACGCCGCGACTCCAACCGTCGCCAACCCGACCACGAGCAGGCCCCAACGCATGAACCCCGGGCCGACCGCCCCGTCGATGATCGGTTTGATCCGCAGCAGCACCGAGAAGGCGACCGAGAGCAGCACACCGCTCATCAACGCCGACACCGGCGCCGGAGCCTGGCTGTGCGCGTCGGCCAGCCAGGTGTGGAACGGGACGAGCCCGACCTTGGCTCCGTAGCCGATCAACAACAGCCCGCCCGCGAGGCGGGTGACGCCGGCATCAAGCCCAGCCGCGTGGGCGATCAGGACGTCGAGGTCCAGGGCGTGCCCGCTGTCGGCGCTGACGTGCTGGGCCGCGAAGTACAGCAGGATCGTGCCCAGGAAGGCCATGGCGATCCCGACCGAGCAGATGATCACGTACTTCCAGGTGGCTTCCAGCGAGGTACGGGTGCGGCGGTGCCCGACCAGGAAGGCGGTGATCACCGTGGTCGCCTCGATAGCGACCCAGATGACGCCGATGTTGTTGGCTGACACCGCCAGGACCATCGCCGCGAGAAAGGCCGGGGTGAGCGTGCCGTAGAGGCGGGCACCCGCCGGGTCGGTGTGGCCGTGGTCGAGTTCGGCATTGACATAGCCGATGCCGGCCACGGTGCTCAACGTCCCCACCGCGCCGATGACGATCAGCATGACGACCGACAGGGCGTCGGCCCGAAGGAGCCCACCCGCCAGCACGTGCGGGGTCGATCCGACCTGCAACCCGAGTGCGGCGCCGCAGCCCAGAATGGTCAGCGCGGCCAGCACCGACAGGGTGGCCGTCGTGCGGCGCCAGCCTGCCGCTGCGGTGATCGCCGCGGCACCCAGTGGCACCAGGATCGCTGCGAGAACCAGGAGTGTCATCAGTCGTGCAACTCCTGGAGTGCGTCGAGGTCGGCGCCCCCGAATTTGCGTTGCATCCGGCCGGTGAGGACGCCGATCACGATGACCGCGAACAGCACGTCCAGGGACGCGCCGAGTTCCACGATCACCGGCACCCCGGCGGTCAGCAGAAACGCGGCCGCGGCGATGCCGTTGTCCAGCATGAGGAATCCGGCGGCCTGGGAGATGGCGTGGCGTCGAGTCGCCATCACGAACAGCGCGATGAGTACCACGGCAAACGCGGCGGGAACCGCACCGGTGGCCGGACCGGGGTCCAGGTTCACCACGGGTCGGGTGACCGCGAACGCGGTCACCGTCAGCGCCGCCGCGATCAGCAGGGAGGCGGTGGTGTTCACCAACGGTGTGGCATCGCGCAGCCCGCGGCGTTGGGCGCCCAGGGCGCGGGCCAGCAGCAACGGCAGCAGGACGGTGCGCAGCACGGCGATGGCGGCGCCAATCGCGACCAGGGCGGCGTCGCCCTCGTGCACGCCGCGGATGATCGGGATCGCGGCCAGCGCGGCGCCCTGCCAGGCGAGCAGCCTGATGACGGAGCCCAGATCGCGGGTCCACACGATCAGGACCGCGGCCAGAACCAGTGCGCCCGCGGCGAGGTCGATCACGCTGGCGAAGGCGGTGTCGGTCATGCTCGGGCCGTCATGCTCGGGCCGTCAGGAAGTTCGCGGCGGTCACCGCGAGCAGGGCCAGCAGGAACGATCCGGCGAGTAGTTCGGGCACCCGGAACAGCCGCAGCTTGGCCAGGAAGACCTCTGCGCCGGCGAGCAGAACTGCAAGGACCACCACCTTCACCGCGATCGCCAGCACGCCGATCCCGACGTCCAGGGCGCCGGGGTCGGGACCGGCGATGCCCCAGGGGACGAACAGGTTCCCCAGCAGGGCCAGCAGCACCGTCAGCCGCATCCCGGATGCCCATTCGACCAGCGCGAGCCGCGGCCCGGCGTATTCCAGGACCATCGCCTCATGCACCATCGTCAGCTCCAGGTGAGTTGCTGGGTTGTCGACCGGCATGCGGCCCGTCTCGGCGATGATCACCACCACTAACGCCGCGAAGGCCAGCACCGCGGGCAGTGACATCAGCTGCGCGGGGTCGTCGATGCTGTGCGCCACGATGGCACCGAGGTTGGCCGAGCCGGTCGGGATGGACAGTGCGAAAACCGCCAGCAGGATGGTGGGTTCCACCAGGGCGGCGATGGTGATCTCGCGGCTGGCCCCCATCCCGCCGAAGGAGGTCCCGGTGTCGATGCCGGCCAGGGTCAGCGCAACGGTGCCCAGAAAGAGCAGACCGACAACAGCGAACAGGTCGGCGACCGGGTCCAGCGGTGAGCCCGTCGCGACCAGCGGCACGACGGCGACGATCAGAAGGGTGGTTCCCGCCAGAATGGCGGGCGCCGTCGCGAAGACCGCGGTGGTGCCGTGCGGGGTGATCTGCTGCTTACGGAGCTGTTTGCGCAGGTCGCGCCACGGCTGCGCCAGTCCCGCGCCGACCCGGCCCTCCAGTCGGGCCCGGACCTGGCGGGTCAACCCGATCACCACCGGGGCGCCGAGAGCGACCCCCCCGATCTGGGCGGCCCCCGCCAGATACGACATCGCGTTCATCGCGCCACCACCAGGACTATGAGTACGCCCAGCGCGCCGTAGGCGAGGTAGAGATGCACGCTTCCGGTGTGCGCACGGCGAACCCACTGCGCGCACCCGGCGACCAGACCGATCACCGGGGTGTACAGCAGATCCTGGACCGCGTCGGTGATCCGGGCGCGATAGGCGACCTTCGCCACGAGATACCGCGAATCCTCGATCGGGGTCACCTCGACGTCGGTGTCCGGGCGCAGCACGTCGTCGAACACCCGCTGCAGCGGTTCGGCGAACGAGGTGGCCGTGTACTGCATCCGCGCAGTGAGGTCATCGGCGCCGCACGCCCACAGCGGCAACGCCGCGGGCTCCGGGCGCCGCCACGATCCCCACTGGGCAGCGCCGACCGCAACCAGCACCGCGACGACCAGCAGAGCGGCGATCAGGCCCGGCGCGATCGACCCTTCCAGGCCGGGAAGGTGCAGCACCATACCCAGACCCGACAGGTCGGCGTGCTCGGAGGCGGGCAGCACGGCCAGCACCCGGCGCAGCGGTGCGGCGAGCACAGCCGGCGCAACAGCGAGGACCACGCAGGCGCAGGCGGCCGCGACCATGCCGGTGAGCATGCTCGCGGGTGCCTCGGTGGCGTCGGCGGCGGCATCGGAGCGGGGCCGGGCCAGAAACCCGATGCCGAACGCCTTCACCATCGCCGCCACCCCGAGTCCGGTGGTCAGCGCCACCGCACCGACTGCCAACGGGGTGGCCAGCGCGACCACGGTGTCCCCTTGGAGTGGGGCGTGGATCAGCGACTGTACGAGTAGCCACTCGCTGACGAACCCCGCACCCAACGGCAGACCGGAGGCGCCCAGCGCGGCGATCCCGAACAGGATCGTGGTCGCGGGCATCCGGCGGGCCAGACCGCCGAGACGGTCAAGGTCGCGCAGCCCGGTCGCCGCCAGCACCGAGCCGGCTGCCAGGAACCCGAGGCATTTGAACCCGGCGTGGGCCACCAGGTGCAACAGCGCCGCGGCCATCGCCACGGTGGCCGCCGACGTTGCGCCCGAGGCGGTGAGCAGAGTTGCGGCGCCCAGCGCCACGATGATCAGGCCCATGTTCTCCACGGTGGAGTAGGCCAGCAGCCGTTTGAGGTCGGTGGCCACCGACGCCTGCAACACCCCGTACACCGCCGACACCGCGCCGATCACCAGCAGCGTCACCCCCCACCAACGGGGCCCTGGCCCCAGCAGTTGCAGGTCGAAGCGGATGATCCCGTAGATCCCGAGGTTGACCATGGCCGCGCTCATCAACGCCGAAACAGGGCTGGGCGCCTCCGGATGCGCGCGCGGCAACCAAGCGTGCAGCGGCAGCAGGCCGGCTTTGGATCCGAAGCCGACGAGCGTCAGCACGAACACCGCCGTGCGGACACCGGGCGGCACCGCCGACAGGTCGGCGAAACGGTCGGCGCCACCGGCCGCGGACAGCAGCATCAGCCCGAGCAGGATCACGACGAACCCGAGCTGGGTCATCACCGCGTAGAACACCGCGGCCGAACGCACCGCCGGCCGGCTGTGCTCGGCGGCCACCAGGATCAGCGATGCAGCCGCCATCAGTTCCCAGGCCAGCAGGAACGTCGACACCGACGCTGCGGCCGGCACCAGCAGCATCGCCGCCACGAACAGCGGCAGCACCGACAGTGGAACGCCGCCCAGATGCTCGCGGCGGGCGTACCCGATCGAATACAGCCCGACCGGGACCGCAACCGCACCGGTCAACGCCATGAAGAACCCGCCCAGCGGATCCAGGCGCAACGCCACCCCGATGAGCGGAACCAGCCAGCCGATCTGTACCGAACGCGGCGGCCCCAGCACCCCGGCCAGCCCGAGCCCAACCCCAGCCAAGCCCAGCGCTGATGTCACGAACCCTGCGATGGCGGATCCGAAACCGCGGTGGTGCACCGTGATCGGCTCGACGCTGAGTGCAGCGTCGGCAGTGCCGGTCATCGTCCGGTCACCGACCGCAGTGCGGCCACAATCTGCGCCGGTGTCGGCGGGCAGCCCGGAATCTCAACGTCGACCGGCACCACCTCGCCGACCGCTCCGGCGACACCGTAGGCATCCGCGAACACCCCGCGGTTCAGCGCACAATCACCGCACGCGATCACCACCCGCGGTGCAGGTGTCGCCTCCAGGGTGTTGCGCAACGGTTGCGCCATGTTGCGGGTTACGACACCGGTCACCAACAGCGCGTCAGCGTGCCGCGGCGACGCGACCAGGCGGGCGCCGAAGCGTTCGGCGTCATACACGGGGCCGAACGCGCCGGAGATCTCCACTTCGCAGCCGTTGCAGGAACCGGCGTCGACGTGTCGCACCTGCAACGACCCCAGCACACCCGTCGGGGCATCGGCAGCGACCGCCGGCCGGTCACCCGCCGGTCCGGTGACTCGGCCGGTCCTGACTATCTTGGCGATCCAGCTCCTCACGACGACTCGACCGCCGGCCGTTCAAGGGCGTCGACCTGTTCGTTCAGCAGTCCCGCGAGCACCGTGCGGGCTACCGCCAGCAGCTCGGCGATATGCGGGGACCCGATCGAGTAGGTGACCGAATTGCCCTGCCGGCGTGCGCTCACGATTCCAGCCCTGCGGAGCACACCCAGTTGCTGAGACAGGTTCGTCGCCTCCACACCCACCGCGGGCAACAGTTCTGTCACCGACCGATCACCGGCAACCAGCAGTTCCAGAATCCGAATACGCGCAGGATGCGCCAGCGACCTGAAGAACTCCGCCTTCAGCGCGTCCAGCGACTCCCCCACACGGACCTCCCCGGGAGCTATCAAAAGCATCAATCTATGAATTTAGAAAGTTAGCATATAAGAAAGCGGCGGGGCGGTCGATTTCGGGGAGATCCAGCGGCCGTGGTTTCAGCGGTCTCGATCGGGCTTACCGGTCATTCGGCAGGGGCGCACCGTCGTTGGGGACGGCTGCTGCAGCAGCGGAGCGACTGCTGTCAGGGTCCTGCTGGGGCCCAGGCCAGTACTCGTTGTGCCAGTTCGGCCCCGGCATCTTCCTGGATGAAGTGTCCGGCACGGATCCGGGCGTGGGGCTGGTCGTGTGCGCCAGGGATGTGGGCGATCAGTTCGGCGTCGAACTTGCCCAGCAGTGGGTCATGGGTGCCGAAAAGGCAGAGCACGGGTTTCTGGGTTTGTCCCCACCACTGCCATGCGGCCCGGTTGGCGGGTATTGCTGGATTGCCTGGTTCGGTGGGCACCAGCGCCGGGAAGGCCCGAATGCCCGCCTGATAGCGCTTGTCGGGGAAAGGCGCGTTGTACGCGTTGCGGGTGGCTTGGGTCAGCGGGTGCACGGTGCCGCGGTCGACGAGCCAGCCGGCCGACGGCAGAGCCGGTGAATATTTGGCGAATGCGCGGCCCAGGCGCACAGCCCACGGGGCGCGGCGGTCCGCGGTGGGCAAGAAGCCGTTGGCGACGACAATCCGCGAGAACCGCTCAGGGTTCTCGGCGATCATGCGAAGCCCGATCAACGATCCCCAGTCCTGCACAAAAGCGAGAGTTTCGCGCAGATCCAGCGCATTCAGCCATGACGTCACCCATGCGACGTGCCGGGCGTAGGTGTAGTCGGTCACGGCAGCGGGCTTATCGGATCGGCCGAAGCCGATCAGATCAGGTGCCAGCACACGGTATCCCGCTGCGGCCAACGGTCCAATCATGTTGCGGTACAGGAAACTCCAGGTGGGCTGGCCGTGGAGCAAAATGATTGGCTTGCCCGAACGCGGCCCTTCGTCGACATAGTGCATCCGTAACGATGGGGCACCGGCCGCGTTGACCTCGAGGTAGTGGGGTGCGAACGGATAATCCGGTAGACCAGCGAACCGGTCGTCGGGAGTGCGCAGTACCTCCATCGACACCGAGCCCTCCAATGGCAGGCCTTCACACAGCCAGATCGGTTGAGGAGAATCACGTCTCCGCGTGGTTTGCCCGTTCTACATACCGGCAAACAGGCGAATCGCACGATAATCCAGGGGCGGTGGTCAGCGCCAGAGACGCCCCACTGATCCGGCCTCCGTTTCGGGCTTCAGGTTCCCCAGCGCGGTCTGCGCGGCGTGGTAGCCGCACATTCCGTGGGCACCGGGACCGGGTGGGGTGGCGGCGGAGCAGATGTAGTAGCCGGCGGCTCCGGTGCTGTAGGGAGACAGCGTGGTTCGTGGGCCGAAGGTGAGTTGCCGGATGTCCTTGGCGCCGGTGAGGATGTCCCCGCCGGCGAAGTTGGGGTTGAACGCGGCGAAGTCCGCCGTCGACGTGGAAACCCGGCCGACGATCCGGTCCCGGAAGCCGGGTGCGAAGCGTTCGATCTGGGCGATGATCGCCTCGGTGGCGTCACCGTTATAGCCATGGGGCACATGGGCATAACTCCACACCGGATGGACATCCCCAACGGAGCGCTGCGGGTCGGCGAGATACTGCTGACCAACAAGCACGAACGGCCGCTCGGGCATGAGCCCGGCGTTGACATCGCTTTCCGTCGCGGCGATCTCCTCGAAGGAACCGCCAACGTGGACAGTGCTGGCGCGGCGTGCGGCCGGGCTGGTCCACGGGATACCGCCTTCTACGGCGAAGTCGACTTTGAACGCACCGGGTCCGCGGCGGAAGCGACGGTAGGCGCGCGATATCCGCGGCGGGAGTCCGTCCCCGAGGATGTCGGCCACATCGTTGGGCGCCAGGTCGAAGATGGTGATTTCCGACGGCGGCAGGTCAGCCGCGGAGCGGACCCTGATGCCGGTCTCGATACGTCCGCCCGAACTCGTCAGTGCTGCGGCCATGGCATCGGTGATGGTTCGGGATCCGCCTTCGGCGACCGCCCATCCGTAGCGGTGACCGGCGGTGAGGATGCCCACTCCGATCGCCGACGTCATCGGTAGATGCAAGGGACGGAAGGCATGTGCTGCCACTCCCCCGAACAATGCACGTGCCTGGGGTGAGCGGAACACCCGGGCCAGAACAATGGCCGGCAGCACCGTCGGTGCACCGAATCGGGCAAGCGCCAGTGGATGTTTGGGCACCCGCAGCAACGGGCCCATCATGTCGGCGGAGAGCTCGTCGAAGTGCGACGAGGGCCACCCGAACAGCGACCGCCAGGCCCGCCCGTCTTCGCCCAGTAGCGCGGCGGTCTTCTCAACGGATTGCATCAGCACGCCCGCGCTTCCGTCGTCGAGCGGATGGACGCAGTCGACCTCGGGCCAGCGCCACGTGACACCGAACCCCTGGGCGGCCAGGTCACTCAGGAACGGCGAGCCAACGGCCATCGGGTGGATGGCCGAGCAGTGGTCGTGCAGGAGGCCGGGCAGGATCGCTTCGGCAGTACGGGTGCCGCCACCGATGACGTCGGCGGCCTCGAGAACCGTGACGTCGAGCCCCGCCTTGGCGAGCGTGACGGCGGCAGCGAGTCCATTGGGCCCGCTGCCGACGACGGTCGCCGCGCTCACGCCATGGCCCCCCGGCCGTCACGATCACGCGACCATGTGACCGTGGTGGGAACCGGTCCGTCCGGCAACCAGGGCTGAGCCTCGGCGACGTCGGACACTTTCCACGTTCCAGTCTCGATAACACCGAGTGCGGCGTCTATCAGCTTGTAGTGCTGAACCGAACTGCCCCACGCCTGCGACTCCGACCAGGCGACGACGAGCTCTCCGGGTTCGAAGCCGACCTGCTCCTGCACGGCGGCGATCATGGTCGCATCATGCATATGACCGTCGCCGAAGTTGAAACCGACCAGCGAGTTACACACCCACTCGCCCTCACGGACGTCGCGGGAGTCGATGTCGGGCAAGTGTGTGATCAGCACCGAGAGCAATCCGCGGCCCTGGGTGTGCATGGACCGGAACGTCGCCGGCAGGTTCATGGTGACCGCGGCCAACTCCGGTTGGTAGCCGTAGGCGATGAACTGGTCGATCTGATTCGACGACGGGCGCGTCACCCGGTTGAGCTTGGCTTCGGCGCCCGGCGCGAAGGCCCATAGGCCGCAGGCCCAGTTGCCCGAGTACTGCCGCAGCGACGGCAGGAAGGACACCTTGTCGGGCCGGAAGCTGCCGAAGATCGGGAAGAACAACAGCGCCGCCACGATGCCGGCGGTCAGCCATGGGGAGGACATGTCGCTGACGGCGTAGCCCTGCCAGGTGGGGAAACCCAGGAACAGGAATACCGTCGCGAAGGAGAAGATCAGGTTCCACTCCAGCGGCACCGCGAGCGGGAACGCCGAGATGATGTAGGCGTGCAGTGCCAGCATCGTCACGGCGGCGAGCACCGTCACGGTCTTGTTGTGCGAGAACAGAAGTGCCAATGGTGCGGCGATCTCGATGACCGTCCCGAGTACGTGGCCCATGAACTCGGCGAGCCGTGACGGCCGCAGGTCGTTCTTCGGGTCGCGGTACATCGCACGTTTGAACCACAGCAGCTTGGTGACCGTCGGACTGTTGCTGGTCATCGGCGGGATGACGCGTGCGAAATGCCGGCCGAACTTCGACACGCCGGCGCCCACCCACACGATGACGATCAGCAGTTTGAGCGCGACGATCATGTCGGTGAACCCGAGGACCGCGAAGAACACCAAGGCGGGCAGGTACTGCTCACCACGCGCGGCGAGGAAGATCACCTTGTCCCGCAACCCGATCAGGATCAGCAGCGCGATCGGGGCGATCAGCAGCGAGGGGCTCACGAGGCCGGTGGTGTTCTGCGGCAACCGCGCCAGCAGCGTGTCGGTGAGAACGCCAGGGGAGAACAGTGCCACCGCCAGGGAGATCAGGAGCGCGACGTAGACCGCGACGTCGAACCAGGTTCGTCGGGTGCCGCCGGTGAAGGGGACCCAGGTCCAGGGCCGCAACCGGATGGTTCCCGGCCGGGTCCAGAACTGGATGCCGCCGGTCATCGGTTTGATCTTGCCGGCAAGCGGGCCCCATGAGCCGCCGACGCCGCTGGCTTCGACGAGCACCGTCCAGAGGATGAACTTCTGGTAGATGACCGGTTGGTTCCACCATTGCGAGATGTGCAACGGAGACAGCCCGGAGGTGAGGGTCGCGATCAGGACGCCGCCGAGGATGTAGAGGAAGAGCATCTTGACGATGTAGAGCACCGACACCATCAGGGGCGTGCCGAATCCGTGCTCCACCCAGTTGGTGCTGAGGATGCGGATCCTCTCCAGTAGTGGCTTGCGGAGGAACTCCCGCGGATCTACGGCGGGAAAGTCCGGCTGAGTGAAGCTCATGGTGTTCGTGTCCTTCCAGGGTTTGATGTCAGGCGTTCTGGGCGATCGCGGATTCGCGTTTGCGGAGCGTTGGTTTGTCGAGCTTGCCGACGGCGTTCTTCGGCAGCGAGTCAAGGACCGTGATCGCCACTGGCTGTTTGTATTTCGCCAGTTTGTCGATCAGATACGACCGCAGATATTCGACGTCGACGGTGTGGCCGGCAGCCGGAGCAACGAACATGACCGGGACTTCTCCGTAGAGTCGGTGCGGACGGCCGACGACGGCCGCTTCGGCGACCTCCGGCAGTTGGTAGGCGATCGACTCGATCTCCTTGGGGTAGATGTTCTCCCCGCCGCGGATGATCATGTCCTTGGCCCGGTCGATCAGCACGAGGTACCCGTCTGCGTCGAGGTAGCCGATGTCTCCGGTGTGCAGCCACCCGTCGACGATGGTCTTCGCGGTCTCCTCCGGTCGATTGAGATAGCCCCGCATCACGGTCGGACCCGCGATCAGCACCTCCCCGGGTTCGCCCGGCGCGACAGGATCGCCATCCGGATCAGCGATGCGAATCTGCTGGCCCGGCAACGGGATTCCGACGGTGCCGGGCTTTCGGGGACCGCGCAAGGGATTGGCGGTGCTGGCGCAGGTGCATTCCGAGAGTCCGTATCCCTCGATGATCGGCGTGCCATAGCGCCGCTCGAAGCGCTCCAGCAGTTCGGCACTGGCCGGGGCCGCTCCACATACCGCGAAGCGCAGGCTGGAGGTATCCACGGCCACGTCCTCGGGAAGACCGAGGAGCATGGTGTAGATGGTGGGAACGGCCGAGAAGTAGGTGGCGCGACTATTCGCCACCCGCGAGAAGAAGGTGCGGGGATCGAAGCGGCCGGCCACGGTGACCCGTCCGCCGGCGATCAGGGGCGACAGAGTTCCGGCGACGATCCCGTTGACATGGAACAGCGGCAGGATCAGCAGGCTGTGATCAGCCGCGTCCAGTTCGTTGGCCTCGATGATCGAGGAGCACATCGCGTTGAGATTGGCGTGGTCGAGCATCACGCCCTTGGGCTTGCCCGTGGTGCCACTGGTGTAGATCAACAGAGCCAGCGCGTCGGTCTCGGCGGCGGCGACGTCGATGATGGGTTGGCCCGATCGCAGGTCTTGCGGACTCGACACCGGCACCGTCTCTGTCGGTGACCGACCGGCGCACACCAGCACCGCAGCGCCGGCATCGGCCAATTGGTAGGAAGCCTCGTCTGCCGACAACGCGGGGTTCAGCGGCGTGACGGCAGCACCAAGCCGCCATGCCGCGAACAGCACCACGATCAGGTCGGCGGTGTTGGACAGCATGACCGCGACGACATCGCCGGGCGCTACCCCGAGGTTGCGCAGGGCGCCGGCGCTGGTCTGTACGGCGTCGAGGAACTCGTCATTGGTCATGGCCCCGTCGTCGTCGGCGACACACGGTGCGGTGGGGGCAACCGCAGCACGTCGGTCTGGAAGAGAAGAGAGATGCACGTCAATGACGCTAGGAGCCTGTGCCGGCTGACGCACCGTTCGCTCAGCACGAAGTATGCCCATGGCTTTGTATTTGCACTACAAATATCAGCCTCAGATGAGCCCTAGCAGCAGGTACCCTGTCGCCTATGATGGGCTCGACATACAACGAGGCGTTGGCCGCCGGCGTGGCCACGATCACCGACCGGGTCGCCGGGCAACTTGGTGATGCCGTCGGGCAGATACAGAGCCGCATCATCGGCGATATCGGAGAACTCCGTGACGACCCGGAACTCGGCGAACTCCTGCGATCCAGCGTCACCAGCAATGTGGAAACGGGACTTCACGTCCTACGCAATGGAATCGGCATCGAGCACGTCCAACCCCCGGACGCCGCACTGGAATACGCCCGGCGAGTTGCGCAGCAGGGCCTGCCCCTCAGCGCGCTGATCCGGGCCTACCGGCTCGGGCAACAGGAGCTGATGGACCGGATCCTGATCGAGATCCGCCGTTCCGAACTCGATCCGGACCTCAAACTGGCTGTTTACGAATCGGTCTCGCGAACCACATTCGGATACATCGACTGGATCTCACAGCAGGTGACCGACACCTACGAGGCTGAGCGGGAACGATGGCTGGAGCATCGCAACAGTGTCCGTGCTGTGCGGGTACGTGAACTCCTCGACAGCGACGATCAGATCGACGTCGATGCCGCGATCGCTGCGCTGGGTTACCCGCTGCGAGGCCGCCACCTCGCGCTCATCCTGTGGAATGCCGGCAGCGACACCACCGGAGGCGACCTGGAGGAACTGCAGCGATTCACCCGGCTCGCGAGCAACGCGCTGAAACTGCGCAGCGCCGCACTGTTCATAGCGACTGATCGGGTGAGCGGATCAGCGTGGCTTCCGCTTGAGTCTCGGACCACAGAACCGATCGAGGTCGTCAGAGGCCTCGCCGAGCACAGTGGGAGCACGGTGCGCGTGGCGGCAGGGACAGTGGAAGCCGGACTGGCCGGCTTCCGGCGCTCCCACCGCCGGGCCCAAGATGCCCGACGCGTCGCCGTCGTTTCGACGGCGCACTCCCCCGTCACGGTGGCCGGCGATCCCGGAATCGCCGTCGCGGCGCTGCTGGCTGAGAATATGACGAAGACTCGGAGGTGGGTGCTGGACACCCTCGGCCCACTCGCCAGCGACACGCCCAACGACGCCCGGCTGCGTGAGACGTTGCGGGTTTTCCTGCGCGAGGGATCCAGCTACACAGCCGCCGCACACCACTTACTGCTGCACCATAATTCGGTGCGATACCGGGTAGGCCGCGCGCTTGATAGACGCGGCGGCCCGCTCAACGACGACCGCTTGGACATCGAACTCGCACTACTGGCGTGCCAACACTTCGGCCAGGCTGTGCTCCAGGTGCAATGAGCGCGGCCATGCTGCTCGTCGTGGCGAGAGATTTTTCCGCTTTTCGTGGCGAATCCGAGAACCGTACGGTTGTTTCATTTGGTTCGCCCATCGCGGCTTGGGCTTTAGGGCGGCGTAACCCTAGTTGGCCCCGGCATAGTCCAGCCGAGTGGTGGGCTGACCGGTAAGCGCCGCGATCGTGTCGAAATCTTTGTCGACATGCAGGACGTGCAGACCTGCGAGTTCGGCGCAAGCGGCGATGATGAGATCGGGTATCGAGGGGCCGCGGTGCTGGCCTCGGTCGGCCAACAACATCTGAACCTCTAGGGCGCGGCCCTCGATCCTGGGAGTCAAATACTCGACCGGCATTGCCGCCAAAGGCGTTTCACGGAACTCCCGCCGTGCCGCCTCGCCGGACTGGGCTGAATAGCCGATCTCCAACCGTGTGACATTGCTGATGCGAACCAGCCCGCGCTCGATGCGACCGCTCCACAGATCCGGATCCGTGCACACCGCGAGGCGCGCGAGCGCCGACTTGTCGATGATCCACGTCGGCTCACTCACCGCCAGGCCTCCCGCATAAGGTCCTCGTCGGCGAGGCCGGTCACGGCGGCCCCGAAACGCTGTAGATCCTCCCGGGACACAGGTACATGTGCGGTGCGCGCGTCCTGAGCAAGCCGACGGCGGATGTACTCGACGCGTGACAGACCGAGCATCTCGGCGTGCGAATCGATTCCTGCCAATACATCGTCAGGAATGTCACGGATCAACACGTCGCTCATCGTGATGATGATATCAGCCGATATCTGACTGTGGCAACGCGTCGCACCCCATCCGAGCGGGAGTTGCCTCTGGTTCTTCCGGCCCCGCCACAGCGGGCGACGCGACGGTCACGAGGCGCAGTTGCTTTATCCCGGTCCGCTTCCCGGACATGGACCCCTCAGTTGGGTTCATTGAGAAGGAATTGGACCATTGCGTCAGCGGTGGCGTTGGGGGCTTCGTTCTCGAAACTGGAACGGCAGTTGGGAATGGTGCGGACCTCGATGTGCTGCTTGTTGAGTTCCCCGAGGCGGTATCTCACCATGGGCGCTATCAGGTTTTCGTGGTCCCCCCACAGCGCGAGGGTGGGGATGTCGATCTCGTTCAGCAGCGGTGCGATGTCGTAGCGGAGTGAGCCTCCGACGAAAGGGAGGGCACTGTAGGCGGCATTGGGTTTCCGACCCGACTCCAAGCCGGCCCGGACGAGATCTTCGGGCACCGACTCGGGGTTGAGGTAGCCGTTTTTGGAGAACCACGATCGATAGATGGCCTCGCGGTGGAAGACCAGCCGGTAGACCAGTGCGTTGACGCGCGGTGACCGGGCAAGCACACTCAGCGTCCATCGGGCGAGGGGAGGAAACGAGTCCTCGCCGAAGTCCTTCCCGCCAGTTGGGGAGAGCAGGATGAGTTTCGGCGTGTCGTGAGCGGGGCGACGCTGCAGAGCGGCGGTCACGAAGCCCGCAGCCAGTGATTGCGCGACGATGGCCGCGTTCGGGGGGACGGCTTCGAGCAGAGCCAGCACTTGTGCGACGTAATCGTCGAACTGCAAGGCCCGGGCGGGGTGGTCGCTGTCGCCCCAACCGACGAAGTCGGGGGCGTAAACGGTGAAGTGTGGTGTCAGCAGCGGTACCAGCCGGGCCCAGTAGTAGGAACTCGCGCCTCCGCCGATGCCGTGCAGCAACACCAATGGCGGACCGTCGCCGGCGCTGAACAGTCGCATGGTGCCCGAGGGAGTCGCCACATCCGTGATTTGGAATCCGACGCGGGTCAGGTTGAAGGAACTGGAGGTCAGATCGGTGTTGCCTAGTTGCGGCGTCATGTCACCCTTTCCGTTGGACAGTCGAACCAGATAATACATTAGCGTAAACGCAATAAACAATGGAGGAGCATGGCCCGGTTGACGGGATCGCGGGACGCCGACTACGCCGCCAAGCGTGCGGCGCTAGTAGCGCGGCTGCGCGAGCGGCTAGGCAGCACCAACCGCGAGCACCCCAGTTTCCGGGAGCTCGCGACCGCGGCCGGCGTCAGCGAGGCGACGCTGCGCCACTACTTCGGTGGGATGACCTCATTGGTCGCCGCTGTGGTCGAGGAGTCCGCCCTACTCGGGGCACCGTTCCTGGAACGCATGGCGCAACCCGTCGGCGGGTTCGCCGAGTCGGTGGCCGATGCCGTGCTCCTCGCCTCGACCGGGCAACAGCAGCCGACAGTGCGGGCGCTACACGCCATCGGTGACGCTGAAGGCATCCGCCATGGACTCGTCGGGCAGGCGTACCGCCATCACCTTCTCGACACAATCGTCAACGCAGTCAGTCGACGGCTTGACGAACACATTGCGCGAAAGGAGATGCGCGACTGCGATTCTCGCGCTGCCGCTATCGCGCTCATCAGCCCAGTCCTGTTCGCATATCACCATCAGCACGATCTCGGTGGCGCCAAGGACACGCCGCTCGACATCCAGCAATTCCTCACGACCCACATCGACGGATTCGTGCGGGGCTACCGAAATGTCGGCTAGCTGAGCATCCTCCTGCCCGTGGTGGACCGCTGCTGCCGCTGCTGCAGAAGCCGCCGCTGCTGGCAGCCGCAACTTCAGCAGCCTCTTCTTCTTCTGCTGCTAACTAAATGTAGGTTCCGCTTGCCCTTGGCGAACCGGCGCAGCGCTGATCTGCAGTTTCAATGATTTTACGCTCATCGTGGCGAAGCGGCTTTTCCGCTTTTCGTGGCGAATCCGAAACCGTACGGTTGTGCGGGTTTGGCGCAGCCCCCGAACTGCGACGGCACCGTCGGGCTGTCGTTGACCGACCGTTGAGACGTCTTGGCCACTGCATGGCCTCAGTCGAGGTGCCGGTCGGCATCCATCCGTTGGTGGAGTACACGCACCACATCGATCAGGTCGTCGCTGCCAATCCGGTAGTGCAGCGTGTGCGATCCGACAGCGTGCTTGCGGTAGCCAGGGCGGACGTCATTGCAGGCCCGTCCGATCGTCGGATTGGAAACGACGCGTTCGATCGCACGCTGGATTTCGCGCAGGTACTCCTCGGCCTGATCGTCATCCCAGCGCTCAGAGCTGTAATCCCAAATCTGTTCGAGATCGGCACGTGCGGCTGGTGAAAGCACGTACCGGCTCACCGGCGGCGAGGCTCCTCGGCTCGCTTACGGGCAACGAACTCGTCGAAGTCGAACGGCGTCGAGTCACCACTTTGCTCGCCAGCAACGAGGGCCTGTCTCAACGCCCGCAGGCGGGTCTCACGATCCTCAAGCAACCGTAGGGCAGACCGCACTACGTCGCTGGCCGAGCCGTAACGGCCGGAAGCAACCTCATCCTCGATGAACGCGCTGAAATGCTCATCAAGGCTGAAGGACGTATTCCTACCCATACGCGTGAGAGTACCAAATCTTGGTATCGGCGGCTAGCTCCGCCATTGCTCGTGAGATTCCGCGCGGTTATCGCTGCGATTTAGGCTAGTTGATGGCTCTGGATGATCACTTGATCGCAGGCAGCAGCCGCCGCCGCCGCAGGACCAGCAACGGATCCGACATCGCTACGACATTCCATTTACGAATTCGACATGGCACATGAGAACCGCCGCCGCCGGTGGGCGGTACCACCACCACCTTGACTACTACTACTGCTGCTGCTGCCGCCGCCGCTAACAACTACTACTAAAAAACACCTACTGACGCGCCATATTGGTAAACCGCGACAAATGCAGCTGATGCGCCACGGTCACCGTCCGCGTCGGACCATTAC